>Ga0157377_10000100_pt1 | contig 60781 bp, 50 predicted proteins | sample M55metaG_FD_121116 | JGI IMG/M metagenome (GOLD analysis project Ga0157377, IMG submission 121116) | Miscanthus rhizosphere microbial communities from Kellogg Biological Station, Michigan, USA - M5-5 metaG | ecosystem: Host-associated > Plants > Roots > Rhizosphere > Soil | place: USA: Michigan...
TACGGCTACAACTCGATGCCTTCGAGAGAGATGAAGATCGAGACGTTCGATCGATTCCTCAGGAACGTCACGGAGCGATACGCGCCCGACCTCATCTACGTCGCCTGCAACACACTCTCGGTGTTGATGGCCGACACGCCGTACGTTCGCCGCGCTGCCATTCCGGTGAAGGGCATCGTCGAGGCGGGCGTCGAGCTACTGGCGCGGGCGCTCGAAGCCGATCCGGAAAGCATGGCGATGATCTTCGGAACGCAGACCACGATCGACGCCGGCGCGTATCCGCGACTGCTCGAAGCGCGCGGCGTGGCGCCGTCGCGCATCATCAGCCAGGCCTGTCCGGGCCTCGCCGACACAATCTCCGAGGATCGCGAAGGAGTGAGGACGCGATCGGAGATCGAGCGGTGGGTGGCCGCGGCCGTCGCGAAGATGCCGCACTCGGACAGGCCGGTCGTGGCCTGCCTCGCCTGCACGCATTACGGCTATCGAAAGGATCTCTTCTCCGAAGCGCTCGCCGACGCCGTTGTGATCAATCCCAACGAGCGTGCGGTCGACGATCTCTTCGACCCCGGCCCGGCGACGAGCCACGAAGTGACGGTGGAGTTCGTGACGCGCTACGCGATTCCGGCGGCGACGGTCGAAGCGTTGGAGTGGTTCCTGAGCGACATCTCCCCGCGGACGGTCGCCGCGATGAAGAACTTCGTGCACGTCCCCGATCTGTTCTGAAGGCTCACGGGACGCGCTTCGGTGCGTTGGCGCGAGTCACGTTCGCGTCCCACGCCGCGCGAGCGCTGTTCGGCAGCACGATCGCGGTCATGACGAGATCGCGCCGCTCCTGGTTCCGGACCACTTTCGCCCGGACCTTCTGCCCGACGCGCAGGCTGCCGAAGAATCGGAGCGCTTCGAGGTTGGTACCGAACGAAACCGGCTTGCCGTCCAGCTCGACGATGATGTCCTGCTTTCGCAGGCCGGCTTGCTCTGCCGGTCCGTTGGCCACCACCGAATCGATGAACAGAAACGCGGCCGGACGTCCTTCGCCCGCGGGCTCGAGATGAAATCGCAGTCCCAGCCAGGCCCGCGGCGCCAAGGTGGCGGCCGCGGCAAACAGAACAAGCGCAAGCGGTTTCATGGCTCTGCCCTCAAATCCAACGTGGTACTTCGTCCGACGCTGATGTTGGCCGGCAGGCAGCGGCCACGCCCGAGCGGTGGAGCGCAGACCGAATAGCTGCCGGCTTCGACTTCGATGGCCACGCCCTCCGGCGTGATCTCCCGCGGCGTGCCCACGCCGCGCGGATAGGTGAGGTCGACAACGGAGACGGGATCGCGGTCCGCGCCGAGGATGAACGGCCAGCCCTCGCTGCCGCGGAAAACCAGCCGTCCGCCCTGCTGCGGCGCGACGATCTGCTGCCGCGTCTCCGACACCGGCAGGCGTCGCAGGAAGATCGGTCCCGCGGATGGAAGCACCACGATCGTCACGGCGGCGGTGCCGCGGGGAACCTTGAGCGTGAACTCGCCGCCGGGACCGGTCAGCGCTTCCCGTCGCTCGGGGAACGTCGGCCCGAGCGCGCGGACGTAGGCGCCGGTCACCGGGTAGCCCGTCTGCGTGGTGATCCAGCCGGAGACGGTCGCTCGTTTGCGGACGACTAGCGCGAGGGCGTCGTTGCCTGTCTTGCTCACGTCGACCTCGACCAGGCCGCTCTCCCCATTCGTCGAGCGCGCCTCGACCGTCACCTTGCCGGGATCGAGATCGTCGAACGCGAACGCGCCGCTTCCGGGTTGGACCTCGACCTCCAGCAGGCGCTTGCCCGGGCGATAGAGAAAGACCGCGCCGTCCGCTGGATGACCGCTCTCGTCGACCACCGTGCCGCGCAGCGAGCCTTCGGCGAGCGCGAGATCGATCCTGGCCGATCCCGAGTCGTCACGACGAACGTCGATCGGTCCTCGCCGCTGCACCGCCTCGGAACCGGCGCGGCGAATGTCTACCCACCACTGTCCCTCACGCGGCAGGCTGCCCCGAAACGTGCCGTCGTCCGAGGACTGAAAGACGACGTTCGTCCGATCGCGCCCGTTGAAGGTGAGCTCCGCGGGGACGCCCTTTCCGCTCTTGCTCAACCTGCCGACGACGCTGATCACGGACACCGACAGAAATGCATCGGCCCGGGAATCCGAGACTTCCAGCTCCTGCGCTTGAAAGGCATTCTTCGCCGCGTCGAGGACAGTGACCACGTAGGTGCCCGGCTCGATGTTTCCGACGTACCAACGGCCGGCGACGTCCGCACCGGACGCGGCGATGCGACTGAGATAACGCGATTCTTTCGGGCGGCGGTCGAGGACGATCTGCCAGGGGGAGCCGGATGGATCGACGGGAGGCGTGACCGTGACATGAAAGGTGAGCAGGCGCTCCAGCGTCAGCGGCGACAGCTCGACGTTCCTGGGATCGCTCAGGACGACGTTGACCTGCCCCTTCGCGTAACCGTCCTTCGACGCGACGAGCGAATAGGTCCCCGCGGGAAGGCCGTCGAACTGAAACCAGCCGGTCGATGCCGTCTTCGTCGCTTTCACGGTACGCGGCGGATCGACGTCGACCGCGCGCAGCGCCACGCTGATGTCGCCGGCCGCGCGCTTTGCGACCACCCGCCCGGCGATGGTCGATCCGGGACGAAGGAAGATCGGATCGAGCTTGACGTCCCCGGCAGACGCGTCGACGTTCCAGATGTACTTCGCGCCGTAACCCTTGGCGCCGACCCGGACGTCGACCAACCCGGCCGGCACGTCGCAAGCGACGCCCTCGTCCGCGGCGCAGCGGGCCGGAACGTATTCCGGATCGGAATCGTCCCTGAAGCGGACGCCGACCGAGGGGGCTGCCGCGGCGCCGTCGAATCGCAGGGCTCCTCGCAGCTTCCGGACCGGCCAGACGCGGAGCGTCAACTCGCTGGTGGCGATGCCGGCCGACAGTTGAACGGGCTTGGACCAGCAGCCGTCGGCGGCCGCGGAGACTACCCACGTCGTATTCAAAGGGATGTCGATCGTCAGCGTGCCGGGGATTGCGGACTGCCACTCCCGGCGTTCGCCGCTGTCGGCAGTCGCCGTGATCCGCGCAGCTCCGCATTTGGCGTCGCCCTGCGGGTGCAGAGCGACGCGGATTTCGTTGGCCGCGGCAAAACTAGGGGCCACGAGCGCGAGCAGCCAGACCCAGGCCTTAGACATCAAAGCATTGGTAGCCGTCGCATCCGGCATAGCAGTACCAGGTCCCGAGCCAGTAGCAGGTGTCGGAGGGGACGCAGCTCGCCAGCTTCTCCGCGCCGCCGGGCTGGATGTCGGGACCGGGAAACCAGTTCACACATTCCGAGCTTTGTGATCCGTTGGAATCCGTCCAGATCCGGCACCACTGGCAGCCGTTGCGGTGCTGCGCGAACACGGGAACCGCCGACAGCAGGGCAGTTGCGATCAAAAGGGCACCGACGAGCCTTCGCCTCATGAGAGCACCTCCTACAAAGGAGTGCCCCGAACGCAAATTAATCTACCCCCAGGTCTTGACATGCTACAAATGTAGCACTATGTTACATGCTTAGCATGAGCACACAGAAACTCTCCCGGCGCGAACGCGAGATCCTGGACGTCCTCTTTTCCCTCGGCAACGAGGCCGCCGCGGAAGAGATCCGCGAGCGGCTGAGCGACCCGCCGAGCAGTTCCGCCGTCCGCGCCATGCTGGCGCGGCTGGAGACGAAAGGCGCGCTGCGCCACCGCGAAAAAGGGTTGCGCTACGTCTACATGCCGACCATGGGGCGATCGGCGGCGCGCCGCTCCGCGATGCGGCGCCTGGTCGACGTTTTCTTCGAAGGCTCGGCCGGGCAGGCAGTCACCGCGCTGCTGGACGAAGAGAAATGGACCCGGGAAGAGCTTGACGAGCTCGTCGCAGAGATCGAGCGGAGGAAAAAGTCATGAACGTCTGGACATTGATTGCAGCGAAGGCAACTCTGGCAGTCCTCATCGCGCTCGGCGCCGCCGCCGCCGCGCGCCACGCGCGCGCGTCGCTGCGGCACGCCATCTACGTGGCGTTGTTCGCCTTCCTCCTGCTCCTTCCCTTCTCGCCGCGGCTGGTGCCGGCGATCCGCGTGGCGGTGCGCATGTCCGCGCCCGCGGCGGCGTCGCCTGTCGTGACGCCTGCAGCTGCGGCGCCGCAACCTGCCGCGACGCAACCCGAGCCGGTCGCGCCAGGCTGGCGTCCGTCGCTGTTCGACCTCTACCTCGCCGGCGTCATGGCCATGATCGCAGTGCTCGCCGCCGGCATCGTTCGCCTGCGCCGGCTGGCGGCGGACGGCAACGTCTGGCTCGACGGCACACGCCTCGCCACCGACGTCGCCTGCGCGAACGGCATCCGCCGTGCCGTGCTGGTGGTGCTATCCGGCGAGGTGCGCGTCCCGATGACCTTCGGCTTCCGCCGGCAGACCATCGTCCTCCCCGCCGAGGCTGGCGACTGGGACGACGACTCGCTGCGCCGCGCGCTGCGGCACGAGCTGGAGCACGTCCGCCGCGACGACTGGATGGTGCAGCTCATCGCCCGCGTGGCCTGCGCCGTCTACTGGCCGCACCCGCTGGTGTGGGTGGCGTGGCGGCGCTTCTGCGTCGAAGCGGAGCGCACCTGCGACGACGCGGTGGTCAAGGCCTTCGAGCCGGCGACGTACGCCGAACAGCTCGTCCTGCTCGCGCGCTCGCTCACCATGCGCCCGCGCGTACCAGCGCTCTCCATGGCCTCGCGCTCGCGGCTTTCCGAGCGCGTGCGCGCCATCCTCGATCCGGCGCAGCGCCGCGGTCCGCACGGGCGCGCCGCGAGCGTCGCCACCGCCGTCGCCATGGCCGCGGGCCTGGCGCTGTTCGGCTCCGTGCATCTCGTCGCCGCGCTCGCGCCGCCGACCGAAGCGGTCGCTGCCAAACCGGATGACGATGATGATCTGTGGCATGACGCGGTGGAAAAGGCCGCCGAGAAAGGCGACATCGATCGCCTTCAGCAACTGATCGACCGCGGGCTGGACATCAACCACTCGTTCGACGGCGACGGCACCGCATTGCTGATCGCCGCTGAAAACGGCCGGCTCGAGGCGGTGAAGTGGCTGCTGCTGCACGGCGCCGATCCGAACGTTCCCTCGCCGGGCGACGGGAATCCGCTCATCGCGGCGTCGGAGCAGGGACATGGCGACATCGTGAAGGTGCTTCTCCACCGCGGCGCGCGCGTCAATGACGTGGTGCCCGGCGACGAGACCGCGCTCATCACCGCCGCTGCCGCAGGCCGCGAAAAGATCGTCCGCCTCCTCATCTCCGAGGGCGCTGACGTGAACCTCGGCGTCTGGGCTGACGGCGACGACACCCGTCCGGCGGACTGGCGCACGCCGCTGATCATGGCGCGCCGCGGCGGACACGACGGCGTGGTGAAGATCCTGCTCGAAGCCGGCGCGCGATGAAAAGACTGCTCGTCGCCTGCGCGATCCTCGTCTCCGCTTCGGTCGCCCATGCGATCGAAGCGCACAAGACGACCGATCGCATCCGCGTCGACGCCGTGCTCGACGAGCCGGCGTGGAAGGACGCCACGTCGATTCCGATCGCGTACGAATGGTTCCCCAGCGACAACGTCGGCGCGGCAGTGCCTGCCGAGGCGCTGGTGGCGTGGGATGACCAGAACCTCTACGTCGCGTTCCGCGCGCACGACCCGAATCCGGAGCGGATCCGTGCACGCTTCAACGAACGCGACCTGGCGCTGAACGACGACACGGTCGGCTTTCTCATCGATCCGTTCAACGACGACCGGCGCGCCTACCAGTTCCGCATCAACCCCCTCGGGGTGCAGGTCGACGCGATCAACAGCGACGTGGAAGACAGCGAGGATTTCTCGTGGGACGCGATCTGGGACTCGGCCGGCCGCATTACAGCTGACGGTTACATCGTCGAGGTGGCGGTGCCGCTGCAGCAGCTGCGCATCCCGGCCGGCGCCGGACCAAAGACCTGGGGATTCATGGCCACGCGCGACTGGCCGCGCGACGTTCGTCATCGATTCCGCTCCGTCGTCACCGATCCGAATCGCGACTGCCTCATCTGCCAATTCGCGGACCTCGGCGGCTTCGAGGCCATCCGCGCCGGGCGCAATGCGGAGGTGACGCCGACGCTCACCAGCTCCGTCGCCGAGGCGACCGGATCGGACCGCACGAGCGACGTGGAGCCGGGCATTTCAGGCCGCTGGGCCATCACCAGCGGCACCTCGCTGCAGGGAACGCTCAACCCCGACTTCTCGCAGGTCGAAGCCGACGCCGCGGCGCTCGACGTCAACCTCCGCTTCGCCCTCTCCTTTCCGGAAAAGCGGCCGTTCTTCCTGGAGGGGGCCGACTTCTTCGAGACGCAGCTGCCGCTCGTCTTCACCCGCACCATCGCCGATCCGGTGGCGGGCCTCAAACTGACTGGCAAGAGCGGCGGCGACTCGTTCGGCGTGCTCGTGGCGCGCGATCGCATCACCAACCTGCTGGTCCCGTCCGACCAGTCGTCGTTCCGCACCACCATCCCCGGCGAGTCGACGACCGCCGTGATGCGCTACCGGCGCGAGCTCGGCAAGTCGTTCACCGCCGGCGGGCTGGTGTCGTTGCGCTCGGGTCCGGGCTACAGCAACCGCGTGGCGGCGGCCGACTCCTTCCTGCGCCTGACCGAACAGGACTCGCTGCGCGTGCAGGTGGCGGGATCGACCGCGGAGTATCCGCGCACCATTGCCGCGGACGACCTGCGCGGCCACGCGCTGCGCACGCGCTACTCGCACAACGATCGCGACTGGTCGTGGGGCGCGACCTACATCGAGCTGTCGCCCGGCTTCCGCGCCGACGCGGGACTCTTCGACCAGGTCGGCGTCCGCTCCGCGTCGGCGTCGGCCCAGCGGCGCATCCGCGGCGGCCCCGACAAGTGGTATCGCAACCTCTACTTCAGCCTCGGCGCCGACGGCACGCGCGAATTCGACGGCGCGTGGAACGAGTGGGGCGGCGACGTGGTGGTGACCTACCAGGGGCCGCACGAGTCGGAGATCAGCGCCAATATTTTCGCCCCCAACCAGGAGTTCTTCGACGGCCGCGTCTACCACAACACGCGCCGCAACGTCTCCGCGGAAATGCAGGCCACGCGCGACGTCGGCCTCGGACTCAGCGCGTCGTGGGGCGAGTCGATCGACTTCACCAACTCCCGCCAGGCCGAGTTTGTCACCTTGGTCCCATCGGCGAACGTGAACATCGGCCGCCGCATCCACGGCGAGGGCTCGTGGACGCATCAGACGTTCCGCACCGTGGCCGGCGACCGCATCTTCACCGTCGACATCCCGCAGGCGCGGCTGCTCTATCACTTCAGCCGCCGCGCGTTCATCCGCGCCATCCTCCAGTATCGCGACGTACAGCGCGATCCGGCGCAGTACGTCGTCCCGGTCGGCGCGAAGAGCAGCGGATTCCTCTCGCAGCTGCTCTTTTCGTACCGGCTCGACGCGCAGACGGTGCTGCTCTTCGGCTACTCGGACAACTACTCCGGCAACGACCGCGTCGACCTGACGCGGACGAATCGGACGCTGTTCCTGAAGGTCGGCTACGCCTGGCTGTTCTGAGGTAGGAAAAGCGGTCGCGGCGTCACTCCTCTGGCAGGAGACTCCTCATGGACACCCAACTGCTGGAGAACGCGAAAGCCTTACTGGCAACACGCCGCGCCGTAGCCGTGCTGGCCGTCGAATTCACTTCTACGATTCGCGGCCGAGGATTTCGCAGCGAGGATTACAAGCTGCTCGATCGGGAGCTCTCCCGCTTCGAGAGTGCGCACGCCGACGGCCGCGCCTGCATCGTCTCGATCGACGCTAGGCGGCGATTCGCCGTGGCGCGCAACGACGGCGGGCCGGCGTTCGCGTTCGAGCAGCACCTCCTGACCGACCCCCTGTTCTGCGACGTCCTCGCGCGCGTCGTGCGAGGTGCGGTGAACATCGCCAGCGACAACAGCCGGATCGGGAGCGCCTCGATCTCATTGCTCACCCGGGACTCGGTCCGCGAGGTGTGGCGAAGCGCGCTGCCGCTCGAGCCGGGGGACCTGCCGGCGTTGACGTTGGATGTGCCGATCGTGCGGCGCGCTGCCCCCGAGCGCCGTCGGAGCCTCGACTTTCTGCCTCCTCCGCCGCCGTCGCCGTCGCGAGATGATTTGTTGCTGCTGTTTGGTAACTCAGGCCGATCTTCGAGACACCAATTCGAACTAACGAAATCGCCGCGCGCGCAATATCTGTCTTTCCCAATCGAATACAAGATCGCCAAAAAACGAAAGCCCGCCCCGCCGGAGCCCGAGACCCCGGAGCTGGTCTCGGTCTTCTACGCCACCGACCGCCAGCCCACCGGCGACACGCGCCCGAGCCACTTCTACGGCTACGAGCCGGCCAAGAACCTTCACCTCGGCGTCGTCACCGTCAGCATGCCGCCGAAACGCCCCATCGGCAAAGTCGTGACGCCGTCCATCTGGAAGCTGCAATTCCGACCGAATCCGATGAAGCACATGATCCTGAAGTCGGTCACGAAGCTGACGAAGGACGACTACTACGGGCGGATGAACGCCACCATATCCGGCTTCGACGGCAAGCGCGCCTTCGTCTTCGTGCACGGGTACAACGTCACCTTCGAGGACGCGGCGCTGCGGACCGCGCAGATTCATCAGGACCTGAATTTCCAAGGAGCTCCGATCTTCTACAGCTGGCCCTCGATGGGAACGACGGATGGATACACGTACGACGAGGCCAAGGTCGGCGCGACGCACCTCGCGCTGGACGCGTTCCTGCGCGAGGTGGTGAAACGGACGGGAGCCGAAGAGATCCACGTCATCGCCCACAGCATGGGCAATCGCGCCGTCACCGCCGCGCTCGATCGCATCTTCGTCGCGTCCGGTGCGGCCCTTCCGTTCAGCCAGCTCGTCTTCGCGGCACCGGACCTCGACGCCGATGACTTCGAGAAGATCGCCGCGCAGATCCACGGCGCCGGCAAGCGGTTGACGCTCTATGGCTCGTCGCAGGACAAGGCGATCCTGGCGTCGAAGAAGTTCCATCGGGCGCCTCGGGCGGGCGACGGCGGCCCGAACCTGGTGGTGACCGCGGACGTCGACTCTATCGACGCCTCGGATCTCGATACCGATTTCCTCTCCCACTCCTACATCGCCAACCATTCGGTGCTGCTGACCGATCTGCGGTCGCTGATGACCGCCGATGAACCGCCGGCTAAACGCCAGTACATCAAGAAGCGGAAGGGCGGCGGCTGGCGATTCCAGCCGCAGTCGTGACGGTCGTCACGGCGCCAGCCGGCCGGCGAAGAAGGCGAGGATCTCGTCGCGCGCGGCGATGGTCGGCTGGCCCGCCTCGTCGATCAGGTGTGCGGTGACCACGCTGTGCGGGCAGGCCACCACGCGCTCGAAGAACGGGGGCGTGTCGCGGTTGGCGGCGCTGTCGGGGAGCACGCGCGGGATGAAGCGGTCGCCGAGTGCCTCTGAATACGCGGCGAAGCGCTGCGCGGTACAGAAGCGATCGCCGGCGAAGCGATAGGCCAGCACCGTCAGGTCGTCGCGGTCGAGGCGTTGCCGCACCGCGGCCAGCTCCTCGGCGGACATCTCGATGCCGGCGGGATCGTCGAGCGGCAGCGACGGCTGTGACAGCACCGGCGCGAGCATCGACGGCTCCAGCATCATGGTCAGCGCGAAGTTGCCGGTGAAACACATTCCGATCGCGCCGACGCCGGGGCCGCCGCACTCCTGGTGTGCCAGCCTCGCCAGCGCCCGCAGCCACGCCGTCACCGGACTCGACGCGTTGGAAGCGAAGGCGCGGAACTCGGCGCTGACGCAGGCGCGCTGGAAGACGGCCTTCCCCTCCTCCGCGCCGGGTACGGCGCCGTCGCGGCCGAATAGCGACGGCATGTAGACGGTGAAGCCCGCATCGCGCACCCATCGGCTGAAGCGGGCGACGTGCGGGCTGATGCCCGGCATCTCCGCCATCACGATCACCGCCGGGCCGGCGCCGGCGACGTACACGGTCTTCGTCACGCCGTCGAGCGTGATCTGGCGGGCGGCGAAGTCGTCGAGCGGGTCGTCGGTCATGCGCCGCAGTGTGCCGTTTTCGAGCGGACGGCGAAATGGCCTGTTTCGACATTTCTCATGTCAAACTGGACAAATGGAGACGATCGTGGTTCTGGCGCTCGACGGCGTGATGGACTCCAGCCTGGCCATCACGCTCGACACCATCCGCGCGAGCCAGACGTTCAAGCCCGGCCGCGTGCGGGTGCTCGTCGCCGGATATCGCAAGACCGTCGTGACCGGCGCCGGCCTGCGGCTCACGCCGGACCTGACGTTCAAGACGAGAATCCGCGCCGACTGGATCATCGTGCCGGCGCTGGGACTGACGTCGGACGAGGCGATCTCGGCGCGCTTTCGGCAGAAAGACGCGCGGGCGGCCATGGACCTGCTGCGGCAGGCACCAAAGTCGACGCACGTCGCGGCGTCGTGCTCGTCGGTTTTTCTGCTGGCCGAGGCGGGGTTGCTGGCCGGGAGAGACGTGACGATGACCTGGTGGCTGGCGCACCTCTTCCGCGCGCGGCATCCGGACGTCCGGCTGGACGAAACGAAGATGCTGGTGCGCGACGGCCCGTACCTGACCGCGGGATCGGCGTACTCGCAGCTCGACCTGATGCTGGCCATCGTGGCCGACACGACGGGGACGAACGTCGCGCACCTCTGCTCGCGATACCTTCTGATCGATCAGCGGCCGTCGCAGGCGCGCTACATGATCCACGCGCACGTGCAGCACGTCGATCCAACCGTCATCGCCGCCGAGCGCTGGATCGACGCGCATCTCGCGGAGCCGATCAGCATCGGCGCACTTGCCGCCGAACTGTCGGTATCGCCCAAGACGCTGGCGCGCCGCATCGACGCGGCGACCGGCGTGTCGCCGGTCAAGTTCATCCAGCGCCGGCGCCTGCTGCACGCCTCCCACCTGATCGCGACGACGTCGATGTCGATCGACGCCGTCGCGGCCAAGGTCGGCTATCAGGATGGAACGGCGCTGCGGAAGCTGGTCAAGCGCGAGTTCGGCACCTCGCCGGCCGCGCTGCGGTGAGCCGCGCACGGACTTCGCCTAGCGGGAGGTAGGGAAATCGGCCTTTGCGCCACTCCTTAGCGTATGGCAAACAAAGAAGTCACTGAACGAGAAGGCCACAAGACCCGGAGAACCGCGATCATCGTGGCGATCGTCGCTCTCGCGGGAACGCTGTTCGCGGCATCCAAGTTGTGGCGGAACATGGGAGGCAGTTCAGAGCCTTCGATCACGGGCCGAGTCGTCAACGCCCGTACCGAAGAGCCGATTCGCAAGGCCGACGTCTCCGTGACTGCCGGGGGGGTGCCCGAGAATACCGAATCGGACTCGAGGGGTATCTTCACAGCCAGGGTGCCGGCTGACGCGACAACCATACGAATTCGCGTCAACGCACGGGGGTACAAGCCATACGACCAAGTGCTTCCGGGACGACCGACGGCCGAGGTGCCTGTCAACCTGGAACCCGACGGATCGGGACGGCCCGTGAGCTCGGACTCAGGATCGCAGCGGCCGTCTCCTGGTCCGCCCACCGCGGCGAAGGTCTCCAAAGCCTCGATCCTCGATCTGTCACTTCCGCTTCGTGGAGACGAGAGCGGCCCGTGGGCAGTCGTCGTCTTCGGTGAACAAGAGCGCCGCGATGACGTCACGTCATCCTTACGTTCGGTGCTCGGCTCCAGCGGCCGCGACACGGTGCATCTCTTCCGCAAGACCTCCGATGAGCAGCGAATGGCCTCAGATCTCTATCGCGGTCACCGCGGCCTGTTTCAGGAGCTCCAGGCCGGGCGGTATTGCAGCAACATTTTGGTGGCCAAGCTTTCCGTGACCCGCATCGGTGCGACGGAAGGAATCACCTTCGCCAATGCCACCCTGAGCATTCACGTCGTTTCACCCGAGGGGGAGATGCTGAAGACGTTCGAGCTTTCCGAAAAAGGCGGAGGAGAGGACGACAGTTCGGCGCGTCGTCACGCAATCGATGAATTGCTCGAGGCGTTGCCCCGTGAGCTCCCGGGAAAGATCAGTTGAGCCGTCATAACTCGGCCAGAATCTCTTTTCTCTTTCGGTTGTATTCCTCGTCGCTGATCAACTTCTTTTTATAGAGCTCTTCCAAACGCCGGAGACGTTCCTCCGCAGGCAGCTTCGCCTCCGAAACACCGGTCGGCTTAGTCTGCGGGTTTGGCTGTGAAGCCACCAGTTTTGTTTTGGGGTCGGCGCCCGGCTTTCCCTTCATCAACGATTCCATGCGCGCCCGACCGCAGGAGGTCACGGCATCGCTGAAGGTCTTGCCCGGATCGAGACGTGCCGCCTGAGTCAGGTGCGCCAGCGCGTCGTTGTATTCCTCGGCGAGGTACAGCGTCATCCCGCGGTTGTAGAAGGCGCGAGCAAGCGTCACGGGCTTTACCGAAGGCTTGCTCTTGCACGCATCGAGACTGGCTTGCGCTTCTCGACCCGCCTGTTCGTAGTCGGCACTCTGCATCATGCGGAAAGCAACCTGCAGCGAGCAGTCGCTGTCATCAAAGAAGGGAAACTTCCTGGTCTCCGTCCAGGAAAAAAGGAGTTGGTGCACCTGCTCGACCGCGCTCGCAAATAGCCTGGTCTGGACCTCCTCATCGGGGGGATAGTCCTCGAATTTCTTCGCGCCCTTGAGAAACGAAACGGCGGCCTCCTTCATCTTTCCGACCTTTGACTGGTCCATCTCATCCGCGCTCAGGGAGGCCTTCACGTCGATGATGCGCGCGGCCGAGGTCACGCCCGTCGTCAGATTGACCACCTGGATCGACGCTTTCATGGTGCCGCGGGTGGTGGGAACAGGAGTGCGACTCACCCCAAGACCATCGACGCTGTTGTGGATCTCGCGCGTCTTGTACGTGCTGCAGTCATGCACCTTGACGAAAATCAGGGAGCCGGTTCCGAGCAGCCGGCCGATCTTCGCGGCGGTTTTCTGATCCACGGCTCCGGTAAGGTTCAACTTGTGCTCAGCCATGATCCGCTTGAAGTTGATGCGATCGATCACGATCGCTCCGTTCATGGCGAAGTCGGCCACAAGCGAATCTGTCAGAAGCTCCGAGCATTTTCCCGTCGGCTCAGCGAACGCCACTTGCTCCAGTGGCGTTTTTACCTGTGCTTCGTGCTGAATGGTGACGGTGACCTGCGGTCCGCTCTCCCGGGACCACGGAAGAGCAGCCATCATCGGGGTCGACACAGCCAGCAACAGAGAGCCCACTACGAGGCGCATCACGACCTCCTAATTTGAAACGGATCGCTGTAAACGCATCCGCGCCGGACCCGACCGCCGCGCGTTTTCAAATGAGGAGTGACGCCAAAGCCGAATTCCCTACCTGCCGCGACCACCGACCGATTTCAAAGCTCCATCAGGTCGATACCTGAGGGGGCGGCTGAGCCGGCCCCCTGGCCTACTCACTGCACCGCCTGCGCATCCATCGACATCACTTCCCAGTGGTGCCCGTCGAGGTCGTAGAAGCTCCAGCCGTACATGAAGCCGTAATCCTGCGGGTCCATGGCGTGGCTGCCGCCTGCGGCGACCGCGGTCTTCACCATCGCATCCACGTCCGCGCGGCTCTCGCACGACAGCGCCAGCATCGCCTCGGTGACCTTGCTGGTGTCGGCCGGCTGGCGCCTGGTGAAGGAGCGGAAGAACGGATCGCTGAGCAGCATGACGTAGGCGTCGTCGTTGATGAGCATGCACGCCGCCTTGTCGTCGGTGAACTTCGGATCGAAGCCGAGGCCGAGCGCGCGGAAGAACTCCATCGACTGCGGCAGGTCGGCGACCGCGATGTTGACGAAGATCTTGCGGCTCATGAGCGGCCTCCGCGCACCGGGACGAGAGCGCGCAGCCGCGCGTCGCGCAGCCAGAGCGCGCCCCACAGCAGCAGCGCGACGTAGATGGGGAACAGCACGTGGCTGAAGAGCGGGTTGCCGACGCGGACGTGCGTGGCAACCGCGCCGCCGAGGTAGCCGGTCCAGAGGATCGCGCCGAGGACGGCGGTGCGGGGGATGAGGTAGATGGCCAGCAGAACGAGCTGGATGATGCCGAGCGGCACGATGGTGGAGACGGGCCAGCCCAGCTCGCCCGTGCCCTTGATCGCCGCGGGGACGCGCATCAGCTTCAGGGTCAGGTCCATCAGGAGAAAGAGAACCGCGATGCCGCCGAGCACGCGGCCGATCCAGACCTGCTTCATGTCAATGCCTCCTCATTTGTTTTCGAAGGCATAGACCGCGGCTATCGCAAAAATCATCGGTCGCCGGGAAAAATCTCCAGCGGCAGGCCGAACAACGGGAAGAGCGTCGCGGTGTCGAGGAAGGAGCTCCAGCCGGCGATGCGGTCGCCGTCGAGCTCGAGGACGATGATGGCCCAGGCGTGGAGCATCCCGTCGCCGCTGCCGTTCGGGTGGTATTGCGCGAACGCCGGCGAGGCGCTGGCTGCGACCGGCACCAGTCTCGAGCCGCGGCAGCCGCTGCCTTTGCCGAGGAGCCAGGCGCGCACGCTGTCGGGACCGGTGAGCCAGAGCGTGTACGGCGGCATGGAGAACGCGGCATCGTCGCGCAGCAGCCCGACCAGCGCGTCGACGTCGTAGCGATGGAAGGCGTCGACGTAGCGGTCGAGCAGCGCCGCCTCGTCGCCGCTGAGCGACGCCGCGCCGCCGTTGCGCACGTTCCGCGCGGCGAGCGTGGCACGCGCACGCTGCAGCGCGCTGTTCACCGCCGCCACCGACATCTCCAAACACTCCGCCGTTTCCGCGGCCGACCAGCCGACGACCTCGGTGAGGATCAGCGCGGCGCGCTGCCGCGGCGGGAGGTGCTGCATCGCGGCGACGAACGCCAGGCGGATGCTCTGCCGCAGCAGGATGGCCTGCAGCGGGTCGGCGTCGGACGGAATGGCCAGCGCGTCGGGAATCGGCTCCAGCCAGTGCGTCCGCTCGCGCGACTCGAGGTCGTCGTGCACGGTGCCGGCGGGCCCTTCCTCCATCGGACGCGCGCGGCGCGAACCGTCGGAGAGCGAGTCGAGGCAGACGTTGGTGGCGATGCGATGCAGCCAGGTGCGTAGCGAGGCGCGCCCCTCGAAGCGGTCGAGGCTCCTCCAGGCGCGGACGATCGTTTCCTGCACCGCGTCCTCCGCGTCGGCGGCGGAGCCGAGCATCCGGTAGCAGTGGCCGGTGAGGTCGACGCGAAACGCTTCGAGCTGGGAGACGTCGAGGTCCATCAGGGGCGAGATGGTAAACCGCCGCTATCTATGTATACTGTATACAGTATGCAACCAACATCACTAGCCTTGGTCCGCGACAACATCAGCGACTCCCTCGCCGTCGAGCTCCGCAACCGCATCGTCGACGGCCGCCTCCCCGCCGGTGAGCGCATCAACGAGGTGCAGCTCTCGCAGCAACTCGGCGTCAGCCGCACGCCGCTGCGCGAGGCGCTGGCGCGGCTGGCGCACGAGGGGGCACTGCGGTCGGTGCCGCGCATCGGCTACTTCGTCCGCCCGCTGACGCTGGAGGAGTTCGAGCAGATCTACCCCATCCGCTCGCTGCTCGACCCCGAGGCGCTGCGGATGGCGGGCGTGCCGCCGCGCGAGCGGCTGGACAAACTGCGCGAGATCAACGACCTCATCGCGGGCGCCGAAGACGCCGACGCCATCATCGACCTCGACGACGAGTTCCACCTCGAGCTGATCGCCGGCTGTCCCAACCAGGTGGTCGTCGATCTCATCAGGCAGTTCATCCAGCGGACGCGCCGCTACGAGCTGGCGCTGATGCGCGAGCAGGCCAACGTGGCCATGACGCACGCGTCGCACAAGACGGTCATGGCCGCGCTGCGGCGGCGCGACCTCGACGCCGCCTGCGCCGCCCTGAAAACGAACCTGCAGACCGGCTTCGCCCCGATCGTGGCCTGGCTGAAGGAGAAGGACGCCAAATGATCCGCGCGGCCTGCTTCGCACTCACGCTGTTGACAGCGATCGCCGCGGCGGCGGCCGACGACCTCGAGGGTCTCTGGTCCAGCGAGACGCACTTCGCGTTGCTGCGCGGCGAGCTGGAAGTGACGCGCGACGGCGCGCAGTGGCGCGCCACGATCGCGGACGCCGCCACCACGGCCGCGGTCGACGGCGCCTCGGTGCGCCTCGCCTTCCCAAAAAATCGCGGGCAGTTCCGCGGCACCCTCAGCGCAGACGGCAAGGTCATCGACGGCTTCTGGATGCAGCCGGCCGGCGAGAACCAGGACGACTCGGACACCGGCGGCTCTGGCCAGCCGTTCGCCACGCCGGCCATCCTGCGCCGCGTGCGCGCCGGCGTCTGGCGCGGCACGGTCGCGCCGCTGCACGAGAAGTTTTCGCTCTACCTCAAGGTCTTCACCAACGAGAACGGCGTCCTGGTGGGCACCTTCCGCAACCCGGACCAGAACGCCATCGGCGGCGCGCCGCGCTTCCGCGTGGAGCACAAAGGCGACGACGTCCGCTTCACCATCGGCGAGGCGCCGGAGATCATCAACATCGACGCGAAGCTCGTCTCGCCGGATCGGATGCGCGTCTTCTGGCGCGAGATCAACCGCAACCTCGAGCTGGTGCGGCGCACGCCGGAGCAGGTACCGGCGTTCTTTCCGCGCCCGTCCGGCGAGCCAAAGTACGTCTACCGCAAGCCGCCGGCGCTCGGCGACGGCTGGCGCACCGCGCGCGCGTCCGAGGCGGGACTGGACGAGGCGAAGCTGGCCGCGCTGATTCAGGGACTGATCGACAGCGACCCCGCCGGCCGCCGGCCGTCGCTCATTCATTCACTGCTGGTCGCGCACCGCGGCAAGCTGGTGCTCGAGGAGTACTTCTACGGCTACGACCGGGAGACGCCGCACGACCTCCGCTCGGCGGGCAAGACGTTCTCCTCGATCCTCCTCGGCTCGGCGATGATGCGCGGCTCGAAGCTCTCGCCGGAGAGCCACATCTACGACGTCATGGCCGGCCTCGGCCCGTTCGCCAATCCCGACCCGCGCAAGGCACAGATCACTCTCGCGCAGCTGATGACGCACACCGCCGGCCTGGCCTGCAACGACAACGACGAGAAGTCGCCCGGCAACGAAGAGACGATGTGGAAGCAGCGCGGGCAGCCGAACTTCTGGAAGTACACGCTCGACCTGCCGATGGCGCACGACCCCGGCACGCGCTACGCCTACTGCTCCGCGAACGTCAATCTCGTCGGCGGCGCGCTGACCGTCGGCACGAAGACGTGGCTGCCGGAGCTGTTCGACCGCCGCATCGCGCGCCCGCTGCAGTTCAGCCGCTACCACTGGAACCTCACGCCCGCCGGCGACGGCTACCTCGGCGGCGGCGCCTACATCCGCCCGCGCGACCTGCTGAAGGTCGGACAGACCTTCCTCGACGGCGGCGTCTGGAACGGGAAGCGGATCGTCGACGCGGCGTGGGTGAAGCGCTCCACCGCGCCCTACGCCGACATCAATCCAACGACGACCGGCCTGTCGAAGGAGGAGTTCGGGAACTTCTACGGCGAAGGCCGCGACGGCTACGCGTGGCACCTCGGCCAGCTCACCGCCGGCGGCCGCAGCTACGGCGATTACGGGGCAAGCGGCAACGGCGGGCAGCTGCTGATCGTCGTGCCGGAGCTCGACCTGGCGGTCGTCATCACCGGCGGCAACTACATGTGGGGCGGCGTCTGGAGCCGCTGGGGACAGGACATCATCGGCGGCGCGATCATCCCGGCTATCCGTTAACGCGCCGGCGAAACCGTCCGCTCCAGCCAGGCGATGGCGCGCGCGGCGTCGATCTGTCCGCTGCCCGACACCAGCCGCTCCTCGCGCAGCTCCGCGCAGGTGCGGAGGGCTTTCTGTTCGGCGGCCGAGAGTTTCCCGTCGATCGCTTCGGTCTTCGCGAAACAACCGTTGCGGCGCAGCGACACCTCCACCGCGGCGCGCGCCAGCGTCTCGGTCGACTCGTCGAGCGCTGCCGCGCCGACGCGGATCCCCTGCGGCGGCTTCGCCGCCAGCGCCTGCGCGATGCGGTGCAGCCGCCCCTCGGGCGTTTCCTTCTCTGCCTCGACGGGCTGCGAGGCCGGCGCGGGGACCGGCGCCGTGTCGTCGGTGTCGGCCGTGTCGATCGTGCTGGTCGCTGTGGCCGGCGTCTCCACCGCCTTGCGGATGGCGCGGACGTTGAGCCCGATCCACGCCAGCAGCACGATCATCACGAGCTGCAGGACCAACGGCGCCAACGCCGCGAGCGGCTTCCAGGTCGGCTCGGGTGCGGATGGCGTCGGCGATTTGCGTGGCGACATGTCGTCCTCCTCTTGCCATGCCGGCCGCTCGCGCGGCGGCGGCGCGGGGACGGCTTTTGGCCGGGCGCGCCGGGCTCGGAACTCGTTGGCCAGTTGCCAGCCGCGCGCGACTTCCTCGGCGGCGGCGTCGACGATGGCGTCGACCTCGCGCGGGATCTCGGCGTCGCGCGGCGGCGGCTCGCGGTCGGTCAAGATGTACTGGTAGCCGGCGCCGTTGAAGCGGCTCGGCAGGACCTGCGCGGACGGCGGGTCGACCGGGCCGAGGATGTAAAGCCAGGGGAGGAGATCGAGCGTGCGCGGCGTGAGCTCGATCTCGATCGGCTGGCGATGCGGCAGCGGTACGGCGTAGGCGTGGGAGAGCTCCGCTTTCAGGATCTCGCGGAAGGCGCGCTCGCGCAGGCGCCCGGTCGGGATCTCCGCGGACAGCGCGCGCCACTGCTTGCGGTCGAAGAGGCTGTCGGCATCTTCGCCGGCGCGCTTCACGATCTCGCCAACACGGTCCGGATTCGCCAGCGCCGGCCAGAAAAGCGGCAGCGCGATGGCGGGCATCGGCTTCTCCGCCCACATCCCCCACAGCGTCCAGCCGCCGAAGCGCTTCGAAGCCGCGCTGACCACCCAGCCGAGCGCGCCGATGGTACGGCCGCCGCCGGCCGTGAACTGGTAGACGAACGGGCCGCCGGTGCCGTCGGGGAGGCGCGAGAGCGCGCTGCCGAGGGGCTCGAAGTAGTCGAGGTAGCCCTGCAGGTTGATCTGCTGGCCCGCGTTGGCGACGTAGTCGCCGCGCAGCTCGTGGAAGTCAGACATGCTGCCTCAGGATCTCGAGCAGGAGCAGGTCGCCCCAGACCGGCATCCCGTCGTCGCCGTCGCGCAGGAACTCCAGGCCGCACGGCAGCACCGGAAAGCGCAGATCGGTGCCGGGCATCATCGACTCGCGGATCATCGGCCCGAAGTCGCCGCAGCCGGCGCGGTCCCATGCGGAAAAGAGCGACGCCGCCATCCGCATGCAGTGCCGCACCAGCAGCGATCCCAGCCCGTCCATGAAGCTGAAGTAGAACTCCACGTTGCCCATATTGAACCGCGGCGGCAGCGCGGAGTACGCAAGCATGATCCGGTAGAGCAGCCAGGTCAGGCTGTCGAGCAGCGCGAGATCGTTCGTCCAGTTCTGCTTCCGCTGCACCAGCCGGTCGATGGCCTCGGCCGCGTCGGGGAAGCGGCTGTCGAACACCTCGTCCGCGCCGGCGACCACGCGGCGCGCCAGCGCGAGCGCGGATTCGCTGCTCTGCAGGAAGGCGAAGAGCGCTTCCTGGTCGTGCAGCTGCGCGCGGTCGAGGTGCGTCCAGATCACCCCTTGCCACGTCCCGCGCGAGCCCGGCGCGTTGGTCAGGTGCGAGGTTAGCTGGCCGATGTTCTGGCGCGTGCAGGTCGGGTCGAACGGCACCACGAAGGTGACGAAGAGCTCCGCGAACTTCATCGATCGCAGATGCTTGAGGATGTCGAGCACGCGGAGGTACTTGTTCGGCGAGACGCCCGGCTGGAAGACCTCGCCCTTGATGTCGATGCCGGCGACCTCGATGCGGCTGCGCTGAAAGGTCAGCTTCATCCCGTGCAGCAGGAACGGCACAGCGGTGCGCGGATCGGGATTGGCGATGGTGTACGGCTCGACGAACTCGTACGGCTCGCGGCGGATCTGGTTGGTCGGCTCGGCGATGAGGTAACGCTTCTGCGCCGGGTTGAAGAGACACTTCAGCCAGGTGGTCTTGCCCGCCTGCGGCATACCGGTGGTGACGAGCATGACGCGCGACTTCGGGTCGACCACGAATTGCGGCGGGATGAGCGAGGTGCAGTTGCTGCAGCGGAGGTGCGGCGTCGGCGTCGGCATGGGATCGAAGATCGGCTGGTCCCACTCCAGCCGCGGCTCGGAGAAGGCCACCGCGGCGTTCTCCGGCAGGCCGCGCGAGCGCTTCCATTGCGGGTGCTTGTCGACCTGCTGGTTCCACGTCTCGGCGCTGCCGAGCGGAACGTTGAAGAAGTGGGTGCTGCCGCAGACGGGACAAACGGCGTTCTTGTCGAGTTTGGCCATCTATCGTCCCGCTCCCTCGTCCAGCAGCCGCACGAGCTCCCCCTGATAGCGCGCGATGAACTGCCCGACCTGCGCCGTGGCGAAGCCGGGCGTCGAGCGCTCCGCGACGAACGACAGAGTAATCGCATTCCGCGCGTTGCCGTTCGCGTCGGTGGCGATGATGACCATCATGATGCGCGAGGTCGGACGGTCGGGATCGAGCGTCGACAGCGTGCCGGTCTTGGCGTAGACCTCGTAGCGGCCGGCCAGCGGCTCGACCTGCCGGCGGATGGCCAGCGCGGTTCCCTCGGTGATGACGCGGCGCAGCCCGGGGCGCAGCTTTTTGGCCGCCGTTTGCGCGCGCTCGTCGAAGGCTGCGTTGCGCGACGGCAGCGCGATCGTGGCGCCGTCGCGCTGCACGATGTGCACGATGACCGGCTTGCGCATGGCCCACGACGAGAACGCCGCCGCGGCCGCGAGGTTCGACCAGCGGCTCGACGCGCCACCGAGGAGAACCGCGACGTACTCGCGCGTGTCGTCGACGCTGTTGAGGCGGAGGTCGACCGCCTCGGGGCTGACCGTGGCGAGCGGCTCGAGCGCGTCGCCGGCGCGGAGGTCGTCGCGCTCGTCGCCCGACCAGAACGAGAGCAGATGCCGGCGCAGGTCGCCCTCGGGCGGCGCGAGCCCGATGCGCGCGCCGAACAGGTCGCGCATCAGCGCGGCGAAGCGTTGCTGGTGCAGGTTGGCAATGTGGCCGGCGCGGTCGCGCGAATTCTGCGTGGAGTCGGCGAGCGCGGGGTAATGGTTCCACGGCGTGCGGCTGCCGGTGAGCGACTCGCGGTCGCCGCGCGACGCGCCGCGCCCGTCGTCGGCGATGCCGTTGCCGCTCGGGTTGGCCAACGCCAGCATGCCGAGGCGCGTGTGATACCGGTTGTCCGAGGCGGCGAGGTAGGTGCTGAAATCGATCCAGCGCGGCATCGGCGCCACCTGCCAGCCCTTCTTCGCGATCTGCGCGCCAAACATCTGCCGCTCGTAGCAGCGCTGGTTGACGACGCTGTCGCAGTCGCCGTTGCGCACGAAGAGAAGACGATCGAGCGACGGATGGACGTCCAGCGCCGCGGTGGCCCAGAACGGCTTGGCGGCGGAGCCCATCTCGATGGCGGTGAAGTTGTGGTCGACCGCGTGGCGCGAGGCGAGCGCGCGCGGCGCCTCGCTGCCGAGCCACGACAGCGGCGGCTCCAGCTCGCGCCAGCTGCGGACGCCGTCGCTCACCGCGCGCGACCGCCAGCGATCGCCCGACGCGGCGCGCGGCCACGCCCCCATCGCCAGCGCCTCGCCGTTCGTGGCGCGCACGATGGTGAAGGCGACGCGCGGCGGCAGCGCCGATGGCGCGCCGTCGGCGATGAGCCGCCCGAAGAGCTCGCGCCCCGCCGCCTCGGCCGTGGCCTGCGCGGCGCGCTGCAGGTCGGCGTCGATGGTGAGCTGCGCGGCGCGCGTCCGCTGCGGGCGCCGCACGCGGAACAGCGCCTCGCCCGCGTCGCGCGTCCAGCCGAGACCGAGCGCGCGCGCCTCGTTGCTCGGCGCGTAGACCCACCGTCCCATCACCCATGCCCGCCCGAGCACGCGTAGCGGGCCGTTGCGCCCGCGGATGGCCACCGGCTGCAGTTCTTCCTCCGCCAGGTCCTCCACGAACGAATGCACGACGTTGAAGTCGGGGTTGCCGCGGATCTCATAAGAAGTGTCTGCCAGTCCCTCGCCCTCGTTCTCCACGCGATTGATGGTGAAGACGCTCGGGCGCAGCCGCCGCGCGCGCTCGGTCTGCTGCTGCCAGAGCTCGAACATGCGCGTGTAGTAGTCGTCCGGGCTGACCACGCCGGCAAAGAAGCCGGGCGGCAACGACTCGCGCCCGCCGTCGATGCGCACGCGCTCCGGCAGCGCGTTGAAGCGCAGCACCTCGACCTCGAGCAGCGACGCGCCGGACGGGCGGTCGCTGCTGTGGAAGAGGATGCGCTTCGATCGCGCGTCGAAGGTGAGCGTGCCGTCGTCGAACAGCGCATCGACGTGCTTGAGCAGCCGCGACCAGGTCAGCACGTCGTATTCGTCCGAGCGCGTGGCGCGGACCGCCCCGCGCACCACGAGGATCCCGGCGAGCAGCGCCGGCAGCAGCGCGAGCGCGGCGTACTCGCGCGTGCGCAGCGTCATCGCCAGCGGGATGCAGCAGGCGAAGGCCAGCCAGGCAAAGTCCTTCGTCAGCAGCGCGACGGCCAGACCGGCGACGACGATCGCCGCGGAAACGGCAAGCCTCCAGCGCCGCCGCGCCGCGTAGCCGAAGGCCGGATCGAAGATGCTGCGCCGCGTGACGGCAGTCTCCGGCACGGTGTCGGCCGAGTCGGCGTGCAGGCGCGACGACCAGAGCATCGCCTGGCACATCAGGCCGAGGAGTAGGCCCCAGCGGAGCACATCGGAGTTCGACGACGTCGCCAGCAGCGGAAGATTGCGCCCGGAAAACCAGAGCTGCGCCACGTTCATCGCCGCGTGCGCCAGCGCCTCGCCGAGCAGCGCGGCGGCGATCGCCAGCGCCAGCACGTCGCCGGTGCGCAGGCGATTGCGGCGCATCAGCAGGAGGATGGCGGGGACGGCGAAGAGGAGCATCAGCGCGATGCCGCCGGCGATGCCGTGCTCGCCGACCACGAAGAAACTGAAGGTGCTGTCGTACTGGATGGTGTCCTGGCGGATGAACGACTGCGAGGCCGGCGCGCGGTTGAATCCGAGACCGGTCCAGCCGCCCTTGCGCACCATCGCCATGTGCTCCCACTCATGCACCAGCGCGTTGCGGACGTTCGCGGCGGTGACCGCCTTCGCGTCCGCTGCCGACGGCGCCTCGAGATCCAGCAGCCACTCCTGCGCCGAGGAGCCGTGCTTCATCACCTCCACGCGGCTGAGGATGTGCTCCGTCATCCCCGGCGCCACGGCATACGTGCCGAGCAGCGCCCAGTACGCCAGCGTGACGCCGGTGACGACGACGATCAGCAGCGTCGCCGCCGTGCGCGTCGCGGACGTCAGCAGCAGAAGTAGCGCGAGCGGCAGCCAGAAAGCGAGCACGGCGTAGATCGCGCCGAAGTCGCCGGACGCGCCGAAGAGCACGGCCACCGGCGCGATGACCAGCAGCGCGATGGCGATCAGGGTGTCGCGGAGCGGCGGTTCCACGGACGCCGGCGTGCCGGTGTCGAGCACTTGCAGCGCGCTCCGTGAGCCGGCCAGCGGGCGAGCCAGCAGCACCAGCGCCGGAATGCCCAGGATCCAGAACGGGGCAGCGATCTGGCGGACGTACTCCGGCGCGATGAGCGACGCGAGCAGCACCGCCACGGACACCGCGAGCCAGATCGTGACTGGTCGCTTCAACTCCGGCGACTTCAACGCCTGAACGATGGGAATGCCCGGGCTCCACACTTTGCGCCCGATCTCGAACGTCACGCGATATGGCAACTGCCAGAACCACGCGCCGAGCGCGGGACGCAGCGCGCTGAAGATCGCCGCCGCGGCGATCACGTCGACTACCAGCAGCAGCCGGTCGAAGAACGACGACTCGAATCGCCCCACGATGTTCGGCAGCACCTGACGCGGCATCACCACCAGCTCGATCGCCGCCATCCCCGCCAGCAGCACCGCCACGGCGATGGTCACCGCGCTGGTTCGCTGGTCGTACGGCACGCCCGGCCGGTGGTGCAGCCAGAGCCGCACCGCCAGCGCCATGAGCCCGGGGATGATCACCAGCGCCGCAAGCGAGCCGGCCAGCCCTTTGACCGTCACCTCGTCGATGGCGGCTGGCGACAGGAGGAAGCGCACCGCCAGCAGCACGCGGAACAGCAGGATGGCCCAGACGGCGGTCATCACGCCGCCGATGCTCCAGAGGTCGCGCAACCGCAACCGCTGCGTGCGGCCGAAGGCGATGGAGGCGACGAAGAGCGCCAGCGTCACCCAGGCGCAGAAGAGCGCCAGCAGCACGGCGCGCGGCGTCGGGAGGTCGCGCACCATCGTCACCGTGGCGATGACGCCGCGGTCGGTGGCGCCGGCGATGATCACCGGCACGCGCGACAGCGCGCGGTTCGGCGCCAGCGCCGCCGCCAGCGCACCGCCCTGCACGCGATTCAGCCATGACGGCGCTTCCTGTCGCCGCTGCGGCAGCAGGTCGGTGCCGTTACGGAAACGCGGCAGGTTGCTCGGCGAGATCTGCAGCGCCTCGTCGTGGCGGAAGTCCGCCGCGCCGTGCCCCAGCGGCAGCACGAACGTGTTGGTGTTCATCTGCGGCTCGCGCGCGAACGACAGCGCGCTGTCGTTGTTGCGGAACGGCGGCAGCGACGAGGTGCGTGTCCACGGCGGATCGAACGACAGGCGCGTCGCGCCGTCGTTGTCCGTGACGCGCACGATCAGCCGCCGACGCGGCCAGAGCACCTCCACCGTGGACGGCACGGCGAGCGGCGAGACGCGCCACGGCTCGCCGTCGCGGATCAGGCGCAGCTCGCCGGCGGCCGGGCGGAGGACGCGAATCGCACTCGCCCACTCTTCCAGCGCCTGCACCGTGGCGAGATCGATCTTCCCGTCGCGGCGCAGGTCGTTGAGCCGCGGGATGAGCAGCGAGTCGAGGGCGCGCACGCGCGCGCCGTGCACCGGCGGCGGATCCATCACCACAAGCGGCTCGGCCACCGGCGTCCGCGCGATGATCAGCTTCGTCCGCCGCAGCCAGCCGCGCGTCGCCAGCTCGACCGAAAACTTGCCGAGCTGCTTCGCTCCCTTGCCGCGCGCGATGGCGTCGCCGTTCGCGTACGCGTTGCCCGCGCGGATGAGCGCGGTGCCGCCCTGCGTGAAGAGGCGCAGCCCGCCGCCGGAACGCTCCACGCGCACCTCGGGCCAGAAGTTGCCGTTGGGCCATCCGAGGATCGCGGAGTGCTCCGCGCCGCCGATGGTCACCGCGCCGGCGGTGCGGTCAGCGGCCTCGGCGGCGGTCCACGCCACCTGCGTCGAGCGCGGCCACTCCGCGAGCGAGGCCAGCGGCCACAGCACGACCGGGATCGCCACGAGCGTCGCCAGCAGCACCACGAGGAACGGCGCCACCAGCCGGCGGTTGCTCAGCGCCGGGAGCGTCTCTTCCTTGTGGCGCAGTTCGAGCGCCCACGCGACGAGCAGCGCGACCAGGACCACCGACACCAGGAGCAGCAGCACCATCCGTGCACGTTGTACAACGTTCGTTCCCGCCGGAGGTTGCTGAATGTATGGAAGAATTGCGGCGCCATGGCGCCCGCCGCGTTCCTCGCCCTCAGCAAATTCAGAGTCCGCAATGGGATGGGCGCCGAGGTGGCCGACGCCTTCCGCAGCCGGCCGCATCGCGTCGACGAGGCGGAGGGCTTCGTCCGGATGGAAGTCGTGTCGCCCACCGGCGACGACGCCGAGTTCTGGCTGCTCACCTGGTGGCGCGACGAGGCGAGCTTCCGGCAGTGGCATCACAGTCATCTCTACCGCGAGTCGCACGCCGGCATCCCGCCCGGCCTGAAGCTCGACCCGAAGGCAACCGAGTTGCTCACGTTCCGCTCCATCACCGATTGAACCGCGCCATGTCTCCGAACCAACGGATCGCAGAAACGCTCGCCGCGCGGCGCGGCGTGCTGGCGCAGCGCGTGGGCGCGAGGCATCTCGAACTGCATCCGGAGTTTCTGGAGCGCTTCGGCGAGGCGGGCCGCGCGCGCTGCATCGAGGACGCCGACTTCCACCTCCAGTACCTCAGCCACGCCGTGGCGCTGGCCGCGCCGGCGCTCTTCACCGCCTACGTGCAGTGGGCGCGGCAAATGCTGGAGGCGCGCCGCATTCCGTGGCGCGACCTGCAGGCGAACCTGGAGCTGATGCGCGACGAGCTGGCGCAGGAGCTCGACCCCGCCGACGCCGCGGTGGCCGGCGGGATCATCGACGCCGCGCTCGGCGCCGCGCCGGTCGACGCGTCGTCGTTCCTGGCCGGCACGCCGCGCGAGCCGCTGGCGCGCACCTACCTCACCGCGCTGCTCCGCGCCGAGCGCCGCACCGCCGTGGAGGTCATCGACGCCGCGGCAGCCGACGGCGTCACCATCCGCGACCTCTACCTGCACGTCTTCCAGCCGGTGCAGCGCGAGATCGGGCGGCTCTGGCAGAACAACGAGATCACCGTGGCGCAGGAGCACTTCTGCACCGCCTCGACGCAGGCGATGATGGCGCAGTTCTATCCGCAGATCCTGGCCACGCCGCGCATCGGGCGCAAGGTGGTGGTGGCCTGCGTCGGCAGCGAGCTGCACGAGATCGGCACGCGCATGGTGGCGGACTTTTTCGAGATGGCCGGCTGGGACGGCATCTACATCGGCGCTAATACGCCGACCTCCGCGCTCATCGACCTGGTCTGCCGGGAGCGCCCGCAGCTGGTCGGGCTCGGCGTCACCATGACCTACCACCTCGGCACCGCGAGCAAGGTGGTAGAGGGGCTGCGCGCCGACACCCGCTGCGGCGACGTGAAGATCATCGCCGGCGGCTACGTCTTCCAGCAGCACGAGGAGCTGTGGCGCACTCTCGGCGTGGACGGCTGCGCCGCCGACGCGCAGGGCGCCATCGACCTCGCCAACCGCCTGTTCAATGAGCAATAGCGCGCGCGACTGGCTGGCTCTCACCTGCGAGCGCGACGGCACGATCGCGCAGGTCCTGCGCGACGACCTCCGGCTGGCGAAGGTCGGAGCTCGCCTGACCGAGATCGTCGACCGCGGCTCCGCGCAGAAGGCGGAGAACTTCATCGCCTCGCTCGCCTCGAGCAACGCGATCGTCGGCTGGCAGCTCAACGTCCCCTTCGGCGACGGCGCGCGGCCGATGTATTTCGCCGCCATCGCCTGCGGCGAGACGGTACTGGTCCTCGCCGCGCCGGAACGCCAGGAGGGGATGAGCAACCAGCTCTATGAGGAGCTCTCGCGCCTCAACAACGACCTGATCAACCGCGAGCGCGAGTTGGCGCGGAAGAGCGCGGCGCTGGAGCGCGTCTCGGCGGAGAAGACGCGCGTGGTGGCCATCGCCGCGCACGACCTGCGCAACCCGCTCACCGTCATCTCCGCCTACGCCGACCTTCTGAAGAGCGACGGCGTGGTGGAGGGCGAGCACCTCGACTACGTCGACGAGATCGCGCGCTCCTCCCGCTTCATGATGGAGCTGGTGGAGGAAATGCTCGACTCCTCGCGCCTGGAGAGCGGGCAGGTGCAACTGGAGCTGGAGGAGATCGACCTGGTCCACGCCGCGGCGCACGCCGCGACGATCAACCGCATCCGCGCCGACCGGAAGGAGATCGCCATCGCCTTCGAGCAGGAGTGCGACCACACCTTCATCCTCGCCGACTCGGTGAAGCTGCGGCAGATCATCAACAACCTGATGGTCAACGCCATCAAGTTCTCGCTGTCGCGTACCACCGTCACCGTCCGCGTCCGCCGCACCGCCGACCGCGCGCTGCTGGAGGTCGAGGATCAGGGCATCGGCATCCCGCAGGACAAGCTCACCGCCATCTTCGAGCCGTTCAGGACGCTGGTCCCCACCGGAACCGCCGACGAGGTGAGCACGGGTCTCGGCCTGGCCATCGTCAAGCAGCTCGCCGACATGCACCGCGCCACCGTGGAGGTGGAAAGCACGCTCGGCCGCGGCTCGCTGTTCCGCGTCGTTTTCCCCGTCATCGCGGGGCGGTGACGCCCAGCGCCGCCGCCATCCGGTCCGCCAGCTGCGCCAGCGCCTGGCTCATCCCGCTGGCGATCTGTGCGCCGTCGAGCGACGGGAGCGGGATCTCGATCCGCTCGTGATGCGAGATGTCAGCGCGGCCGGACTCGCGCACGATCCAGCGGCCGTCGAGCACCAGGCGCGACTCGGGGCCGGCGGCGAGCTCCTCGAACACCACGTCGACGGTGCGCACCACCGCCGGCTTCGACTCGCCGGGCAGCACCACCGTCCCTTCCGGCAGCCGCGCGGCGAGGTCGAAGGCCAGCGTGTGCAGCGCCATCGGCTCCAACGTGGCGGACCACTGCTCGTTGTTGCGGATGTCGAGCTGGTGGTCGGCCTTGCGCACCACCAGCTCCCGACGGTCGAAGCCGGGCGGCAGTTCGACGCCCTCGATGGCCACCGGCGTGGCGCGCACACCGGCGACGGGCGGCGTCGACGGGACAGCGCGCTCGAGCGAGAAGAAGCGGCTCTTTGGCCCGCGGGAGAAGAAGCCGCATCCAGCAGCCAGCAGCAGCAGCACGATCGTCGAACGGCGCATCGTCATTTCCCTCTCCCCTTCAGCAGCGAGTCGGGGTTCTCCTCGAGGTACGTCGCGAGCGCGCGCACCGCCTCCGCGGCGCGGGTCAGCTCCTTGATCAGCTCGGAGAGGTCGTAGTTCTGCTTCGGCGCGCTGCCGAGCAGCTGCGTGGCGCGCGAGGCGGCGGTCTCGGCCGACGCCGCCGCGTTGCGCAGGCTGGCCACGATCGGCTCCACGCTCTTGCTCGCAGTGGTGGCGGTGGCGTCGATCGTCTTCGCCGCCGACTCCGCGGACGTCGCCGCGTTGCGCAGGCTCTTCACGATCGGGCCGGCGTTCGCTCGCGCGGTGGCCGTCACCTTCTCCACGTCCGCCAGCGAGCGGTTGATCCGCTGCACACTTTCGCCGACGGCCGGATCATTGACCAGCGTGTCGATCCGCTGCGCGGTGCTGCGCAGGTGACTGGCAATCTCCTCGATGGGGAGGTTGCGGATGCGCGCCGCGACGTCGTTGACGGCGGAGAGCGCGCCTTCGATGCCGCTACCGCCCGACGCCGCGGGGATGATCGGCGGGTCGCTGTTGGTCACGAGGCGCGCGGTGTTCGGCGCGCCGACCATCTCGAGCGCCACGCCGCCAGCACCCGGCAGTACGAGGCTGGTCTGCAGCGTGGCGCGCATGCCCTTGACCACCAGGCGGCCGAGGGCGTCGTTCATCTGCGCGCGCAACTCCTCGCGCGTGGTCATGTCGGTCACCGGGATCTCAAGCTTGCGCGGGTCGATCTCGATCGTCACCGGCGTCTCCAGCGACGCGGTCTGCGGCACGTAGCGCAGCCGCACCTCGCGCACGCGTCCCACCTGCACGCCCTTCACCTGCACCGGAGTGCCGGCGGTGAGTCCCTTGATCGGGCCGGCGAAGTACATCAGGTACGTCAGATGCGGCCCGTCCGACGCCGCGATGGCGGCGCCCTCGGTCTCATACAACTTGAACCGCGTGCCGTTCGCAACCGGCGCGCCTGGCAGCACCTCGGGCGTGTAGAACGAGATCGGAGAGCTGAGCAGCGAGGCGATCCCGCCGCCGCCCACCGACACGCCGCCGCCGCTGAGCGAGACGTTCAGCCCGCCCGAGCGCCAGAAGCGCGTGCTCTGCCGCACGTGATCGGCGAAGCGCTGCACCACGAAGGCGTGCACCTCGCTGATGCGGCGCTTCTCGTCGTACGAGGTGCCGAGGACGGTGCCGACGCGGATGCCCTGGAACTGCACCGGCGCGCCGATGATCGACGCCCCCACGCCCACCGCCTCGAGGATCACCGTCTTCCCCGCCTCGGGCGCGGAGACGATCGGCGCGTACTCCTGCCCGACGAACTCGCGCGTCTCTTCGCCTTCGCCCGGCGCGATGCCGACGTAGGTGCCGCCGAGGATGCCGCCGAGACCGCCGCCCTCCAGGCCGGGCTCCACGATCCAGAAGCGCGTCCCCTTGTTCAGCGCGTGGTCCATCACCGCGTCCATGGAGATTCGTACCACCACCTGCTGCAGCTTGTCGTCGATGGTGATCTTCTGCACGGTGCCGACTTTCGCGCCGCGGAAACGGACGGGCGAATAGCGGTCGAGTCCGCGCGCATCGGCGAAGCGGACGGTGATGTCGCCGCCGCCGAAGAATCCGTAGCGGACGATGAGGTAGCCGACGAAGAAGATGGCCAGCACCGGCACGATCCAGATCCACGGGTTCCACTTCGCCGTGTGGACACTCGCCTCGGGCGGCGGCTCCTGCTTGCGCCGCTCGTCGTCGTGATGGTCGTACTCGCTCATGCCCTCTCCCCCGCCGCGCGCCACATCAGCCGCGGCTCGAAGAAGCGCACCGCGAACATGATCAGGACGATCAGCATGAACAGCGGCGTCGCGCCGGGGCCGGCCACGATGTCGTCGATGCCGCGGAAGTTGATGATCGGCGCGGCGATCGCCGCGATGAACGGGATGATGATCGGCCACCGCGCCAGCCGGTGCAGCATGCGGTAGACGCGCGTGCGCAGCACCAGCCCGTGCTCGCTCGGGAAGCGGACGCGCGCCAGCAGCCAGACCATCCCGATCAGCTCCGTGATGGGGATGAAGACGCCGGCGACGAGCACCACCACGCCGAACTGCCAGTAGCCGCGGTCCGCCAGCATCTGCACGGTGCCCATCACGGTGTGCTCGATGACCGCGGTGAGCTGGTCGTTGACCATGATCGATGCGGCGTAGGCCGGGATGGTCAGCGGGATGGCGGCGGCGATGGCGCCGAGCGCGGGGGCGAAGCGCGGCGCGATGTTGCGGTCCAGCCGGCTGCCGCAGCGCGGGCAGGGATCACCGGAGCGGCGCGAGTCGACCGCCATCTCGCACGAGTCGCACGACGGGAGGCGCCGGCCCGGCCAGCCGCGGCGGTCGGGAAGGATCGCGTCCCACACCGCGCGGCGGTCGAGCGCGCGGTCGCCGATGAAGGCCAGCGCCGCCACCGCGGCGTAGCACCACGCGCCGACGCGCAGGGCGACGTCCGCCGGGATCGAGGCGCGCAGATAGGCGATGGCGCCGGCGATGACCACCACGTCCGTCATGCTCCAGACCCGCAGCTCCTCGCTCCAGCGGAAGACGCGCCCGCGCTGCCAAAGCGGCAGCCCGAACCGCAGCGAGCCGAGGACCAGGATCTGGAAGAGCGCGCGGAAGGCGGGGAAGAGGAAGGCGAAAAAGAGGAAACCGAAGGCGAACGGGAACCAGACCTCGCTGTAGATGACCGGGACGCTGGAGACGAGGCGGCTCTCCTCGAACAGCAGGTTCTTGATGGTGCGGTCCATCAGTGGCATGAAGACCGCCGGCGGCAGGAGGAGGAAGACCGCCACCGCGCAGGCGAGGGTGACGTCGGAGCTGGTGCGCGTGTGCCGCGCCAGCAGCCGGTCGCATCGGTGGCATTCGGCTGTCCCGCCGGGCGGGAGTGGCGGAACGACCTGCATCTCGCCGCAGTCCGCGCAGGTAATGGTCATTCGTCGGGAGGCGGGCTGTGCAAGAGAGTTGCCCGTGACGCCTTGACAAACCGCTCAGTCGTATTTAACTTATCGCTTAATTAAACGAGACGTTAAATGAATGATCCTCTCAGCGCCGTCTTCTTCGCCCTTGCCGATCCCACCCGGCGGGCGATCCTCGACCGCCTCACCTCCGGCGAGGCGTCGGTCACCGAGCTCGCCGCGCCGTTCGCGATGTCGATGCCGGCCATCTCGGGGCACCTCAAGGTGCTCGAGCGCGCCGGCCTCATCGTCCGCGGCCGCGAGGCGCAGTGGCGTCCGTGCCGCCTCGACGCCGCGCCGCTGAAGGACGTCGCCGCCTGGGTCGATCACTACAAAAAGTTCTGGGAGGAGAGCTTCGACCGCCTCGACAGCTACCTCCGCGAGCTGCAGAAAAAGGACAAGAGAAGGAGAAAGAAATGAGCACCGAAGATCCCCGCGAGATCAGCAGCAGCCGCGTCTTTGACGCGCCGCGCGATCTCGTCTTCCGCATGTGGACCGATCCGAAGCACATCGCGCAGTGGTGGGGGCCGAACGGCTTCACCAACACCATCCGCACCATGGACGTCCGCCCCGGCGGCGTCTGGGAGTTCGTCATGCACGGTCCCGACGGCCGCGATTATCTCAATCGCATCGTCTACGTCGAGGTGGTCGAGCCGGAGCGCATCGTCTACGACCACGTCACCGGTCCGCTCTTCCGCGCCACCGCCACCTTCGAGGACGAAAACGGCAAGACGCGCCTCACCTTGCGCGCGATCTTCGAGACCGCCGAGCTGCGGAACAGGGTGGCCGAGGAGTTCGGCGCGGTCGAAGGGATGCACCAGACGCTCGACCGTCTCGGCGAGCACCTGCCCACCCTCACTGACGACGACGAATTCGTGATCACCCGCTCCTTCGACGCGCCGCGCGAGCTGATGTGGAAGGTCTGGACGGAGCTCGACCACATGAAGCACTGGTTCGGACCGAAGGGGACGAACATCGTCTCCAGCAACCTCGATTTTCGCCCGGGCGGGATGTACCACTACGCAATGGGCACACCGGACGGCGGCAAGATGTGGGGCCGCTGGGTCTTCCGCGAGATCGTGCCGCCGGAGCGGCTGGTGTTCGTCAGCGCGTTCTCGAACGAGAACGCGGAAGTCGCTCCCGCGCCGTTCCCCATCGACTGGCCGAGCGAGACGCTGTCGACCATCACCTTCGAGGAGCGCGGCGGCAAGACCACGGTGACCGTCCGCTGGAAGGCGCTCACAGCCACCGAGGCGCAGAAGAAGACGTTCTTCGCGTCGCACGCGAGCATGCGCGGCGGCTGGACCGGCACGTTCGATCAGCTCGAGGCCTACCTGAAGGAGGTGCAGCCGTGACGACCTGGTCTCCGCGAATCCTCGGCATCTTCCGGATGATCGCCGGCGTGATGTGGGCCTGCCACGGCGCGCAGAAGATCTTCGGCGTGTTCGGCGGCATGCCGCCGGGCGTGCCGAAGGCGCTGATCTGGACCGCGGGGCCGCTGGAGTTCTTCGGCGGCCTCCTGATCGCCGCCGGCCTGTTCACCAGGCCGGTGGCCTTCGTCTGCAGCGGGCTGATGGCGGTGGGGTACTTTTACGGTCACGCGCCCAATGGCTTCTGGCCCAAGGTGAACGGCGGCGAGCTGGCGGTGCTCTACTGCTGGCTGTGGCTGTACTTCGCCGCGCAGGGGCCGGGCGCGTGGGCGCTCGACCACCTGCTGCGGCGCCGAACCGCGACTAGTGATTGAGCAGCTCGGCCGGAACCTTACCGCCGTTCGCCGCGAGCTTCTTCATCACTTCCTTGTGCAGCCAGATGTTCATGGCTGCGGAGTCGTTGGTGTCGCCGGTGTAGTTGAGATCTTTCGCCAGCTCCTTACGCTCGGCCAGGCTGCTCTCCATCCCGACCAGCTTCATCAGGTCGACGATGGAGTGCTTCCAGTCGAGCTTCTCCGGATTGGAGGCGGCGAGACGGTTGAGCGTGGCGGCCACGTCGATTTCATTGGCCACCGCGGTCGTCGTACCGCTGCCGCCAGTCGGCGCCACCGGCGGCGGGATCACCCCTCCGCCCGGCGCGGCCGGCGCGGCGTCGTACGGATGCTCGGCAACGGCGCCGTGGTGGAAGATCTTATTCATGAGGTCTTTGAACATTCCCATGGTGTTTTCTCCTCGTTTCGAAAGAAGACAGTGCAAGGGAGTGTCCAGAACCGCGTGATATCAAAGTGATATCATCGCCGCGTGGCGGACATCCTGATTCGCGACATCGACGAGGTCGTGCTGAAACGCCTGAAGAAGCGTGCGAAACGCAACAAGCGCTCGCTTCAGGCTGAGCTGAAGACGGTCCTGGAGCGAGCCTCGATGGTCAATGTGGTGGATGCGAAGGCGCTTGCCGAGCGCATCCGTCTCGAGCTCAGCGGCCACACCCACTCCGACAGCGCAGAGCTGATCGCCGAAGATCGTCGCCGGTGAAGGAGTACGTCGTCGACGCCAGCGTAGCCGTCAAATGGTTCATCCCGGAGGTGCATTCCATCGCGGCAAGTCGTCTGATGGATTCCGAGATCAACCTGCACGCTCCCGACTTCTTCGCCGCCGAAATCGGCAACATCCTTTGGAAGAAAATTCGCCGGCGTGAGATCGAGGTCGCAAGAGCATCGGAGATCGTGAATACCGTTCAGGCGTTTGACATCGAGATCCATCCTTCCGCCGAGCTTCTCCCGGTCGCGCTGAACTTTGCCGTGGCGTTTGGGCACCCGATCTACGACTGTCTCTATCTCGCGGTCGCCGTCGCCCAGAACTGTCCCGTCGTTACGGCCGACAAGCGATTTGCGGCCGCCGCCACCCCCACGCATTCCCGCTACATCCTCTGGGTCGAAGACGCGCTATAACTTCGCCATGCTAAAACTCGCGGTGCTCCTCCTGCTCGCGCCCGCCGCGTTCGCGCAGCTGCGGCCGGTCAACACCTTCTCAGTCGTGGCGCGCGATCCGAAGACGGGCGAGATCGGGGTGGCGGTGCAGTCGCACTGGTTCGCCGTCGGGCAGATCGTGCCGTGGGCGGAGGCAGGTGTGGGGGCGGTGGCGACGCAGAGCTTCGTCGATCCGGCGTACGGGCAGCTCGGGCTCGACCTGCTGCGTGCCGGCAAGAGCGCGCCGGAGGCGCTGAAGGGACTGCTCGGCGCCGACGCGGCGTGCGACGTCCGCCAGGTGGCGATGATCGACGCGAACGGGGCGGTCGCCACCTTCACCGGCGCCCGCGACATCCAGGCCGCCGGCGGCATCGCCTCGGGCGGCAAGGAGTCGGCGATCACCTGCGGCGCGCTCAGCATCGGCAAGGACTTCGCCGTGCAGGCGAACCTGATGGCCAACGACAAGGTCTGGCCGGCGATGGCCAAGGCATACGCGGAGTCGACCGGCGACCTCGCCGACCGGTTGCTCGCCGCGCTCGACGCGGCGCAGGGCGCCGGCGGCGACATCCGCGGCAAGCAGTCCGCGGCGCTGATCGTCGTGGCCGGCAAGTCGACCGGCAAACGCTGGCGCGACGAGATCTTCAACCTTCGCGTCGACGACGCGCCGGAGCCGCTCAAGGAGCTGCGCCGCCTGGTGGCGCTGCAGCGCGCCTACAACCACATGAACGCCGGCGACATGGCCACGGAGCACAACGACAACGAAGGGGCGTTGCGCGAGTACTCGGCCGCTGAGCGTATCGCCGCCACCACGCCCGGCATCCCCCAGAGCCGCCATGCGGAGATGATCTTCTGGCACGCGGTGGCGCTGGTGAACATGAAGCGCGTGGACGAGGCGTTGCCGCTATTCACGCGCGCCTTCGCCATGGAGCCGGGATGGCGCGAGCTGACGCCGCGGCTGCCGAAGTCGGGACTGATGCCGGATGATGCGAAGCTGATCGAACGAATCATTGGTCGTTGACCGAAAAGGAGGACCTCCCAGTGACGAAGCCCGTCGTCTCTCTCTTTCTCCTCATCCTTCTTGCAGTACCCATCGTCTTCGCGCAGTCCGTTCCGCTCTCCACGCTGCAGGGAAAAGTGACCGCGGACGGCGGGCCGTTGCCCGGCGTCAGCGTCATCGTCAGCTCGCCCAACCTGCAGGGGACGCGCACGGTGACCACGTCGAGCGCCGGCGACTACCTCATCCCGTTCCTGCCGCCGGGTGAATACAAAGTCGTCTTCGAGCTGGCGGGCATGCAGAGCGCGACCCGGAAGATCACGCTGACCGCCGCGCGCGCCGACCGCCTGGAAGTCGCGCTCAGGCCGGCGGCGGTCTCCGAGGCCATCACCGTCACCGCGGACACGCCGGTGACCGCGGTGGTGGAGTCGACGCAGGTGTCCACCAACTTCAAGCAGGACCTCATCGAGCAGTTGCCGGTCTCGCGCAACCTGCAGTCGGTGGCGCTGCTCGCGCCGGGCGTGAACTCGAACGGCCCGGGCGGGAACCTGGTCATCTCCGGCGCGATGTCGTACGACAGCCTCTATCTCGTCGATGGCGCCATCGTGAACGAGAACCTGCGCGGCCAGGCGCACAACCTCTTCATCGAGGACGCCATCCAGGAGACCACCGTGCACACCGGCGGCATCTCCGCGGAGTACGGCCACTTCACCGGCGGCGTGGTGAACGCCATCACCAAGTCGGGCGGCAACGACTTCAAGGGCTCGTTCCGCACCAGCGCCACGAACGAGAGCTGGTCGTCGCGCACGCGCTTCACCGTCGACCAGGCCGACAAGATCAATCCCTTTTACGAGGCGACGCTCGGCGGGCCGTTCCTGCGCGACCGCCTCTGGTTCTTCGCCGCCGGCCGCTCGGCGAAGACCAGCGACATCCGCCAGACCGTTCCCGGCCTGTCGCGCGCGGGCGACCAGGACGCCAACGGCGTGCAAATCCCGGTCGGCACGCAGATCCCGCCGATCACCTATCCGCACAGCACCAGCGAGCAGCGCCTCGAAGGGAAGCTGACCGCGGCGATCACGCCGCGCCACAACCTGATCGCCACCTTCCTCGACATCAAGGCCAGCGAGAAAAACCAGACCGCGCAGGCCATCATGGACCTCGACAGCCTGGTGGCCAGCCGCCGCACGCCGAACCGTCTGATGGCGCTCAACTACAACGGCGCGTTGTCCCAGAACCTCTTCATCGAAGGGCAGTACTCGCGCAAGGAGTTCGCCTTCCTCGGCTCCGGCTCGCCGTACTTCGACCTCGTCAAGGGGACGCTGATCACCGACCGCGCGCGCGGCACGCGCTACTGGTCGCCGACCTTCCGCGCCACCGAGAACGGGGAGCATCGCGACCATGATCTCTACACGGCCAAGGTGGCGTACTTTCTGTCGACGCCTCATCTCGGCAGCCACGAGCTGAAGGCTGGCTACGAGCACTTCTTCGAAGTGCGCGACGTGAACAACTACCAGAACGGCAGCGACTACCGCATCAGTATTTCGCAAAGCATCGTTCGCGGGAACCAGGTCTTCGGTCGCTTCACCGGCGGCGCCACCGGCACCGCCACGCGCATCTCCTGGCTGCCGATCCTGGTGCTGAGCGAAGGCTCCGAGTACGCCTCCGACTCGTTCTTCGTCAACGACCGCTGGACGCTCAACGATCACTGGTCGTTCAACCTCGGCGCGCGCTACGACAAGAACGACGCGGTCAGTGGCGACCACACCTTCCAGATCGCCAAGGACTCCGCCGTCAGCCCGCGCCTCGGCGCGAACTACGACATCTTCGGCAACGGCAAGCTGACCGTCATCGCCAGCTGGGGGCAGTACGTCGGCCGGCTGTCGGAAGGCATCGGCAACGACGCCGACCCGGCCGGGCGCAACGCCTCGTTCCAGTGGGACTACCGCGGACCGAGCATCAACAACGACGTCAACGCGCCGACCGCATCGCTGGTGCCGAACGACAAGGCCATCCAGATGATCTTCGACTGGTTCTTCGCCAACGGCGGGACGAACCGCCGCCCGTTCCGCGCCCCTCCGTCGGTGCCGGGCGTGGAGAGCATCCTCGATCCGGACGGCCTCCGCTCGCCGAACGTGAAGGAGACCACCCTCGGCGTGGCCAGCCTGCTCGGCAGCCGCGGCTACGTCCGCGCCGACGCCATCTGGCGCGACTGGAACGACTTCTACACCTCGTTCGTCAACCGCGGCACCGGCAAGACGCAGGACCAGTACGGCACGCAGTACGACCAGGCCATCATCGGCAACGACAGCGACCTGTACGACCGCAAGTACTACGCGCTGCAGACGCAGTTCAGCTATCGCTTCTGGCCGCGCTTCACCCTCGGCGGCACCTACACCTGGTCGCGGCTGCTGGGCAACGTCACCGGCGAGGACACCGGCAGTGGCCCGCTGGTCGGCGTGGCCGGTGAACGTCCCGAGTACCGACAGGCGAGCTGGAACTATCCGATGGGCTACCTCAACGCCGACCAGCGCCACCGCGCACGCGTCTGGGCCACGTTCGACCTGCCGACGCCGCGCTTCGGCGACTTCAACTTCAGCATTCTGCAGAGCTTCGACTCCGGCACGCGCACCTCGGTGGACGGCACCATCGACCCGTCGCCGTACGTCACCAACCCCGGCTACGTCTCGGTGCCGACCGGCGTGAGCTACTTCTTCGGCCCGCGCGGCGAGCTGAAGACCGACGACATCACCCGCACCGACCTGGCCGTCAACTACCGGCTGCGGCTGGTCAGCGGCGTCGACTTCTTCATCCAGCCGGAGATCCTGAACGTGTTCAACCGGCAGGGCGTCGTCTCGTACGACGAGGAAGTGCTGACCAACTCCGACAACAGCGCCATCAAGGCCTTCAACCCCTTCACCGAGACGCCGGTGGAAGGGGTGAACTACGTGCTGGGTCCGAGCTTCGGGCAGCCGAACAGCGAGGGCGACTTCCAGACGCCGCGCACGTTCCGGATCTCGATCGGGCTGAAGTTCTAGCGGTGGTTCGAGGGCCGGCTACGAGCCGGCCCTCATCCGCAGCACCGCCACCATCGCCAGCATCGCGCCGAGGGCGATGAGCGCCCACTCCGAGAGGGTCGGGATGGAAGCGCTGCCGACCACGGGGATCGCCGGCGAGGAGCCGGTGTTGTTGCCGCTGCCGGGATCGCTGGTGGCCGCCGAGACGCTGGCGGAGTTCGAGATCGTGCCGCTGGTGGCGGTGACGGTCGCGGCGAGCGCGATGGTGGCGTTCGCGCCGCTGTTGATCGTGCCGAGGTTGCAGGTGACGGTGGTGGTGCCGCTGCAGGAGCCCTGCGACGGCGTGGCGCTGACGAACTGCAGGCCGGCGGGGAGGAGGTCGGTGACCACCACGCCGGTCGCCGGCGACGGGCCGGCGTTGGAGACGGTGATGGTGTAGTTGATCGTGCTGGTGGTCGGCGCCTGCGTGGCGATGGTGGTCTTGGTGACGGAGAGGTCGGCGGACGAGGTCACCGGCAGGCCGGTGGAGGTCGCGCTGGAGTTGCCGGAGTTCGGGTCGTTCGTCTGGCTGGCGCCGGACGCGGTGTTGGTGATGGTGCCGCTGGCGCCGTTGGCCACGCGTACCACCAGTGTGAAGCTCGCGGTGGCACCGCTGGCCAGCGTGGCGCCGGTGCAGGTGATGAGACCGCTCGATCCGATCGCGGGAGTGGTGCCGCAGGTGAAGCCGGCCGGCGGGGTGATCGACTGGAAAAGCAGCGACGACGGCAGCGTGTCGGACATCGTCACGGTGGTGGCCGCGTCGGGGCCGTTGTTCAGGAGCGCGATGGTGTAGGTGATGTTCGCGCCGATGACGGCCGAGGTCGCGTTGGTCGTCTTGCTCATGATCAGGTCGGCGCTCGACGCCGTGATCGCCACGCCCGAGGCCGAGCCGGCGGAGTTGCCGGAGTTGCCGTCGGTCTGCGCGCCGCCGACGCTCGCGCTGTTGACGATGGAGCCGGAGGCGCTCGGCGCGACGGTGGTGACCAGCGTGAAGACCGCGCTGGTGCCGTTGATGATCGTGCCGCCGGTGCAGGTGACGGTGCCGCTCGTGCCGACCGTCGGGGTCGTGCCGCAGGTGAAGCCGGCCGGCGGGGTGATCGACTGGAAGAGCAGCGTGGCCGGCAGGTTGTCCGTCATCGTCACGCCGGTGGCGTTGTGCGGGCCGTTGTTGGTCAGGGTGATGGTGTAGGTGATGGTGTTGCCCGGCGCGGCGTTCGTGGTCGGCGTGGTCTTGGTGATCGACAGGTCGGCGTTGGTCGGGCCGTTGATGGTCGTCGTCGCCGTGACGTTGGTGTTCGCGCCGTTCGGATCGTTCACCGCGCTCGAGGCGGAGGTGGTGACGTTGACCGTTCCCGAAAGCGCCAGCGTCTTCACCACCAGCGTGAAGTTGGCGGTGCCGCCGTTCGCCAGCGACGCCGCGCTGCAGCTGATCGAGCCGCTGGCGCCGGCGGCCGGGGTGCTGCAGCTCCAGCCCGCCGGACTGGTCATCGAGACGAAGCCGACGCTCGCCGGCAGGATTTGGCTGAAGACCACCGTCGTCGCCGTGTCGGGGCCGTTGTTGGTGACCGACTGCGCGTAGGTGATGTTCGCGCCGCTGACTACCGGATCGGGGCTGTCGGAGTTGGTCGTCACCAGGTCGGCCTGCGGCGCGACGTACTGCGTCGGCACGGTGACCGCGTTGTTGGCGTTGTTCGGATCGGAGACGGCGGAACCGACGGTGAAGGTCTGGTTGATGGTCTGGTTGGTGTTGCCGAACTGCGCCTGTCCCGCCTTCAGCACGAAGGTGAACACCGAGGTGGTGATGGGGAAGCTGACGTGCGTGCAACTGAACGACGCGCCGTGGCCCACCGCCAGGGACGGACAGGTCCAGCCGGCAGGAACGACCATCGACTGCCAGCGCAGCGTGTTGTTGAGCACCACGTTGAGCACCGTGTTGGTCGCCGGGTCGGGACCGGCGTTGACGACGTTGACGGTGTAGGTGATGTTGCCGTCGGGCGCGACGGGGTCGGGCGAGTCGCTGGCGGTGACGCTCAGGTCGGCGTCGGGCGTGGTGTAGGCGGTCTGCACGGTCACCGCGTTGTTGCCGTTGACCGGGTCGCTCAGGCTGCTGCCGGCGGTGAAGGTCTGGTTCAGCGTGGTGTCGTTGATGCCGATCTGCGACTGCGCCGCCTTCAGCACCACGGTGAAGACCGAGGGCGACGAAACCGCCAGCGTGGCGGCGGTGCAGCTGAACGACGCGCCGTGACCGGGCGACAGCGACGGGCAGTTCCAGCCCGACGGAACGGTGATCGACTGGTAGAGCAGCGTGTTGTTCAGCACCACGTTCATGTTGACGCTCGTGGCGGGGTCCGGCCCGTTGTTGGTCACCGTGACGGTGTAGGTGATGTTGCCGTCGGGGAAGACCGGGTCGGGCGAGTCGGTGGCGGTGATGGCGATATCGGCGTCCGGCGTGACGTAGGCGGTGTTCTCGGTCTCGCTGTTGTTCGCGGTGTTGGTCTCGTTGCCGGTGCCCGACGCGGAGAAGAACGTCGAGACGGTGCCGTCGTTGGCGCCGAGGATCGTCTGGTCCGCCTTCACCACCACGATGAACTGGCTGGTCGCCCCCGAGGCGTAGCTGGCGGCGTGCGTACAGTTGAAGGTCGGCGCGGAGCCGACGGACGGCAGCGAGCAGATCCATCCGGACGGGACGGTCGCCGACTGGAAGCGAAGACTGCCGTTGTTGAAGGTGCCGAAGCTGGCGTCGTTCGCCGCGTCGGGACCGGAGTTGCCGATGTCGACGGTGTAGGTGATGTTGCCGTTCGGGAAGACGGGATCGGGCGAGTCGGCCACCGCCAGGGTCATGTTGATCTGCGGCGTGTTCACGGTGGTCGTCGCCGACTTCGTGTTGTTGCCCGGAGTCGGATCGGTGGTGGTGCCGGAGGGGGAGACCGACAGGTTGACGGTCGTGTCGGGGAACGAGATGAGCGACGCGTCGACCACCGTGTTCAAGGTGAAGACGTAGGTGCCCACCGCGAGCGACGGGTTGGTGCAGCTGAGGGCAGCGCCGAAGGTGTTGCAGGAGAAGCCGGCCGGCGCGATGGTGTTCTGGTAGGTCACGCCGCCCGGGATGTTGGTGTTGAACCCGCCGTTCGTCGCCGGATCGGGCCCGTTGTTTTTCAGGGTGATGGTGTACGTCAGCACCGCTCCGGGCGTGACCGGGTCGGGAGAGTCGACCACGGAGACCACTTCCTGGTCCGCGGACTGCGCGAACGCCGAGGCGGTGACGAAAAGACAGAGCACGAGCAAACGCCGGAAAATCGCCATATCGAAAGTTCTCTCCCCAGACCCTTTTCTTGTAACGGATCGCGCAAACGGCTCCGAAAGTCCCTCATGGCCGCGTAAAATCGTCCTTTCCCGGATGCCCGAACTGACCCAGCTTCTTCGCGATTGGAACGCCGGACGTGTGGAAGCGCGCGACGAGCTCCTCGGCCTGGTCTACGATCCGCTGCGCGCCATCGCCGAGCGCCACCTCTACCGCGAGCGCGAAGGACACACCCTGCAGCCGACCGCGCTGGTCCACGAGCTCTACCTGAAGCTGGTCGAGCAGCGGCAGGTGGGGTGGAACGACCGGACGCACTTCTTCGCCGTCGCCGCGCAGGTGATGCGGCGGATCCTGGTGGACCACGCCCGGCGCCGCAACAGCGACAAGCGCGGCGGCGCCCAGTTGCCGGTCACCATCACCGCGGCGCTGGAAGTCTTCGCCGCGGAGGAGAACTTCGACGTGGTGGCGCTCGACCTGGCGATGGAGAACCTCGCCGCGATCTTTCCGCAGCAGGCCAAGATGGTCGAGCTGCGCTTCTACGGCGGGCTGACCATCGACGAGACGGCCGAGGCGCTGGGGATCTCGGCGGCGACGGTGAGCCGCGAGTGGACCATGGCGCGCGCCTGGCTGCGGCGCGCGCTCGACGTCTCGCGCACGAAGGCATGAGCGCCGGCGCCCCCGATCCGTTCTGGGAGCAGGTCCGCACGCTGTTCCAGGCGGCGGCCGACCTGCCGCCGGGCGAGCGCGCCGCGTTCCTCGACCGCGAGTGCACCGACGCCGCGGCGCGCGCCGAGGTCGATTCGCTGCTGGCGGCGCACGACAACGCCGGGACGTTCCTGGAAAAATCGATCTGGGAGCTGATCGACACCAACGACCCGCAGCGCCTCGCCGGCACCGCGGTCGGGCCGTACCGGCTGGTGCGCCCCCTCGGGCACGGCGGCATGGGGACGGTGTTCCTCGCCGTGCGCGAGGGCGGCGACTTCGAGCAGCGCGTGGCCATCAAGCTGGTGCGCGGCGGCGCGGCGGGCGAGGCGCTGGTGCGGCGCTTCCGGCAGGAGCGGCAGATCCTCGCCGCGCTCGAGCACCCGAACATCGCGCGGCTGATCGACGGCGGCACCACCGCCGACGGACTGCCGTACCTGGTGATGGAGTACGTCGACGGCGTGCAGATCGGCGAGTACTGCCACGGCCGCGCCACGGCGGAGACGCTGCGCCTCTTCCTGCAGCTCTGCGACGCGGTGCAGCACGCACACCGCAGTCTGGTCGTCCATCGCGACCTCAAGCCGGGCAACGTGCTGGTGACGCCGAGCGGCGTGCTGAAGCTGCTCGACTTCGGCATCGCCAAGCTGACCTCCGACCAGTTACGCGCCGACGAGCCGGCCACGCGACTGATGACGCCCGAGTACGCGTCGCCGGAGCAGCTGGCGGGCAAGCTGGTGACCACCGCCAGCGACGTCTACTCGCTCGGTGTGCTGCTCTGCGAGCTGCTGACCGGCATGCGGCCGGTGGAGGGGACGGCGCCCGCGCTGCGCGGCGACCTGGCCAACATCACGGCCATGGCGCTGGAGCCCGAGCCGGCGCGGCGGTACGGTTCGGTGGAGAAGTTCGGCGACGACATCCACCGCTACTTGCGCGGCCATCCGGTCAGCGCGCGGCGCCAGACCTTCGCCTATCGCGCCTCGAAGTTCGTCCGGCGCAACGCGCTGGCCGTCGCCGCCGCCGCGGCGATCGTCGTCGTCACCGCGGTCGCCTTCGCCGCCACGCTGCACCAGAAGCATGTCGCCGAGCGGCGCTTCGAGCAGGTGCGCTCGCTGGCCAGCGCGGTGGTCTTCGAGCTGCACGACGCCATCGCCAACCTCCCCGGCTCGACCGCGGCGCGCGCGCTGCTGGTCGAGCGCGCATTGGTCTACCTCGACAACCTCGCCGCCGACGCGGCGGACAACACGCCGCTGCAGATGGAGTTGGCGCGCGCCTACCTGAAGATCGGCGACGTGCAGGGACTCCCCTACGCCGCGAATCTCGGCGACACCGGCGGCGCGATCCGCAGCTACGGCAAGGCGCTGGCGGTGGCGGGGCGGGTGGTGGAGCGGGAGCCGTCGAACGACGGCGCGCTGGCGCTCCTCGCCGACGCGCACGACCGCGCCGCGCTGGTGCAGATCCGCGCGCTGCGCTGGCCGCTCGCGCTGCGCGAGGCGCAGGCGGCGCTGGCCATCCGCCAGCGGCTGCCGCGCAGCGTGAAGGGCGACTTGGCGCACGCGCGCACGCTGGTCGCCGTCGGCGACTGCATGTACATGGGACACAAGCAGATCCCGAACGCCACGCGGGGACATCTCTGGTACGAGCGCGCGCTTCAGGTGCTGGCGCGCATCCCGCCGGACGCGCCGAATCGCCCCGACCTCCTCCGCGAGACCGGCCGCGCGCACCAGCGCCTCGGCGGCATCTACACCAACCCGCCGCAGGACCTGGCCCGCGCGCTCGTCCACCACGACGCCGCCCGCCGCGCGCTCGAGGAGTGCATGCGCCTCTCGCCCGGCGACACCGCGGCGCGGCGCAACTTCGCCGACCAGCTTGTGATGACCGCCACCGCGCACAACGCCATGCACGACGACGCGGCGACGCTCGCCGCCATCGAGCGCGCCCTTCCCATCCTCACCGAGCTCGCCGCCGCCGACCGCAACAACCGCGAGGCGCAGCACGACCTCGCCTTCGCCTACGAGCAGCGTTCGATGGCGCTGATGCACATGAAGCAGTGGGACGAGGCGCAGGCGGCGGCCACGACCGTGCTCGGTATCCGCGAGCGCCTCATCGCCGCCGACCGCAACAACCGCGAAGACCGCCGCGACATCACCCGCACCCTCACCATCCTCGCCGAGATCGCCAGGGCGCGCGGCCGCACCGGCGAGGCGGCGGAGCTGCTGGCGCGCAACCGCGGCTTCCAGCGCGACGTAGGCGACCGATGATCTCCGCCATCATCCTCGCCGCGGGCCGGTCGACGCGCTTCGGGGGGATCAAGCAGCTCCTGCTGCTCGACCGCGTGCTGGAGAACGTGCGCGCCGCGCGGCTCGATGACGTCGTCGTCGTCCTCGGCGCGCATGCCGAGGAGATCCGCGCGAAGGTGGCCTTCGATCGCGAGCGGATCGTCATCAATCCCGACTACGCGCGCGGCATGAGCACGTCGATCCAGGCCGGTTTGCGCGCGCTGCCCGAAGCGGCCGAGGCGGCGATGATCGTCCTCGGCGACCAGCCGTTCGTCGCCCCCAGCACCATGAATCTGCTCATCGACGAGTACCTCCGCACGAGGCCGGCGGCGGTCGTTCCGGTCTACCGCGGAACGCGCGGAAACCCCGTCATCGTCGGTAAGTCTTTGTTCGGCGAGATGATGTCGATCGAGGGCGATGTAGGCTTTCGCCCGATTCTTGCAAGTAGGCCGGCTGAGGCTTGCGCATTGAGCGTCGACGATCCAGGTGTGGTGAACGATATCGATACCCCCATCCAGTTTCCGACTTCCGTGGAACAGCTGCGCCGCAGCGAGGAGATGTTCCGCCTGCTCGTGGAGAGCGTGAAGGACTACGCCATCTTCATGCTCGATCCCGGCGGCCACATCATCAGCTGGAATCCCGGCGCACAGCGCGCCAAGCAGTACGCACCGGATGAGATCCTCGGCAAGCACTTCTCGATCTTCTATCCCGAGGAGGACAAGAAGGCGAGGAAGCCCGAACGGGAGCTGGAGGATGCCATCCGCGACGGCCGCGTCGAGGATGAGGGCTGGCGCGTGCGCAAGGACGGCTCGCGCTTCTGGGCCAACGTGGTCATCACCGCGGTGTTCGACGACACCGGCACACTGCGCGGCTTCGCCAAGGTGACCCGCGATCTCACCGCGCGCCGCGAGGCGGAAGAGGCGCGGCGCGCGCTGCTCGAGCAGCGCGAGGCGCGCCTGCAGGCGGAAGAAGAGAAGCGACGTGCCGAGGCGTCGTACCGCGCCGCGCAGGAGACCAACCGCGCCAAAGACGAGTTCCTGATGACGCTGTCGCACGAGTTGCGCACGCCGATGACCGCCATCCTCGGCTGGTCGCGCATGCTGCCCAGGATGCAGCCGGGCGATCCGGCATTCAACGAGGCCATCGCCGCCATCGCCCGCAGTGCCAAGCTGCAGGCGGAGCTGATCGACGACGTGCTCGACGTCTCCCGCATCGTCTCCGGCAAGCTGCGCCTCAACGTCGACAGCATCAGCCTCGTCCCGGTGCTGTCCAGCGCCGTCGACGCGGTGCGCCCCAGCGCCGACGCCAAGCAGATCACGCTGATCACCTCGCTCTCGCCGAGCCTCGGCACCATCGCCGCCGACGCCACCCGCCTGCAGCAGGTCGTCTGGAATCTGCTGTCGAACGCCATCAAGTTCACGCCGCGCGGCGGCCGCGTGGAGCTGTCGGCGAAGCGCACCGCGTCGGAGCTGCAGATCTGCGTTTCCGACACCGGCGAGGGGATCGAGTCCGAGTTTCTCCCGTACGTCTTCGAGGCCTTCCGCCAGGCGGAGACGCCGTCGACGCGCGTGCACGGCGGACTCGGCCTCGGCCTGTCGATCGTCCGCTACCTCACCGAGGCGCACGGCGGCACGGTCACCGCGGAAAGCGAAGGACGCGGCAAGGGCGCGCGCTTCACCGTCACCCTGCCGATCGTCGCCGTCTATCGCGCCGCGCCGGCTCACGAGACCTCACCCGAGAAAGACCATGCGGCAGCAGCCGGAATGGCGAATCTTGCCGGGCTGAAGATCCTCGTGGTCGACGACGATCACGACGGCCGCGGGATGATCGCCGCGGTGCTGCGCCAGGCCGGCGCGTCGGTCACCGCGGTCGACTCCGCGGAAGCGGCGCTCGCGGCGGTGGAGGCCGGGAAATACCAGATCATCCTCACCGACATCGCCATGCCGCGCATGGACGGCTACGCGCTGCAGCGGCGCCTGCGCGAGCTGGGGAAGCTCGACGAGACGCGCATCATCGCCCTGACCGCCTTCCCCGCGTCCGCCGTCGCCGCCGACGAGCGCGAGTTCGACAGCTACCTGCGCAAGCCGATCGATCCGTTCGAGCTGACGGAGAACATCCGCGCCCTGATGCGCGACTAGGGGCACTCGATTTCCAGCGTCCTTCTCCCCTCTCTGAGGGGAGAAGGTGCCGAAGGCGGAGGGGAGCTTAGCCTTCCCAGTTCCCCAGCAGCCGCCGCAGCATCACCAGCTGCCCGAGGTGATAGGAGTTGTGGTCCGCGGTGAGCAGCGCCTGCGCCAGGATCGATGCGCCGGAGCTGCTCTGCGGCAGCGGCGCGAGCAGGTCGTTCGACTCGTCGGCCACGTGGTCGCAGAAGGCGCGGAGGTCGGCGCGGAACGCCTCGACGCTGCGGTCCCACGCGCCGTCGTCCGGCGGCTCCGGCGACTTCGGCCAGTAGCCGCCCGGAAAGTCGAGCGGCGCGTAGCCGGGATCGTTGCGCGTGAACTCCAGGATGTCGTGCTGCGCCAGCCTGAGATGCTCGAGCAGTTCCCACGCGGAGTGCGCGCTGCCCGGCGGGCGCTTCCCGCGCAACCTGGGATCGAAGCCGCTGATGGAGTCGTCGAAGCCGGCGTGCGCCCCTTCGCCCTGGAGAGCCGTGATGATCTGTTCGCGCAGCGTCATACGCGCATCCTCTCACACGGGCCGGCCGCCGGTAAGCGGCGGGCGGCCCGTCACTGAAAGAGGGTAGTTAGTAGCGGCGGCCATACCGGTCGGCGCGTCCGCGGCCGGTGCTCACGTTGTCGACGCGGTAGGCGGCGAACACTCCGCCGCGCCATTCGCCCGAGAACGAGACGTAGTCGCCGCGGCGCAGATCGTCGAGGTCGATCGCGCGCGCCTGGCGGTCGGCGCGGCGCATGTCGACGGTCACGAAGCGGCCGGTGTCGTCGTCGCGGACGACCAGCGAGCCGCTGCGGATGTCGATGCGCTCGACGGTGCCGGCCACGCTGCGGTCATAACGCCCGTAGCTGCCGCCGTTGCCGGAATAGTACGGATCGTACGATTGCCCGCCGCTGGGGTAGTCGCAGGTGTCGACGTAGATGCTGCCGCCGCGGAAGACGCCGCCGAGACGGATGCTGATGCCGACGCGGAAGTCGTTGCGGTTGCGGATGTGGCGCTCGGGGACGAAGAACGAGTCGCTGCGGTTGTCGAGCTGGACGCGGTAGCCGTCGCGCTCGCGGGTGAAGGATCGAACCTTCCCCTCCATCGTTACACGTTCGTTATCGCGATAGCCGCCGCGAGCCTCGCTGCGGCCGCGATCATCGTTGCGCCATGACTCATTCCGGGGACGCGAATCCGCGAATGCGGACGTGGAGGCGACCATCGCCACCACCATCGCTGCTGCACTCAAACCATTGATTCTTTTCATCTTTTCCTCCGTGGATCGATTGACGACGGAGGTGATATTGCGCAATGGATGAGCCAATTCAGAGAAGAGGATTGAGCGCGGTCGCCGCGGCGTCGCCCGCGCGTGCGCCGGGAAGGAACGCCTGGAGGTCGGCGCGCTGGTTGTCGTTCGACGGCTCGGCGACGCGCGCGCCGTCGGCGAAGTAGATGACCGTCAGCACCTCGCGCACGCGCTCCGAGTGGTTCGCGCCGGCGGAGTGCAGCGTCCCGCCGGCGTGAAACGTCGCGTCGCCCGCGCGCAGCGGCGGCGACTCCCACACCGGCCACCGACGCTCGGCGATGAGCGACTCGAGGCGGCAGTCGGTCTGGTCGGAGATCGCCAGGTCGCCGAGGTCCGCCTCCCGATGGGAGCCGGAGGCGAAGCGCATCAGCCCCATCTCCTCCTCCGCGTCCGTCAGCGGCAACCACATCGTGACGGTGAGGTCGGTGTCGAGCGGCCAGTAGTACCGGTCCTGATGCCACGGCGTCCGCGCCGCGCCGGGCGGCTTGAACAACGCCTGGTCGTGGTACAGCCGGACGCGCTCGACGCCGAGGAGCCGCGCCGCGGCGGCGGCGAAACGCGGGGCGCAAACGATCGCGCGCGCCGCCTCGCTCAATCGCCAGACGTTGGTGACCTGCGTGAAGAGCTTCGAGTAGTCGTCGATACGGCCCTGCGGATCGTCGCGTCGCGCCATCTCCTCCACCACCTCGGCGATGACCGGGCGCCATGCCGCGATCTCCGCCGCCGTGGCCAGGCCGCGCACGAGCGCGTGGCCGTCGCGGCGAAACGTCCTATCATCGTCCGGCATCCAACCCTCCATGAAGCGCCTGGAACGGAAGCACCCGCTGGCGATCCGCTGGTTCCACTGGCTCAATTTTCCGCTGCTGGCCATCATGATCTGGAGCGGGACGCTGATCTACTGGGCCAATCCGGCCTACGTGACGCTGCCGCAGTCGGTCTGGAAAGCGTTCGGCGTTCCCTATCGCCTCGCGGAAGGGATGGCGCTGCACTTCTTCTGGGGCTGGTTCTTTGCCATCAACGGCTTTCTGTACGTGCTCTACACGATCGTCTCCGGCGAGTGGCGGCAGCTGGTGCCCGACCGCAAGTCGTTCCGGGAGGCGTGGCTGGTGATGCTGCACGACCTCCACCTGCGCAAGGAGGCGCCGCCGCAGAAAAAGTACAACGCGGCGCAGAAGATCTCCTACACGGCGATCGTCGTCATGGGCCTCTTCTCGGTGCTGACCGGGCTGGCCATCTACAAGCCGGTGCAGATGGGCTGGCTGCGCTGGCTGTTCGGCGGCTACGAGGTGGCGCGCGGCCTTCACTTCGTGCTGACGGTCGGCTACGTCCTCTTCTTCGTCGTGCACATCGCGCAGGTGGTCAAGACCGGCTGGAACAACTTCCGGGCGATGGTCATCGGGGTCGAGGTGGTCAATGACTGATGAAGAGCTGGCTGAGCTGGCCGTCGAGGCCGAGCTGCGCAAGAAATCGCGGCGCGGCTTCATCGTCGCCGGCGTGGCCGCCGCGGCGGGGCTGGGCAGTTGGAAGTGGCTCAACTCGCGCCCGCGCGTCGACGGCGTGCCGTGGCCGTACCGCCGCGCGCTCGAATTCAACGAGCGGCTGTGGGGAACGTACTTCAGCCCTAACCGCCTCAGCCCGACCTACGACGACGCGCGCATCACGCGCCCGGCGCGCGTGAACGGCGGCATCGGGCTGGAGCCGAACGTCGACGCCGCCGGCTGGCGCCTGAACATCGAAGGGGCCGCGTCGCCGGTCACGCTCACCCTCGACGACCTCCGCGCGCTGCCGCGCCGCGAGATGACCACCGAGCTCCGCTGCATCGAAGGATGGAGCATCATCGTGAACTGGACCGGCGCGCGGCTGGCCGACCTGATGGCGAAGTTCCCGCCGCCGCAGCCGGTGCGCTACGTGGCGCTGGAGACGCCGGGCCGCGGCTACTACGTCGGCCTCGACATCGACAGCGCGCAACATCCGCAGACCCTCCTGGCCTGGGCCCTCAACGGCGAGCCGCTGACCTGGAACCACGGCGCCCCGCTGCGCCTGGCCATCCCCATCAAGTATGGGGTGAAAAACATCAAGCGGATCGCCACCATCCGCTACACCAACGTCCGCCCCGCGGACTTCTGGGGTGAGCGCGGGTACGACTGGTACTGCGGGCACTAGCCGGACGGGAAGACGGCATGACAGGATGACGGGATGACAACCTGTCCGATAATTCGCCTTGTCATCCCGACATCCTGTCATCCTGACCGGCCGGAGGGGCGGATATGGTGCTGATCAACAAGGCGATCAACGAGGTCACGGTCAAGCTGGTGTACTACGGCCCCGGCCTCTGCGGGAAGACCACCAACCTCGAGAAGATCTACGGCAACCCGAAGCTGGAGAACAAGGGAAAGATGATCTCCATGTCGACGGAGACCGACCGCACCCTCTTCTTCGACTTCATGCCGATGGAGCTCGGCACCATCGCCGGCCAGAAAGTGCGCGTGCAGCTCTACACCGTCCCCGGCCAGGTCTTCTACGACGCCACGCGCAAGCTGGTGCTGCGCGGCGCGGACGGCGTGGTCTTCGTGGCCGACTCGCAGGCGTCGATGCGCGAGTCGAACCTGGACAGCCTGGAGAACCTCAAAACCAACCTTCGCATCAACCGCATCGATCCCGACAAGGTGGCGCTGGTCTTCCAGTACAACAAACGCGACCTGCCGAACGTCGACACGGTCGAAGACATGAACGCCTACCTCAACCCCGGCAACGCGCCGGCGGTCGAGGCCTCGGCCATCACCGGCGCCGGCGTGACCGCCACTCTGCGCGCCGCGGTGGCGAAGATCCTCGACAACCTGAAGAGCCACGTCGACACCACGCTCTACGACGAGCCGGAGCTCGCCGCGCCCGACATGAAGGCCAAGTCCGGCGTGACGTCGTCCTCCGCCGGCACGCCGAAGCTGTCGATGAAGACCACCGGTGCCGCGCCTGAGCAACCGGAAGAAGATCCCTTCGGCGCCGTCGCCGTCATCGAGGAGACGAGCGAGAACCCCTTCGAGATCGCCGCCGCCGAGATCCACGATCCCGACGCGGAGCGCGGGGAGCTGGAGGCGCTGCTGGCATCCGCCACCGGTCTGGTACGCACCCTGGAGTCGGCGCTCGAGGCCGCGCGCCGGCACGAGGCGGAGATCCGCGCGCGCCTCTCCTGATGGCCTGGTACCAGGAGTGGTTCGGCGAGGAGTACCTCGAGCTCTACGCGCATCGCGATGAAGCCGAGGCCAGGCAGCAGGTGGAGTTCTTCCAGCGCCAGTTCGGCGCGGTGCGCGGCGCGGTGCTCGACCTTGCCTGCGGCATGGGCCGCCACATGGCCATCCTGAAGGACGCCGGCTATCGCCCGGTCGGCTGCGACCTCTCCTTCGTTCTGCTGCTCACCGGCACCGAGGAGTACGGGGCGATGCCGGTGGCGCGCGCCGACATGCGCCAGCTCCCCTTCTGCACCGGCAGTCTCGGCGGGTTGGTCAACTTCTTTACCAGTTTCGGCTACTTCGCCACCGATGACGAAAACCTCCAGGTGGTCCAGGAGATGGCCCGCGTCCTCGGCGACGGCGCGGTCTTCCTCTTCGACTACCTCAACGTCGAGCGCGAGCTCGACCGGATGGTGCACAAGGAAGTCCTCGGCGCGGCGCAGATCGAGCGCTGGTTCGACCTCCATGACCGATCGTTCAACAAACGGATCACAATCGGTGAAAAGCGATATCTGGAGCGCGTTCGCGGATACGATCTCGGCGAGATCTCCGCGATGTTCCAGTCCTCCGGCCTCGCCATCGAATCCGTCTTCGGCGACTTCAACGGCGCCGCCTACGAGGCGTCCTCGCCGCGCCTGATCCTCACCGGCCGCAGGAGCGCCTGTTGAAGTTCCCCATCGAGCACTACCCTGGGATGAATCGGTTCGTGCTCGACTGGATGAAGGGCGATTCACGGTTCCTGTTACGTGGAGGACAGACAATCCTGTCTGTCCGGGAACAGACAGGATTGTCTGACCTCCACACCGCTCTCGCCGACTCCAACCGGCGCTGGGGCCTCGCCGTCGGCGACGAGATCCGGCGCTGGGCGGCGGGCGGCACGTTCACGGTGGTGGCCGGGCAGCAGGTCGGCTTCGCCGGCGGGCCGCTGTACACGCTGGTCAAGCTGGCCTCGCTGCTGAAGATCAAGCAGGAGAACGAGAAGAACGGCATCCCCACCACCGCCTTCTTCTGGCTGGCAACCGAGGACCACGACTACAACGAGGCGGCGACGATCGCCATCCCGCGCCGCGAGGCCAAAGGTCAGCTCGACCTGATCACGCTGCGTGCCTCGCACGCCGTGGAGTCGCGGCAGGTGGTGGGCGAGCAGGTGGTGCCGGAGTCGATGATCGTCGAGCTCTGCGCGCTGCTGGAGATGGAGCGCCCGGCCTGGCTGCGGCAGGGGATCACCTTCCGCGACTCCTTCGCCGAGCTGCTGGGAATCGCAATCGTACGAAACGTCATCCTGGTCGACGCGCTCCTCCCCGAGCTGCGCCGCGCCGGCGCGCCGCTCTTCGCCTCCATCATCGAACGCTGGGCCGACATCCAGCACGCGCTGCAGGACCGCGCCGCCGCGCTGAAGTTCGCCGGCTATGCGCCGCAGATCCTCCCGCGCGAAGACGGCGCGTACACGCTGCTCTACGAGCTCGACGAGCGCGGCAACCGCGAGCTGGTCGACGCGCCGCGCGCGCTGCCTCATCCCGAGCGCGTCTCCACTTCCGCCCTCACTCGCCCGCTGCTGCAGGACTTCGTGCTGCGCCCCGACCTCTTCCTCGGCGGCCCCGCCGAGGTGGCCTACTACGCGCAGCTCGCCCCGCTGCACGAGCTCCTCGGCGTGCCGATGCCGCGCGTCGGCCTGCGGGCGCACGCGCTCGTCGCGCCGCGGCGCGCCCTCAAAGCGATGGAGCGTTATGGCATCGAGCCCGCCGAGATCTTCGCCGGCGCCGACGCGCTGCTCGCCGCGCGCGAGCCCGCCGCCGTGGCGGAGATCAAGCGCGTCGCCGCGAGCGCGCGGCACGACCTGGCGGAGAAGCTGACGCGCATCGGCGAGCTGGCCCTTCCCGCCGAGCACGCGCTGGCGCGCGCCGTCAACCGCTCCATCGGCCACATCGAGTATCACTTCAACAAGCTGACCGAGCGCGCCATCCGCGGCCTGGCACGCAAGGACCGCGAGCGCTGGGCCGCCGTGCGCGAGCTGCTGTCGATCCTCTATCCCGACGGCCACGTGCAGGAGCGCGTGGCCAGCTGGATTGCCTATTGGTGCGAGTTCCGCGACGATCTCGTCGCGCGTTTGGTGGAGGAGGTTGAGCCGGATGCCCCGTATTGCAAGATTGTTGGTCTTTAACTCCGCGTCATCCTGAGCCGCGAAGACGGCGAAGGATCTGGGCGGTGCGGCGGAGATCCTTCGACCGCGCTTCGCCGGCTCAGGATGACACAGAGCGTCGACATACTCTTCATCTCCGCGCACGCCGACGACACCGAGTTGTCGTGCGGCGGCACCATCGCCAAAATGGTCAAGGACGGGCTGCGCGTCGGAATGATCGACCTCACCCGCGGCGAGATGGGAACGCGCGGCACGCCGAAGCAGCGCGCGCGCGAGGCGCGCAACTCCGCGCGCATCCTCGGCGCCGCCTTCCGCGAGCACCTCGACTTCGGTGACGGCGGCCTCCGCACCACCCGCGACGAGGAGCTGCAGGTCATCGAGCTGGTGCGCCGCCACCGCCCGCGCGTCATCTTCTCGCCCTACCCCGACGAGCGGCATCCCGATCACGTCCGCACCGGCCGCCTGGTCACCGAGGCGTCGTTCTATTCGGGGCTGCGAGCGCTCGAGAGCGGCCTGCCGGCCCACCGCCCGCAGGCAGTCATCTATTACCTGCAGAACTACATGCTGACGCCGAGCTTCGTGGTCGACGTCACCGCCACGTGGAAGACGAAGATGCGCGCCGTGGCCGCGTTCAAGTCTCAGTTCTACGACCCCAAGTCGAAGGAGCCGGCGACGTTCATCGCCTCGAAGAACTTCATCGACATGATCGAGGCGCGCGGGCGCCACTTCGGCGCGCTGATCGGCAAGTCGTACGGCGAAGCGTTCGTGACCAAGCAGCCGCCGATGATTGATGATGTGATTGCAGCGTATGAGGGACGCGAACCGTAGCGAGCAGGTTGCAGCGAGCAGCGAGCAGGCCCACCGCCTCCTGCTCGCCGCTCGCTGTTCGCTGCTCGCTTGCCGGCCATGAAAATCGGCATCACCTGCTACCCGACCTTCGGCGGCTCCGGCGTCGTGGCCACGGAGCTCGGCATCGCGCTGGCCAACCGCGGCGACGACGTGCACTTCATCAGCTACGCGCTACCGTCGCGGCTGAACACCATCCACGAGCGCATCCGCTTTCACGAGGTCACCGTCACCAACTACCCGCTCTTCGATCCTTACCCGCCGTACATGCTGGCGCTGGCGACGAAGATGGCGGAGGTGGCGGACTACGAGAAGCTCGACATCCTTCACGTGCACTACGCCATTCCGCACGCGGTGAGCGCGCACATCGCGCGCGAGATCAGCCACCTGAAGTTCGTCACCACCCTGCACGGCACCGACATCACGCTGGTCGGCCGCGACGCCAGTTATCTGCCGATCACGAGGTTCAGCATCGAGGTCTCCAACGGCGTCACCGCGGTCTCGTCGTGGCTGAAAGAGCAGACCAAGACGCACTTCGGGATCAGCCGCGACATCGAGGTCATCCCGAACTTCGTCGACCCGGCGCGCTTCCGCCGGCACGACAGCCCGTACGCGCATCTCCTCGGCGACACCGGCGACAAGCTGCTCTGCCACGTCTCGAACTTCCGGCCGGTGAAGCGGATCATGGACGTGCTCGCGGTGTTCGAGCGCGTGGCGCGCGCGGTGCCCAGCCGATTGGCGATGATCGGCGACGGTCCCGACCGCTCGCGCGCCGAGGCCTTCTGCCGCGAGCGCGGGCTCCGCGACCGCGTCTTCTTCCTCGGCAACGTGCCGAATCTCGAAGAGGTCATCGGCGCGGCGAACGTCTTCCTGCTGCCGTCCGAGGCGGAGTCCTTCGGCATGGCCGCGCTCGAGGCGATGGCCTCCGAGGTGCCGGTGATCGCCACGGCCGCGGGCGGGTTGCCGGAGGTGGTGATCGAAGGCGAGACCGGCTACCTCCTGCCGGTGGGCGACGTCGACGGGATGGCCGAGCGCGCCATCGCCATCCTCGGCGACACGCAGCTGGAGCGCCGCCTCGGCCGCGCCGGGCGGGCGGTGGCGGAGGAGAAATTCCACGTCGACCGCGTGGTCCCGATGTACCGCGACTTTTACGAGCGGGTGATCGGGTAGGCGGTTTCTCACCACTCGTCAGGTCCGCGACGATTTCTCACGTCCTAAGGCTCGGCGCGCACGCCTCCGGTGGGCGCGCCGGTCTCGTAAATCTCCGCGTAGCGCTCGTAACTGTTCATCACCTTCCGCACGTAGTGCTTGGTCTCGTCGAAGTTGACGGCGGAGAGGAAGGTGTCGTCGCCGGGGGCGGGGGCGAGGCGGGTCCAGAGGGCGACCTGGTTGGGGCCGGCGTTGTAGGCGGCGGCGACCGCGTAGCGGTTGCCGCCGAGGCGCTGGGAGAGGGTGCTGATGTACTTCGCGCCGAGGCGGATGATCACGCGGGGATCGTAGAGGTCCTCGGGGTCGACGTCGACGATGCCGACCTCGCGGCCGATCTCGCGGGCGGTGGTGATGATGAACTGCAGCAGGCCGCGCGCGGCGGCCTCGGATTTCGCGCGGGGGTTGAAGCGCGATTCCTCGCGCATGATCGACAGCAGCAGCGCCGGGTCGGAGCCGAACTTCTTCGCGTCGGCCACGATGGCGTCGTAGAAGTAACGCGGGTAGAGCAGCTCGCGGACGACCAGCGGCAGCAGCTGCGGCACGTAGTCGCGCGGCACCGAATTCATCATCACTTCGATGTTGTAGATCGACTCGCGCGAGGCGTTGCCGCGGTTGAGCGCCAGCGAGCGGGTGAGCAGGTCCCAATCCTTCGGCAGGCCGTCGACCGCCTCGTCGAAGAGACCCATGGCCATCAGCAGCGCGGCGCGGTCGTTCGACTGCAGCGGAAAGGCAGGGAAGGGCTTCGGCTTCTTGTCGATGATCGCGGCGTAGGCCGGGACGTGGCGATAGATGTCGGCCAGGCGCCGGCTGTCGCGCGGCGAGAGCAGGAAGCGGTCGGTCTCGATGCGCCGCGCCAGGTCCCAGTTGCCGGCGGCGATCTGCTTGCGCACTTCCGCGTCGCGCACGGCCAGCTCCTGCTGCAGCTTGGCCTGCATGGCCGGCGCGTCGAGGCGCTTGCGAGCGAAGTAGGCAAAGTGCGTCGGCACCGCGGCGCGGAGGACGTTGAGGTACGCCGCGAAGGCCGCGCGCGGGTTGGGGCCCTCGAGCGCGCGGGCGCGCCAGTAGTCGATCTCGTACGGATCGTATTTGTCGAGCAGCGCGCGCGGGATGGCGTTGAGCGTGACCAGCGACGCCGCCGGGTTGGCGACGGCGTACGCGATCGATGCCTCGACCACCGCGTGATCCTTCGGGAAAAGCTTGCGCACCGCGTCGAGGTCCGCCGCGGCCTCGGCGAAGCGCTTCTGTTTCGCGCGCGTGCGCAGCCGCTGCGTCAGCGCGGCCGAGGTAGCGGGGAAGCGGCCCGGCACCGCGATGCCTTGGGTCATGAGCTTCTCTGCGTCCGCGTCGTTACCCTGCAGCTGCGCGGCGCGGGAGGCGTGGAAGAAGAAGGTCGCCTTCCAGCGCGGATCGCGCGTGGCGGCCGCGCCGCGAAGGTAGGTCTGCTGCGCCTGCGCGTACTTTTCGTCGCCGAAGTAGCAGCGGCCGATGTCGAACGTGGTCTGGTCGGACTTCGGCGCCAGCGACAGCACCGCCACCGCGCGGTCGAAGTGCCGGTGGCTCTGCAGCGCGTCGCCGAGGAGCGCGAGCTGCTCGGCGGTCATGCCGCGGAGCCGCTCCGGCTTGTCGAGCGCGCGAGCCACGCGGTCCGCGGCGTCGTCGGACGTCCCGCCCTTGAGCAGCGCGAAGCCGCGCGCCATGTCGCCTGCCGCCGCCAGGCGCGAGGTCAGGTCGCGGCGGCGCGCGGTGTCGGCCGTCGGCATCAGCCGCGCGGCGAACGCGGCCAGCGCCTTCGGATCGGCGGCGAGGTGCTCCACCTCGTCGTCGATGGCCTGGTCGCGGTAGGGCGACTTCGGATAATCGAAGATCAGCGCCTGCCGCGTGGCGCTCGCGTCGTCGATCTCGGACTGATGGAAGAGCGCCAGGTCGCGCAGCGGGTGTCCGGGAGCGAGGAATGGCGCGAGCTTCTTCGCCGCGTCACTCTTCTCGTTGCTCTCGATCAGCGCGCGCGCGTGCAGGTAGCCGAGCGACCATTTCGCGTACTCCTCCGGATGCTCCTTCTCCACGCGCTCGAGCAGCCCGGCGAGGTCATCCCACTCCCCGACGTTCTCCAGTGCCGCGAACTGCACGGTCCACTTGTCGGCGCCACCCAGCGGCGCCACGGTCGGACGCTCCGCGGGAGCGGTGCGGAAGACGCGGTGCCGGCGGACGCGCTGCCGCGCGAGCACGATGGAGATGACGATCGCGAGGAGCGCGACTGTGGCGACCGCGATGGCGGCGATGGTGAGGGCGCGGCGCTTGGTCACGAGTCATCTCGGGCCAGGGTTCCCGAGAAGATCGCGTGGGGAGCCCGCCTGAGAATCTCGTATCGTGCAATCGGATAGCCAAGGATGGCGTCGACCAGCATGCGGCGGCCGTCGCGCGAGAGGAGCACCAGCACCTTCTGCTTGATCTCGCGCACCTCCACGATGTCGTCCCAGCGCATCCATCGCCCGCGCCTGCCGAACATCGACAGCAGGCGGTTCTCGTACATCACCCCCTGCTCGCTGACGTAAATGTGGTCGCCGTACTGCACCACCGCCGCCGCCAGCGTGCCGAGGAAGAGCAGCACCAGCGCCGCGAAAGTCAGCGGCTCGATCTCCTTGGCGCCGTAGGACATGTAGTCGAAGAGCAGCGCCGCGGAACCGAAGGTCGCCGCGCACGACACCAGCCGGGCGACGGGAGTTCGGTCGAACTTCAGGATCTGGGGCACGCAGGGCGAATTAAACACGAAGTCCCGCGTGCAGAGTCCTGCGTGCTGCGTCCCGCGTCCTGCGTGCTTGCCGGACACAGGACGCAGGACGCGGCACGGGGGACTTCTTGCTATCATCCGCCCCCCAATGCGCTGGTCGAACTACTTCATCGTCACGTTGCGCGAAGTCCCCGCCGACGCCGACGTCGTCTCGCAGAAACTGATGATGCGCGCGGGGATGCTGCGCAAGGTCGCCGCCGGCATCTACACCTACCTCCCGCTCGGCCTCCGCTCCATCCAGAAGCTCGAGCGCATCGTGCGCGAGGAGATGAACGCGGCCGGCGCCATCGAGCTGCTCATGCCGACCATCCAGCCGGGCGAGCTATGGATGGAGTCGAAGCGCTGGCAGCTCTACGGCAAGGAGCTGCTGCGCCTCAAAGACCGCCACGAGCGCGACTTCGTCTACGCGCCGACAGCCGAGGAAGTGATCACCGACACCATCCGCGACTCGTACAACTCGTATCGCCAGCTGCCGGTCAACCTCTATCAGATCCAGACCAAGTTCCGCGACGAGCTTCGTCCGCGCTTCGGCCTGATGCGCGGCCGCGAGTTCATCATGAAGGACGCCTACTCCTTCCACGCCTCGCGCGAGTCGCTCGACGAGACGTACGAGAAGATGCGCACCGCGTACAGCAACGTCTTCCGCCGCTGCGGGCTCGACCACGTGCCGGTGGAGGCGGATACCGGCAACATCGGCGGCTCCGCGTCGCACGAGTTCATGGTGCTCGCGCAGTCGGGCGAGGACGCGGTGGTCAGCTGCCCGAGCTGCCGCTACGGCGCGAACGTGGAGAAGGCGACGTCGAAGTTCTTCCAGGACGCGCCGGAGCCCGCGCCGATGACTGAATTGGCGCCGCTGCACACGCCGGGCACGCAATCCATCGACGACGTCGGCAAGTTCCTCGGCAAGCCGACCTCGGAGCTGGTCAAGACGCTCGTCTTCGACACCGACCAGGGCTGCGTGATGGTGCTGGTCCGCGGCGACCGCGAGGTCAACGTGGTCAAGGTGAAGAACTTCCTCGGGGCCGACTTCGTGGAGATGATGCCCGACACGCGCTTCGAGGCGGAGAGCGGCGGCCCCGTCGGCTACTGCGGCCCGGTCGGCACCAGGGCGAAGCGCGTCCTGGCCGACGCGTCGCTGAAAGGCCGCGCGAACTGGGTGGTCGGCGGCAACAAGACCGACACGCACCTCGGCGGCGCCAATCCCGGCCGCGACTTCCCCGAGCCCGACTACGGCGACTTCACCACCGTCTTCGCCGGCGATCCCTGCCCGCGCTGCGGCACGCCGCTGGCGATCGACCGCGGCATCGAGGTCGGCCACGTCTTCAAGCTCGGCACGAAGTACTCCGACGCCATGAGCTGCACCTACCTCGACGAGAAGGGCGAGCGGCAGTCGATGATCATGGGCTGCTACGGCCTCGGCATCGGCCGCACCGTCGCCGCCGCGGTCGAGCAGAGCCACGACGCCGACGGCATCATCTGGCCGATGCCGATCGCGCCGTTCCAGGCGGTGGTCACGCAGGTCGGCAAGGAAGAGAACGTGCGCGCCGCCGCCGAGGACGTCTATCGACGGCTGGCCGAAGCGGGCGTGGAAGTGATTCTCGACGACCGCGACGAGCGCCCCGGCGTGAAGTTCAAGGACGCGGACCTGATCGGCTTCCCGCTGCGCATCGCGGTCGGCGCGAAGAGCCTGGCGAACGGGCATGTCGAGTGGAGCACGCGCAAGGATCCGCGCAACAAGCAACTGCTGGCGCCGGATGAGGCGATCGCGCGGGTTATGGAAGCATGTGGGACGGGTTGAGAACCCGTCCCACATCATTTGTTATCCTTCCCCCATGCGTAAACTTCTCATCCTCCTCGCCTTGGTTGCAGTCCCGGCTGCCGCGCAGAACACCGACATCGAGTCGCTTTCCGGCCTGCAGTTCAACTTCGGCAACCCCGGCGCGCGGTCGCTCGGCATGGGCGGCGCGTTCCTCGGCCTGGCCGACGACGCCTCGGCCGCCGAGGCCAATCCGGCCGGCCTGACCATCCTCCGCAAGCCGGAAGTGTCGATCGAGGCGCGCAACTTCGAAGAGCAGCAGCTCTTCAGCACCAGCGGCACCTTTCCGCAGATCAACCGCACCTCCTTCACGCA
>Ga0157377_10000102_pt1 | contig 60035 bp, 52 predicted proteins | sample M55metaG_FD_121116 | JGI IMG/M metagenome (GOLD analysis project Ga0157377, IMG submission 121116) | Miscanthus rhizosphere microbial communities from Kellogg Biological Station, Michigan, USA - M5-5 metaG | ecosystem: Host-associated > Plants > Roots > Rhizosphere > Soil | place: USA: Michigan...
TCACCCGTACGTCTTTCCTCGCCGCCGTTTCAGCCTCCGTGAATGAAGTGACCTTTTGCCGCTGTCACTTGCCATCGTTCAGCACTCCAACTGACCTTTTGCCGCTGTCATGTGTCCCCAATGCGGCTAGCCGCCCCAGTTCTCCAGCCAGTACGCGAGCATCACGATCGCCCAGAGCGACTTGGCGTGGTTCGCGCGGCCGGAGCGGTGCTCGCCCAGCAGCCGCGTGACGTACGCCTCGTTCAGCAGGCCGTCGCGGCGCAGGCGCTGCGGGTCGAGCAGGCGATCGACTTCCGCGCGCAGGCCGCCGTTGATCCAGCTGGCGATCGGCACGCTCAGGCCGCGCTTGCGCCGGTAGATCACGTCCTTCGGCAGCCACGCCTCGGCCGCCTTCTTCAGCACCCACTTCGTCTCCAGGCGGCGGACGCACAGGTTGGTCGGGAGCGAGAGGGCGAAACGGGTGACGTCGCGGTCGAGGTACGGCGCGCGCGCCTCGACCGAGGAGAGCATCGTGGCGCGATCGACCTTCACCAGCAGGTTGTCGCGGAGATAGCTGCGGTAGTCGAGGAGCATGGCGCCGGCGAGGGCGTTTCCGCCTGCCTCCGGCGGGCTGAAGCCCGCCGCTCCACCGATCTCCGCCGAGAGCCCCGTCCCGAACCACGCCAGGTGCCGCTCCAGCCACGGCTTCTCCGCGTCGGAGACGAAGCGCTTGAGGAGGAACTCGAGGGTCACCTTCTTCGTCGACGACGGCACGCGCTGCACGGCGCGGCGGAGCAGCGCGCGGACGAACGACGGCAGCGCGTCGTAGACCGGCGCGAGCTTGTGCCCGAGGTATGTGGGGTAGCCGCCGAACAACTCGTCGGCGCCTTCGCCGCTGAGGATCACCTTCACGTGCTCGCGCGCGGCGCGGGCCAGGAGGAACGTCGGCAGGATGGCGGGGTCGGCGATCGGCTCGGCCACGCCGCGCACCACGTGGCGCAGCGCCTCGAGCAGCGTCTCGCTGTCGGTGCGCACAGGCACGTGGCGGGTCTGGATGCGCGCCGCCAGCACCGCCGCCGCCTCGCTCTCGTCGTACGACGCCTCGGCGAATTTCGCGGAGAAGGTGTGGACGCGGTCGACGCCGATGAACTTCGCGGCGAGCGTGGCCAGCAGCGAGGAGTCCATCCCGCCGCTGATGAAGACGCCGACCGGCACGTCGGACATGACCTGCTTCTCCACCGCGCGCTCGATCAGGCGGCGCGTCTCGCGCACCGCGTCGCGCGCGGAGATTGGCTCGATGGCGAACGACGCCGGATCCCAGTAGCGCGTGGTGGCCTGGCCGCCGTCATCGGTGAAGAGCGAGTACGTGCCGGCTTCGATGCGCCGGATGTCGCGGAACATCGTGCGCGGCTCGGGGACGTAGCCGTATCGCAGGTACTCCGCCAGGGCGAGCGGATCGAGCTCGCGGCTCACCGCAGGGTGGCGAAGAAGGCACTGCAACTCGGAGGCGAAGAGGATCTCGCCGCCGGCCCGCGTGTAAAAGAGCGGCTTCTCGCCGGCGCGGTCGCGCGCCAGCAGCAGCGTGCGCGTCCGCTGGTCCCAGATGGCCAGCCCGAACATGCCGTCGAGCTGCTCCACCGCGGCCGGGCCGTGCTCGAGGTAGAGGGGGAGGATGGTCTCGACGTCGGAGTGCGAACGGTAGGGATAGTCGGGATAGCGCGCGCGGATCTCCGCGGCGTTATAGATCTCGCCGTTGCACTCCAGCCAGACCTGCGCGTCGGGCGACTCGAACGGCTGGTCGGCGCGCTCGTGGATGTCGATGATGCGCAGCCGCTCGGTGCCGATGACCGCGTGCGGCCGCGTGAACTGCGCGTGCCCGTCGGGGCCGCGGTGGCGCAGCGCCTCGCCCATGAAGTCGACCACTTCCGGGTGCCGTAGCGCCGCGCCGCGCTCGGAGACCATGCCGTAGATGCCGCACATTCGTCAGCGCATTCTATGCGGCGCATATGCGACGTATCGGGCGCTGCCGGCCACGAGGCGCAGGCCGCGCTGCTCGAGCAGTGCGCGGTGCGCGCGGTCGTTCGCGCGGACGATGAAGACCTTGTCGACATTTACTTTATCGGGGAGCGCGGACGGCAGCCACGACGGCGGCTTCAGCGTCGGCGAGCCGGCGAAGCGGCTGTAGTGACGGATGATGTAGTTCGAGGTGAACTCCTCGCCGTCCGGCGTCACCACCACGACCGGCCGCCGCAGGTAGAACGACATCGACCCGGTGTACGCCTCGATCCCGACGACCTCCGTCTCCGGCCCCAGCGGCAGCTGCCGCACGAACGCGGCGGTGGAGCGCCGCGCGGCCACGGCGTTGATCACGGGGTTGACGGCGAGCGGCATGGCGAGCACCGGCAGCGTGATGCCCGCCAGCGCGAGGTAGCGCCGCGGCAGGAGCGCGAGCGCGCCGCCGATCAGCGCCAGCGCGCCCAGGACGATCGCGCTGGTGCGCGCCGCCGGCCCGTACTCCGGCCGCAGGCGCACGAACCACGGCGCGGCCACCAGCACCGCGCCGAAGGCCATCATCACCCCGCCCGCCCACCGCCGCCCCCGCGCCGAGTCGCACCAGACGCGCGCCGCCAGCAACGCCACCGCCGGCATCAGCGGCAGGATGTACTGCGGCCGCTTCGACTGCGAGATCGAGAAGAAGACGAAGGGGACGATGAGCCAGAGCGCGAGATAGAGAATCGGTTGCGAGGTCTCGCGGTCTCGCGGTCTCGCGGTGCCCCGAGACCGCGCGACTCCGAGACCCTCCACGACCACGACCACCGTCCACGGCAGCGCGCCGAAGAGCAGGAACGGCACGAAGTACCACGGCGGCCCGGTGCGCTTGAGCGCCTTGGTCGCCACGCGCTGCGCGGTCTCGGTCACCACCACGTAGTGCAGAAAGTCGGGCACCGCGCGCGAGATGGCCCAGACCCACGGCGCGATGACCAGCGCGAACGCCGCCAGCCCCCACCACGACCAGAGCGCGGCGAACCGCTTGCGCCGGATGGCATAAGGGATCGCCACCAGCAGCGGCAGCAGGATGGCCACCGGGCCCTTGGTGATCACGCCAAAGCCGATCGCCGCCCAGGCGAGCACGTTCCACTTCGTGTCATCCCGAGCGTGAGCGAGGGACCTGGGCGGCCGGGTGGCGCCAGTCGCATCGTCGAGCGCGCCGCCCGAACCCCCAGTTCCCTCGCTACGCTCGGGATGACACGCCAGATAAAAGCAGCCGATCGCCACCGTCACGAAAAACGCCAGCGCGCTGTCGAAGATCACCGTCCGCGAGAAGGCGATGGTCAGCGGCGTGGCCAGCGTCATGATGGCCGCCATCAGCGCCTGCTCCGCGGTCCAGACCCGCCGCGCGAACCACCAGACGAACGCCGCCGTCGCCAGCGTGAAGAGGAAGGCCGGCAGCCGCGCGGCGGTCTCGGTCGGCCCGAGCAGTTCCATCGCCGCCGCCTCCGCCGCGAAGTAGACGATCGGCTTGTCGAGGTACGGCAGCGCGTCGAGGCGCGGCATGACGTAGTCGTTCGTCAGCGCCATCTCGCGCCCCACCTCGGCGTTGCGCCCTTCGTCGGGATCGAGGAGGGGAAAGGCGCCGAGTCCGAGGGAGAGAACGACCACGACGATGAAGAGCCAGAGGGTGAGGAAACGCAAAGCGCGCGAAGGCTACACTACGCCGCATGCTTCGTCGATTTCTGATCCTCGCATTGGCGATGCCGGCGGCCGCGCAACCCCCTTCGACTTCGCTCAGGGCAGGGATCAGCCCCAACGCCATCGCCGCGCACATCCGCTTCCTCTCCTCCGACGCGGTGGAAGGCCGCGAGACCGGCACGCGCGGCTTCGAAGTGGCCGCGGAGTACGTCCGCGCGCAGTTCGCCTCGGCGGGACTGGAAGTCTCCGACCAGCCGATGAAGCTGCGCGCGGCGAAGCTCGACGAGAGCGCGTCGTCGCTGGCGATCGGCGGTAAGCGCCTGGTCATCAAACAGGACTTCCTGATGCGCCCCGACTTCGAGCGCAACAGCGTCGACGTCGCCGCGCCGGTCGTCCTGGCCGGTTTCGGCGTCACCGCGCCGGAGCTGTCGTACGACGACTACCGCGGCGTCGACGTCAAGGGGAAGCTCGTCCTCCTCATCAGCGGCGCGCCGAAGACCTTCCCGGCCGACCAGCGCGCGTACTACTCCTCGGGCGACGTGAAGCGGCGCACGGCCGCGGCGCACGGCGCCGCCGGCATCATCACCGTCTCCTCCATCACCGACGAGACGCGCACTCCGTTCGCGCGCCGCGCGCAGCAGAGCGGCATCACGCCGATGGACCTGCTCGACGCGGACGGCAAGCCGGTGCACGGCATCGCGCAGCTGGCGGTGAGCGCCACGCTCAACCGTCCCGTAGCGGCGACGCTGTTCGAAGGCGCGCCGATGACGCTCGACGCCGTCCTGGCCGACGCGGAGAACGGTGCCGGCCATTCGTTCGCACTCGCGCCGCGCGTGGAAGCGCGCACCGCCAGCACCTTCAGCGAGGCGAAGAGCGAGAACATCATCGGCACGCTGCGCGGCGGCGCGGAGGTGGTCGTCGTCTCCGCGCATCTCGACCACCTCGGCATCCACCCGCCCGCCGGCGGCGGCGACGGCATCTACAACGGCGCGCTCGACAACGGCTCGGGCATCGCCTGCCTCATCGAGATCGCCAAGGCGATGGCGCGCGGGCCGCGGCCGAAGCGGACGGTGATGTTCGTCGCCCTCACCGGCGAAGAAAAGGGGACGCTCGGCTCAAGTTACTTTGCGAAGTTCCCGCCGGTGCCGCGGCGCAACCTCGTCGCCGACATCAACATGGACATGTTCACCATGCTCTACCCCGTCGCCGACGTCGTCCTCCTCGGCGGCGAGCACACCACGCTGGGCGCGGCCGGCGCGGCGGCGGCGAAGGCGAGCGGCTTCGAGGTCAGCCCCGATCCGTATCCCGAGGAGGTGCGGTTCATCCGGAGCGACCAGTACTCGTTCGTCGAGGCGGGCATCCCGGCCATCCACATCAAGGCGGGCAACAAGAGCCGCGACGCCTCGATCGACGGCGAAAAGATCACGCGCGACTGGCTGCGCAACACCTACCACACCGTGCGCGACGAGCTGTCGCCGTCGCTCGACTTCGCCTCCGGCGCGCGCTACGCCGAGGCGAACCTCCGCCTGGCCCGGGCTGTCGCCAACGGCGCCCGGCCGACGTGGATCGAAGGCGACTTTTTCGCCAAAACGTTTGCGGGGGGACGGAAGGCGACGATTACGCTGCGGGTGCCGTGATGCGCGTCCGCGACATCCTCGGCCGCGAGCACGGCTTCCCCGCGCCGCCGCGGCGCGTCGTCTCGCTGGTGCCGTCGCTCACCGAGACGCTGTTCGACATCGGCGCGGGCGACGCGGTCGCCGGCATCACCGACTTTTGCATCTTCCCGCCGGACCTCGACCGGCCGCGGCTCGGCGGGACGAAGAATCCGGACGTCGCGGCGATCCGCGCGCTGGCGCCCGACCTGGTCTACGTCAACCTCGAGGAGAACCTGGCGCGGCACGCGAAGCAGATCGAGGAGTTCGCGCCGGTCTTCGCCACGGAGCCGAAGAGCGTCGGCGACGTGGCGGAGTTGATCGGGACGCTGGGGGCGATTCATCGGTGCGACGTGAGGACGTGGGTCGACGGGCTGAAGCCCGTCACACATACGGCTAAGTTCACCTTCCTCTGCGCCATCTGGAAGAAGCCGTGGATGTGGTGCGGCGGCGACACGTACGTCTCGAGCCTCATCGAGAGCGTCGGCGGCACGAACGCCATGCACCACCACAAGCGCTATCCGGCGATCGATCTCGACTGCGCGCTGGCGCTCGAGCCGCAGGTGGTCTTCCTCCCCGACGAGCCGTACGCCTTCACCGCCGAGGATGCGAAGGAGCTCGATCGGGTGGTCGGTCCCTTTCCGGGGCACCTGGTGACGTGGCACGGCACGCGGACGATCAAGGGGCTGGACTTCCTGCGGGGCTTGCCTTTTATGCTGCGCTAGCATAAATTGCTTGCTGTCGACACGCGTTGCCCCGGCCTCCTCCTTGCCCTTCCTGTTGGCGCTCACTGGCCGGGGCGACGCGCCTAACCTTCCAGCACTTCCTCGGCCCAGGTGCGCATCGTTTCCTCCACCAGATCGAGCTGCTTGGTGAAGAAGTGGTCGGCGCCGGTGATGATCACGCTCTCGGCGTTGCGCACCTGCGGGATCAGCGTCTCCAGCTTGGCCACGTCGCCGTGCTCGTCCTGCGTGCCGTGGAGGAAGAGCATCGGCTTCTCGCAGTGGCGGAGGTAGTTGAAGTCGTACTTGTTGACCGGCGTGCCGACCAGGAAGAGCGCGTCGGCGCTGGTCCCCTCGCAGGCCACGCGGCTCGCCACCCACGCGCCGAAGGAAAAGCCGCCGACGAAGAGCTTCTTGCCGGGATGATGCTTGAGGCACCAGTCGATGGCGGCGATGACGTCGTGCTGCTCGCCTTCGCCCTCGTCGTGGACGCCCGCGCTGGTGCCGGCGCCGCGGAAGTTGAAGCGCAGCGTGGCGACGTTCGCCGCCTCCAGGCCGCGCGCCACGCGGAAGACGACCTTGTTGTGCAGCGTGCCGCCGCCGAGGGGGTGCGGATGGCAGACCACGGCGACGCCGGCGGGGTCCTGCAGCTCGCGGTAGAGGCCCTCCAGGCGTCCGGCGCTGCTGAAGAGATCGACGTGGCGGAGCGGCTTGGGATTCATCCCACCCTCACCAGCACGCGGTCGTCGTCGACGCGCACTTCGAAGGCCGCGACGGAGATCGACGGATCGCCGGTGCACGCGCCCGTCGCCACGTCGAATCCCCACAGATGCCACGGGCAGACGATCTCATTTCCCATCAGATCTCCCTCGGCCAGCGGGCCGCCGCGATGCGGGCAGGTGTTCTCGGTGGCGAAGAAGCCGGAGGCGGTGTGGTACAGCGCGAGGGTGCGCCCGCCGGCATGGACCGCCTTGGCGCGCCCGACGGGCAGATCGTTTGTCCTGGCCACTTCGACGAACATCATGCGTTACAAACCGCGGAGCGCGCGCGGAATCCCGCTCCGTCCCACCGCCGCCGTCCCATCCCCCCACACGCCCGGCACGGCGGTGCCGCAGTCGGGGCACTTTCCATCCCGCAGGCGATACGACGTCACGCGGAAGCCGCTGCGGCCGATGACGTTCGCGCCGCAGCCGGTGCAGTGCGTGCTCTCCAGGTCGCCGAACGCGCCGGGGATGTTGCCGGGATAGATGTAGCGCAGTCCGGCGCGTTTGCCGATCTCGTACGCGCGCATCAGGTGCGCGGGGCGCGTGGCCTCGTTGTCCATCTTGTAGTCCTGGTGGTAGGCGGTGATGTGCCAGGGGATGTCGGGGTCGACGCCGGCCAGGAACTCGGCGATCTTCGTCAGCTCCTCGTCCGAGTCGTTGAAGCCGGGGATGACCAGGGTGACGATCTCCACCCAGATGCCGCGCCGCTTGAGGCCGCGGATGGTGTCGAGCACCGGCTGCAGCGTGCCGCCGAGGTCGCGGTAGTGCGCGTCGCTGAATCCCTTGAGGTCGACTTTGTAGAGGTCGACGTAGGGCGCGATGTAGTCGAGCACCCGCTCGGTGCCGTTGCCGTTCGAGACGTACGAGCAGACCAGCCCCGCCTTCTTCGCCTCGCGGAAGATCTCCACGGCCCACTCGGAGGTGATGAGCGGCTCGTTGTAGGTGGAGGTGATGACCGTGGCGCCGTGGCGCTGCGCGAGACGGACGATGTCGGCCGGCTCGACGTCGACCGGCGCCGCGCCGGCGACGGGGTCGCGCAGCGCCTGCGACGTCACCCAGTTCTGGCAGTAGCCGCAGTGGTAGTCGCAGCCGAGCATGCCGAAGGAGAGCGCCAGCGCGCCGGGATAGGCGTGGAAGAACGGCTTCTTTTCGATCGGGTCGACCTGCAGCGCGGCGGCGTAGCCGCGCGGCACGCGCAGCACGCCGTCCTCGTTGTAGCGGACTTTGCAGATGCCCTTCAGCCCGTTGAGGATCTTGCAGCGGTGCCCGCACGACCAGCAGCGCACCGCCTGGTTCTCGAGCTGATCGACGAGCTCCGGCGCCGCCTCGGCGGTTCGTCGGGCGAGGAGCTCGCCCAGCGTCGTCTGTCGTTCAGTCGCTGTGGACATGTCGCTCGAAACGTGACGGGAGCAAGCGAAATGCCGCATAGCAAAGCGCCGCGAGGAGCAGTCCGGCCAGCGAATCGACCAGGTAGTGCCACCCTGTGACGATCGATCCGATGAAGATGATCAGCGTGAAGAACGCCAGCAGAATCCGCCAGCCCCGCCCCTGCCCGCGCAGCCAGAGAAAGGTCATGAACGCGCAGGCCACATGCAGGCTGGGGAACGCACCGATGCCGAGCAGCAGGCTGATCTGCTCCGGCCTTCCAGGCGCGAGATGGATGAAGGTCTGGTAATTCGTCATCAGCATTCTCTGCAGGAAGTTCGTCTGCGGCAGATGCGGCGCGAGCGGCAGCCAGAGGGAAGGGAACCCGTAGCAGGGGCCGAGCGACGGCACCGCGAGATACAGCCACGCGCCGATGAGCCAGAGCGCGACGACGGCGTTGACGAATCCGATGCGCAGTCGCGCGTCCGCGCTGGAGAAGAACACCGCGCCGCCGATGAAGAGGGCGGCGGCGAAGACGTTCGCGTACGTCCAGTCCACGGCGTGCAGCGTCGCCGGGTGGGAGAAGAGGTCGACGAAGAGGACATTCGGCGACATGCCGAAGCAGAGCACGCGATCGATGTCCCACAACGCCTGGTCGTACAGACGCGGGTTCAGCCGCGGCACCGCCACCTTCAGCCAGCCGTAGACGTGTGCCCAGAGCACGCTGGAGAAGATGATGCGCACCGTGTCGCTGATGAACCGCGGCGTCAGGATGGCGGCGAGGTAGCCGTCGCCGCGCCGCCGGCCGGCCGCGGCGCGGATCCCGGCGCCGACCACCACCTGCAGCAGCAGCGCCGGCAAGAAAAAGAGAAAGGACTGGCCGAGAAGGGTGAAGGCGGAGAAGCCGATCCGCCGCAGGACGAGATGCAGCACCAGGAAATTCGCCAGTGTGAAAAGCTCGAAAAAGTACAGCCGTCTAGTCATGCGCCGCCGCGGCAGGCAGGAAGAACAGCGCCACCGCGATGATCGCGTAGACCGCCAGCAACTGCACACCTTCGTACCAGTTCGTTTCGCCGTTGATGACGAGATAGGCAAACACCGCCACCCCGAGCACGAGCGCGAGGATCTCAAACGGCGTGAAGATCAGATCGAGCGGATGCCCGAGCGGATAGGAGAGGAAAACCAGCAGCGGCGTGACGAAGAGGGCAATCTGCACGCTCGACTGCATGGAGATGTTCAGCGCCGTGTCCATCTGGTTGCGCATGGCCAGCACGATGGCGGTGGAGTGCTCCGCCGCGTTGCCGACGATGGCCAGCACCACGAATCCCATGAAGACCTCGTTCAGTCCCCACGCCGTCCCGGCGGTGTGCACGGCGTGCACGAGCCCCTCCGCCACCACCCCCATCAGCACGCTGGCGCCGAGGAGGGTCAGCACCGCTTTCCGCATGCTCCAGAGCTCGAGCTGGTCGAACTGCTCGTGCGTCTCGGCGATGGCGTCGAGGCGGCCCTTGTGCGTCTTGAAGCTGAAGTAGAGCCCCGCCACGTACGACAGCATCAGCACGATCGACGTCGCCAGCGAGACCTGGTGGATCAGCTCCGGATGATGCGCGCGCGACGCGGCGCGGTAGAAGAGCGCCGGTACCAGCACGCCGCCGACGGCCAGGATCAGCTGCCCCCCCTGCGCCTCCGCCGCGAGGGGATTGAAGCGCTGCACCTGACGCTTCCAGCCGCCGGCGAGCATCGAGGCGCCGGCGACGAAGAGGAGGTTGCCCAGAATGGAACCGGTCAGCGAGGCGCGTACCACGTCGAGCAGCCCGGCGCGGATGGCCAGGATGGCGATGACCATCTCCGCGAAGTTGCCGAATGTGGCGTTGAACAGCGCCCCGTACGTCGGCCCCATCCGGTGCGCCAGGTGCTCGGTCGAATGCCCGATCCACGCCGCGAGCGGCAGCACCGCCAGGCAGGAGAAGACGAACTGCAGCGACACCGCGCCGTGCGAGAACTGGAGGAAGAGCGCAACCGGAATCGTCGCGTAGACGACGTACTTGAGGACGCGTTTCATCAGTTGCGCAGTTTATCCTGAGCGCCGTGATCACGACTGCAACGGCCGACGGCGTCACCACCATCACCCTGAACCGCCCCGAAAAGCTCAACGCGTTCGGCGGAACGATGCGCGAAGACCTCCTGGCCGCGCTGAGGACCGCGGAAGGGCGGGTGGTCGTGCTCACCGGCGCGGGAAGAGCCTTCTGCGCGGGGGGCGACGTCGAGGCGATGTCGAAGCTGCAGAAGGAGAAGAACGTCGAGGCCTTCCGCAAGCTGCTCGACGCCGGGCGCGAGATCGTGGTGCAGATCGCGGAGATGCCCCAGCCGGTCATCGCCGCCGTGAACGGCGTCGCCGCGGGCGCCGGCTGCAACCTCGCCCTCGCCTGCGACTACCGCATCGCCTCCGACCAGGCCAAGCTCGGCGAGACCTTCGTCCGCATCGGCATCCATCCCGACTGGGGCGGCACCTGGACGCTGCCGCGCCTGGTCGGCACCAGCCGCGCGCTGGAGATCATGATGACTGGGCGGATGGTCGACGCCGCCGAGGCGCTGGCCATCGGGATGGTGGACCGCGTCGTCCCCGCCGCGGAGCTGGCGGCGGAAACCGACAAGCTGGCGCGCGCCTTCGCCGCCGGCCCGCCCATCGCCATCCAGGGGATCAAGCGCGCGCTCGCCGCGTCGCGCCTCAACGGTCTGAGAGAACAGATCGACCTGGAGAGCGAGCACCAGCTGCGCGCCTTCGCCTCGGCCGACGCGGCCGAGGGGATGGCGGCGTTCTTCCAGAAGCGCGCGCCCGCCTTCAAGGGCGAGTGAGCTTGTAGACGAAGATCGAGTAGCCGGGCGTCTCCACGCGCTCCGCGCCGTGCTTGGCCAGCAGCTGCTGCCAGTAGCCGCCGCGGTGGGCGCGGTCGAACTGGATGCCGAGGTAGTCGACCTGGCTGATGGCGAACCAGCCGGGGGCGGTGGGCGGCGGGAACTCCGGCGTGCGCAAGTTGTAGTAACGGATACCGTAGCGGCGCGGGTCGGCGTTGCCGAAGTAGACGAGGTTGATCGGCTCTTTGATTCCGCTCGACGCGTACCAGTTGCCGAGGCGCTCCAGGTCCTGCCCCCAGTCGAAGTTCGAGTCGGAGAGCTTCAGCGCACCGGCGCGCGGACCGCCGCCGAATTCGTTGATGTACGCCAAGTGCTGGTTAATGACCGACGCCGGACGCGGCAGCAGCACCACCAGCGCGGCAACGGCGATCCAGACCACCGCCACGACCCCCACCACCACCCGGCGCTTCCGCAGCGACAGCCACCACGCCCCCGCCGCGCCGCAAAGCGCGTAGAGGAACGGCAGGATCGGGAAGAGGTGGCGGTGCCCGATGTGGATGTTGCCGGTGACGGCGTAACCCGCATAGACGATCACCGGCACCACCAGGAACGCGAGGCCGGCCTTCCGCCGCTTCCACGCTTGCAGTAGCCCGATAGCCAGCGCGGCGAGGATCGGCAGCGGCGTCTTCCAAAGCATCGTCAGAAGGAAGTAGTCGGGAAATCCGGTATTCGAGTAGCGCCCGTCGAGGTACGACGAACGGATCAGCGAGCTCGAGACCGTCGAGGCGAAGCCGTAAAGGTACGCCTCGGGGAGGAGGTGATGCTCGTGCGCGAAGAGGATCAGCCGCCCGACGAGGCTCGGCCGGCTGATGCGCATGGCCAGGCGCAGGTCGGCCTCGCCCGCGGTGTCGGGGATGGTGCGCGCCAGCGCGGCCATCGCCGCCCAGCGCGTGACCGCGCCCTGCACGTCGAGGTGTCCGCTGGGAAAAACGGAGCTCGGATCGACCACGCGCTGCCGCAGCGTCGCCGCCGCGCGCGCGTGCTCCGCGCGCGCCGCCTCGGGATCGGGCACCGTCGATTCGCGGAATCCGTACGCGGCCCAGATGAAGAAGACGCTCGCCAGCGCGGCGCCGGCGATGGCGGCGGCGAAGGCCCTCACCCGGCGCTTCGCGCCACCCTCTCCCGCGCCGCGGGAGAGGGACGCTGAGATTGCGATCAGAATGACGATTGGCGCCAGCAGCACCGCCGAGTACTTCACCGTCTGCGCGAGACCAAAGACGATCGCGAACGCCGCGCCGCGCGCCATGGTCATCCGCCGCGAGAATCGCCAGAAGAGGTAGAGCGTCGCAAAGTAGGCCAGCGTCACCGGCACGTCGGTCGTCACCAGCGTGCTGTGCGCGATGAGGTTCGGATCGAAGCAGACCAGCAGCAGCGAGAACGCCGCGCCCCAGATCCCCCATACCTCGTACGACCAGCAGAAGACGAGCGCCGCCAGCGCGATGCCGAGCAGCAGCATCATCAGCCGCGCGCGGTGAAAAATCGCCTCGGCGTCGTTGAGGAAGTCGCCCGGCGCGTAGGTCGCCGTCGTCGGCGCGTCGAGCGGATCGACGTTGGTGCGGTCGCGCAGTCCGTACAGCTGCAGCTGCGCCACGCGCCACTCGAACATCGAAGGAAAGCCGATGGCCATGGCCCACGCCTCGCGGAAGTACTCGAAGGCGCGCGTGCCGTCGGCCGCCTCGGTAAATCGCGCGGGCCAGAGGTTCATGCCGAGGAGCGGCACCGCGGCGAACATCTTGGCCAGCGGCGGATGCTCGGGGTTCAGCCGGTAGTCGTGCGTGACGAGGTAGGAGTAGCCGGCAACGAGGTGCGCCGTCTCGTCCGAGGTCGGCGATGAGGTGAAGAGATCGCCCAGCGCGAGGGCGATGAAGGCGGCGAGCGCCGCGGCAGCGACGATTGCTGCCGCGGCGCGGCGCGGTTCAGGCGGCGGGGCGGGGGTGCGGGCCATCGGCCCGCGAGTTTTACATATCGTGCGACTCGAAGGCGTCGTCGTCGTAGAAAAAGGCGAAGCCGCGTCCCTTCCGCTTCTCCATGGTGCTGCCGTCGATCGGGCACTTGAAGGTCTCGTCGGCCTTCTCCTCCGGCACGCGCAGCATGGCCTTGTCCTTCGGGCAGACGAACCAGGTCTGCATCTTGTGCGGGAGCATCTCGTGCGGCCCGAAATGCTGGAAGTCCATCCCATCGATGAGCACGCGCGGGCGGTCCGGGCCGACCACGATCTTGCGGCGCGTGCCGTCAGCGCCGTCGATGCGGATGTCAGAGCCGTCGTTGGTGATGGTGAGGGTCTTCGTCCCCTTGGCTCCCTCGATGGTGACGTGCGTGGTGTCGCCGTCCTTCTTCACCGTGACCTTGCGGCCATCGTCGGTGAAGGTCTTGGTCTCGCCGTCCTTCATCTCCGAGGGATTGATGGTCAGCCGGCTCGACGCCGCCCACGCCGCCGTGACCACGAACAACAGCAGAACCGCGTAAATCGTGTAGCGCTTCATGCGAAGGTCCTCCTTGTCGGGTTGGACGGGAGGCGGTGTGGGGGGTTACGTGAGGGGTGGCAGTTGTAACAGCGGCTAGGTCTTGGCGATCACCAGCGTCTGGTCGTCCTTCTGCGGCGCCTCGCCGACGAAGGCCTCCACCGCGGCATCGATGGCGTCGCGGATGCCGGCGGCGGTGTCGTCGGCATGGTCGGCGAGCAGCTCTTCGAGGCGCTCGTTGCCGAATTCGTCGCCGGCGAGGTTCTCCGCCTCGTTGATGCCGTCGCTGTAGAGCACCACCGTGGAGCCGGTGGGGAAGGGCCGCGTCTGGGTCATGTAGCGCGCCGCGCCGAGGATGCCGATCGGCAGGCCGTGCGACTTCAGCTGTTCCAGCCGTCCGCCGGTCAGGACGTAGCAGGGGTTGTGGCCAGCGTTCACGAACTGCAGCGTCTCGGCGTCGGGGTCGATGGTGATGAGGATCATGGTCACGAACTTGTTCTCCGCCGACCAGTTGTGCAGGTGGCGGTTCAGCTCCGTGGCAATGTCACCGAGCTCGCGCCCTTCGGCGAAGAGCAGCTGCAGCGCGGCATGGAAGGCGGAGACGAGCAGCGCGGCCGGCATCGACTTGCCCGCGACGTCGGCGACGATCGTGGTCAGCGTCCCCTCGCGCTCGAAGAAGGCATGGTAGTCGCCGCCGACCTGCTTGGCCGGCTTCGACAGCGCCGCCACCTCGATGTTTGCCGCGCTCGGCAGCTTCTTGGGGAGAATGTCGCGCTGGATGGTGGCGGCGAGCTCCATCTCGCGCTCCATCGCCTGCTTGGCCAGCGCTTCCTTGTGCAGGCGCGCGTTCTCGAGCGCGATGGCGACCTGGTTGCCGAAGAGCGACAGCAGCCGCAGCTCGTTCGGCTCGAAGGCGGCCACGCCGTCCCGCGTCTCGCGCTCCGCCGCGATGAGCACGCCGATCGTCTCGTTGTTCCCCTTGATCGGCACGGCCACGATCGTCCCGTTCTCCAGACTCACCGCCTCGCCGCGCGCGGCGATCTCGCGCAGCAGGTCGTCGCCGATCTCCACGTCGCCGAAGGCGCGGTAGGCCTTGAACGAGTCGCCGTCGCGCAGCAGCAGCGCCGCGCGGCGCGCGTTGATGAGCGAGATCATCCGGAAGAGGACTTCGTCCGCCAGCTCGTCGATGTTCAGCGTGCCGGCAATGGAGAGGCCGATGTCGTACAGCGACTCCAGCTCCCAGAGGCGGTACTTCAGCTGGAAATCGCCCTCGCGCATCTCCTGCACCAGGCGCTGGCTGTTGAGCAGCGTGCCGAGGTACGAGCCGGCGGCGTGGAGCATCTGCAGGTCTTCGTCCGAGCTGTCGTCGCCGAGGAGCGCCACCACGCCGAGGTGGTCCTTGCTGGTGCGGATGGCGACCACCAGCCCCTCGGGCGTGGCGCCGTCTTCCAGGATCTCGGGGGCCACGCAGCTCGGTGACTTCGCCGCCAGGCGCATTCCGGCGCCGCGCGACTCGCGCAGCCAGACCGCGCCGCTGTCGAATGAGGAGTGCCGGGTGAAGGCGTCGAGGATCAGCGGGCCGCAGTTGGGAAGGGCCGTCTTCTCGAGTTGCTGGAGGTCGTGCAGGAAATCTGCGAAGCGCGTGGCGAGGGGCATCGGAGTGGGCGGAAAGATATCAGTTCAGCCCCAGCTCGCCGACCGCCGCCTCCTCGCTGTCGAAAATCTTCGCGTAGTTGGCCAGACCCATGATGTGGAACGTCTTGAGGATGACCGGGGTGAGGGAGCAGAAGGCGATGACCCCTTCTTTCTCCATCATCTTCTCGATGATCTCGATGAGGATGCTGATGCCGATGGAGTTGACGATCTTCGTCTCGCGGAGGTTGAGCAGCACCGTCTTCACGCCCTGGTCCATCAGCTCATAGGCGCGGTTGGCGATCTCCTCGCCCCCGACGTTGTTGATGTATCCCTTGGTGTAGAGGATTGCGCCGTTCGGCCGGCGGTCCACAGCGACCTTTAGTTCGTCACTCATGCGTTTTCTCGACCTTCACCATGTGGACCGTGGTGCCGCCATCCTGGTTCGTGGAGATATCCACTTCGTCCATGTGCGCCTCGATCAGCTGCAGACCCCGGCCGCGCTTGTGCGGCTCGCCCGGACGCGGACGCCGCGCGCGCGCTTCTGCCGGATCGAACCCTCTTCCGCGGTCGGACACCCAGACGTCGATGCGCTTGCTGTCGTCGTCGGTGGTGCCGGCGAATCGTAGATAGATACGGTTGTCGGCGCAACCCGAGTGTTCGCGAGCGTTGATGCAGGCCTCGATGATGGCGTGCGTCATCTCGTCGATCTTGTCGCTGCTCATGCCGAGCTCGCGCGCAAGGTTCGCGGCTGCGCGAGCCGCGGCAATCTCGATGTCTTCGACCATCGGTAGAGTCAGCTCCATCTGCCGCTCGGCGGTTGGGGTCATTGCTGCCGCTTCTTCCTTCTGACTGGCGACAGGGCGATTAAAAGGCGAGGAACAGCGCCACCGCCGACTTGATCCACTGCGGGATCCCGCCGAGGTGCTCCAGCGCGAGCAGAGCGAAGGTGTTGACCGCCAGGATCATCGGCATGGCAGCGGAGAAGTTGGCGGCCTGGGTGCGGGTTTCGGCGATGCTTTTCATGGTTTCCCCCCTCATGTGTGCGGGGGTCCATTGAGCAACGCGACTGCCACACCTTCCACATCGCTTCCACCGTCGCTAACCCTCTGATGGTGCGCAGTTTACACGATTTCGTCGCAGATCCTGCCAATCGCTCCACTGTGGCGTTTCGCCACAGTTTAGCCGTTCGCAGTTGGCCGTTCGCCGTAACCGACTGAAACTGTTCGACTTTCAGTGTACGTCCCAACTTTCCCCAGTTGCGGACATTTGGGACATCGCTTCGCGCATGCGATACAGCGTCTTGCGATCGACGCCTAAGATCTTGGCAGCCTTGGAGATATTGCCCTTGGTGGACGCCAGGACCCGCGCCACGTAGCGCCGCTCCAGCTCGTCCAGGCTCGGAAAGTCGTCCATCATCGCCCCGCCCGCCAGCGTCGCCGTCTCCGGCAGCAGCAGGTCGCCCGGGTCGATCACCGGGTCAGTGGTCAGCGCCAGCGCCCCTTCGATCAGGTTCTCCAACTCGCGGACGTTGCCGGGAAAGGAGTAGCGCATGATTTTCTGCAGCGCGTCCTGGGTGATCCGGACGTCGTGCAGCCCCTCGCGCTTGCCGTACTTGTCGAGGAAGAAGCGGACCAGCTTGGGGATGTCGTCCTTCCGTTCGCGCAGCGGCGGGAGGACGATCTCGACGACCTTCAGCCGGTAGTACAGGTCCTGGCGGAACTCCATCTTCTCGATCATTTGCTCGAGGTCGCGGTGGGTGGCGGTGAGGATGCGGACGTCGATGGGGATGCGACGCCGGCCGCCGAGCTTTTCCACTTCGCGCTCCTGCAGGACGCGCAGCAGCTTGGCCTGCAGCGCCAGCGGGATGTCGCCGATCTCGTCGAGGAAGACGGTGCCGCCTTTGGCCAGCTCGAACTTGCCGGGGCGCGCTTCCACTCCTGTGGCCACGCCGCGCTCGATGCCGAACAGCTCCGACTCCAGCAGCGTCTCCGGCAGCGCCGCGCAGTTGATGGCCACGAATGGGCCGTCTTTGCGCGGCGAGTTGCCGTGGATCAGCCGCGCCACCATCTCCTTGCCGGTGCCCGACTCGCCGCGAATCAATACGCTGGCATGCGAGTCGGCCACGCGCGCCACCAGGTCGATGACCCGCTGCATCTTCGGCGACTCGCCGACCATCAAGCGGTCGGAGTAGTCGCGCAGCATCCGCTGCTTGAGGTTGCGGTTCTCGTCCTCCAGGGTCTCGCGCAGGATGGAGAGCTTGTGGAAGTTACGGGTGTTGTCGATGGCCGCCGCGCCGATCGACGCCAGCGAGTCGAGGAACCGCAGGTCGTCCTCGGACCAGCTACCGCCGCGCGCCGCGCCGCGCTCTTCCTTCCCGCCGACGCCGAGCATGCCGACGATCTGGTCGCCGGCGATCATCGGCGCGACCAGCTGATCGCCCGCCGCGGTCGCCGTCCTGGTGGTCATCGCCTGGCGGATCGGCCCCTCGGTCAGCGACGGCGGCTCGCCGGCGAAGCTGAATCCCTGCTGGATGTTCAGCTTGTCGTCCAGCGAGAAGACGAAGCCGGTCATGGCGTCGAGCACGGCGATGGCGCGCTGCATCAGTTCCTCGAGCAGTTCGCCCTCGGGGCGCAGGGTATTCAGCGCGCGGCCGACGTCGTAAAGCGCCTCGAGTTGGAGGAGCTTTCGTCTGAGCTCGAAGTTGGTTTGCGGCATCTAGTCCTGCGTCCTGCGTCCTGCGTCCTGCGTGCTGCGTCCTCCGCGCAATTCGCACGCAGGACGCAGGACACAGCACGCAGGACCTAATCCTTTCCCATCGCCCGCCTGCACTCACCCAGCAGAAAATCGCAATTCCACGCGCCGTAAAACCCCGTATCGAGCGAGTAGATTCTGACCAGGATCGGCGCGGCCTCCTCGAAACGGCCGAGCTTCATTTCCGTCCGGGCCAAAAAATACATGGCGCGGAGGGTGACCGAGTCCTGCTCCCCCTTCTCGACGATGGCGCGAAAGGCGGCGTCGGCCTCCACGAAGTTGCGGCGCTGGTAGGCGCAGAGCGCCTTGCCGTAGTCGTCCTTCGCGCCACAGGTGGACGGAGGGGCGGCGACGGCGCTCGCGGCCAGCAGTGCGAGAATGAGCGCGGTCTTCACGACCGACATTATGCGCTTGGCAATCATCGGCGGCGGCCGTGCGGCGTGGGCCTTCGGCTCCACCTGGCGTCGCATCGGCTGGCCGCTGGCCGGCGTCGCCACGCGCTCCGCGTCGCCGATCGCCTCGCTCCTCGGCACCGCAGCCGAGATCGGCGAGGCCGACCTGCTGCTGCTCGCCGTCAGCGACCGCGCGCTGCATCAGGTCGAGATTCCGCCCACGCGCGCCGTCGTCTTCCACTGCAGCGGCATCCACACCGCGATGCACGGCGGCTTCTCGCTGCATCCGCTGAAGGCGCTGCCGCCGGTGGGTGAGCCGTCGGACCTGCGCGGCACGCTGCTGGTGTTCGAGGGGGAGCACCGCGAGCTTGCGCAGGAGATCGCGCGCGCCGCGGGAGCGCGCTTCGCCGAGATCGATGCGGCAGCGAAGACGCGCTACCACGCGGGGGCGGTCTTCGGATCGAACTACGTCGCCGCGCTGCTCGACATCGCTCGCGAGCTGATCGCGCTCCCCGGCACGCGCGACGACATCGCCGCGCTGGCGCGCTCGGCCATCGATAACTGGGCGGCGCACGACGACGCGCGGCGCTTCACCGGCCCCGCCGCCCGAGGGGATGCCCAGGTGCTGGAGCGGCACGAGCGGGCGCTGGCGGAATCACCGGATCTCGCAGAGATCTACAGACTTCTGGCAGCGCGCATCCTCGCGGCGACAAAGTGAGCTACTCTTTCGCACGGAGGAGCGCGCGCCGGGATGGTCTTCTTCAACTACGCGACGATGCAGATGGCCGCGAAGATCGTGTATTACGGTCCGGGCCTCTGCGGGAAGACCACCAACCTACACCATATTTACGCAAAGACATCGCCACAGAGCCGTGGCGAAATGGTCAGCCTCGAAACGGAGACCGACCGCACCCTCTTCTTCGACCTCCTCCCCATCGACGTCGGCGTCATCGGCGGCTTCAAGACGCGGCTCCAGCTCTACACCATCCCCGGCCAGGTCTTCTACAACACCACGCGCAAGCTGGTGCTGAAGGGCGTCGACGGCCTGGTGTTCGTGGCCGACTCGCAGCAGCAGATGCTCGACGCGAACGTGGAGAGCTTCAGCAACCTCCGCGAGAACCTGAAAGAGATCGGCCTGGCGCTCGACGACCTGCCGCTGGTGCTGCAACTCAACAAGCGCGACCTGCCGAACGCCGCGTCGGTGGAGGCCATCCTCGAGGCCATCGACCCGGAACGGCGCTACGACTATGTGGAGTCGATCGCGGCGAAGGGCGACGGCGTCTTCGAGACGCTGAAGATGATCTCGAAGCTGACGCTGCGCACGCTGCGCCGCCGCATGACCGGCGAGGAACCGGCGAAGCCGGCGGCGCGCCGCGGCGAGGTGGCCGCTTTCCGTGTAAAGGAAGACACGCGCGGCACCATGGCCGGCTCGACGCCGCTACCCGCGGCGGGCGGCAGCGGCGCGGCGACGATGTTCGCGCCGGAGCCGATCAACGTCGAGGAAGAGATCGAAGAGGTCACCGCCAGCGAAGAGATCTTCACCAATGCGATCTCCGAGGTGCCGGTGGCCGAGCCGCCAGCCCCACCGCCCGCCGCGCCCACCCCCGCCGCCCTCGAGCCGGCGCCGGCGCCCGCGCCGGTCGACGTGCCGCAGGAGATCGCGCCGGAGCCGGAGATCGACTTCAAGCAGTCCGCGAAGCCGTCGAAGAAAACCGACGTCAAGCACGTCAAGGTCCGCACCTCGGTCGACATCATGGCCGAGCTGGAGTCGCTGCGGAAAAAGGCGACGCAGTCGACGCCGAAGCCGATGAAGAAGGAGCCGTCGCCGCTCGACGCCCTGCTGCATCCGAAGAAGAAGGAGATGCACAAGTCGGTGGCGCTGCAGGTCGCGCCGGGGACACTGCCGAAGGCGTCGAGCCTGCGCGTTGCGGTATCCTTCGAGAACGAAGAAGGCGTGGTGCAGTCGCAGGAACAGACCATCGAGCTCGGCGACGCCTCCGACCTTCAGTCCCTGTCGGTGAACCTAAAATTCGAGATCTGAAACGCGTGGTGGGAGGGGGGAAGCGATGATGAAGCGAAGCATTCTGCTGCTGATCGCCGTCTGCACCGCCGCCTGCGCCACGACCGCACCGCCGCCCGCCCCACTCCCCACTCCTGACTCATCACCCATCACTCATCACTCGCAGTTGCAAGCGGATCTCGAAGAAACCTACGCCCAGATCGCCACCCGCGAGCAGCACCCGGCACCGGTGCAACCGGTTGACATCGAGGCCGCGGTCTCGATGGACATCCCCGATCACCGGACGGTGAAGTCCGCGCTGGCGCTCTTCACCGGCGAGATGCGCGCCAGCATCCAGGAGTCGCTCAACCGTTCGGCGAAGTTCAAGCCGCTGATCGACAAGGCGCTCGACGCCGAGAAGCTCCCGCGCGCGCTGGCCTACCTGCCGGTGATCGAGAGCGCATACGTCACGACGCTGACCTCGACGGCCGGCGCGCACGGCATCTGGCAGTTCATGGGCGAGACCGCGCGCGAGTACGGCCTTCGCGTGGACTGGTGGGTCGACGAGCGCGCCGATCCGGAGCGCTCCACGCGCGCCGCGGCCGCGTACCTGAGGGACCTCCACCGCCGCTTCGACGATTGGCCGCTGGCGCTCGCCGCCTACAACGCCGGTCCGAACCGCATCCGCCGCGCGCTCGACGCGCAGGGGGCGACAACCTTCTGGGAATTGCTCGAGGCCGCCGCGGTGCCGAAGGAGACGCGTGGCTACGTCCCCACCTTCTTCGCTACGCTGATGATCGCCAGCGATCCGCAGGCCTACGGCTTCAAGCTGGGTACGGCGGACGGGTTGGAGAACCCGTCCCACATCGAGATCGCCGGTCCGGTCTCTCTGCGCTACATTGCCGACGTCGCAGGCGTCGATGAGAAGCAACTCCGCGAGCTCAACCCCGCGCTGCGCCGCGGCGTGGCGCCGCCGGGAACGTGGCCGCTGCGCGTCCCGCCGAAAGCGGCCGAAACGATCGCCGCGCGCGCCGCGACGCTGCGCGACGACGACGCCAACATCGCCGTCTGCACCTACACTCTGCGCGACGGCGACTCGCCCGCCCGCATTGCCCGCGCCATCGGCACCGACCTCGACACCCTCACCGCCATGAACGGCCGCATCCGCGACCGCGCCACCATCTACCTCCCCGTCCGCGCCCGCGAGCTGGCCACCCTCCTCGCGCAGAGCGAGATCTACTACGCCGTCCGCAAGGGCGACACGCTCTTCTCCATCGCCAAACGGCATCACCTGACGGTCGAAGAGCTGCGCGACCTCAACGATCTGGCGAAGGGGCACAAGCTGCACGCCGGCGAGCGCCTGCGCGTCACCGCCGGACGAACGGTCACCGCCGGCGGGATGTGATGCGCCGCGCCGCGCTCCTCGTCCTCCTCGCGGCCGCCGCGGCCGAGGCACGGGTCGTCAAGGTCGAGGTGACATCGCGGACGGACTACTGGAACGGCACCTACGAGCGCATCCAAGGCCGCGTCACCTACGCGCTCGATCCCGCCAATCCACACAACGCGGCGATCGCCGATCTGACGAAGCCGGTGGAGTTCACCGGCGACGTCGACATCGTCCGTCCGAAGAACGGCGGCAACGGCGTCGTCTTCGTCAACGTCCCGAACCGGGGCGGGCGCTTCTTCATCCGCGACACCAATCCCGACGAGTGGTACCTGCGGCAGGGCTTCACGTTGGCCGAAGTCGGGTGGCAGTTCGATGTGCGCGACGACGCGCGGCTGCTGCGCCTGAATGCGCCGATGGCCAAGGGCATCCGCGGCCGCGTGCGCAGCGACTTCATCGTCGCGGCGAAGACCTTCGATCATCCGGTGGCGCACCTCATCCAGGGCAACATCGGCGGCACCGGCTATCCGGTGGCCGACCCGAAGGACGCCACGCTGACCGAGCGCGACGCGCCGATGGCACAGCGCCGCAACATCCCGAAGAGCAGGTGGCGCTTCACCGACGACAGGACTGTCCACCTCGACGACGGCTTCGTGCCGGGGAAGATCTACGAGGTGATCTACACCGCTACCGACCCGGCCATCGTCGGCGCGGGGCTCGCCGCGGTGCGCGACTTCGCCTCGTATTGCAAGAACGATCCGGCGGCGATCGCGCCGGTCAAGCTGGCGTACGCGATGGGGATTTCGCAGACCGGCCGCTTTCTGCGCCACATGCTCTGGCAGGGCTTCAACGCCGACGAGGCGGGGCGGAAGGCGTACGACGCGCTGCTGGTCTACGTCGCCGGCGCCGGGCGCGGGAACTTCAACCACCGCTTCGCCCAGCCGTCACGCGATGCGCAGCCACTGGTGCCCGCGATGTATCCCGTCGACGTCCCGCCGTTCACCGACGCCGGCCTGCTCGAGCGCGCCCGTGCCGAAAATGTCGTACCGAAAGTCTTCTACGTTAATACTGCATATGAATATTGGTCGCGCGCGGCCTCGCTGATCCACACCTCGGAAGACGGGACGGCCGACGTCGAGCCACCCGACACCACGCGGATCTACTTCGTCGCCGGCCTCGGCCACGTCGCCAGCGCCTTCCCGCCGGCAAAAGACGCCGCCGCGCAGTTCCCCGGCAACCCGAACAACATCGTCTACCTGCGCCACGGCTTCGCCGCGGCGCTCGACGCCTGGACGCGCTTCGGCACCGCGCCGCCGCCCAGCCGCATCCCGAAGATCGCCGACGGGACGCTGGTCCCGGTTGCGAAGCTCGCCACCACCCGCGTCCCCGCGCCGGCCTTCGCCTACAACGCCTACAAGATCGAGGGCGGCATGGAGCCGCCCACCGTGCGCGGCACCTACGTCAATCTCGTCCCGCAGGTCGGCACCGACGGCAACGAGCTCGCCGGCGTCCGCCTCCCCGAGCTGCAGGTCCCGCTGGCCACGTACACCGGCTGGAACCTCCGCGCGGCGGAGACCGGCTTCCCCGACTACCGCGCCAGCTTCGTGGGCGCGTTCATTGCGTGGCCCAAAGAGGAAGTGCTGGCGCGCTACCGAACGCGCGACGAGTACTTCGGCCGCTTCACCGACGCCGCGCTGGCGCTGGTGCGCGAACGGTTCCTGGTCGCCGACGACCTCCCGGCGATCCTCGACCGCGGCGCCAAACTGTGGGAGGCCGTGAAGTAGTTGCGAGGGCTCGGGGTTGCGGGGTATCGCGGTGCTGCGCCAACTCGGCGGAGCACCGCGATACCCCGAGACCGCGAAACTTCGCAACCAAGGAGCCCCACCCATGGCCCGCGGATTCGAGAGCAAGTCAGTCCAGGAGCAGTGGCAGGACGCCGAGGCGGCCGCCGATCAGCGCAAGAAACGGCGCAAGAGCCCCGAGGAGATGGAGCGCGAGAAGAAGCGCGAGGGGATCGAGCTGTCGCGCCGCCGCATCGCGAGCGAGCTGGAAGCGGCGACCAACGAGCGGCGCCGCGAGCAATTACGGTTGGCGCTGGAGCACCTGGATGGGGAATTGAAACGTGTTGCTGGAAGCGAGTAGCTGGTGGCTGGTAGCTGCTAATAGCTACCAGCTACCCGCTACCAGCTCCTTGTGCTAGTTTCGCCCGCCACATGGCAGACACCTCAGACTACAAGAAGACCCTAAACCTGCCGCAGACCACCTTCGCCATGAAGGCGAACCTGCCGCAGAACGAGCCGCGCCGCCTCGACGCCTGGCGCGAAATGGACCTCTACCAGCGCATCCGTGAAAAGTCCGCCGGCCGCCCGAAGTTCGTCCTGCACGACGGCCCGCCGTACGCCAACGGCGAGATCCACATGGGCCACGCCCTCAACAAGATCCTCAAGGACGTCATCGTCAAGTCGCACACCATGCTCGGCTTCGACGCGCCGTACGTGCCGGGCTGGGACTGTCACGGCCTCCCCATCGAGAGCGCCATCGAGAAGGAGCTGAAGGAGAAGAAAAAGGAGATGTCGGCGGCGGAGTTCCGCCGCGCCTGCCGCGCCTTCGCCGCGCGCTACCTCGACATTCAGCGCAACGACTTCATCCGCCTCGGCGTCCTCGGCGATTGGTTCAACCCGTACTCCACGATGGCCTTCGACTACGAGGCCGACATCGCCGGCGCCCTCGGCCGCTTCATGCAGACCGGCATGGTCTACAAGGGCCTCAAGCCGGTGCACTGGTGCATCGTCGACCAGAGCGCGCTCGCCGAGGCCGAGGTGGAGTACGCCGAGCACACCTCGCCGTCGGTGTACGTCCGCTTCCGCCTGACCGACGAGTCGGTCCAGCAGCTCGACCTCCCGGTCGAGAAGCCGCTCTACGCGGTCATCTGGACGACGACGCCGTGGACGCTGCCGGCCAACATGGCCATCGCCACGCACCCCGACTTCGAGTACAGCGTCGCGGAGTGGGACGGCGCGCACTACATCGTCGCCAGCGAGCTGCTGAAGGTCGTCGCCGACAAGGCCGGCTGGCGCGACTACCACGTCCGCAAGGTCTTCAAGGGCTCGGCCTTCGAGCACCTGAAGTACCGCCACGCCTTTCTCCCGCGCGAGGGCGTTTTCGTCCTCGGCGACTACGTCACGCTCGACGCCGGCACAGGGCTGGTGCACACCGCGCCTGGCCACGGCGCGGACGACTTCAACACCGGCCGCCGCTACGGCCTCGACGTCTACACGCCGGTGAACAGCCGCGGCCAGTTCACGCCGGAGGTCGAGCACTTCGCCGGCCTGCAGGTGTTCAAGGCCAACCCGCGCATCGTGGAGCTGATGCGCGAGCGAGGCGTGCTGGTGCACGGCGAGACGATCACGCACTCGTACCCGCACTGCTGGCGCTGCAAGAACCCGGTGATCTTCCGCGCCACCGAGCAGTGGTTCATCTCGATGGACGACAAGGGGCTCCGCGCGCGCGCCCTCGACGAGATCCACAAAGTGAAGTGGCACCCGCAGTGGGGCGAGGACCGCATGGCCGGCATGGTCGAGAATCGTCCCGACTGGTGCATCTCGCGCCAGCGGCTGTGGGGCGTGCCGATCACCGTTCTTTATTGCGAGAGCTGCGCGGAGCCGGTCACCTCGCCCGAGTTCTTCCAGCGCGTCACCGACACCTTTCGCAAGGAAGGCGCCGACGCCTGGTACGAGCATCCCGCCGAGGACTTCCTCGGCGATAGCTACAAGTGCGCGTGCGGCGGCACCGCCTTCCGCAAGGAGCTCGACATCCTCGACGTCTGGTTCGACTCCGGCTGCTCGCACATCGCAGTGCTCAAACGACGCCCCGACCTCACCTGGCCGAGCGACGTCTACATCGAAGGCCACGACCAGCATCGCGGCTGGTTCCAGTCGTCGCTGCTGGTCGGCACCGGCATCGAGGGCGGCGCGCCGTACCGCGAGGTCGTCACCTGCGGGTTCCTCATCAACGAGCAGGGCGACAAGATGTCGAAGTCGCGCGGCAACGCGCTGTCACCGCAGGACGTCATCAAGCAGAACGGCGCCGACATCATCCGCCTCTGGGTGGCGATGATCGACTACCAGAACGACATGACCTGGGGACCGCAGATCGTCGGGCGCACGGTCGAGTCGTACCGCAAGATCCGCAACACCGCGCGCTTCCTCCTCAGCAACCTCGGCGACTTCGATCCCGAGCGCCACGCGGTCGCGCCCGACGAGCTGCTCGGCATCGACAAGTTCGCCCTGGCCCGCGCGGCCGAGGCCTTCGAGCGGTGTAGGAAAGGCTACGAGCAGTACGAGTTCCACGTCGTCTACCGCTCGATCCTGGAGCTCTGCACCACCGATCTCTCCGCGCTCTACCTCGACGTGTCGAAGGACACGATGTACTGCGAGGCGCCGGACTCGCCCGCGCGGCGCTCCGCGCAGACGGCGATGTTCCACATCCTCCGCGCGCTGGTCAGCTACCTCGCGCCGATCCTCTCCTTCACCGCGGACGAGATCTACGAGGCGCTGCCCGGCCCGAAGGAGCGGTCGGTGCACCTCACCGATTTCCCGAGCATCCCCACGCCCGGCACCGACATCCAGGCGTGGGAGCGGCTGGTGCTGATCCGCGAGGTGGTCAACGCGGTGCTGGAGCGCGCGCGAACCGCCAAGCAGATCGGCGCCTTCCTCGAGGCCGACATCCAGCTGCAGGGCGATCCCTCGACTGCGCTCGGGACAGGCTTCACGCTCGACGCGCTCAAAGGCGGCCTCGACGTCGACCTGGCGAAGTTCTTCATCGTCTCGCACGTCGACGTGGTGCCGAGCGGCGAGAACGTCGCCGACGTCATCGACATCGAAGGCTTCGGCCGCGTCGGCATCACCATGTCGCCGGCGCGCGGAAAGAAGTGCGGCCGCTGCTGGCAGTACCGCGAGGAAGTGACCGAGGATGGCGGGATCTGCAAGCGATGCGACGACGTCGTGGCCGGGCTCGCCATCGTCGAGGCGCCGACGGCCTGAGCAGGTACGCTGCGTGCTAGAGTTTCGTCGCTGTACGCTTTTAGGAGGATGAAGTGAATATGAAGAAGGAAGCCGCCAAGCTCGGCAAGAAAGCGCAGAAGGAAGGCGCCAAGCTCGCGGAGACGGCCGTGAAGGAAGGGAAGAAGCTGGTCCGCAAGGCGGCCAAGGCGATCGAGCCCGCGGTCAAGAAAGCGCGCAAGGCCGCGGGGAAACAGCTCGAAAAAGCGGCGGACTCGGCACGCTCGGCGGCCAAGAAGGGCCTCCGCTCCACCGCGAAAACGCTGAAGAAAGCCTCGAAGAAGCTCTGACGGGCGGCGTGCGCTACGCCGACCTCCACACCCACACCTACCATTCGGACGGCACGCGCTCGCCGCGCGAAGTCATCGACGTCGCGCGCGCGAGCGGCCTCCAGATCGTCTGCATCAGCGATCACGACAACCTCGCCGCCTACTTCGAGATCAAGACGTACGCCGATGCGCAGGGGGTTACCTTGGTACCAGGGGTGGAGCTGTCGTGCGCGTACGAGGGCGTCGACGTCCACGTCCTCGCCTACGCCTTCGACGCGCACGACGAGCGCGTGGCCGAGCGGCTGCGGCAGTTCCGCGAGACGCGCCAGCACCGTGGCGCGCTGATGGTCGAGCGCCTCAACGCGCTCGGCTACAAGATCGACGCGCGCCGCGTCGACGAGCTCGCGGCCGGCGGCGCCCTCGGCCGCCCGCACGTGGCGCGCGCGCTGGTCGAGGCGGGCCACGTCGCGTCGGTCGCCGAGGCGTTCGACAAGCTCCTCGGCACTGGAAAGCCGGGGTACGTGGAGAAGGAGCGCTTCCGCATCGAGGAGGCGGTGTCGCTGATCCGCGCGACGGGCGGCGTGACCTCCATCGCCCATCCGACGCTCTACCCCGACGCCGAGCGGATCGTTCCGCAGCTCCTCGACGCCGGTATCGACGGCGTGGAGGTCTTTCACCCCGACGTCGACGAGGCGTCGCGCGAGAGGTACTCCAGCATCGCCCGCTTCCGCGGCAAGATGCTCACCGGCGGCTCCGACGACCACGGCACGGTGAAGACGAACGAGACGCTGGGCACGATTCGTGTTCCGGAAGAGTTGATCAGGCCAATCCTCGATCGACTCTGACGTGATCCGCCCCTTCTTCGTCGCCTTTCTCCTCCTCGCCCTCCTCGGTGATGCGCGGGTCTTTCTCTTCGTCATGAACCGCCTGGTCTTCGGCGCCCATCGCGAAGAAAAGAGCCCCTGGCACTGGCTGATGTACGCGGTGCCGCCGTTGCTGCTGGCGCTGACCGCGCTCTTCTGGCCGCTCAACCAATGGATCGAGTGGCTGCTGGAGACACGGGCCATCGAGCGGATCACACCCGAGCGGCTGGAGGAGATCGCCTGGAGCCTGGCGCTGGCGAAGCTGGGCGCCGTCTGGCTGATCGTCGCCGCGGCGGTCGGCGCCTACTGGATCCTCGACCGCATCCGCGTGAACTTCATGCCCGAGCCGCCGCTGGAGGGCGTGCGCGAGGTTGGCGCGGAGGTGATCCCGCATCGCCGCAGGCGCGTCCCGCTGGCGCGATTCAACGACGTCTACGACGTGGAAGTGACGCGCCACGAGGTCTTCATCGACGACCTGCCGGAGCCGTTCGACGGCTACCGCATCGCCTTCCTCACCGACACCCACGTCGCCGGGTTCGTCCGCCGCACGTTCTACGAAACGATCGTGGCGCAGACGCGGGCCTTCGAGCCCGACCTGATCCTCTTCGGCGGCGACTTCGTCACCTTCCGCCGCCACATCCCGCTGCTCGCCGACCGCTTCGCCGGCCTGAAGGCGACGGACGGCATCTTCTCCATCCTCGGCAATCACGATTACTGGAGCAGCGCGCCGGAGATCGTCGAGACGCTGCGGCCGCTCGGCGTCCGCTTCATCACCAACCAGCACGTGATCCTGGCGCGCGGCGGCGCGCGGCTGCCGCTGGTCGTCATCGACGAGGTCTACCGCGGCGCGCCCGACCCCGACGCGGCCTTCGCCGGCATCGACGTCGGCGAGCCCTGCCTCGCCATCAGCCATCACCCTGACATCATCGACGTCCTGCCGCGCCGCCGCATCGACCTGCTGCTCTGCGGCCACACTCATGGAGGACAAATCCGCTTTCCCTTCTTCGGCGCGGTGGTGGTGCCGTCGAAGCACGAGGCGACGTACGCCGCCGGATTTCACCGCATCGGGCCGGTGTTGATGTACACCAGCCGCGGCATCGGTGCGATCCCGCCGCTGCGCATTCTCTGCCGCCCCGAAGTCGCCACGTTCGTGCTGAGGCGCGGCCACCGGACACGATGAGACTCTCGGAATTCTGGCCGTTGCTGGAGCGCATCGCGCGCGAGGAGGGCGTGGCCCGCCTCGGCGCTTCCGGCCTCACGGACGCCCACGCGCCGCTCTTTGCCGAGTGGCTCGCCGCCGGCCACCACGCGACAATGCGCTACCTCGAGCGCAATCGTACGATTCGTACGAATCCCTCGGAGCGCTTCCCCTGGGCGAAATCGGCTGTGGTGATCCTCGTGCCGTACGAGTCGCGGCGCCCCGACGCGCCGCCCGGCGCGCTGACCAATCACATCGCCCGCTACGCCTTCGGCGACGACTACCACGACGTCCTCGACGCCATCCTCCGCAAATTCGAGGAGGCGCTCGCCCCGCACAAGACCTGGCGCTACGTCGACACCGGCCCGCTCTCCGACCGCGCCCTCGCCACCCAGGCCGGCCTCGGCTGGATCGCCAAGAACGCCATGCTCATCAACGAGCAGATCGGCTCGTACACATTCATCGGCACGCTCCTGACGTCGCTGGAGAACGACATTGAACCGGCCGCCGTCGCCGACCGCTGCGGCACCTGCACCCGCTGCCTCGACGCCTGCCCCACCCACGCCATCCTCCCCGACCGGACGGTGGCCTCCGAACACTGCATCAGCTACGCGACCATCGAGCACCGCGGCCCCCTCCCCCCCACCCTCCCCCTCGCCGGCTACGCCTTCGGCTGCGACATCTGCCAGGAAGTCTGCCCCTGGAACCACGCCCCCGCCCCCACCCACCCCGCCTTCACCCCACGCGACGAATACCGCAACACCCCCGTCTCCGACCTCCTGCGCCTGGCGCAAGCCGACTTCTCCACGCTATTCCGCAAGAGCGCCATCAAACGCGCGAAGCTGGAAGGGATGCGCCGCAACGCCGCGGCGTTGACAGAGGAGGAAGGCCGAGGGATGCTGAAGTCGTGAGAATCACCGCCGAAGAGCTGAAAGCCCACCTCGACGACCATATGGCAGCTCTGGAAGCTGGCGAGCCTCTCACCATCGTGAATGAAGCAGGGGATGCGATCGCGAAGATCGAACCATCTGCAGATTTGGATAGTGTGATCGAGCGCCACGACCCGGCTAAGCGCTTGTCCGATTTCGTTCCTGGAGCACGGCCTGAACGCCTCGACTTCGATGCAGTTCAGTGGCTGATTTTCGACCGTGAACGCAGCCGCTACTGAGTGATTGCCTATCTCGACACCTCCGTTCTGATACGAATCCTTCTGCGGGAGGACCACGCACTCCGCGAGTGGCATCAGATTCAGCTCGGCATCACGAGCGAGATCACCCGAGTCGAGTGTTATCGGACTCTCGATCGCCTGCGCCTCATCGAAGTGTTCGATGACGAGGACTACGCGTCGAAAGTCATCGAAGTGGAAGACCTCCTCAGTCGCATCGACAAATGGCGCCTCACGAAGAAGATCCTTCAACGGGCGTCAGATTCCTTGCCCACCGTCATCGGTACGCTGGACGCAATTCACCTCGTGAGTGCCATGACCTATCGCGAAGGGCAACCCAAAGATGAACCACCGATCATGCTCGCGACACATGATCAGGGCTTGGCGGCTTGTGCCCGTGCCACCGGCTTCCGCGTCCTCGGCGCCTGACCCCTACAACTCGAACGCCCGCCCGATGATCGACGCGTCGACCGACCGGTCGAGGTACTCCCAGACCGCGAGGGCGTCGGGGTGGTCGGCGATGGCGGGGGCGGTGGTGCGGGTGGTGGGGTCGGCGATGGTGATTCGGGCGCGGCGGTACCAGTGCATCGCTTCGTCGGGGTTGAGGCGGAGCTCTTCGCGGACACCCTGAATCAGCAGGTACTGCTCGGGGGGGACGCCGGTGGTTTCGAGGCCGCGGTAGCTCGGGGCGAGGCGGCGGGCGCGCGCGCGGAGGATCTTCAGCTTCAGTCCGAGGGAGTGGGTGTCGAGGGAGGCGCGGCCCTGGTCGGCGAGTTGGGCGATGGCCAGGCGCAGGAGCTCCGATTTTTCCGAGATAGCCAGGCCGTTGCGGTAGCGCGAGGGATCGACGCCCTTCACCGCCGACCACGCCACCGTCGCCGATACCTCCAGGTTCATGAAGCGCAGCGTACCGGCGGCGCCGGGGGTGAGCGCATTCGGCGTGTCGATGCGCGCGCCGCGCGCGGAGAGGTTCTCGATGCGGATCGCGAAGCCGTTCCACTCGCCGTCGAGCAGCGGGGAGATGTCGAAGCGGTCGGTGGCGCGCAGGTCCTCGATGCGGTTGGCGCGTCGCGTCTGGCGGAGATGGCCGAGCATGCCATTGACCAGTTCCGCGTCGGCGTAGGTGCGGACGCCGGAGACGAACTTCGATTTCAACGTCGCGTCGGCCTGCGTCCAGACCACCACGGCCTCGAGAGTCAGCGGCGCCGGGCGGCCCTCGATCGTCATCCGTAGCACCGACTTCTGCCCCATCTCCAGCGGCAGACCGTGACGGAAGCGTGCCCCTTTCGCCGAGATGTCGCACACCGAGACCGCCGACGAACCGAACTGGGCATTGAGGGGCGGCTCGAGGAGAAAACGCTCGGCAGTGCGTAGATTCCGGGCTGCTTCGGACATGATTGGAAAACGACGGCTTACCGTATAGCACGACGGAGGGCAGAGGGTGTGATTCCAGTCACGGAGCGGGTTTACGACCTCATCACCTTCGACTGTTATGGAACGCTGATCGACTGGGAGGGTGGCATCGCCGGCGCGTTCGCCGCCGCCGCGGCGGAAGACGGCGTGGCGCTCGACCGCGACGCAGTGCTGCGCGCGTACGCGACCGTGGAGCCGCAGGTCGAGCACGAGCGCTACCGCCCCTACCGCGAGGTGCTGCAGGAGTCGGCGCATCGTGCCGCGCAGATGCTGGGCTGGCGTGTGCCGTACGAGCGTTGCGCGTTCCTGCCGCTCAGTCTCCCGCGCTGGACGCCGTTCGCCGACACCAACGCCGCGCTCGAGCAGCTCGCGGACGCCGGCTGCCGGCTCGGCATCCTCTCGAACGTCGACGACGACCTGATCGCCGCCACGCGCCGGCATTTCACGGTCGACTTCGACCTCGTCATCACCGCGCAGCAGGTGCGGTCATACAAGCCCGCGCCGGCGCATTTCACCACCGCGCGCGAGCGCATCGCCGGCGCGCGGTGGCTGCACGCCGCGCAGAGCAACTTTCACGACGTCGTCCCCTGCAACGCCCTCGGCATCCCGACGGCGTGGATCAATCGCAAGGGTGAGCAGCCACTGCCCGGCGGCGTACCGGTGCACGAATTCCGCGACGTCGCCGGGCTGGCCGCCTACATCAGAAGCGCCACGCCAGACCGACCGCGCCGTTGAAGGTGTCGTTGAATCGGTTATTGCCGAGGAGCACCTTCGCGTCGAAGCGGAGGCCGAGGGCCGGCCGGAACTGCCAGATCACGCCGCCGGTGACGTCCGCCAGCGCGCGTCCTTCCACCCAACGCGCGCCGAGGCCGGCGTACGGCTTCCACGACCCGTCGTTGAGGAAGTGGTAGCGCGCGGTCAGATCGACCGGTGTGGTGTTGGTGTAGCTCGAGCCGCTCTGACCGAAGATGGAGAAGGCGGCGTGGTGGCGCTCGCGCGAAACGGTCACCTCGCCCGAGAGGTGCGGCGTGAACATCCGCTGCAGCGCGACGCCGAACGCACCTTCCCAGTAGCTGCCGGAGCTGTCGCTGGAGCCGCCGCCGGGATTGGAGACGAAGACGTAGACGCCGTTCGGCCTCTCCTGAGCGAACGCCGCGGTCGAGATCAACAGTGCGACGATGACGGCAAATCTGCGCATATGAAGTCTCCTTGCAGACTGCGACGCGGGCGGATCGGCAAAGGTTCGGTTACAGGCGCTCGACGATCATCGCCGCCGCTTCGCCTCCGCCGATGCAGATGGCCGCGAGGCCGCGCTTGAGGTTCCGGTCGGCCAGGGCGTGCAGCAGCGTCACCAGGATGCGCGCGCCGCTGGCGCCGATGGGGTGTCCGAGGGCCACGGCGCCGCCGTGCACGTTCATCTTCTCGTGCGCGATGCCGGCGTCCTTCATCGCCACCAGCGCCACCGCGGCGAAGGCCTCGTTGATCTCGAAGAGGTCGATGTCGCCCACCGAAAGGCCGGCGCGCTGCAGGACGATGTCGATGGCCTTGGCCGGCGCGGTGGTGAACCACTCCGGCTCGTGCGCGGCCGTGGACTGCGCCACGATGCGCGCCAGCGGGGTCAGATTGTTCTTCTCCGCGTATTCGGCCGAGGTGACCACCAGCGCCGCGGCGCCGTCATTGATCTTCGAGGAGTTGGCGGCGGTGACCGAGCCTTCCTTGACGAAGGCGGGCTTCAGCGTCCCCATCTTCTCCAGCGGCGCGTTGAACGGCTCCTCGTCGTCGATGACGACGGACTTGCCCTTCTTCCCCTCGATCTCCACCACGGCGATCTCTTTCTTGAACTTGCCGTCGCGCGTGGCGTCCTGCGCGCGGCGGTACGACTCGCGGGAAAAGTCGTCCTGCTCCTCGCGCGTGAACTTGTACTTGGACACGCACGCCTCGGCGCAGTTGCCCATGTGCTTGTCGCCGTACGGGTCCCAGAGGCCGTCGTGGATCATGACGTCGACCATCTTGCCGGGTCCCATGCGATAGCCGGTGCGCGCCTGCGTCAGCGCGTACGGCGCGTTGGACATCGACTCCATGCCGCCGGCGACGGCGAGGTCGTACTCGCCGCAACGGATGTCGTTCGCGGCGTACATCACCGCCTTCAGTCCCGAGCCGCAGACCTTGTTGACCGTCACCGCGCCGGCGCCGACCGGAATGCCCGCGCCGATGCCCGCCTGCCGCGCCGGCGCCTGCCCCACGGCGGCCTGGAGCACGTTGCCCATGATGACCTGCTGGACCTGCTCGGGCGAGACGCGCGAGTTCTCCAGCGCGCATTTGATGGCCACCGAGCCGAGCTTGGGGGCGGAGAGGGAGGAGAGGGTGCCGAGGAACGAGCCGATCGGGGTTCTGGCACCCCCCAGAATGACGATTTCTTTCATGGAGTCTCCTTAAAAGGTCCTGCGTGCTGCGTCCTGCGTGCTGCGTGCCGGATGAGGAAATGACGCAGGACGCAGGACACAGGACTCAGGACCCCTATTGATATCATCCGGCCCGCCAAGGAGCCATACATGTCCGTCACACCCATCGTCGATCGCCGGCTTCACGTCCAGCCGGCGGATGTCCACGCCGTCCTCGCGCGCCACATGCTCGCCGACGGCTACGACATCGTCATGGACCTCACCAAATCGAAGGGCTCGTGGGTCTTCGATGCCCGGCGCGGCCGCGCCGTCCTCGACTTCTTCACCAACTTCGCCTCCTGCCCCATCGGCTACAACCATCCGCGGCTCGACAACCCCGAGTTCCGCGACCGCATCGCCACCGCCGCCATCAACAAGCCGGCCAACTCCGACATCTACACCACGTACATGGCCGAGTTCGTGGAGACCTTCTCCCGCGTCGCCATCCCGCCGTCGCACCACAAGCATCTCTTCTTCATCGAGGGCGGCGCCCTCGGCATCGAGAACGCCATCAAGACCGCCTTCGACTGGAAGATCCGCAAGAACTTCCGCCGCGGCGCGCAGAGCGAGCGCGGCACGCAGATCATGCACCTGCGCGAGGCCTTCCACGGCCGCAGCGGCTACACGCTGTCGCTGACCAACACCGCCGATCCGCGCAAGACGCAGTACTTCCCGAAGTTCGACTGGCCGCGCATCGACAACCCCAAGCTGCGCTTCCCGGTCGACGACGACGTCGAGCAGCGCGAGCAGGCCGCGCTGGCGCAGGCGAAGCAGTTCCTGGCCGAGCGGAAGGACGACATCGCCGCGTTCATCATGGAGCCGATCCAGGGCGAGGGGGGCGACAACCACTTCCGCCCCGAGTTCTTCCGCGCCATCCGCCAGCTGTGCGACGAGAACGAGATGCTGCTGATCTTCGACGAAGTGCAGTCGGGCGTCGGCATCACCGGCAAGATGTGGTCGTTCGAGCACTACGGAATCGTGCCCGACCTCTTCTGCTTCGGAAAGAAGACGCAGGTCTGCGGCTTCGCCTCCAACGACCGGATCTTCGATATCGACGACAACGTCTTCACCGTCAGCTCGCGCATCAACTCGACGTGGGGCGGCAATTTGACCGACATGGTCCGCTCGCAGCGCTACTTCGAGGTGATCGACGAGGAGAAGCTGGTCGACAACGCGGCGCGCGTCGGCGCGGCCTTCATCGGCGAGTTGCAGCGTTTCGCCGGGAAGTTCCCGGGGCTCGTCTCCAACGTGCGGGGGCGCGGGCTGATGGCGGCGTTCGACCTGCCCAGCGGCGAGGTGCGCGACGCGGCGCTGCAGGCCTTCATGAACAACGACGTCATGGTGCTCTCCTCCGGCCACCGCTCCGCGCGGTTCCGCCCGCCGCTGAATCTCTCGCCCGACGAGGCGGCGGAGGGGATCCGGCGGATGGAGAAGGCGCTCGAGCAGTTGGCGTGATCCTCGCGGTCGCCGCCTGCCTGCTGATCCATAACGTCACGGCCATCGATCCGGCCTCGCGTACGGTCGAGAAGGTCGACATCCGCATCGAGGACGGCCGCATCGCGCGCATCGGCGGCGCGCGCCGCGACATGGAGTGCGCGAACACCATCGTCGGCAGCGGCAAGTTCCTGATCCCCGGCCTGACCGACATGCACGCGCATCTCTTCAACCATCCGTGGGATGAGAAGGGGAATCTCCGCCCGCGCTTCGACCGGCCGTCGATCGAGCAGATGCTGCGCACGTTCCTCGCGTTCGGCGTGACCACGGTGCGCGATCCCGGCTCGGAGACCGAGGCGGCCGTGACGCTGCGCGCGATGGTGAACGGCGGGAAAGTGACCGGGCCGACCATCGTCACCTGCGGGCGCATCCTCAACCAGAGCGACTTCGACCCCGAGCCGTTCACGCCGGTGCACGACGCGGACGAAATGCGCCGCGAGATCCGCTGGCAGGCGGCGGCGGGCGTCGACTGCGTGAAGATCTACGCGTCGGTCAGGCCCGAACTGGCGAAGGTCGCCATCGACGAGGCGCACAAGCAGGGCCTGCCCATCATCGGACACCTGCAGCGCACCACCTGGACCGAGGCCGCCTACCTCGGCATCGATGGAGTGGAGCATCCCGCGCCGTGGTCCGCCGAGTACGTGACGGCGACGGAGCGGCCGAACTACCAGCAGGACATGTTCGGCCGCGTCTTCTGGCTCGAGCACCTCGACGACAAGGCGATCGCTGAGATGGTGGCGGCGCTGGCGAAGCATCGCGTGGTGGTCGACCCGACGCTGATGGCCATGGCCACGAAGTTCGAGCCGGCGAAGTGGTCGCAGAGCGCCGACGTCGCGCTGGCGCCGGAGCTGATCCGGCGCGGCTGGCCAGCCGGGTCGTTCACCAGGAGCTGGACGCCGGAGCAGTTCGCCGCCGCGCAGCGCGCCTGGCCGAAGCTGCTGGCGCTGACGAAGAAACTGCACGACGGCGGCGTGGCGCTGGTGATCGGCACCGACACCGCCACGCCGTGGATCGTCCCCGGCGCCAGCGTGCATGACGAGATGCTCCTGCTGCGCGACGCCGGCCTCTCCCCGATGGACGTGCTGCGCGCCGCCACCACCAGCGCCGCGCAGGCGCTGCGCCGCCCGGACAGCGGCGCCATCCGCCTCGGCGCGCGCGCCGACCTGGTCCTGCTCGACCGCGACCCGCTGGAAGATCTTCGAAACACTCGGTCGATCTCCCTCGTAATCCACAACGGTGTCGCGTACGATCCCGCCGAGCTCCTGAAAGAATGACCGATAGTACGAAACGTACTATTCCCCTCGATCGCGGGGACTGGCTCTTCCTCGCCGGCTGCGCCGTCGTGGTCGCGGTCTCGCTGTTCATCGCCCTGAACTGGTTCGGCGACGCCTTCCCCGAGGCGTCGATCGACTTCCGCTACGACCGCGGGTCGTCGCTGCGGGTGGCCGAGCCGCTGCTCGCCGCGCAGCGTCTCGACGCGCGCGGCATGAAGCACACCGCCACCTTCTCCGGCGACAACACCGCGCGCATCTTCCTGGAGCGCACCCTCGGCCTGGCCAAGGCCGGCGCGGTGATGCGCCGCGACGTGCGGCTCTGGTGGTGGTCGCACCGCTGGTTCAAGCCGTTGCAGGAGGAGGAGTACAACGTCGAGGTGGCGCCGACCGGCGAGATCGTCGGCTTCAGCGACATCATCCCCGAGGATCGCGCCATGGCCTCGCCGCCGGTGCCGGCGGCGCGCGCCGTCGCCGAGGCGTTCCTGACGCGCGTCGGCGTGAAGCTGGCGGAGTTGCAGCCGGTGGCGCAGAGCGAGCGCCGGCTCCCGCGGCGGATGCAGCGCATCTTCACCTGGGACTCGCAGTCGGTGCATCCCGGCGGCGCGCCGTACCGCTACGTCGTCACCGTCGACGGCGACCGCGTCAGCAGCTACACGCAGCGCGTACAGGTGCCGGACGAGTGGCAGCGGCAGTACCGCGAGCTGCGCTCGAAGAACCTGCTGGCCGGCAACATCGACCTCATCTTCATGCTCATCACCGGCATCGCCGCGGTGGTGGTCTTCGTCATCCGGCTGCTGCGCGGCGACGTCGCGTTGCGCATGCTCCTCGGCATCGGCGCGGCGGCGGTGGTGCTGGTCACCGGCGTGGCGCTCAACTCGTACCCCAGCGCGCTGGCCGACTACGACACCACCAGCTCTTTCCCCGCCTTCCTCGCCTCATTCAGCGTCGGCGCGCTGCTGCAGGGCGTCGGCTTCGGCATGCTGCTGATCGTCATCGTCGGCGCCGGCGAGCCGCTCTACCGCGAGCGCTTCCCTCGACACCTGGCGCTGCCGCGGCTCTGGACGCCGCGCGCGCTCGCCTCCAAACGCGTCTTCCGCTCGCTCATCCTCGGATACACCCTCGTCGCCGCCTTCCTCGGCTACCAGGTGGCCTTCTACCTGATCGCCGAGAAGTTCGGCGCCTGGTCGCCGGCCGACGTGCCGTACGACGACATCCTCAACTCCGCGGTGCCGTGGATCGCCGTGCTCTTCGCCGGCTTCTTCCCCGCGCTGTCGGAGGAGTTCCTCTCGCGCGCGTTCTCCATTCCCTTCTTCGAGCGCGTGCTGCGCTCGCGCGCGGCGGCCATCGTCATCGCCGCCTTCATCTGGGGCTTCGGCCACGCCACCTATCCGAACCAGCCGTTCTATATCCGCGGCGTGGAAGTCGGCATCGCCGGCGTGATCATCGGCCTGCTGATGTTCCGCTTCGGCATCCTGCCGCTGCTGATCTGGCACTACACCATCGACGCGCTGTACACCGCGCTGCTGCTGCTGCGGTCGGGCAACACGTACTACGTCGTCTCCGGCGGGCTCTCCAGCCTCGTCTTCGCCGTGCCGCTGCTCGTCTCGATCGCGCTCTACGTGCGCAACAAGGGCTTCGTCGACGACGAGGACCTGACGAATGCCACGATGCCGACACATCCGGCGCCGGAGCGCGTCGCGACGGTGGAGGCACCGGCGGAGATGCCGGCGGCGCTGCCGGTGCCGCGCGCCACGCTGATCGCCTGCGTCATCGCGGTGATCGCCGCCGTGGCGGTGATCGCCATGCGCGTGCCGACACTCGACGATGCCATCGATTACCGGACGACGGCCGACGACGCGAAGCGTGTGGGCGCTGCCGCCCTCGGCAGCGCGGCGCGCCCGGGGGCGGGCGCGCCCACACGAGTGCTCGCCGTCCCCGTGGCCGGCTTCCGCTCGTGGGACAGCAACTCGCAGCGCGAGGAGGGCGGCGCGGCGGGCGGCTTCGACTCCACCGCCGCCGCCTACGCGCTGCGCAAGGGCCTGCCGATGCGCGCGCTGCTCGAGGTGATGCGCACGAGGCTCGAAGCGGCGACGTGGATCGTCCGCGCGTACACGCCGCTGCAGAAGGAAGAGACGCTGGTGGAAGTCGACCCGCGCGCGTCGCGCATCATCGGCTACCACAAGCTGCAGGACGAGACGCGGCCCGGCCCGCGGCTGGAGCAGGCGCAGGCCACGGCCATCGCCGAAGGCGCGTTCGCAAAGTACGGAGTCGACCTGCGGCAGTTCGAGCTGAAGGAGGCGCTCAGCTTCCAGCAGCCGGCGCGGCGCGACTGGCTCTTTCATTTCCAGGAGCGGCAGCCGATCGTGGCCGACGTCTTCCACCGCATCACAGTCCGCGTGATGGGCGACGAGGTGACGCAGTTCACCAACACCGTGAAAGTGCCGGACAGCGTCTACCGCGAGCCGACCACGCTGCTGAACATCGCCTTGGCCATCGCGCGGCTGGTCGGCGCACTGGTGCTGCTGGCGCTGGTGGTGGCCGGCTTCGTCATGGCGCTGCGGCGCGGGCAGTTCCCGTGGAAGCGCGCGCTGCGCTGGACCCTCGCGCTGGCTATCGTGCCGATCGCCTCGGCCGCCGCGTCGTGGGAGTCGACGCTCTTCGACTACAACACTTCGGTCGGCTGGCAGACGTTCATCATCGGCCAGATCACCGGCCTGGCTCGCAACGTCGGCCTGCAGCTCGGTCTCATCCTCCTCGCCGTGGCCGGCCTGGAGTCGGCGTATCCCGGCGCGCTCGAGCTGCGCCGCCGCGCCGGCCGCGCGCGCTTCGGCCGCGCCGCGCTCATCGGCGCGCTGGCCACGCTGGCGCTGCTGATCGTGCGCGAGGGCGTGCTGAGCACGCTGAACGTCCGTTTCCCGAACGCTGCGATCGTCCACGGCCTCTACGTCCCGCCCAGCCTCGGCGAGCCGCTGCCCGGCGTCATCGCCGTCGCCGAGACGCTCGTCCGTACGCTGATCGGCTGCGCCGGCATCGGACTGTTCCTCATCGCCTTGCGCGGCCTGAACTTCAAGCCGTGGCTGCCATCGGCCATCGCCGTCGCGGCGATCTTCCTGACCGGCATCGATTCCTCGGCCTCGCCGCAGCAGATGCCGCTGATGCTCGCCGCCGCCGCGTCGATGGCGCTGCTGGTCTGGATCGCGGCGCGCTTCCTCCTCGGCCGCAACCTCCTCGCCTACCCGCTGGCGCTGGCGCTGGCGCTGCTGGCCTCGAGCGCCTCGCTGCTGCTCCAGAACCACCGCCCCGACCTCATCGTCAACGGCGCCGTGGTGGTCGCCGCCATGATCGCGCTCGCGGCGTGGGTCGCGCTGCCGTCGGAGCGCGTCGAGGCATGAGCTACTGCGACATCGCGCGCGGCCATCCCTTTCACGGGCCGTATCACGACCTCGAGTACGGCTTCCCCGTCGCCGACGACGACCGCCTCTTCGAGCGGCTGGTGCTGGAGATCAACCAGGCCGGGCTCTCGTGGCTGACCATCCTGAAGAAGCGCGACGCCTTCCGCCACGCGTACGACGACTTCTCGGTCGACGCGGTCAGCCGCTTTACGCCCAGCCGGCGCGCGCGGCTGATGCACAACGAGGGAATCATCCGCAACCGCCTCAAGATCGACGCGGCGATCGAGAACGCGAAGCGCATCAAGGCACTGCCGGATTCATTCGCCGTCTGGCTCGACGCGCATCATCCGCGCAGCGCCGACGAGTGGGTGACGCTCTTCCGCCGCACCTTCGTCTTCACCGGCGGCGAGATCACCGGCTCGTTCCTGATCAGCATCGGATTCCTTCCCGGCGCGCACGACGAATCGTGTCCCGTCTACAAGAAGATCGCGCGCCTCGGGCCGCGGTGGATGCGATGAAGGCGCGCTGGCTGCGCTGGAGATTCAACCTCTTCCCTGCCTACCGCGGCACCGGCGCGCGCGTGACCTACATCGCCGACGACTTCCGCGAGGTGCGCGTCCGCCTGGCGCTGTCGTGGCGCACGCGCAATTACGTCGGCACGATCTTCGGCGGCAGCATGTACGCGGCGGTCGATCCGATCTACATGATCATGCTGATCTACCTCCTCGGCCGCGACTACGTGGTCTGGGACAAGGCGGCGACGATTCGCTTCCGCAAGCCGGGCCGCACCACGCTCTACGCAACGTTCCGCATCGAAGACGCGGAGCTCGACGCCATCCGCGCCGCGGCCGCGAGCGGCGCGCCGATCGACCGCGTCTACACCGTCAACCTCGTCGACGCCGAGGGCGTAGTGCACGCGGAGATCGACAAGACGATCTACATCCGCCGCCGTTCGTCATCCCTGAGCCGGCGAAGCGCGGCGAAGGATCTCAGCGGCGGAGATCCTTCGCTGCGCTCAGGATGACGTCCGCCTCCACCGCGTAGATGTCGCGCAGCCCGTTGCCCGCGCCGCGGATCTGCTCCAGCAGCTCGCCGTACGACAGCTTCTTCGCGCGCGGTCCGCGCTGCGTGCGGCGGTTCGAGGCGAAGTAGAACGTCTTGCCGTCCGGCGACAGCTTCGGCGCGAAGTCCCAGAACGGCGAGTTGACCGGAGCGCCGGCATTCTTCAGCGGCGTCCAGCCCTCGGCGGTGTGCGTGCTGACGTAGAGATCGAATCCGCCGAGGCTGTCGGCGCGGCCTTCGACGGCCACGACCATCGCCGAGCCGTCGGGCGTGACGTACGGCTCGTACTCGTTCGCCTCGCTGTTGATCGCCGCGCCGAGGTTCTCGGCGGGCGTGTACTTGCCGTCCACGAGCTTCGACATCCAGATGTCGACGCCGCCCTTTCCGCCGCTCCGCTCGGAGCCGAAGTAGAGCGTGCCGTCGCTGGTCATGGTGGGGAACCATTCGTTGGTGTCGGAGTTGATGTCGCCGCCGGCGCGATGCGGCTCGCCCCAGGCGCCGTCGGGCTGGCGGTCCATGATCCAGATGTCGAGGTCGCGCTTCGGCGCATCGCTGAAGGGACGGCCGGAGATGAAGAGAAAGTGCTTGCCGTCGGCGGTGATGAACGGGTCGGCGTCGCGGTACTGGCCGGAGAACGGCGCGACCTCCGGCGTCGTCCACTTGCCGTCGACCTGCCGCGAGAGGCAGATGGTCCAGAACGAAAAATCAGGACTGTTTTTGATGAAATAGATTGTCTTGCCGTCCGGCGTGAAGGCCGGGTGCGACTCGTCGTCGCCGGTGGAGAGGACGCCCGGCGCAAAGATGATCGGCGCAACCGCCAGGAGCAGCCCCGCAATCATGTGCATGCCGTCATCGTAAGCCCGTGTGAAAGAATGCTTTGTTACGGTCCGTTGGGAGCACGCGTGAAACTCGGCATCGACACCTTCGAATATCGCGACCTGTACGACATTCCCCGCCTGGAGGAGCTGGCGCGCACCTTCGACCGCTTCCTCGGCGCGAACGACGCCGCGCTCTTCGCCCGCTTCGAGAGCTACCGCGCCGCGATGCAGGGCGGCGTGGCGCACGGCGGTCTAACCGAGCCCGAGGAGTCGGCGCTGCTGGTCGACGCCTCCCGCCACCTCGGCGCGTTCGTGGAGCAGCTCTTCGAGACCGACAGCACGCCGGTGCGCCTGCGCACGCAGCGCGACGCCGTCGTCGCCCGCTTCAAGAAGGAGCTCGTCACCAAGCGCGTGGCCAAGGCGCCGGCCACGGAAGGGGCGGAGCGCTTCACCGCGGCGGTCAACTCGCTGGTCGCGGCGCTGGCCTCCGCGCAGGACCGCGAGCACGACCTCGAGCACGCGCTGGCCGTCGCCGCGAACAAGCTGCTCGACTACGAGCGCGAGTACCCGCGCGGCGCGAAGGCGCTCGCGCCGTCGACCGAGACGCGCACCGCGCTGGCGCAGCTTTGCGACGAGCTGCGCGCCATCGGCGGCTTCCCCGACGTCGTGGTCCACGAGAACCGCGTGCCGTCGGAGGAAGGGATCGCGCGTGAGGCCGCCGCGGTGCACGCGCTGGTCGACATGCTCGTGGAGTGGACGGCGTCCGAGTGGCGCAAGGGCCGCTTCGCGCATTGGACGTCGTTCCGCCTGCCGAAGCCGACGGTCTACGAGCACCTGGTCGGCGAGCCGGCGCACTTCCGACGCCGCGACGGCTTCAAGCTCACCGATCCGCGCATGACGCCGCGCGAGATCACCGACGAGGCGCACTACTGCATCTACTGCCACGAGCGGAAGAAGGACTCCTGCTCGCGCGGATTCCCCCTCACCCCAGCCCCTCTCCCTCAGGGAGAGGGGGAAGGGGTGAGGGGCAAGTACAAACCGAACCCGCTCGGCGTGCCGCTCGAGGGCTGCCCGCTCGACGAGCGCATCGGCGAGATGAACGCGCTGCGCGGCGAGGGCGAGTCGGTCGCCGCGCTGGCCGTGGTCATGATCGACAACCCGATGTGTCCCGGCACCGGCCACCGCATCTGCAACGACTGCATGAAGTCGTGCATCTTCCAGAAGCAGGACCCGGTCAACATCCCGCAGATCGAGACCGGCGCGCTGACCGACGTCCTCTTCCTTCCGTGGGGCTTCGAGATCTACTCGCTGCTGACGCGCTGGAATCCGCTGCACGTGCGGCGGCCGGTCGCCGCGCCGTACAACGGTAAGAACGTGCTCGTGGTCGGACTCGGGCCGGCCGGCTACACGCTCGCGCACTACCTGGCGAACGAGGGCTTCGGCGTGGTCGGCATCGACGCGCTGAAGATCGAGCCGATCGAGTCGAAGTGGCTGCGCGAGCCGATCCGCGACGCGCGCACGCTGTGGGACGAGCTCGACGAGCGCATCCTCGCCGGCTTCGGCGGCGTCTCCGAATACGGCATCACCGTCCGCTGGGACAAGAACTTCCTCAAGGTCATCCGCATCGCGCTGGAGCGGCGGACGAACCTCCGCTTCTACGGCGGCGTGCGGTTCGGCGGCACGCTGTCGATCGAGGACGCCTTCGACACCCTCGGCTTCGATCACATCGCCATCGCCGCCGGCGCCGGGACGCCGACCATCGTCCGGATGAAGAACAACCTCATTCGCGGCATCCGCAAGGCCTCGGACTTCCTGATGGCGCTGCAGCTCACCGGCGCCGGGAAGAGATCCTCGATGGCCAACCTGCAGGTGCGCCTCCCGGCGCTGGTCATCGGCGGCGGCCTCACCGCCATCGACACCGCGACGGAGCTGATGGCCTACTACCCGGTGCAGGTCGAGCGCGTGCTCGACCGCTACGAGACGCTCTGCGCGGAGATGGACGAGGCGCTGGTGCGCGCCGGCTACGACCCCGAGGAGCTATCGATCCTCGATGAGTTCCTCGGGCACGGACGCGCCATTCGCGCGGAGCGCAGGCGCGCCGCCGCCGCCGGCGAGATGCCCGACTTTCTCTCGCTGGTGCGCGCGTGGGGCGGCGCATCGATCGCCTACCGCAAGTCGATGCTCGACTCGCCCGCGTATCGCCTCAACCACGAGGAGATCATCAAGGCGCTCGAAGAGGGGATCGCGTACGCGGAGAACCTCTCGCCGGTCGAGGCGGTGGCCGACGAATTCGGCCACGTCAAGTCGCTCGTCTTCTCCAAACAGGTCGTCGAGGACGGCCGCTGGAAAGACTCCGGCGAGCTGGTGGAGCTCCCCGCGCGCTCGGTGATGGTCGCCGCCGGCACCAGCCCGAACGTGATCTACGAAAAGGAGCACCCCGGCACGTTCAAGCTGGACAAGTACGGCCAGTTCTTCCAAAGCTACGCCGTCTCCGGCGCCGAATTGATTGAGGGCGACGGCTTCTTCGCCTCCTACCAGCGCGGCGAGAAACGCGTCACGTTCTACGGCGACAACCATCCCCAGTACGCCGGCAACGTGGTGAAGGCGATGGCCTCGGCGAAGGATGGATACCCGCACGTGATCCGGCTCTTCGACAACCTCGGCGCCGGCGACGAGTCGCGCTGGATCGACCTGGTGCGCACGCTCGACGACGGGCTGGTGGCGCGCGTGCACCAGGTCAACCGCCTGACGCCGACGATCGTGGAGGTCGTGGTCCGCGCGCCGTTCGCCGCGCGGAAGTTCGAGCCGGGGCAGTTCTTCCGCCTCCAGAACTTCGAGTCGCACGCGCTGAGCGTCGACGGCACCACCCTGCAGATGGAGGGCATCGCGCTCACTGGCGCGTGGACCGACCCCGACCGCGGCCTGCTGTCGCTGATCATCCTGGAAATGGGCGGCTCCTCGCGGCTCTGCGCCTACCTCCAGCCGGGCGAGCCGGTGGTGGTGATGGGGCCCACGGGCACGCCGACGGAGATCCCGCGCGGCGAGACGGTGCTCCTCGCCGGCGGTGGCCTAGGCAACGCGGTGCTCTTCTCCATCGCCAAGGCCCTGAAGGACAACGGCTGCCGCGTCGTCTACTTCGCCGGCTACAAGAAGGCCGCCGACGTCTTCAAGCGCGACGAGATCGAGGCCGGCACCGATCAGGTCATCTGGTCGGTCGACGCCGGCGAGCCGATCGCGCCGCGGCGCCCGCAGGACATCGCCTTCGTCGGCAACATCGTGCAGTCGATGCTGGCCTACGCGCAGAACGACCCGCTCATCCCGCTACGCGACGCCACCCGCATCATCGCCATCGGCTCCGACGGCATGATGCGCGCCGTCAAGGAAGCGCGCCACGGCATCCTGGCGCCGCACCTCGACCCGGAGCACGTCGGCATCGGCTCCATCAACTCCCCGATGCAGTGCATGATGAAGCAGGTCTGCGCGCAGTGCCTCCAGCGCCACGTCGACCCCATCAGCGGCAAGGAGTCGTTCGTCTTCTCCTGCTTCAACCAGGACCAGCCGCTCGACGCCGTCGACTTCGTCAACCTCCGCGCCCGCCTCCGCCAGAACACCGTGCTGGAAAAGCTCGGCAACCTCTGGCTGACGCGCCTCCTGGCGATGGCGCGGGAGACCGAGTTGGCGGAGGTACCGTAGCGACATGGCGAAGTGACGCTGCTCGAGATCCAACTCGTCGTGTCATCTTTCGAGGTCACTCCACCTCAACATCGAGGTCCGTAACCTCAACATCGAGGTCCGTAACCTCGACATCGAGGTCCGAAACCTCAACATCGAGATCCGCGACCTCAACATCGAGATCCGCGACCTCGAGATCGAGTTCCGCGACCTCGACATCGAGTTCCGCGACCTCGACATCGAGATCCGCGACCTCAACATCGAGATCCCGCGACCTCGACATCGAGTTCCGCGACCTCGACATCGAGATCCCGCGACCTCGACATCGAGATCCGCGACCTCGACATCGAGATCCGCGACCTCAACATCGAGATCCGCGACCTCAACATCGAGATCCGCGACCTCGAGATCGAGTTCCGCGACCTCGACATCGAGTTCCGCGACCTCGACATCGAGATCCGCGACCTTGACATCGAGGTCCGCAACCTCGACATCGAGATCCATGACCTCAACATCGACTGGCACGCCAGCGCCGCCCGCCCGCCGGTGACTTGACCTGGCGTCGACCGAGGTAGGATAGGGAGATGGCGAACCTGCCGCTGGATCACGAAGAGGGCGTCGAGATCGACGATCCGGAGCTGCTGGCCGAGCTGGACGCGGCGATGGCTGAAGTCGAGCGCGGGGAAGGCATGGACGCGTTCGAGTTCCTTCGCCAGCTTCGCGACGGAACGTGCGCCTGAAGCCTTCGACGAGGAGATCGAGCGCGCGTACCTGCTCCTGCTGGATCGCCCGAACGTAGGCCAGGCGATTCGAACCAAACGTCGCGGCGGCGCGCGACGGATCTACCTCGAACGAATCCGCTATTACATGTATTACGAGGCGAAGGACGCCATCTTCATTCTCACCCTCTGGCACGCCAGCCGCCGCCCGCCCCGCCTGTGACTTGACCTGGCGTCGACCGAGGTAGGATAGGGCGATGGCGAACCTGCCGCTGGATCACGAAGAGGGCGTCGAGATCGACGATCCGGAGCTGCTGGCGGAGCTGGACGCGGCCATGGATGAAGTCGAGCGCGGGGAGCTCGGACGCCCGCTCGACGAAATCCTCGCCGAGTTTCGCACTGAGAAGTGACGCTCCGTATTACCACATCAAAACGGGCGGACCGTCAGATCGCGTCCGCACTGGCGTGGTGGGCCCGTCACCGCGACAAGGCTCCGGGCGCACTCATCGAGGAGCTAGACCGCGCCAAGGCACTGCTCGTCGAAGCGCCGCACATCGGCAATCCTGTCTATCGCACACGGCGACGCGGGGCTCGCGTTCTCCATCTGAAGCGCGTCCGTTATGACCTCTACTACGAGGTGCGCGGCGATACGATCGTCCTACTCATCCTCTGGCAGGCGAATCGCCGCCCGCCCCGCCTGTGACAAAATCGGCGCCGTGATCGAGCCGCTCCTCCCTCCCGATCTGCTCGATCTCGTGCTGCGCCTGGTCGCGGCGACCGTCATCGGCAGCGGCATCGGACTCGATCGGGAAGTGCGGCGCAAGCCCGCCGGGCTGCGCACGCACGCGCTGGTCTCGCTCGGCTCGGCGCTGCTGACCGTGGTGGTGATCCGCATCGGGCCGTCGTCGGCGCAGCACATGGACGCCGTCAGCCGCGTCATCCAGGGCATCATCGCCGGCGTCGGCTTCCTCGGCGGCGGCGCCATTCTGAAGAGCGAGAAGGAGATGGTGCACGGGCTGACCACCGCCGCGTCGATCTGGCTGGTCGCCTCGCTCGGCATCGCCTGCGGCGCCGGGCAGTGGGTGGCGTCGCTCGTCGCCTGCATCATCGCCCTGCTGATCCTGACCATCGGCGGCCCGATCGAGGGGTTGGTGCACCGCTTCTTCGACCGGAACAACGGCCGCGTCACGCCGCGGGAGCGTGATCCGCAGTAATCCGCCCGTCGCGGATCTCCACCACCCTGCTGGCGCGCCTGGCCAGCGCGGGGTCGTGCGTGATGATCACCAGCGTCCGGCCCTGCTGCCAGAGGTCGGTGAAGAGCGACATGATGTCGCTGCCTGAGGTCGAGTCGAGGTTTCCGGTCGGCTCGTCGGCCAGGATGATGTCCGGGTTCATCGACAGCGCCCGCGCGATGGCCACGCGCTGCATCTGGCCGCCGGAAAGCTCCGTCGGCCTGTGATCGAGCCGTTCCCCCAGCCCCACCCGCGACAGCACCTCGGAGGCGCGCTCGCGGCGCTCCTTCGGGCGGATGCCGCCGAACAGCATCGGCATCTCGACGTTCTCCAGCGCCGTGATGTGCGGCAGGAGGTTGAAGTTCTGGAAGACGAATCCGACGCGGCGGTTGCGGATCTCCGCGAGCTGGTCGCGCGTCACTCCCGCCACGTCCTCGCCGGCCAGCGTGTACTCCCCCTCGCTCGGCGTGTCGAGGCAGCCGATGAGGTTCATCAGCGTCGACTTGCCGGAGCCGGACGGCCCGACGATGGCCACCATCTCGCCTTTGCCGATGTCGAGGTCGATGCCCTTGAGCGCCTCGACCTTGATTTTTCCGGTGTCGTAGATCTTGCGGATCCCGGCCATCCGGATGATCGATCCGTTGTTGGTCATTCGTACCTCAGTGTGGCGGCGGGGTCGACCGACGCCGCGCGCCGCGCGGGAAAGTAGCCGGCCAGCAGGCCGATCACGCCGAGGATCAGCGAAGTCACCACGCCGATCTGCGGCGAGAGCGTCGGCCGGCCCAGGAACGACATCACCTTGTTGCCCTCGATGGGGATGAAGGCGGTCAGCGCGACCAGCAGCGTGGCGATGGTGATGCCGAGCGCGCCGCCGATGAGGGTGTAGACCACCGCCTCCAGCACGAAGGGCATGATGATCCAGCGCCGCTTGGCGCCGAGGGCCATCTTCACCCCGATCTCGCGCGTCCGCTCCTTGACCACCGCGTACATGATGTTGGCCACGCCGACGCCGCCGATGAGCAGCGTCAGCGCGCCGACGATGCCGAGGAAGAGCTGCAGCCCGATGAGGATGTTCTTGGTGGTGGCGGACGACTTCACCATGTCCCAGGCCGGCAGCGCGCGGTCGTCGGAGGGGTCGTAGCCGTACTTGCCGCCGACGATCTCGTTCAGGCGCTTCAGCTCCGCGCGCATCTGCTCGGGCTGCTGCGTCTCGATCAACAGGTTGTTGAGGCGGTCGCGGCCGAACTGCGCGCGGAAGGTGGAGATCGGGATGATGGCGTGGTTGGAGTCGGGGCCGCCGTACATCCCCATCTGCGTCTTGTGCTGCATCACGCCGATGACGAGGTAAGGAGCGTTGTTGACCAGCAGCGTCTTTCCGATCGGCTTTTCACCACCGAATATGTCCTTGGCCATTTCGTCGCCGAGGAACACCACGCGGCGGCGCTGCACGTCGTCTTCCGGCGAGATGAAGCGGCCGCCCGGCTGCGGGTAGTGCTTGCGCGCCTCGCCGTACTCCACGTTGGTGCCGATCACGCGGCCGTTGACGGTGTTGCGGCCGTAGGTCAGCGCCGTGCGCCAGGAGACGACTTCGCCGACCACTGACTTCAGCTGCGGCATGCGCGCGCGGATCAGCTCGAGATCGTCGATGCGCAGGCGGATCGGGCGGCCGGGCGGCATCCCCTTCCACGGCTTCGACGTCTCGCCCATCCACATCACGGCGATGTTCTCGCCGGTGGAGCGGCGGTTCTTGTCCATCTGCCGCTTCAGCCCCTCGCCGAACGCCAGGAGCAGGAGGATGGCCACCGTGCCCCAGGCGATGGCGGCGACGGTGAGGTAGGCGCGCTTCCGCTGCAGGCGCGACGACGTTGCGAAGAGGCTCAGGATGACATGTAGGTTCGTGTTCATTGCGAAGTCCTGTGTCCTGAGTCCTGAGTCCTGAGTGCTGGGCTGCCTTGCGCAGGACTCAGGACGCAGGACTCAGGACTTCGTTTCATAACTTCATCGCCACCACAGGATCGAGGCGCGACGCGTCGCGCGCGGGGAAGTAGCCGGCCACCAGTCCCACCAGGCCCAGGGCGACCGCGGTCAGCGAGGCCACCAGCGGCGACACCGTCGGCCGCCCGACGTACTGCACGGCATCCTCGGGGAACGCCGCACAGATGGCGATGGAGATGACGAATCCGATCGCGCCGCCCACCGCCGTCACCAGCAGCGTCTCCAGCAGGAACTGCGTGAGGATCCAGCGCTGCTTGGCGCCGAGGGCCATCTTGATGCCGATCTCGCGCGTCCGCTCCTCCACCACCACATTCATGATGTTGGAGACGCCGATGCCGCCGACCACCAGCGTCAGCACGCCGATCAGGCCGAGGAAGGCGTTGAAGGCGAGCATGAAGACGTCGAAGAACTTGAACTGCTCGGTGGTGTCCCAGAGCGACAGCGCTTCCTTGTCCTTGGAGTCGAAGCGCAGCCGCTTGCCGAGCGAGGCCCGCAGATCGTCGATCGTACGTTTCGTACCGTCCGTGGTCTGGGCCTGGAAGACGAAGTTGTCGACGTACTTGTCGCCGGTCAGCGAGCGGAAGGTCGTGCCCGGGATGAACATCTTGTCGTTGTCGGAGCCGCTGTAGTTGGAGTCCTGGTCTTTCGGCTTGAGAGTGCCGACCACCAGGAAGGGCGAGAGGTTGACCACGATGGTCTTCCCCACCGCGTCGGTCTTGCCGAAGATGTTCTCCGCCAGCTTGTCGCCGAGGAAGGCGACCCGGCGCGACTCGTTCATGTCGATGTGGTCGACGAAGCGGCCGCCCGCCGCTGGAATCAGATTGCGCATCACGCCGAACTCCGGCGTCACGCCGGACGTATCGACCGACAGGGTCTTGGTGCCGTACTGCACCTTCATGTTGGTGTTGTATTCGCTGGAGATCGCCTTCAGCCCGGCGATCTCGCCGCGCACCGAGCCGATGTCCTCCTCGGAGATGCGGATGCGGCGGCCCTTGCCGAGGCCTTCGTAGGGAATGGAGGTCAGCCCGGGCCAGCCGATGACGATGCGGTCGCCGAGACCGGCAGTGCTCTTGATCAGCTGCTTGTGCAGCCCCGTCCCGAAGGCCAGCATCAGGCTGATGGCCACCGTCCCCCAGACGATGCCGAAGACGGTGAGGAAGGTGCGCAGCTTCTCCGAGCGCACGTCGCGCACGAGCTGGCGAAGGACGTCGCGAAGCGTGATCATGATTGCGGTTGCGCGGTCACACCACCGCGAGACTTCGCAACTTCGAGACCTCGTAACCTCGTCATGAGATTTCCTTTGGCGGCCTCTCCACCACCTTGTCGCCCTTCTTCAGTCCCGACAGCACCTCGACGTTCAACCCGTCGGAGATGCCGGTCTTGATCTCGGTCTTCTTCGGCGCCGCTTTCGGGTCGCCGCCGGCCAGTTCCACCGTCGCCTTTTTCCCGCCGTCCTCGAAGGTCACCAGCCGCTCGGGGATGGTCAGGACGTCCTTCTTCTCGCGGATGATGACGTCGGCGTTCGCGGAGTAGCCGGCGCGCAGGGTGATCTTCTGGTTCGGCTCGAGCTCGATCTCGACGTCGAACAGCGTGGCGCCTTCCTTCTGCTGCGCCTGCGGCGCGATGCGCGAGACGCGGCCGGTGACGACGTCGGTCGGCAGCGCGCCGACCTTGATGCGCGTGGTCATGCCGAGCGACAGCTTGCCGACGTCGATCTCGTCGACGGTGCCCTTGAAAATGAGGTCGCTCATGTCGGCAACGGTAGCCATCTCGGTGCCCGGCTGGTACGAGGTCAGCGGCACGATCGGGTCGCCGGGATTGACGGCGCGGGTGAGGATGGTGCCGGCGGCCGGCGCGCGGATGATCGACTCGGTGCCGGAGACGGTCAGGCGGCCTTTGCGGGTCAGGTCGCGGTCCTGCTCGGCCTTGGTCATCGCCACGCGCGCCAGCTCGAACTGCTCGCGCCTGGCTTCCGCTTCCGACTTCGGCATCACGCCCTGCCGCGACAGCTCCTGCGCGCGCTGGTAGTCGCCCTCGGCCTTGCGGTACGACGCGGCGGCCGACTCCACGCGGCGATCGACTTCAGTTACCTCCAGCGGCGTCGGGTCGGGGGCGATCTCGAACAGCGCGTCACCGGCTTTGACCGTGTCGCCGATCTGCACCAGCGCACGGCGGACGATGCCGGAGATCTTCGACTTGACCTGGAACTTCTGGCGCGGCTGGATCTGGCCGACGGCGACGGCCTTCTCCACGATCGAGCCGGTGGTCACTTCCACTTCCTTCAGTCCGTTCGCGTTCTTCTTGTTGTTGCGGGTCCAGGCGTAGACGGCGGCGCTGGCTCCCGCGAGCACGACCAGAATGAGAAGGATTTTCCAAAGCTTGCGCATGCGAGCTCTCCTCGGTGTTCGAGTCCCAATACGGAGAAGGACGCTTGGGGGTTTACAAAGTTAGCCAGGTTGCGAGGTAACGAGGTCTCGCGGTCTCGGAGTCACACCCACCCCGAGACTTCGAGACCTCGCAACCTCGCAACCTCGCAACCCCGCAACCACTTAACGCCGCACGCGCCCCTCCTCCACCATCAGACAGCGGTCCTGCACGACCTTGATGCCGGCCTCGGCGAGGCGCCTGGCGGCTTCGTCGTTGCGGATGCCGAGCTGGAACCAGACGAACTTCGGCTTGGCGGCGAGGATGTCGTCGACGTGCGGCGGGATGTCGGTCGGGCGGCGGAAGACGTTGACCATGTCGACCGGACGGCCGATGTCGGCCAGCTTGCGGACCACCTTCTTGCCGAGGATCTCCGTCACTTCCGGGTAGTAGACCGGAACGGGGATGACGTCGTAGCCGGCGGCGGCCATGTGAGCGGCGACATAATGTGCGGCCTGATCGCCGTGCGACTCGGGCTTGATGCCGAGCACGGCGATGGTTTTGGTGTCGCGGATCATCTGCGCGATGCCGGACGGATCATTGACGAGATTCGCTTTCCAGTCGGTCATGTTTTCTCCCAGGGCGCGCGAGCTTAGCAAATGTTGCGTTGCGGAATATCGACCGGTTCCGGTCCGGTTTTTCGAGCAAATCCAAACGACAAAGAGGACCCGGCAGCCAATGAAACGTGCAGCAGCTTTTCTCTTCCTTCTGGCGCTCTCAACCGCTGTATTCGCAGCCGGGCCTACGTACCCGGTCATGGTCGGTCTCAAGCACAGCGGCCCGCTTTCGGTGAAGTCGCTGGCGCTGAACTTCGACCCCGCTGAGCCGTCGCGCAACTTCAAGCAGTTCACGCTGGTGAATGCCTTCGCGGCGAATCTGACCGCGGAAGAGATCGCCGAGCTGAGGAAGTCGCCGTCGGTGCTGTACGTGGAGGAAGACGCCACGCGTCACGCCTTCCAGCTCGAGGTCACGCCGAAGGCCGCGCCGCTGGCGCAGCTCACGCCGTACGGCATCGACCTGGTCCGCGCCAAGCAGGCGTGGGTGGGCGGGAAGGGCGCGAACATGAACGTGGTGGTGGTCGACACCGGGATCGACTTCCGGCATCCCGACCTCGCCGCGCTCTACGCCGGCGGCCTGAACACGGTCACCGAGGGGAGCGCGCCGATGGACGACAACGGCCACGGCACGCACTGCGCCGGCACCATCGCCGCCATCGACAACGAGAGCGGCGTGGTCGGCGTCGCGCCGAACGCGCGCCTCTGGGCGGTCAAGGTCCTCGACTCCTCCGGCAGCGGCAAGAGCTCCAACGTCGTCAAGGCGCTCAATTACGTCGTGGACCAGAAGGCGGCGCTCGGCGGCAACTGGATCGTCAGCCTGTCGCTCGGCTCCTGCACGCCGACCACCACCGAGCGCATCGCGTTCGAGAAGGCCATCACCGCTGGCGTCCTGGTCGTCGCCGCCTCGGGCAATCACGACCCGTCGTCCGCGGACGTCTGCGAGCCCGGCAACAACAACGCCTATGCGGTCAGCTATCCCGCGGCCTACACCGGCGTCCTGGCCGTGGGCGCGCTCGACAGCAACAAGAACATCGCTTCCTTCTCCAACTTCGGACCGGAAGTCGCGGTCGCCGCGCCCGGCGTGCAGGTGCTCTCCACCTTCCCGCTCGGCACCGGCAACTGGTCGGTGATGACGCCGGCCGGCGGCACCGCCGTGCTTGCGCCGCCGGTGCGCGGTACCCCGGCGAAGGACGTCACCGGGCCGTACGTCTTCTGCGGGCTTGGCGGCGCCGCGAGCGATTTCCCCGCCGCGGTGAACGGCAAGATCGCCCTGATCAAGCGCGGCAGCTTCACCTTCCACGACAAGGCGGCCAACGCGAAGAAGGCCGGCGCCACCGCGGTGATCATCTACAACAACGACACGAGCGCCATCAACTGGACGCTGATCGGCCTGGTCGACTCGACCGGCAAGCCGAACGCGACGCTCTGCGGTAGCTCCGCCACCATCGACCAGTGCCATGACGATCCGGCGGACCTCGCCTTCGATTGGCCGCTGACGGTCGGCATTTCGCTGGCCGAGGGCGAGAAGCTGGTCACCACGCCGAAGGACACCATCAGCATCAACAACCGCGCGAACGACGACTACGCGATCGAGAGCGGCACCTCCATGGCCTGCCCGCACGTGGCCGGCGTCGCCGCGGCCGTCTGGTCGATGGCTCCCGGCGCGACCGCGCAGGCGGTCAAGACCGCGATCACCACCACCGCGCACGATCTCGGCGACGTCGGTCCGGACAACCTCTTCGGCGCCGGCCTGGTCGACGCCGAGGCGGCCGGCAAGCTGCTCGCGCCCGGCGCGTTCAGCAACGGCGGCACTCCGGCGCCCAAGCCGACCGGCCGCGTCCCCGGCCGTCGCGGCCATTAACCTCCCTCAATTGCAACTAACTTGAACGGCGGCTCTGGCCGCCGTTCTTATTTTCAGTAGAATGTCGGCCCATGAAACGGCTGATCCCGCTGCTGCTCCTCCTCGCCCTTCCTCTGTCCGCCGCGCCCTCGAAGCGCTACATCGTCACCCGGACGCATGATTCGGTGAGCGCCGCCTCGGTGAACGCGCTCGACGCGCAGTTCATGGCCGCGCACGCCGGCCGCGAGCTCGGCATCATCAACGCCTTCGCCGTGACGCTGACGGATGACGAGGTCGTCGCCATGCAGAAGCAGCCGGGCATCGACGCGGTCTACCCCGTCGTCGAGCGCCACCTGCTCGAGATCGCGCCGGCATCGCTCAAGCCGGGGCCCGCCGTCAGCCCGTACACCCTCAAACAGACCGTCACCTACGGCCTCGACCTCGTGCACGCGCGCGACGTCTGGCCGTACGCGCGCGGCAGGAACGTCAACGTCGCGATCCTCGACACCGGCGTCACCACCAACCATCCCGACCTGGCCGCGAACGTCGCCGGCGGCTACAACGCCATCACGCGCGGCACGAACTTCCTCGACGACCACGGCCACGGCACGCACGTGGCGGGGACCATCGCCGGCGTCGACAACAACGTCGGCGTCATCGGCGTCGCCCCCGAGGCGCGGGTCTGGGCGGTGAAGGTGCTGCAGGCGGACGGCAACGGCACGAACGAAGACGTCATCGTCGCCGCCGACTGGGTGCTGGCCAAGAAGAAGGAAGTGGGCGGCAACTGGATCATGAGCATGTCGTTCGGGTCGGGCGAGACCTCGCCGCCCGAGGAAGCGGCGTTCCGGCGCCTGCAGGACGCGGACATCTTCCCCATCGCCGCGTCGGGCAACAGCGGCTTCTGGTCGCTGGAGTACCCGGCGGCGTACGCCTCGGTGATGTCGGTCGGCGCGGTCGACTCGGTGAAGCAGAGCGCCTGGTTCTCCAGCGGAGGCGGCACGCTCGGCGTGATGGCGCCCGGCGTCGACGTCCTCTCCACCGTCCGCCTCGGATCGAACTTCACCGGCGAGGCGGAGCGCGGCGTGGCGCACGTCTTCGGCATGCCGCTCAAGCAGAGCGCGCGCGGTAACTTCACCGCGCAGGTCGTCCTCTGCGGCTTCGGCGGCGTGGGCGAATGCGACGGCGACGCCACCGGCAAGATCGCCCTGATCGCGCGCGGCAACAACCTCACCTTCGCCGAGAAGGTGCGCAACGTCATGGCGCAGGGCGCGGTGGCGGTCATCATCTACAACTTCGACGACACGGCGCTGCTGCAGTGGTCGCTGGTGCGCTACGACTGCGACGGCAACAACATCTGCACCGACAACAAGGACGACCTGGCCTATCCGTGGCCGGTGGCGCTCGAGCTGAAGAAGTCCGACGCCATGAAGCTGCAGCAGTCCGGCGGCACCATCACCCTCGGCGTCTGGGACGACGACTACGGCTACAAGAGCGGCACCTCGATGGCCGCGCCGCACGCCGCGGGTGTCGCCGCGCTGCTTTGGTCGCTGGCGCCGAACGCGCACGCCATCGACCTCCGCCGCGCCATGGAGCTGACCGCCGAGGACCTCGGCCCGAAGGGGTGGGACCCCACCAACGGCAACGGGATGCTCAACGCGCTGGCCGCGGCGAAGGCGCTCGCGCCGGCGGCGTTCGGGCTGCCGCCGAACCAGATGCCCTCGCCGAGGCGGCGCTCCACGAACCACTAATTCGCCCGCCGTCATCCTGAGCCGCGCAGACGGCGAAGGATCTCAGCCGCCCTCGCGGGAGATCCTTCGCTGCGCTCAGGATGACGGAAGGCACTAGAATACGCGCCCGCAAGAGGAGAGCTATGCGCATCGGCGTACCGACCGAGATCAAAGACAACGAATACCGCGTGGGGATGACGCCGTCGGGCGCGCAGGTCCTCACCGGCGACGGCCATGACGTCTACGTGCAGGCCGGCGCCGGCAACGGCAGCGGCTTCACCGACGACGAGTACAAGGCGGCCGGCGCGCGCATCCTCGCCGACGCCGACTCGGTCTTCGAGACCGCCGACATGATCGTCAAGGTGAAGGAGCCGATCGAGGCGGACCTGAAGCGCCTCAAGGAAGGCCAGCTCCTCTTCACCTATCTCCACCTCGCGCCGGTCCCCGACCTGACCGCCGCCCTGCTGAAGAAGAAGATCGCCGGCATCGCCTACGAGACGATCACCGACGAGCGCAAGCGCGCGCTCCCGCTGCTCACGCCGATGTCCGAAGTGGCCGGCCGCATGTCGGTGCACGTCGGCGCCTACTACCTCCACAAGCCGCTCGGCGGCCGCGGCGTGCTCCTCGGCGGCGTTCCGGGCGTGCTGCCGGGCGACGTGGTCATCATCGGCGGCGGCGTGGTCGGCACCAACGCGGCGAAGATGGCCGTCGGCCTCGGCGCGCGCGTGACCATCCTCGACAACAACCTCGAGCGGCTGCGCCAGCTCGACGACATCTTCCGCGGCACCGTGCAGACCTACGCCTCGAACCCCGCGCACATCGCGGAAGCGGTCCGCCGCGCCGACGTCCTCATCGGCGGCGTGCTGATTCCCGGCGCCGCGGCACCGAAGCTCGTCTCGCGCCAGATGATCCGCGAGATGAAGAAAGGCTCCGTCATCGTCGACGTGGCCATCGACCAGGGCGGCTGCGTGGAGACCGCGCACGCCACCACGCACTCCAACCCGGTGTATGAGGTCGACGGCGTGACGCACTACTGCGTGGCCAACATGCCGGGCGCGGTGCCGCGCACCTCCACCATCGCCCTGACCAACGCCACGCTGTTCTACACGCGGAAGATTGCCGCGGGCGGCTTCACCAAGGCCATCGAGGATCCGGGGCTGGCCGAGGGAGTGAACGTGTACAACGGCGCCATCACGTACAAGGCCGTGGCCGATTCGCAGGGACGGGAGTACGTGCCGCTCGCGAACGCGCTCGCTTAAGTAAGTCTCCAGGGTTGCGCGGCCGTCGAAAGACGCGTAAAAGCCCCGGTCATGAAACTTCGGCAATTGCTTCGGGCGGTGGTGTGCGTGTCGACGTTGGCGCTCTGCGCCCAGGCCTTTGCGGCCGCCACCGACTTCAGCGTCTCGAAGAGCGGTCCGCAGACCACCCTCCCCGACAACGACGCCGAGTTCACCATCACGGTGACGAACAACGGACCGGGCACCAGCAGCGTCACCGTCAGCGACCCGATCCCCCCCGGGATGAGCTTCACCTCGGTCACGGCGCCCGGTTTCAGCTGCACCGATCCGGGCGTCGGCGCCACCAGCGGCACCGTGATCTGTAACGCGGCGGCCATGGCGCCCGGCAGCGCGGTCATCACCATCAAGTTCCACATCCCGTCGTCGACGCCCTCCACGACGACCTTCACCAACACGGTGACCATCAGCTCACCGGACGACACCGACGGCACGAACAACGCCGCCTCCGCCACCACCACCACCCCGGCCATCAGCGATCTGTCGATCGTGAAGACCGGCCCGAGCCTCGCCAACGCCGACACCGACGTCATCTTCAACATCGCCCTGACCAACCTCGGCCAGGACGAGGCGGCCGTGCTGCAGCTCAAGGACATCGTCACCGGCGGCTGGAGCTTCGTCTCCTTCACCGCCCCGCCGGGATTCAGCTGCACCGACCCGGGCAGCGGCGCGACCAGCGGCATGGTGGTGTGCACCAACCAGGCGCCGATGGCGGCGGGAGCCACCGCCAACTTCATCATCGTCTTCCACATCCCGGCCGGCGCGCCGGCCGGCGCGACCTTCACCAACGTGGCGACCGTCGAATCGCCGACCGATCCGAACGACGAGAACAACAGCAGCTCGGCATCGACCTCCACGCCGCCGCCGCCGATGGGCGACGTCTTCATTCTCAAGACCGGCCCGGCCAGCGCGCCGCCCGATACTGACGTCACCTTCACCATCACGGTCACGAACACCGGCCCCAGCGCGGCGCAGAACGTCTCGTTCACCGACACGCTCCCGTCAGGCGCGCCGGCCTCTCCGATGACGTTCGTCTCCTTCAATCAGACCAGCGGCCCGTCCTTCAACTGCGGCATCCCGGGCGCCACCACGACCTGCACCCTCGCCTCGCTGCCCGCGAACACGACGGCGACGTTCGACTTCACCGGCCACATTCCGAACGGGACCGCCTCCGGCACCACTTACACGAACACGGTGTCGGTGACGGCGACGAATGACCCCAATTCGGAGAACGACAGCAGCGTCACCTCGCTCACCGTCGCCAGCGCCGACGTCTCCATCAGCAAGACCGCGCCGCTCACCGCGGTCGCCGGCGGGCCGACGTTCAACTACGGGATCACCGTGACCAACAACGGCCCCGACGTGGCCACCGAGCTGTCGTTCACCGACGTGCTGCCGGCCGGCGTGACCTTCGTCAGCCTCACGCAGAACACCGGACCGACAGCCGTCTGCAACGAAGGCGGCACCGTGACCTGCTCGTTCTCGCCGCTGAACCCTTCCAACAGCGCGCAGTTCACCATCACCGTGCAGCCGAATGCGAACGTGGCGAACGGCACGGTGCTCAGCAACACCGCCACGGTGACCGCGTCGAGCGCGGACACCAACACGAACAACAACAGCTCGACCGCGATGACCACCGTCAGCGCGCAGGCCGACGTGTCGATCGTCAAGACCGCCCCCGCCACGGCCTTCGCCGGCAACAACATCACCTACGGCATCACGGTCAGCAACGCCGGCCCCTCGAACGCGTTGAACGTCTCGTGGACCGATACCCTGCCGGCGAACACGACGTTCGTCTCGGTGTCGCAGGCCACCGGCCCGACCTTCGGCTGCACCGGCGGCGCAACGGTCACCTGCAGCATCGCCACGCTCAACGCCGGCGCTACCGCGACGTTCAACATCGTCGTGCAGGTCTCGCCGGCCGCGCCGGCCGCCACCATCAACAACACCGCGACGGTGGCGACGACCACCACCGACCCGAACGGGAACAACAACAGCTCGACCGCGCCGACCGCCGTCACCGCGCAGGCCGACCTCTCCATCATCAAGTCCGCCCCCGCCGCGGTCGGCGCCGGCACGAACCTGACCTTCACCATCTCCGCCGGCAACGCCGGCCCGTCGACCGCGGCGAACGTCGCCTGGAGCGACATCCTGCCGGCCGGCACCACCTTCGTTTCGGAGACACAGAACACCGGACCGACCTTCAGCTGTACCACAGGCGGAGTTGTCACCTGCAGCATCGCCACCTTCGCGCCCGGCGCGGCGGCGACGTTCACCGTGGTGGTCGCGGTCCCGCCGGCCACGCCGCTGGGAACCGTGATCACCAACACCGCGACGATCACCTCGACCACGACGGATGCGAACGGCGGCAACAACAGCTCCACCACGACGACCACCGTCTCCACCGTCGCCGA
>Ga0157377_10000103_pt1 | contig 59683 bp, 48 predicted proteins | sample M55metaG_FD_121116 | JGI IMG/M metagenome (GOLD analysis project Ga0157377, IMG submission 121116) | Miscanthus rhizosphere microbial communities from Kellogg Biological Station, Michigan, USA - M5-5 metaG | ecosystem: Host-associated > Plants > Roots > Rhizosphere > Soil | place: USA: Michigan...
ACGGGACTCGTTTCTATCTGAGAGCGGCGGCGGCTGTGGGAACGTCGGGAATCGCGTCGTCTGCGATTTCCGAGGTTTCCACAGCCGTTTTCCCTTGACACTCAACGGAGTATCTCATCCGCCGCTTCGCGCCACCTTCTCCCCGCAAGCGGGGAGAAGGACTCTCGTAGATCCAGTGCCCCTCGCCCCGCGAAGCGGGGAGAGGGTGGCCCTGAGCGCAGCGAAGGGCCGGGTGAGGGGTCGTGCCCTCAGCCCTGGCTGTGGTTCGTTGACTTGCGTCGCTGGAAATTACACTTGAGGCTCAAACAACTTGACTTTCAAGTCAACTCGTCACAGCCGCGGCTGTGGTTTCGACACATTCAAGTCAGCCGTTCCCGGATTCAAGCGTCGAAGTTACATCCTCGGATGTAACCAGATGGCTTTCATGTGTACTTGTCACGTCCCTGGCTGAGGTCAGGCTGCTCGTAAGTCAAAACTTCACAGCCACGGATGTGACGATGACGCATTCATGCCACCGAGCCACGTCCGCAAGTGTGATTTTGTCGAATTCATGCGACCCGAGCCTCTTCCAGGGATGTGCCGCCATCGCATGAATCCCATGCGGTTACATCCGAGGATGTGACGGCTACGCAGTCATCTCAGCCAGCGCCATCTGCAAGGCCGCGCTCTTGAGCTGCTCCTGCTCGGTGAGGTGCTCGACCTCCGCCTGCCGCAGCGCGGCGGCGGCGGTCTCGCGCCGTCCGATGAAGCAGCCCCACACGAGCCAGGTGTCCATGAACGCCACCCAGCCGGCGTGCTCGAGGAAGCGCCACCACTCCGGATTGGCGATGCCGTACACCGATTCCGGCCAGTAGATGCCGCGGAGGAAGTGGTCGGCGGCGACGACGAGCGTGGCGGTGATCAGCACCGGCCAGTCGAGATAGAAGGCGAGGAAAGCCAGCGAGCCGAAGACGTGGAAGTGCGTCTCGATGCGGCCGCCGGTGAGGTGGATGAGCAGCGCGGAGGAGAGCATCTGCGAGGCGGCGATGACGTGGCGCGTCACCACCCAGCCCGGCCGGAAGATGGCCAGCAGCACGGGCAGCAGCGCGATGCCGGCGCCGCCGAGGACCGCCAGCCAGACGTGGACGTGCAGCACTTTCTCCTTGCCCGCCCAGGCGTACGGCGAGAGCCAGAGCGCGGCGGCGATGCCGGCCAGCCACTGCACGCCGAGGAGGATGGCGAAGGCGCGGTCGACGCGCGCGTGGCGCGCCTGGCGCTGCTCGGTCTCGAGCTCCGCCGCGCGCGCGGCCACTGTCGGGATGGTGCTGCTCATGGAGCCTCCTTACCGTCGGTGATGGCGCAGCCGAAGACGGGATGCGTTCCCGGCCCGCTGCCGCCCTTCACCAGTCGAATCACTTCCGCGCGCCCCGAGTTCAGGCCGGCGTGGCCGCGGAGCAGGGTGATGCCGCCGCTGTAGCGGCGCGTTCCGTGCGGATCGAAAAGAAATGTCTGTCCCGATGTGAAGCCGCCGAAGCGCTTCGCCTCCCTGCCGTCGACGTCGGAGATCAGGCGGACGCGCGGCAGGCGCGCGGCGGCGTCCCACACGTCGGTGCGGCTCCACTCCGGGCCGTACTCGTGCGGGCTGAAGGCGAGGACGTACGTCCGCACGTTGCGCGGCGCCTGTTCCACGATCGCCGCCAGCTCGGCCACGCTGGCGCGGCTGCAGGAGCAGTGCGGATGCACCAGCATGACCAGCGTCCACGTCCCCGGCTCCGGCGCGATCGACGACGCGGCCGGCCACCGCGCCGGCGCCGCCGCGGCGCGGCCGGGCGTCGACTCGAAGGCGCGCACCGAGCGGACCGCCGCGCCGATGGTGACCACCCAGATGAGCGCGGCGAAGGCGAAGGCGGCGATGAGGAGCGTCCGTTTCATTTTTTCTTCAGTGCATCGAGAGGCGAGATGACCTGCTTGTCCTTCTCGAACTTGATGCGGCTGGCCACCATCAGCTCGATCCGTTCGCCGAGGGGAATGGCGTAGAAGTCGGCCGGATTCAGCCGACGAACCTGCCCGTCCGGGGCGGTGACGATCGCCGTGTCGAAATTCATGCGCTGGCTTCCCCTTCGCTGGACCGGGATGGGGGAGGACTCTCTCTCTTGCTGGTTTCGACGAGTGTAGAGGCAAAGTCCTACACCTGAGGACGCCTGTCCACCTTGAAAGAAAGGCGGCGAAATCATGCTGCTGGAAGGAGTTACTTCATTGGGGGCTTGACCAGCTCGGTCGACGAACGCCAGCCGTTCATCTTCGCCATGGTCAGCGCTCCGGGACAGGTGCGGTCGTCGCCTTGCGCGGCGGCGAACTCCAGATGCCCGCCGAGGAACTTGATGTTCGGGTAGCGCCCGCGGAGGTTGTGGATCAGGCGAAGAAGCGACGACTCCATGTCGGCGGTGAGGTCGTCGTCGTTCAGGTCGAACGACCCCGGATCGAGGTCGGCCAGAAGGACAATGCCGATCTTTCCGGTGTTGGCGCCGGCAACGTGCGCGCCCTTGACGTTGATCGGCCGCCCCGCGTACACGTTCCCCAGCAGGTCGATGCCGTAGTGGTAGTTGATGTCGGCCGCTTCCTTCTCGTCGAGATGATGGTCCTGCACCTCTTTCATGGTGTGCATGTTCGAGTTGCCGGAGTGATGGACGGCGATGCTGTCGAGGATGTCCTCCAGCTTGCCGGTGTATGGCGTGTAGTCGCGTTTCGGATCATCGGTGATGGCGGGCCGCGCCCCCCACGAGCTGCGTGGCTTGACGGTGACCGTCCGGTCATACAGGCTCTTTTTTCGCGGCCGCAGATGCTCGTACTCCAGCCGTGCCCGGAGGGAGACCGGCAGCATGGTGTCGTAGGTCAACTTGCCGTGCGTCGTTTCGTCCCAGTTGGAGAACCAGAATTTGTCGGCCAGCGCGCCGTCGCCGTAGAGCTCCACCGCGAGGCGGCGCGGCGTGACGCCGGGGCCGATGACGGTGATGAGCTCCGGGGTGTTCGGATCCCAGCTGATCAGCTTCTGCTTTTCCAGCGTCGGCTTGATGAAAATGCGGATTTCCGCGCGGCGCTGGTACTCGTACGTCGCAGGCAGGTCGGTCTCGGCCGGCGTGCGCGTGGTCTTCATGCTGCGCTCGAGCGCTTTCTTCGGCAGGCCCGGTGGAAGGCGCGAGACCTCCTCCTCCATCGCCGTCTTCGTCGTCACGGCGCGGTTCAGCGCGAGCGTCTGGTTGCCTTTCGGATCGCCGGCCACCGGCCGCGAGTCGGCGAAGCCGTCGATGAAGAAGTCGATCTCGTTGAAGACCGCCAGTGTGGTCGCCTCGGCGACGACCGCCTCGATGACCTGCAGGTCCTGCTCGTCGAGATCCGTCTCCAGCGTCGAGAAATGGATATACCCGGAAACGTCCGGGTCGCTCTTCTTCGGGTCGTAGGCGCTGCCCATCTGATCGATGGGCGGCAGCGCCGCCGGCTTCTTGCGATGAAGGTGGAGGGCGTCGGCAGTCTCGCGGAGGACGAGCATTGGTCCGCCGGAGAGCACCCGCTGCGCCGCGCGGTCGGCTTCGCGCTCGGCGGCGTCGTGCGGCTCGCTCACGCGGGACGCGCGGCCCGCACCGCCGCCGCGGCCCTGCATCACGTGCGTCAGCTCGTGCGCCAGCAGCAGTCGCCCGGCGGGCGTCCCCGGGGAGTAGCGGCCAGGGGCAAAGGCGATTCTCGACCCGGCCGTGAAGGCCTCTGCGTCGACCGATTCCGCCGCGGATTGTGCATGGGGATCCGCGTAGATCCGAACGCGGCTGAAGTCGAACCCCATGCGCGACTCGAAATAGGTGAGCGTGGCGGCGTCGAGTGGCTGGCCGGGTGTCCGGCTGAACATGTCGGTCACTTGCCCCGCGGTCTTGCTGGCCGAGGGTCGGGACGAGCGGCCGGTTGCCACGCGCTCCTTCGACATGATGGATGTCCGCAAGAATATCAGGGTCGAAGCAGCATGAACCCGGGGTCATTTTGACCCGGCCGCGACGTCGCCGCTCTCTGCGACACCGGTGGCACGCGGCTTGTTGACGGATGAGCGCATGTTCTCCCGCCGCGAAATGCTCATCCAGAGTCTCACTGCCGCCGCGGGCGTCGGGCTGGCCACCGGCTCGCTGCCGATCTTCGCCGCGCAGCCGACCGTCTGCACGCTGACCTGCCAGATGACCCTCGGACCCTGCTACTACTCCGGCACCTCCGTCCGCTCCGACCTCACGGAAGGGAAGCCGGGGTTGCCGACGCTGCTCGGCTTCCTGGTGGTCAACGCCGACACCTGCCAGCCGGTGCCGAACGCCTCGATCGACATCTGGCACACCGACGCGCAGGGCATCTACTCCGCGCCGATCAACACCTTCTGCAACCCGAACAACGCGCTGGCGCGGACGCAGACCTTCTGCCGCGGCGTGCAGGTCACCGGCGCCGACGGCTGGGCGCACTTCAAGACCATCTATCCCGGCTGGTACTCCGGGCGCACCACGCACATCCACGCCACCATCCGCGTCAACGGCAACGCAATGGTCACCACGCAGTTCTTCTTCGAGGACTCGCTGAGCGACGCCATCTACCACACGCACCCGAGCTACTCGAACCGGCCGGTGAAGGACACCACCAACCTTCGCGACAACGTGATCGGCGGAACGGCGGCGCGCGTCTCGCCGTACCTGTTCAGCAGCAAGCTCGTTCTCGACCACTCGCTGGTGGCGCGGAAGGTGATCGCCATCCGTACCTCGCCGACGGGGTGCAACGCATGATCCTGCTGGCCCTTCTCCTCCTGACCTGCCCGAACACGACGGCCGCCGACGCGATCACCACCGCCGACCTCGTCGCCTCCGACGCCAGCCGCTACGACGTCTGGACCTTCAGCGGCAACGCGGGCGACACCATCACCCTCGACCTGCGATCGACGGCCTTCGACGCCTACCTGATCCTGCTCGATCCCAACGATGTGCCGGTGGCGGAGAACGACGACGTCTCCGCCGGGACCACCGATTCACGCATCACCTTCACGCTCACCGCCACCGGCACGTGGAAGGTGATCGCCAACACCCTCGCCGCCGGCGCCACCGGCGACTACACGCTGTCGGTGTCGTGCCCGGGCGGAGCGCGCCGCCGCGCAGCCCGTCATTGAGCGCCCTTCTCCCCCGCCGCAGCGGGGGAGAAGGTGGCGCGAAGCGCCGGATGAGGGGGTTTCTGCCGTGTGCGCCGCCCCTTCCGCCCTTCGGGCACCTTCTCCCCGCAAGCGGGGAGAAGGGCACTTGTGGGGATGATCGCCTCCCTTCTCCCCCGCCGCAGCGGGGGAGAAGGTGGCGCGAAGCGCCGGATGAGGGGGCTTCTGGCGTGTGCGCCGCCCCTCATCCGCCCTTCGGGCACCTTCTCCCCGCGGAGCGGGGAGAAGGGCACTCGCGCGCTCTTTTCACGCGCTTCTAACTTTCGGACGAACGCCTTCGTAACTGGAGTCGATGAAACGACTCCTGTTCTGTCTCGCTCTCGCCCTTCCCGCCTTCGCCATCACGCCGGAGGATGTGCTCGGCATCCGGGTGGTGAGCGATCCGCGGCTGTCGCCGGACGGCACTCGCATCGCCTTCGTCGTGGAGACGTCGATCTGGCTCGTCGACACTGATGGCAGGACGCAGCCGCGGAAGATCGTCGCCGCGGGGAGCGCGCCGCGCTGGTCGCCGGACGGCGAGACGCTCGCCTACGTCGACGACGCGTCGAACGTGCAGCTGTTGCGCGCCGGCCAGACACGCCAGATCGCGGCGCGCGTGGAGGACTATCAGTGGTCGCCCGACGGCAAGGAGATCGCGTACGTGGTGCGCGAGCAACTGCCGGAGAGCGACCCGATCGTCGTCGACGGCCCGGTCGCCTTCACCCGGCTCTGGATCGCGAACGTCGCGGACGGCAGCGCGAAGCAGCTGACGCGCGACGACCTGGAGATCCAGGAGCTGGCCTGGTCGCCGGACGGCCGCGAGCTCGCGCTGGTCGTCGCGCCGTCGTCGAAGCCGGAGGACGGCGACCGCGCCTCGCTGGTGGTCGTCGACCGCGCCACCGGCAGGATCGCGCGCACCGTCAGTCCGCACGTGGCCTTCTCCGGCGCCCTGCGCTGGTCGCCGGACGGCAAGCTCCTCACTTTCTACGACCGCGTGATCTCCGATCCGTTCGCCACCTGGATCTCCGTCGTCCCCGCGGCGGGCGGCGCGGTGCGGCCGATCCTGAAGGACTTCCGCGGCACCATCTACAGGATCGACTGGACGGCGGACAGCAAGCGGCTGCTGGCCGAGGCGGGCGTCGGCACGCACCACGAATTGCTGTCGATCGACGCGGCGACGGGCGTCGCGACGGAGATCGCCCGCATCAACTCCTCGCAATGGGACGTCGGCTTCAGCACCAACGGCCGCGCCATCGCCTATTTTGCGCAAACGCCAACCTCACCGAGTGATCTCTGGATCCTCGACCTCGGCACGCGCGCCGCGCGCAAGCTCACCGATCTCAATCCGCAGACGCGTACGTGGACGCTGGGCGCCGTCTCGGAGCTCACCTGGAACGACCGCCGTGGCGTGCTGATCACGCCGCCCGGCTACGACGCGTCGCGGCGCTATCCGACCATCGTCATCGCCCATCCCGGCGACACCGCCTTCTGGACCGGCTTCCACGCCAAGTGGTGGAACTGGGGACAGCTCCTCGCCACGCACGGCTACGTCGTCTTCCTCCCGAACTATCGCGGCGTGACCGGCGAAGGGGCGCACATGCACGCGTACATCGGCGACTGGGGCTCCGCCTTCCAGGACCTGGAGGACGGCGTCGACGCGCTCGTGGCCCGCGGCATCGCCGACCCCGACCGCCTCGGCATCGGCGGCTGGAGCAACGGCGGCTTCATGACCGCCTTTTCCATCACGCACACGCGGCGCTACAAGGCGGCGGTGGCCGAGGCGGCGCACATCGATCTCTTCAGCCTCTACGGTACCTCGTACCTGCGCGGCGGGCTGCGCCTCACCCTCGGCGGCGCGCCGTACGCCAACCGCGCCGCGTACGACGCGCGCTCGCCGATCGAGTCGGTGACCAACTGCCGCACGCCGACGCTGATCGTGCACGGCGCCAACGATCCCGGCGTGCCCGTCGGCCAGGGCTACGAGCTCCACACCGCGCTGAAGGAGCTGAAGGTCGAGACGCGGATGGTGGTCTATCCGCGCGAGGGCCACACCATCCGCGAGTACGGGCACCGGCTCGACCTGCAGCGGCGCGTACTGGCATGGTTCGAGACACATTTGAAGTAGCCCAGTGCCCCTCGCCCCGCGAAGCGGGGAGAGGGTGGCGCGAAGCGCCGGGTGAGGGGCCGCGCCAAACGCCCCTCATCCGCCCTTCGGGCACCTTCTCCCCGCAAGCGGGGAGAAGGGCACTGTTACAACGCGGCCTCTCCTGCTCGCGACCAGCGACCAGCTACCTGCTTCACCGCTATCATTCGCGCCCGGAGGAAAACGATGCGTAAAGCCGTGATGCTCGCGGCAGCGTTCGCGCTGCTCGCCCTTTCCCTGTCCGCCCAGACCGCGGACGAGATCATCGCCAAGTACATCAAGACGGTCGGCGGGCTGGATCGCATCAACGCCGTGAAGACGTTGCGGCGCACCGGCAGGTACACCGGCGGCGGCGGCTTCGAGGCCGAGGTGCTGCAGGAGAACAAGCGGCCGGCGATGGTGCGGGAGGAGTTCATCCTGCAGGGGATGGCGGGCATCACCGCCTACGACGGCAGCAACGGCTGGAAGATCGATCCGTTCGGCGGCAAGAAGGATCCGGAGACGCTCGGCGAAGACGAGCTCAAAGGGATCGTGGAGGACGCCGACTTCGACTCGCCGCTCATCAACTACCAGCAGAAAGGCATCAAGGTGGAGTACGCCGGCATGGAGCCGGTGGAAGGCACCGACGCCTACAAGCTCAAGCTGACCATGCCGGACGGCGAGATCCGCCACTACTTCATGGACACCGACTTCTACGTGCCGATCAAGATCGAGGTCCAGCGGATGGTGCGCGGCGCGCAGCGCGAGTTCGAGTACGTCCTCGGCGACTACAAGGCGGTCAACGGCTGGTACATGCCGTTCTCCGTGGAGGTCGGCCGCAAGGGAAGTCCGAACCGCGCCAAGACGACCTACTCCAAGATCGAGGCGAACGTGCCGCTGGCCAACGCGCGCTTCGTGATGCCGGGGACGCAGGCGCCGCCTGAGCAGAGTGGAGCGGCAGGCGTCAGCCCGCCGGACGGCGGCATGAATGCCGCCGCTCCACCGGTGGCGCAGTCGGACAAGCCGGTCACCGTCGACTCCGAGACCATCTCCGGCCTCGGCGCGCGCAACATCGGCTCGGCGGCGATGAGCGGCCGCATCTCCGCGCTCGACGCGGTGCACGAAGGGCAGCGCCTGACCATCTACATCGGCGCGGCCAGCGGCGGCGTCTGGAAGTCGCGCGACGGCGGCACCACCTACAAGCCGATCTTCGACAAGGAAGGGACGCAGTCGATCGGCGCCATCGCCGTCGATCCGAAGAACCCCCGCACCGTCTGGGTCGGCACCGGCGAGTCGTGGACGCGCAACAGCGTCTCGGTCGGCGACGGCATCTACAAGTCGACCGACGGCGGCGACAACTGGACAAACGCCGGGCTGAAGGACTCCGAGCGCATCGTCAAGATCCTCGTCGACCCGAACGACGGCAACACCGTCTTCGCCTGCGTCCCCGGCAAGCTCTGGAGCGACAGCGACGAGCGCGGCGTCTACCGCACCACCGACGGCGGCAAGAACTGGACGAAGGTGCTGAAGGGCGGGAACGCCTCGACCGGCTGCTCGATGATCTCGATGGACCGCGCGAATCCGAAGACCCTCTACGCCGGACTGTGGGACTTCCGCCGCAAGGGCTGGACCTTCCGCTCCGGCGGCGACGGCCCGAGCGCGCCGAGTGGCAGCGGGCTGTGGAAGTCGACCGACGGCGGCGCGAACTGGACGGAGATCTCGGCCTCGGCCGGGCTGCCGTCGAAGCCGTGGGGACGCGTGGCGGTGACCGTCGCGCCGTCGAACGCCAACATCGTCTACGCCCTGATCGAGGCGGAGCCGCCGAAAAACGGCCTCTATCGCTCCGACGACGGCGGCAAGACCTGGCAGGCGCGCGACCGCAGCCAGAACATGATCTGGCGCCCGTTCTACTTCGCCAACCTGATCGTCGACCCGAAGAACCCCGAGCGCATCTACAAGCCGGGCGGCAGCTTCATCGCCTCCAGCGACGGCGGCAAGAGCTTCACCAACATCTCCGGCGGCGCGCACGGCGACTTCCACGACCTCTGGATCGATCCGCTGAACACCGACCACGTCATCGTCGGCGACGACGGCGGCGTCTGGTACTCGTACGATCAGGGCAATCGCTGGTGGAAGGCGGAGAACCTGCCGGTCTCGCAGTTCTACCACGTCAGCGTCGACATGGACCGCCCGTACCACGTCTACGGCGGCCTGCAGGACAACAGCTCGTGGGTCGGCGACTCGCAGTACCCCGGCGGCATCACCAACGCGCGCTGGGAGAACATGTACGGCGGCGACGGCTTCTGGATGTTCGTCGATCCCACCGACACCGACTACATCTACGCCGAGTCGCAGGGCGGCTACATCGGCCGCATCAACCGCAAGACGCACGAGTCGCGCGACATCAAGCCGCTCCCCGGCTACAAGGAAGGGAAGCTGCGCTTCAACTGGAACGCCCCCATCCACGTCTCGCCCACCGGCGCGGTCTACCTCGGCTCGCAGTTCCTGTTCAGGACCACCGACCACGGCCAGACCTGGCAGCGGATCTCCCCCGACCTGACCACCAACGATCCGCAGAAGCAGCTGCAGGAGCAGTCGGGCGGCGTGACCGTCGACAACTCCTCGGCCGAGATGCACACCACCATCTACGCCATCTCCGAGTCGCCGAAGAACCCGAGCGTGATCTGGGTGGGCACCGACGACGGCAACGTGCAGGTGACGCGCGACGGCGGGAAGACATGGACCAACGCCACGCCGAACGTCACCGCGGCCGGCGTGCCGAAGGCGACCTGGGTGTCGTACGTCGAGGCCGGGCACTTCGACGAGGGGACCGCGTACGCGACCTTCGACGGGCATACCTATGGCGACATGAAGCCCTATGCCTACAAGACCACCGACTTCGGCAAGACCTGGACGCCGCTCATTGCGCCTGGCGCCACGGTGCGCGGCTTCGCGCACGTCATCCGCGAGGACCTGGTCAACAAGGACCTGCTGTTCGTCGGCACCGAGCTGGGACTCTGGATCACGCTCGACGGCGGGAAGCAGTGGGCGCAGTACAAGGGCGGCGACCTGCCGAACGTCGCCGTGCGCGACCTGGCCATCCATCCCCGCGACCACGATCTGGTCATCGCCACGCACGGCCGCGGCATCTGGATCGTCGACGACATCACCCCGCTGCGCGCGCTGACGCCCGACGTGCTGTCGAAGGAAGCGGTCTTCCTGCAGTCGCAGCCGGTGGTGCAGCAATTGGGGGCGCAGGGCGGCTGGGTCAACGGCGACGCAGCCTTCGAGGGCCCCAACCCGCCGCAGGACGCGGTGATCACCTACTACCAGCGCCGCCGCCACATCTTCGGCGACCTGACCATGGACGTGACCGACGCCAGCGGCAAGGTGGTCGGGACGATGCCGAGCAGCAAGCGGCGCGGGCTCTCGCGCGTGACGTGGTCGATGCGCCTGAAGGCGCCGACGGTGCCGACCGCCGCCTCCGCGGCCTTCGGCGCGGCGTTCGGTCCGCGTGTCCTTCCCGGCGCGTACACGGTGCGCCTGAACAAGGACAAGAACGTCTACTCCACGCCGCTGCGCATTGTCCCCGATCCGCGCGCCAGGCATTCCGACGCCGACCGCAAGGCGCAGTTCGATCTGGCCATGAAGCTCTACGGCAACCTCGGCGAGATGACCACGGCCGTCGAGCGGATCAACGCCGTCCGCCTGGCGCTCGACGACCGCGCCTCGAAACTGCCGGCGACCGACGCGCTGGCCAAGCGCCTCCGCACCGCCTCGGCGCAGGTCGACGAGCTGCGCCGGAAGATCGTGGCCACCAAGGAAGGCGGCATGATCACCGGCGAGGAGCGCCTGCGCGAGTTCCTCACGGAGCTGTACGGCAACGTGGTGTTCTACGATGGCCGCCCCACCGAGGCGCACGTGCAGCGCGCGGACGCGCTGGCGCGCGAACTGGCGGACGTCGTGGCGGCATTCGACGCCTGGTCGAAGAAGGAGCTGCCGCCCATCAACGCGGCGCTGGTGAAGAAGAAACTGGAGACGATCAAAGGATGATCGCCATCGAGTGCCCCTCTCCCCGCTCCGCGGGGAGAGGACCGAAGGCCGGGTGAGGGGCGGCGCACACGGCAGAAGCCCCCTCATCCGGCGCTTCGCGCCACCTTCTCCCCCGCTGCGGCGGGGGAGAAGGGCACTGGATGATGTTTTCCGAGGTAACCTCGGAGCATGGTCCACACGGGGCCGCATCTTCGCCAGCACGCGCGCGACATGCGCCGGCGCCGACGCGCTCCGAGAATCGCCTGTGGGCCTGGCTGCGCGACCGGCGCTTCGAGGGATACAAGTTCCGCCGCCAATTCCCGATCGATGGCTACGTACTCGACTTCTACTGCGCGGAACTGAAGCTGGCCATCGAAGCCGACGGGCGGCAGCACGGTCAGATCCTGATGGCGCAGTACGACGATCAGCGTCTGCTCGCGCTGCAGGAGCGCGGCATCGAAGTGCTGCGCATCCCGAACGAGCTACTGATTCGCGATTCGCCGATGGTGGAGACGATCATCCGTCACGCGATCGAGCAGCGCCGAGCGCGGTAAGTGGCTGCCCACAGTGCCCCTCTCCCCGCTCCGCGGGGAGAGGGTGGCCCTGAGCGTTAGCGAAGGGCCGGGTGAGGGGCGGTGCACACGGCAGAAACCCCATCCGGCGCTTCGCGCCACCTTCTCCCCCGCTGCGGCGGGGGAGAAGGGCACTCGTTAGAACCGTGTGATCGGAAGGTCGAGGTATCCGCTCAGCTCGATGCGCAGCGGCTTGCCGGCATCGGCGATCGTCTCCGCGCTGACGTCCTTGCCGCTCCCGTAGTTGATCTGGCGTCCCGGCTCCTTGATCGCGCCGATCACGGCGACGATGCGGCTGCCGGGCTGCACGCGGCGCCCGATCAGGCGGATGCTGGTGAAGTCGAGGCGGTGGTGCTTGCCGGGCGTGAGCAGGCGCCGCTCGCCGCCGTGGCCGTTGTAGCTGGCGCGCGACCAGTACGGCGCCAGCAGCACCACATCGCCGGCGGGCGTCAGCTCGTACAGCGTGACCTGGAAGTCGAAGTCGCGCTTGTTGGTGACGACGTCGAGACGGCCGGAGAAGAGTCCGGCGATCTCGGCCGGCGTTTCGATCGGCGCGCTGACGATCTTGATCGCGTTCGCGGTGTCGATGACTTTGTCGATCACGTTGCCGCCGGGGACTTCGCGCCCGGCGTCCGACCGGTCGGCGAGGTCGACGGTGAGCGTGGTCTTCGGGATGTCGATCCGCAGCTTCGATGCCGACATCCTCTCGATCGACGGCGCGTGCTTCCACGCGTTCGCCCCCATCACCTCGTAGTTCACCTTGTCCGCCAGGATCGCCGGCCGCGGCCCGCGCCCGAAGACGTAGTCGAACCAGCGGTAGCGCAGCTCGCCCATGTCGATGTGCGCGGCCGGCTCGATCTCGTAGCCGGCGATGTTCGTCATCGTCTTCGTGCCGAGGACGCTGATGGTTCCGCCGTGGCCGCGGAGGTGATCGTAGGGGCCGATGAGGAGGTAGTGCTCGGCGCCGGCGCGGTTCCGGGTGTGCTCGCGGAAGTAGTGCACCGCGGCGCCGGGGCCGCCGTAGTAGTAGCCGGCGGTGGTCAGCACCGGGATGCCGATGCGCGCGTACTCCTCGCCCTGCGGGATCATGCCCCGCCAGTAGGCGTCGTACGCCGGGTGGGCGATCCACGTGGCGAAGATCGGGTTCGGCGTGCCGTCGATTTTCTCCAGGTCGCGATAGGCGCGGCCGGTGCGGTACCACTCGCGGTCGAGGCGCTGCCAGCGCTCGCTGTCGCCGTACGTGGCGTCGTCGAGCAGCTTGTTGTTCGTGGTGTAGAAGGGGTAGGGATAGACGAAGTTCCAGAAGACGTTGCCTTCCATCGGCACGTCGATGCCGGGTGCGACCGGCGCGCCGGTCATCAGTCCCTTGAGCGCCTTCGGCATCCGCTTGGCCGCGGCCCATGCCGTCGCTCCCTCGTAGCTCCCGCCGTACATGCCGACGCGGCCGTCGCTCCACGGCTGCGCGGCGATCCAGTCGATCACCGCGGCGGCGTCGGCGCCGTCGTGCTCGTACGGCACCGCCGCGCCGGGACTGCAGCTCTTTCCGCGGATGAAGCCGATGACGCCGACATAGCCATTGGACGCCGTGCGCCGCGCGTCGTCGAGCTTGATCTCCGGCTCGGCGTAGATGGTGAAGTTGAACAGCGCCGGCCGCCGTCCCTCCGCGCGCGGACGGACGATCATGGCGCAGACGGTGGCGCCGCCGGCCGCCTTCACCGGCAGCTCCTTCTCGATGACGTAGCGCCGCGTGTCGTCTTCCGCCAGCAGTGCGCCGGTCAGCGGCGCGAAGCGCGCGTAGGCCTCGGCGCCGAGGTAGGCGCGCGCCAGCTCGACGGCGGGCGCCTTGCGCTGCAGCGCGGCGCGGAGCTGGTTCTGGAGGGCGACGGGGCTGGTGCCGAAGCTCCAGCGCACGCGGTAGGCGTTGGCGTCGTCGAGGCCGTGCAGCGCGTCTCGGAACGCCTGGCGGAAGGCCTCGTCGAACGGCGTGCCGTCGCGCTCCGCGCGTTTCGCCTTCGCATAGATCTCCCAGCGGACGTTCGCCGGGTTTGCGGGGAGGGCGCGAAGCGACTGCAACGCCTCGTCGAACCGTCCGGCCAGGATCTGGAGGCGGAAGCGGTTCTCCGGGTCGGCCGACGCGATCTCGCGCTCCGCGAGGGCGCGCATCTCTTCGGGTGGAGGAACTTCGAGCGGCTGCGCGCGGAGCGATGCGGCGCAGATCGTCAGTGCGCACACCAATCGTTTGAGCATCGTGTTTATGGACGCCGCGGGCAGACGGACGTTAGAGTCAGATCGTGCTCAGCCCTAACGCGTCATCCGCCAGCGCCGCGTCGCGACGGTCGATGTCCGTCACCCACCACTCGTCGCCGCGGCGCTCGATGTCGATGACCACCGACTCCCACCGCCCGCCCGGCGTGTTCTCGCCGTGGCGGATGCGCATGCCCGGCCACTGCTCCCGCGGGATGCCGCGCGCCGCCAGCCACGCCTCGGCGCGTTCGAAAACCTCGGGGGGATCGGCGTGAGCGCAGTTACCCATTCGCCAAATTCTACCCGCATCGAGATCGTCGGCGGCGTCACCACCTTCGTCTCCATGGCCTACATCATCGTGGTCAACCCGGCCATCCTCGCCGCGGCCGGGTTGCCCACCGGCCCGAGCACGGTGGCCACCATCGCGGTGGCGGTGATCGGCTCGCTGCTGATGGGGTTGTACGCGAACCGGCCGATCGCGGTGGCGCCGTACATGGGCGAGAACGCCTTCATCGCCTTCGGCCTCGCCGCGCTCGGCATCAGCTGGCAGCAGCGGCTCGGCGCGGTGTTCGTCAGCGGCGTGATCTTCCTGGTCATTACCTTGATTGGATTGCGGAGCTGGCTGGCGGACGCCATCTCGCCGTCGATGAAGCAGAGCTTCGCCGTCGGCATCGGGCTCTTTCTGGCGTTCATCGGGTTGAACGAGATGGGCGTGGTGGCCAGCTCGCCGGTGCCGGGCGTGCCGGTGAAGATCGGCAACCTGCGCAGCGCCGAGGTGCTGCTGGGGATCGCGGGATTCGTGGTGATCATGGCGCTGATGCAGCGGCGGGTGCGCGGCGCGATCATCATCGGCATCGCGCTCACCGCCGTCGCCGGCATCCTGCTCGGCTACGGCCACGCGCCGCGAGGCATCGTGGCCATGCCGCCGTCGCTGGCGCCGATCGCGCTGAAGCTCGACGTCCTCGGCGTGCTGAAGCTCAGCTTCCTCCCGATCCTGCTCACGCTCTTCGTCATGAGCTTCCTCGACACCCTCGGCACGCTGGTGGGTGTCGGCGCGGCGGCGGAGCTCGACGACGATCTGCGCAAGCCGATGATCGTCGACGCCGTGGCCTGCATCGTCAGCGGGCTGGTGGGGACGTCGACCAGCGGCGCGTACATCGAGTCGGCTACCGGCATCCGCGAGGGGGCGCGCACCGGCCTGGCGGCGATCACCACCGCGGTGCTCTTCGCCGTCTCGCTCTTCTTCATCCCGCTGGTGGAGCCGCTGCAGCAGCTGCGCTTCGCCTACGCGCCGGCGCTGGTGGCGGTGGGCGTGCTGATGCTGGGCGCCATCCGCAGGATCGACTTCGACGACCTGACCGAGCTGGCGCCGGCATTCGTGACCATCACCGTCATGATCTTCACCTACAACATCGGCAATGGATTGACCGCCGGCCTGGTGCTCTACCCGCTGATGAAACTGCTGGCGGGACGGAAACCGAACGCCGGCTCGATCGTCCTGGCGCTGATCTGCCTCTCGTACTACCTCTTCGGGTTGCCGCATTGAGACGCGTCCTCGGTGACGCGTACCGCGCCATCGCCGCACCGTTCGGCGCGCGCGCCGTGGAGCGGATGCTCCGCGACGGCCTGCCGCCGCGCCTGGCCACGCCGCTGCGCGTGCTCTTCGGCGGCGCGGTGCCGCCGCAGGCCGCCGCCGCGGCCGCGAGCATCGAGAGCCTGCGCGCCGGGCTGGCCGCGCGACGCGAGACCTATCGCTTCGCGCCCATCGAGGACGCGCTCGGCCCGCTGCGGATGGTGGTGGCGGGCGGCGACATCCCGTCGTCGTTCTTCGCCAACGCGGCCAGCGTGTCGCGGCGCTGGGGACTCTTCCTCCATCTGTGCGCCGAAGCCTTCGAGGCGCGCGCGGTGCTGGAACTGGGTGCCTGCTTCGGAATCTCCGGCGCCTACCTCGCCTCGGGCCGGTCGCGTCCGCACCTCGTCACCATCGAAGCCTCGGACGCGCTCGCGCCGGTGGCGGAGGCGACGCTCGCCGCCTTCACCGAAAGCGCCGAGGTGATGCGCGGGACGTTCGAGGCGCGTCTGCCGGAGGCGCTGGCGCGGCTCGGCAGTGTCGACGTCGCGTACGTCGACGGCCATCACGACGAGGCGGCGACGCTGCACTACGTCCGGACCATCGCGCCGCGCCTCGCGTCGAACGCGCTCGTGGTGCTCGACGACATCCGCCTCTATCGCGAGATGTGGCGCGCCTGGACGAGCGTCGCGGCGATGCGCGGCGTCGCCGCCGCGGTCGACACCGGCCGCTTCGGGCTGCTGGTGTGGATCGGCGGCGACGCCGTTCCGAGACCGTACGACCTCGCCCGCTACACCGGATGGTGGCGCGCCGGGCGCTCGCGCCGCGAGACGATGGCGCCCGAGCCGAACCTATAATCACCGCGTTGAATCCGACCTGGCTGTACGTCGGCGCGCTGTACGCCGCCGCGATCTGGCTGGCGCGCCGCGGCGGGCACCCCATTCCGGCGCGCGTGGCGTTCTTCTTCTACGCCCTGGTGCTGCTCTTCTTCCTCCGGCCGCTGACCACCAACACCATCAACGTGCCGGTCGACTACTACGAGGAGCTGCTGCCGTGGCGCGACTACGGCCCGCGGCCGAACAGCTCCAACCCGCACCTCAACGACGTGGCGCTGCAGATGGTGCCGTGGGCGCACGAGGTGCGCGAGCAGTGGAAGAGCGGGCGCATCCCGCTCTGGAACGAGACCGCCGGATCGGGCTCGCCGCTGCTGGCCAACAGCCAGAGCGGCGCGCTCTCGCTCCTGCGCCTTCTGGCGCTGCCGCTCGACCTCGGCCATGCCATGGCCGCCGAGGGGGCGTGGAAGGTGCTGATCGCGCTGACGTTCACCTTCCTCTTCTGCCGCCGGCGCTACGGCGAGCTGGCCAGCGCCTTCGCCGCGGTGAGCTTCGCCTTCGGCGCGTTCCTCTGCGTCTGGCTGCACTACCCGCACACCACGGTGGCCGCGTTTCTCCCCGCGGCGCTGTACGCCGTCGACCTGCTCGCGGAGCGCGTGACGCACGGCAGGTTCGTCTTCGCCTCCGTGGTCTGGGCGCTGATGCTCACCGGCGGCCATCCGGAGACCGCGGCGCACATCGCCTTCTTCACCGTGCTGGCCATTCTCTGGATCGCGTTCGTGGAGAAGGCGCCGCGGCGATTCCTGGTGGCGGGGCTCGCCTCCATCGCCGCCGGCGCGCTGCTGGCGGCGCCGCTGCTCGTGCCCTTCGTCGAGGCGCTGCCGAAGTCGCTGCGGTACTTCATGCTGAAGAGCGCGGGGCCGCCGAAGAAGATGCTCGCCGACTGGGCCAGCACCATCGGGATGCTGCAGCCGCACTTTTTCGGCGTGGTCCCGATGGAGCCGGCCTGGGGGCCGGCCGGGCCGGAGATCATCACCGGATTCGTCGGCTCGCTCGGCGTGGTGGGAGGAATCGCCACCGCGCTCTCGGTGGTGCGCGGGCGGCGCTGGCGCTCGCGCGAAGCGTTCTTCGTGCTGGCCACGATCGTGGCCATCGGCATCGTCTATTTCTGGCCGGGCATCGTCGACGCCTTCAACCTCCTCTTCAGGTTCGCCGCGAACGCGCGCGTCCGCCTGCTGATCGCCTTCTTCCTCTCGGTGCAGATCGCGGCGGCGATCGATCGGCTCATCGAACGCACGGCTGAGCGCGTCACGCTCCTGCTGGCCATCCTGGCCACCAGTGCGCTCTACCTCTCCATGCTCGCCTTCCACTTTCCGACGCGCGCCGAGAAATGGGGTGCGGTCTACGCGCTGCTGCCGAGCGTCGCCGTGCTGCTGGTGGCCACCGCCGCCGTGCTGACGCGCCGGCGCGTGCTGCTCCTCGGGCTCCTGCTCGTCGCCGCCGGCGAGGTGTGGAACGTGACCTGGGCGTGGAACCCGGTCCTTCCCGCCTCGGCGATGTATCCGCCGACGCCGCTGGTGCGCGAGCTGGTCCGGCTCGGGGAGCAGAACCCGCCGAACACGTTCCGCATCGCCGGCTTCGGCGCGGAGCTCTTTCCGAATCTCCCGACGATGTGGGGACTGGAAGACATCCGCGCGCACGACGTGATGACGCCGTGGCGCTACATGGGACTGCTGCAGGTGGCGACCGGCCACTACAACATCGGCGACTACTTCGCGCAGTGGAACGACCTGACCACGCCGCTCCTCGACTACCTCAATGTGAAGTACTACGCGATGTCGTCGCGGGAGCGGATCGACGATCCGCGCTTCGAGCTGCGGTACGACGGGCGCGACGGCCGCATCTACGAGAACCACGGCGTGCTGCCGCGCTTCTTCGCCGCCCGCAACGTGATGCTCGAATTCAACGAGAACCGCTTCATCGAGATCCTCTCCAGGCACCGGGACTGGGCACACACCGCGGTCCTCGACCGCCTGCCGGTGGAGAACGACCGGATGCGTACAGACCTCCTCGCGCCGCGCGCGCCCGACGCCGCCGAGGCGGCGGTGACGATCGCGTCGTCGTCGCCGACGCGCTACCGGATGCGCGTCGACGCGCCGCGCTACACGCTGGTGGTGAGCAGCATTCCGTGGATGCCCGGATGGAAGGCCACGCGCAACGGCAAGGCGCTGCGCGTCATCCGCGTCAACGCCGCGTTCGTCGGCTTCGCCGTCCCGCCGGGCGGCGGCGAGGTCGAGGTGCGCTACTCGCCGGCATCGTTCTGGGCGGGCGTGGCCCTCTCGCTGGCAACCCTGGCCGCCCTGTTGGCGTATAAACTAGTGAGAAGGACATGATCCGCCCGCCCGCCATCCTCTTCCTGATCGCCGCCATCCTGTTGGCGGTGGTGGTCTGCGCGCCGCTCCTCGCGCTGCCGATGGTCTTCGTCTTCGCGGCGACCGCCGTCGCGCTGCGCCGCACCTTCGTCTCCTCCGACGAGCAGCCGATCGCTCTCGCCGCGCTCGTCGCCTTCCGCGGCCCTCCGGTCTAGCTCGAGCGGCCTAATACCCCTCATCCGGCCTTCGGCCACCTTCTCCCCGCAAGCGGGGAGAAGGGCTGGCGATCTTCAGGGCCGGGTGAGGGGCTCATCCACCGAGCCGAAGGAGGCCTGCCGTGTCATTCCTCAAATTCATGGGAAAGCTGTTGATGTTCGCCACGCTCGAAATGGCCGTGCTGAGCGGCGTGAAGATCAGCCAGGAAGAGATCGAGAACCTGATGAACGCGATGCACCGCGTGGAAGTGGTGCACGTGGTGAAGAAAGATCGCGACGGCGACCCGAAGTAAGATCCCCGAATGCCCCTCGCATCCGGCACCCGCTTCGGCGTGTACGAGATCCTCGGACCCGTCGGGGCGGGTGGGATGGGGGAGGTGTACCGGGCGCGCGACGCGCGGCTGCAGCGCGACGTGGCCATCAAGATCCTCCCCGAGGCGCTGTCGCAGGATCGCAGCGCGGTGGCGCGGTTCCAGCGGGAGGCGCAGGCGGCCTCCGCCCTCAACCATCCGCACATCCTCAGCATCTACGAGGTGGGATGCGTCGAGGCGCGCGACTACATCGCCATGGAGCTGGTGACGGGCGAGACGCTGCGCGACCGCATCGCGCGCGACCGCGACCTCGCCTCCATGCTCGACATCCTGGTGCAGGTCGGCGACGCGCTGGCCCGCGCGCACGAGGCGAGCATCGTCCACCGCGACCTCAAGCCGGACAACATCATGGTCACGCCGGACGGCTACGCCAAGGTGCTCGACTTCGGCCTGGCCAAGCTGCTCCTCCAGCCGCCGGATGCCGATGCCGCGACCGCGGTGATCAGTGAAGAGACGCGCATCGGCACCTTCGTCGGCACCGCCGCCTACGCCTCGCCGGAGCAGGCGCGCGGCGAGCCGATCGACGCGCGCTCCGACATCTTCTCCTTCGGCTGCATCGCCTTCGAGGCGGTCACCGGCCAGCGCGCCTTCCGCGGCGAGACCGCGCTGCAGACGCTGACCCTCATCGTCACCGCCGAGCCGCCGGCGCTGCGCAGCGTGAGCCCGCGCGCGCCGGCCGAGCTGCAGCGCGTGGTGACGCGCTGCCTGGCCAAGGACCGCGAGCAGCGCTATGCGTCGATGAACGACGTGGTGGTCGCGCTGCGCCGCGTCCGCGACGGCATGCGCGACGCCGGCCCGCGCCGCCTGCCGGTGCTCACCCAGCTCACGTTCGACAAGGCCGTCGAGCAGTTCCCCGCCATCTCCGCCGACGGCGCGCGCGTCGCCTTCAGCCGCGACGCCGGCAAGGTGCGCAAACTGATGCTGACCGTCATCGGCGAGGGAGGGGAGGAGCCGCTCACCGACGGGCTGCACGACGACATCCAGCCCGCGTGGTCGCCGGCCGGCGACAAGATCGCCTTCGTCCGCTCGCGCGAGCCGGGCGAGCGGATCGAGCCGGGCGACGTCTTCGGCCGCTTCCACGGCGGCGACGTCTGGCTGCTCGACCTCGCCTCCGGCAAGACCTCGCTCATCGTGCGCGACGCCGCCAATCCGTCGTGGTCGCCCGACGGCACCCACATCGCCTTCGACGCGGGGCTCAGCGGCCCGTGGCGCATCTGGATCGCCGATGCGCGCGGCCGCAACCTGGCGCAGGCCACCATCGACGACACCGACGCCGTCCACCACGTCCGCCCGCGGTGGTCGCCCGACGGGCGTCGCGTCGTCTTCCAGAACCTGGAGGGGACGAAGTTCGACATCCGCGTGGTCGACCTGCGGACCAAGGCGATGACCTGGGTGACCAACGACTACACCATGGACCTGCATCCGGTCTGGGCGCCGTCCGGCGACGCGATCTACTTTTCTTCGTATCGCGGCGGCGGCATCAACGTCTGGCGCATCCCGGTGGAGGACGACGGCACGCCGTTCGGCGCGATGGAGCAGGTGACCGCCGGGCCGGGACACGACGTCGACCTCGACGTGGCGCCGACCGGGCGCCTGGTCTGCGCCATCCTCAAGCAGAACGCCGACATCTGGCGCCTGCCGGTCGACCCGTCGTCCGGCGCGGCGACGGGCGCGCCGGAGCCGGTGATCGCCACCACGCGCGAGAACACGCGCGGCGCCTGGTCGCCCGACGGCGCCAGCCTCGCCTTCAGCTCCGACCGCGGCGGCGCCATGAACCTCTGGCTGCGCGACGCGGCCGGGCGCACCCGCCCGATCACGCGCGGCGCGGGCAGCGACTACCAGCCGCACTGGTCGCCCGACGGCCGGTCGCTGGCCTTCTTCTCCGGCCGCGGCGGCGCGCTCGACATCTGGCGCGTCGACGTCGCCTCGGGCGAGATGACGCGGCTGACGCACGGCGAGGGAGTGCACATCAATCCCTTCTTCTCGCCCGACGGCGCGCGCATCGCCTTCCAGTCCGACCGCGACGGCCGCCTGGAGCTGTGGGTGATGAACGCCGACGGCGCGGAGGCGCGGCAACTGACGGACGTCGGCATCGTGGGGCACTTCATGCGCTGGTCGCGCGACGGGACGCGGATCTACTTCCGCTCGCCGACCGGCTCCAAGCCGCGGACGATGACCGTCGCGGTCGACGGCGGCGGCGACCCCGAGCCGACGGCGACGGTGATCGGCGGCTCGCACATGTCGCTCTCGCCCGACGAGTCGATGATCATGGACGTGGTCGGCCACCGCGTGCTCTGGGTCTCGCCGCTGACCGAGGGGGAGCCGCGCAAGGTGTTCGAGTTCGACGACGCCGACAGCCGCATCGATTACCCGGTGTGGTCGCCGGACGGCCGATGGATCCTCTTCGATCGGTTTACGCCGCACAGCGGGGATATCTGGATGGTGGAGCCGTAGGAATGTTGAATGTTTAATGTTGAATGTTAAATGTTGACGAATCGTCGCCCCCATTCAACATTCACCATTAAACATTCAACATTCCCGTCTCTGACGCACATGATCAACGTCCGCAACCATTTCCCCGCGCTGAATCGCCTCCACAACGGCCAGCCCGTCGCCTACTTTGATTCTCCCGGCGGCACGCAGGTGCCGCGGATGGTCGGCGAGGCGATGACGCGCTATCTGTACGAGCACAACGCGAACACGCATTGGGCCTATCCCACCAGCGCGGAGACCGACGCGATCATCGCCTCGGCGCGCGCGGCGTGCGTGCGCTTCTTCGGCGCCAGCGAGCGCGAGATCGTCTTCGGCAACAACATGACCACGCTCACCTTCCACCTCTCGCGCGCCCTCGGGCGCACCTGGTCGGCCGGCGACGAGGTGATCGCCACCGAGCTCGATCACCACGCCAACGTCGCGCCGTGGCGCGCGCTGGAGGTCGATCGCGGCGTCGTGGTCCGCAGCGCGCGGATGATCCCGGAGACGGGACAGCTCGACTTCGACCATCTCGCGCAATTGATCGGGCCGCGCACGCGGCTGCTGGCCGTCGGCGGCGCGTCGAACGCCATCGGCACCATCAACGACCTCGGGCGGGTGCGCGACCTGGCGCGCGAGGCCGGCGCGCTCTTCTTCGTCGACGCCGTCCACCTCGCGCCGCACGAGCGCCTCGACGTCCGCGCCCTCGGCTGCGACTTCCTGGCCTGCTCGTCCTATAAGTTCTACGGCCCGCACGCCGGCATCCTCTTCGCGCGCGGCGAGCTGCTCGAGTCGCTGCCGTTCCCCAAGCTCGCGCCGGCGCCGGACAAAGGTCCGGAGCGCGCCGAGACCGGGACGCAGAACCAGGAAGGGATCGCCGGCATCGAGGCCACCATCCGGTTTCTCGAGTCGCTCGACTGGCCGGCGCTGCACGACGAAGGCTCGCGCTTCGCCGCGCGGCTCTGGAACGGCCTGTCGTCCATCCGCGGCGTGCGCCTCTACGGCCCGCCGCCGGGGCAGCCGCGCACGCCGACGGTGTCGTTCACGCTCGACGGCTTCACCGGCGAGGAGGTGTCGCGCGCGCTGGCCGAACGCGCTCTCTTCGTCAGCCACGGCGACTTCTACGCGCAGACGGTGGTGGAGCGGCTGGGGGTCGAGGCGCTGGTGCGCGTCGGCTGCGCCTGCTACACCTCCATGGAGGAGATCGAGCGGCTGCTCGACGCGGTCAGCGAGTTGTCCGGGATTTGAACATCCGTTCGAATTGCAAAAGATTTTGACGGAGGTGTGAGAGCTAAATCATTGAATCCAGTGACTGAAGCGCGTGGCTCTGCTTTTGGACATGTGCCCGGTCACTATGATGATCGAAGCCATCGCCCTGACCGCCCTTCTCTCCCGCCGCCTGCCCGAGCCGGTTGTCACCTGTCATAAGGGCACCGTGTCGTACCGCTTCGTCGGCGCGCCCGGTACCACCTTCAAATACATGGGCGAGTCGTACTCGGTGCCGAAGAGCGGCTCGATCGAGCTGATCGGCCACGGCGGCGACCGCGAGTACCAGTTCGCCGACCGCATCCTCCCGCTCGAGGTGTGGCCGATCAACGAATTCGGCACCCGCACCGTGCCGCTGCCGGTGAAGTGACAGAGCCTTACGGTTTCGGTTTCTTCGAAAGGACCGTCACCGCCTCCAGCCCTTCGAAGTCCGAGTCGGTGGTGACGAGTTGCGCGCGGTTCTCGCGCGCGAACGCCAACATCATGGCGTCCGCCATCGCCAGGCCGTGCGCCAGGCTGAGGTCAGCCGCCGTGAGGGCCACTTCCTCGGTCAGATCGGCCACTCTCGTCTTCTTCATCGTGGCGATCCGCATCGAGCGCGGCATCTTCGGACCGCTCCCGCTTGATCCATTTGTACACTTCGTAGATCGCGATCGTCGGCGTGATGACGTCCGCCGGCTGCCGCAGGCGAGCGGCAAACTCATTGCCGTGTGGACCGTCCGCGAAAAATTCGATCCACCCGGACGAATCCAGGACGATCAAATCCTGTCCTTCTTCTCACGAAATCCGGTGGTCTTCATCCCGCGCACGAAACCGCGCATCGAGGCGATCGGCCGGTCCGGCACCAGCGTGATCTGCCCGCCTTTCGCAATGACCTGGAATTCCTGTCCGACGCGAACGTCGGCGGTTCGCCGCACATCCTTCGGGATGACGACCTGATACTTCGACGATACCTTCGTGCGTGCCATCCGTCTCTCCGATACCGACCGATGATCGATACCGGTGATCGTAAGACGCGAACTGCTGTGACGTCAACGCGATGCGCGTCAGTCGCTGGCCGTGCTCACCGGTGGCGCGGTCGTCTTCCGGTTCCGCGGCGGTGCGTTGAACGTCACGCCGGTCTCGATCTCGACCGGCTCACCGTTCACCAGGTACGGCTTGAAGCGCCACTGCAGCAGCGCGTCGGTGATGAGCTGCGCCTGCTCGGGGAAGGCGCTCAGGATGTGGACGTGCTTCACCCGTCCTTTCTTGTCCACCACCAGGCGCGCGGGGATGGCGTTGAACCGGCGGTCCTTCAGCACCGGGTCGACGCGCTCGATGACGTTGGCGCGGGTGACGTAGTCGGCGACGCAGCGCGGCCAGCCGGCGTCGTCGAACTTCATGGCGTCGAGATCCTTCACTAGCGACTCGATCAGCTTCGGATCGCGGCTGCTGAAGACGAACTGCACGGCGTGGCAGCGCACCGTGGTGGCCAGCACCGCCCAGTGAATCCCCGCCACCTTCGACTCGTAGTCGAACCGCGAGAAGGGGCGGCCGGCGATGGTGAGCTCGGCCGGCGCGCGCTCGACGTCGTAGTACGGCTCGAGGTGCTCGCGGCGGTAGGCGATCAGCTCCTTCGCGTCGTCGGCGGGCATCGGCGCGAAGAACATGTCCTGCGCGGAGATCAGCACTGTCCCCTTCGACGGACCCTTGAACTTCGGCGCCGGCACCACGTTCGACAGGACGTAACCGCCCGACTCGGATGGCGGCGGCCCGCCGAACGGCTCGGACCAGTCGTCCGGCAGCGTCCACGACATCCCGAAGTAGCGGTTCTTGTAAACGCCCTTGACCACCCCTCCCTCCTCAGGGAGCGGCACGGAGTGATCGCTGGCGCTGGGCACCGCCCCTTTGACCAGGATGACGTCGGCCGGCACCTTCTGCAGCACGGCGCCGGGCTGCGGATCGGGGCCGAAATCGCCGGTCGGGGGGAGGGTCTCGGGGAGCGTTTGCGCCATTCCGGTTACGGCCACAAGGAGCAGCGCGCAGAGGTACGTCGGTTGCACACGAGTGCGGCGGAACATGTTCCTCCCTTTTTTCGTGGCAGGCCGCTGACGTGGGAGCGTCAGCGGCCTGCGGAAGCCGGTCTCACCGGCTGTGAAACCGCATCACAACGATCGTAAGAAGTTCAGGACGTCCTGCTGCTGGTTGGGTGTCAGGTTCACCAGGAAGTTGAACGACGGACCATTCGCCTCGGACCCCTGGGCGTTGTGGGCCTGAATGGCGGTGATCAGGTTCTTGGTGCGGCCGTCGTGCAGGAAGAAGATGCGCTTGCCGAGGCCCCACAGAGGCGCGGTGCGGAACTGATCGCCGCCCGCGTTGCCCTGCGAGACGTTGTCGTTCAGCGTGGTGCCCATGTGATGGATCTCGAGGTCGCTGTAGAGCGTCGCCGTCACCTGGTTCAGTCCCGGCGTGAAGCTGGAGCGGAAGGTGGTCAGCGACGGCGTGTGGCAGACGTTGCAGCCGATGGCGTTGAACAGGTTCCGCCCGTTGTTGATGGAGGTCGAGCCGCCCGGAACGGTGGTCGACGGCACCGGCGGCGCCAGCAGGCGCATGAACATGGCAAAAGCGACCGTGTCGCTGATCACTTCCTCGCCCACGCCGCCGAAGTTGGTGAGGTCCTCGGGCGTCGCGTTGAACTTGCAGGCGTTCGCCAGGCCGGGCGACTGCATCCCTTCACCCGGCAACGGGCGCTCCTGCTGGAACAGCTCGTTGGACACGCCCTGCTCCACCAGGTAGGCCTCGCCGGCGAAGATCTCCAGCGACTTGTTCTGCGCCTTCCAGCCGAAGCGGGCGATGGTTCCGGCGTTGCCCTCGCGGTTGAAGGTGCCGGTGATGCCGAAGCTGTTGTTGGCGTTGCTCGCCGCGTTGGCCAGCAGCGTCGACTCCTCGATGTTCTCGATGAGGCCCGAACCGAACGTCGGGGTGGGGATGCGGAAGATGACGTTGTTGGTCTGCTGCGCCAGCGCGAAGCTCGGCTGCGGGATCAGCGCGGTGGTGCAGCCCGGCGCGTCGGTGCGGCCGGCGATGGTGTAGAGGTCTTCCACGCCGCCGTTCGGCCGGTTGGTGTCCGGAAAGCCGTTGGTGAAGAAGAAGGGGAAGCGCGCCTCGCGCACCGGGCCCGTGCTGGTGATGAACGACGGGATGGTGTTCGTCGCCCCATTGGCCGTGGCGTCCGCGACCTGCGGGTTCACCGCCGGCGCGCTGCCGCCGATGGCCGGCTGCGCGTGGCAGGCGGCGCAGCTGCGCGAGTTGAAGCGCGGTCCGAGTCCGGCGTCCGGCGCGCCGGGGATGGTGCCGGAGACCGAGTTCAGATCCTCGAACGCTTCCTTGCCGTGATTGAAGAAGGCCAGGCTGTTCGCCGGGTTGTTGGCCGCCACGGACGCGAGCGGATCGCCCGCACCGGCGGCACCTCCTCGGACGCCTGGATCCACCTGGCCGTACAGCGATAACGGGACGATGAGAGCGAGGACTAACAGCAGCAGAGACGTGCGTCGGGTCATATACCTCCTCCTTTGCGCGTGAGAAAGACAGACATCCGGGTCACACCATGCGGACGGTCGACGCGACCGCCACATTCGTTACTGCCGAATCGTCAGCGCGGAGCTCGAACGAGTACTCCGTCGGTCACGGAACTGGGATTACCGTAATTTGGGCTCTTGTACTGAGGGGTGTAGGGGCGTAGAAAACCCATACCGCCAAAAAGGGAAGGTCAAGAAAGGACTCTAAATGGGGAGCGAGCAGGGGGCAGCGAGCAGCGAGCAGGAGGCAGCGAGCGGCGGGCGGCGAGCGGCGCGCGGGTAGGCAGCAGGTAACGGCTTTTCCCGCTCGCTGCTCGCTGCTCGCCGCTCGCTATTCAGCTCACAGGTACGAGACCGGCGCCTCAGCCGCCGCCTTCGCCACCGCGCGACGCTGCTCCTCGGTGAGTCCCGCATCGACGTCGATGCCGAGGGCGGCGGCGGCTAGCGCGGCGGCGAACTGGTCGCCCTTGGCGTAGGCGGTCTCGAAGGCGATGGCGGCCTTCTCGTTGGTGCGGAAGCGCTCCGCTTCCTGGAAGGTGAGGACGTCGCGCATGGCGCCGGAGACGCCGAGGTAGCGCTTGGCCCAGATCACGCGGGGGGGCAGGAGGCGCGCGCGGTCGACGGGCCTGGGATAGGACTTCTCGCTCAGCTCCGGCGGGATGGCCAGCGTGTTCGAGGCCTCGTAGGCGCGGGCGCGCGTGACGACGGCGTCGTTGAGGGTGAAGACCGCGTAGGCGGCGGAGGTCTCGTCGATGGAGTGGTGCGAGGCGAGCGCCTCGTCGAACTCCTCCCAGGCGGCGATCACTTCGCGCGCCGCGGTCTTGCGCGCCGCGATGTCCTTCCGCGCCTGCGCCTCGACCATCCGGCGGTAGGCCGGGACGGACTTCGCCATCAGGCCGCGCACCAGCGCGTCGAAGGTCAGCACGTGCGACATCGGCGTCAGCGCGCGCTTCGGCGCGGCGCCGGACGTCGTCGCCTTCGTCACCAGCTCCGACAGCTGCGCTGTCGAGTAGGCCTTCGGCGCGTCGGCGTCGGTCTCGGCGTCGACTTCCGCCAGCGGATGGCTGAGATAGTTCTCGACGTATCCCAACGCCAGCGGCTGCAGGGCGAAGCCGCCGTCGGACGGCATGTGCAGCGGCTTCTTGCGCCCGAACATCCCCGCCTCGAAGTGCTCCGGCACCACGCGCTCGAGCGCGGCGGCGCAGAGCATGGCGGCGTCGTGCTCGCTGCCGCGGCTCGGGTTGGTGCGGAAGAGGATGAGCGCCTTGAGCGTCTCGACGTCGCGGTCGCGCTGCGAGCCGAGTTGCAGCTCCGCCTGCTCGATCCGCGCGAGCGTCTGCTGGATCCCGCCCGCGGTCTGGTACAGCGCCGGCCGCGAGAGGACGTCGCGCAACAGGTCGATCTTCAGCACGTAGCCGCGGTAGGCGGAGTTGGTCGGGTCAAGCACCTTCAGCTGCGACGCGTGATACTTCGCCTCGGTCAGATCGAGTCCGCTCAGGCTGTGGTGCATCTCGGCGAGATGCATCTGCTCCAGCTTCTCGGTGGTGCCGACCGGGATGAACTGGATGAAGATGACGAACAGCACGGCGATCGACACCGCGGCACAGGCGAGCTGCCAGGTCAGGCGGTGGCGCACCTTCCGCCACCAGGTGGCGATGCGGCTGAAGAGCGTGCCGTCGGCCGGCCACGCGCCGGTGCTCTCCTTGTAGATGCGCCAGGTGGCGGCGACGGCGAAGATGACCAGGCAGGCGAAGCCGAGGAGGCGCAGCACCGCGCCGCCGAGCGTGGCGCTGGCCTTGGCGATGAGGGTGTCGACGTTGCCGAAGCGGCGCTCGGCGATCTGGTCGACCTGCTCGATGCGCGTGCCGAGGATCTGGTCGACGCCGGCGATGTTCGCCTTCAGCAGCGCGTCGACGTCGGCCACGCGCGCCTTGAGGCGGCCGTCGATGTCGTTGATGCTCTTGGTGGCAATGGCGTCGATGCGCTTCACTTCCTTGTCGGCGATGGTCTCGACCTGCTTGAGCCGCGTGGCGGCGATGGCGTCGACCTGTCCGATGCGGTGCTCGAGGAGGACGTCGACGTTGCCGACCTGGCGGTTGGCGATCCCTTCCACCTGGTCGATGCGCACGCCGGCACGGCGGTCGGCCTCGTCGAGGATGTTGCGGCTGGCCGTCTCCGCGGAGGAGATGGTCGGCTGCGCGATGGCGCTGATGCCGTCGCCGATCTGCTTGTGCAGGTCGATGTTGCCGCCCACCTTCTTGCTGAACCAGTTCGCGTGCGCCGCCGGGACCAGGAGAAGGGACGCTGCGAGTACAGCTGACGCGCGCGAGTTCATGGTGAGCCTCCGGAGAATGGTGTGCCGAACAGTCTAATCGTTTCAGACTAAGATTGCCTTAAAGAGGTCCAAAATGACTGACCATTCGTTCGGCATCGAAGGGCTTGCAGACGACGACCGCCGCTTCGCCGGATCCCGCTTCGCCACAGTGCGCGACGCTGTCTTCGCCAATCCATATCAGACGGTCTGGGACGGGCCGGGAAAGTTCGAGCGCTTCCGCGTCGACCTCGGCGGCGTGGTGCGCGGCATCCTGCCGTTCGGCAAGCCGTGGCAGCTCCTCGCCGCGGCGAAGCGCACGCTGGCCTCGGAGGCCGACCTCCGCTGGGGTTCCGACGGCAAAGGCTTCCGCCGCCTGCTGCACGCCAACGGGATCTGCCTCACCGGCACCTGGGAGATCACCGCGGATACGCCGTACAGCGGTTACTTCGCGCAGGGAAGCCGCGGCCTGGTGGTCGCGCGCTACTCGACCTGCTGCACGGAGACGCGCCGCGGCTTCACGCGCTCGCTGGCGATGGTCGGGCGGGTCTACCCGACCACGGACCGCAATCATCCGCAGCCGCTGCCGTCCGCGAGCTTCATCACGCAGGAGGACATCGGCGGCGTCAAGACCGCGAACATCAACGGCGCGCTGCTGCGCAATGCGCCGGACACCACGCCGCTCCGCCGCGGCATCGGCGCGCCGATCCTGATGCTCACGGGACTGGCGCTGAAGATCGCCGAGACGAAGGAGACCATCCGGCAGGTCTACCAGATCGCGGAGCTCGGCAAGCCCCCCGGCGCGCCGACGCGCGCTCCCGAGTTCATGCAGTTCACCGTCGCGCCCGAGCAGCCGGTGATCCCCGGCGACGATCTCGACTTCCGCGACGAGATCATGGCGCAGATCTACGACCGCGGCGACGCCGCGCCGAAGCGCAAGCTGGCCTTCGTCATCGAGACCTCGGACACCGGCCGCACGCGCGGCAGCGCCGCCTTCAAGGAATGGCGCGAGATCACCAACTGGAAGGCGATCGGCCGGCTGACCTTCGACGAGGCGTGCGCGTCGCTCAACGGCGACCGCGTCTTCCACGCGCATCATCCGCGCTGGCGGCGCGACCGGAATGACCCGTCCACAGTGCACCGGCTATGATCCGTCCGTGCTCGTTTCGGTCATCCTGCCGGTCTACAACCGCGCCGCTTCGGTCGGCCGCGCCATCGAAAGCGTCCTGGCACAGACGCACCGCGACCTCGAGCTGATCGTGGTCGACGACGGCTCGACCGACGGCACGCGCGCCGCGGTCGAGCGCTACGCGCCGCGGGTGCAATTGCTCTCGCAATCGCACGCCGGCCCCTACGCGGCGCGCAACCTCGCGCTGCGCCACGCGCGCGGCGAGCTGGTGGCGTTCATCGACTCCGACGACGCCTGGCTGCCCGACCGCCTCGCCGCGCAACTGCCGCTCATGCAGCGGCCAGAGGTGGGTTTGGTGTTCGGGGATGTCATTCACCTGCCTGGCCGAAACAGGACGTCGTTCCAGGTCGCGCCGCCGCGCCGCGGCAAGGTCGCCGCGCGCTTCGCCTGGTGCAACTTCGTGCCGACCATCAGCGTCCTGGTGCGTCGCGGGTGCCTGGAAGAAGCGGGCGGCTTCCCCGAGGTGCCGCTGGCCGCCGACTATCTGATGTGGTTCCGCATCGCGCGGCGGCACGAGCTCGACTACGTCGATCGTCCGGTGGCGGAGTACACGGTGCACGCGGACGGCATCAGCTTCGACCTCGGACGCTCGCTCGCCGCGCGCATCAAGCTCTTCTCCGCGGAACTGGCGCGCGTCACCGACCGCGCCGGCCGCGCCATTCTCCGGCTGCTGCTGCTCAATCTCTCGCTGCGCCTGGCGCTGGCTGTGGTGCGCGGCCGCGCGCGCGGCCTCTTCTCATGACCCGGCCGGCCGTCAGCATCGTCGTCGAGACCGTCACCCTGACCGAGCATGGCGGCTCTCCGCTCTCGCTGGATCTCGCCGCCATCGAGCGGCAGACCTATCCGCGCGAGCTGATCGAGACCATCGTCGTTGTCTCACACGATGCCGACGCCGAGGAGCTGCGCCGGCGCCATCCGTCGATCCGACTCGTGACGGCCGCGGACAACTACTTCGCGGCGAAGAATGCCGGTGCCGCGGTGGCGGGCGGGGAGCTCGTCGCGCTGCTCGACGGCGACTGCGAGCCGGCGCCCGACTGGGTGGAGATGCTCGTGGCGCGCTTCGAGCAGGACGTCGACGTGGTGGCCGGCTGCACGCGCTACGCGGGGGAGTCGATGACAGCGCGGACGTTCTCCGTCCCGGACTTTGCGTACATCCTCTCCGAGGACGACGACGCGGCCTCGGGGTTCAACATCAACAATCTCGCCTTCCGCCGCGAGGTGCTGCTGGCGCATCCGTTCGACGAGCGCATCCGCCGTAACGGCGGCTGCTACTTCCTCTTCCACCAGTTGCGCGCCGCAGGCGCGCGCGTCCTCTACGAGCCGCGCGCCACCGTCGCGCACGGCCTCGACATCCATGGCCTCGGCTTCGTCCGCAAACACTTCGACCGCGGCTACGACGGCGTGACCGTCTACCGCCTCGACGACGGCGCCGTGCTGCTCGGCACGCGCGTCTTCCGGCGACTCGGCGCGCCCGCGCTGGTGGCGATCTTCGGACGGCGCATCGTGATCGACTGGCTGCGGATGCTACGGCATCGCCGGCAGATCGGCATCACGCCGCTGGCCCTTCCGTATTACGCGGCGGTGGCGCTGACCACGCGGCTGATCGAGCTGGCCGGCGGGCTGAAGGCGGCCGTCGCGCCGAGGGCATCGAAATAGATGCTGCGCGGCGCGAACATCGTCGTGCTCTCGTCGATCGACTGGTCGTTCAATCGTCAGAATCCGCAGGAAGTGGCCGCCGCGTTCGCGGAGAGCGGCAACCGCGTGCTGTTCGTGGAGAACACCGGCGTGCGGCGTGCGACGCTGCGCGACCTGCCACGGCTGTGGGTGCGGCTGCGCAACTGGTGGCACGCGCGCGGCGGCACGGAGCACACCGCGGGCGGCGTCGACGTCCTCTCGCCGCTGCTGCTGCCGTTTCCGTACGCGCGCGCGGCGGCGCTGGTCAATACGCGGCTGCTGGCGCGCGCCGTCCGGCGGTGGATGCGCGGCGCGCGCGGCGGCCCGCTGATCGTGATCACCTTCCTTCCGACGCCGCTGGCGCGCGCGCTGATCGGCGCGCTGAAGCCGGACCTCGTCGTCTACTACTGCATCGACCGGCTGGCGGAGAGCTCGCGCGGCGCGCGGCGGCTGATCGAGTCGGAGCCGAAGCTGCTGGCCGAGGCCGACCTGGTGCTGGTCACGTCGACGGGACTCTACGAGTTCGCCGGCGACTCGCGGCGCGTGGAGATGCTGGAGAGCGGCGTGCGGATGGAGGAGTTCGAGCGCGCGCGCGCGGAGCGCGCGAAGCCGCACCCCGCGTTCGCCGGAGTGTCGGGACCGGTGGCCGGCTTCGTCGGCAGTTTGCGCGGCTCGACCGACCTCGCGCTGCTGGCCGAGGCCGCGGCGCTGGCGCCGGAGATCACCTTCATGCTGGTCGGTCCCGCCTTCGCCGACCTCGGCGCGTTGCGCGCGCTGCCGAACGTGCGGATCGCCGGCGCGGTGCCGCACCCCGAGGTGATGAAGTACATGGTGCGGTTCGACGCCGGCGTGCTGCCGTACGTGCTCAATCGCTTCACCAGCGACATCATGCCGGTGAAGCTGAAGGAGTACCTCGCGGCGGGACTGCCGGTGGTGGCCACGCCGCTGCCGGAAGTGCGGCGGTTCGCGGACGAATATCCCGGGATGATCGAGTTCGCGAGCGATGCGGGCGAGCTCGTCGCCGCATTGCGCTCGGCGGTGCGCAATCCGCCCGCGGACGCTGCGCAGCGGATGGACGTGGCGCGCGGCTTCGACTGGAAATCGCAGACGAAACGCATGAGCGAGTTGATCGAGTCGGCATTGCGTCCGCTCTCCCCGTTGTAGTTCGCTTGACATCAGCCGCGCACTATTCTGCACGGCCATTTCCCGCCCCGCTTTCCTCCTCGCGGAGCGCGAGCGCCGCATTGTGCAGGATCGATTACCGGCGCCGTCACGCGCCTCAATCTACGCCGCGCAGATAACCCGCCACTCCGAGCGATCGGCGCTAAAACCTTGGTCTGTCGAGGTACCAAGTCATAGCAGCGCACACCAATTCGTCGCGAGCACCCGCATGGTAGAAACCGAGCCAAGTTACTTAAGTCCGCATGCTTCAGCTCAATACCGCGGTGGCTTCGTCGGAGCGATCGATTGATGGATCGGAGGATCAAACGAGTGACGACTGTGCTCGATGAGCGCTTCAAGGATCCTCCGTCCCTGGAGCAGCTTGCGGAGAGCGTCGGCCTGAGCGGCTCCCGCCTGGCGCACCTTTTCCGCGCCGAAGTGGGGATGTCGATGCAGGCGTACATCCGCGAGCGCCGGCTGCTGATGGCGGCCATGCTCCTGGTGCAGACGCACGAGCACATCTCGCAGATCGCGTATAGCGTCGGCTTCGGCGACGTCTCCAATTTCAACCACGCATTCAAGCGGCGCTTCGGGATGTCGCCGCGACAATACCGAACGACCCACGACAACTAGGTCTTCACCCGCTCGGCAGGTGGGGGAAAGACAGGGAGACCCTCTTCCGCTTCGGCGGGAGAGGGTCTTCGCTTTTCCGCGCTGCCGCCGGCCGCCGGCGACAGCACACCGATCGACAGCGACAGCGACGCCTCCACGCTCCGCGCCACGTGCCACCACCCTCGCGGGATGTAGAGGCAGTCGCCGGCCACCAGCAGGCTGGCCATGGCCGGCGACGTCTCGCGCTCGTACTGCATGTCGCGCGGCATGGCGTCGATGACCGGCGCGGGGTTGACGGTGTTGCGGCGCAGGAAGTACTCCTTCGCGCCGCCGGTCTGCACGATGAGGACGTCTTCGCAGTCGTAGTGCCACCCGAAGCTGTGGAAGCCCGGCGGCGTGGCGAAGATGTGGATGGTGACGTCGCCCTCGTTCTCCTCGGCGACGGCGTCCGCGAGCGCGCGCAGCCCGTCGTCATAGCGCTCGCAGTGACGCAGCACGAGCGACCAGCCGTCGTGGAACAGCGCCAGCGCTTCGTCGACGGTGGCCGGCCGCTCGTCGCGCTTGCGCGCGTTGCGCACCACGAGCAGGTCTGCCTCGCTTTGAAGGACGGACTCGACCGTTGCCCAAGTCAGGTATGCCAGTGCGCCGCGCGCGGTCGAAGCGCACGCCAGCGGTGTGCGCTGGAAATGCTCGCGCTCGAACACCTCCCGCGGCAGGTCCAGCCAGGGCGAAAACATGGGCCCGAACTATGAATTACGGACAGCATGCGCATCAAGCTTCACGTCCTGCTGCTTGCCACGCCGCTTTTGCTCGCGCTCGCCGCCTGCGAGTCGGCCAAGTTGCCGGTCGAGGCGGGGATGGGGCCGAGTCCCACCCTCCCGCCGCCCCGCTCGTCGCTCATCCCGACCGTACACGTCGCCACCGCCACCGGCTGGCCGTCGGGCGCCACGCCGCGTGCGGCGGCCGGCTTCCGAGTGGCGCCGTTCGCCACGGGACTCGAGCACCCGCGTTGGCTCTACGTGCTGCCGAACGGCGACGTGCTGGTCGCGGAGTCGGCTGCGCCGCCGGCGCCGCCGGAGAAGGGGATCAAGGCGTGGTTCATGAGGATGTTCATGAAGCGCGCGGGCTCCGCGGTACCGAGCGCGAATCGCATCACGCTGCTCCGCGACGCGGACGGCGACGGCACCGCCGAGGTGCGCACGCCGTTCCTGCAGAACCTCTTCTCGCCGTTCGGCATGGCGCTGGTCGGGCGCGACCTCTACGTCGCCAACGCCGACGCCGTCGTCCGCTTCGACTACACCGACGGCGCCACCTCGATCTCCGGCAGCGGGACGAAGGTCGCCGACCTCCCCGGCGGCCCGATCAACCATCACTGGACCAAGAGCCTCGTCGCCAGCGCCGACGGCTCCAAGCTCTACGCCGGCGTCGGCTCGAACAGCAACGTGGCCGAGAAGGGGATGGAGGTCGAAACCAACCGCGCCGCGATCCTGGAGATCGACCGCGCCACCGGCCGCACCCGCCTCTTCGCCTCGGGGCTGCGCAACCCGGTGGGGATGGCCTGGAACCCGTCGAACGGCGCGCTCTGGACCGTGGTCAACGAGCGCGACGAGCTCGGGAGCGATCTCGTCCCCGACTACCTCACCTCCGTCACCGAGGGCGGCTTCTACGGCTGGCCCTACAGCTACTACGGCCAGCACGTCGACGCGCGCGTCGAGCCGCCGCGCCCCGACCTCGTGGCGAAGGCGCTCGTCCCAGACTACGCGCTCGGCAGCCACACCGGCTCTCTCGGTCTTGCGTTCTACGACGCGGCGCTCTTCCCCGACCGCTACCGCGGCGGCGCGTTCGTCGGCCAGCACGGCTCCTGGAATCGCCGTCCACGCGCCGGTTATCGCGTGATCTTCATCCCCTTCGCCGGCGGGCGTCCCGCCGGCGAGGCGGAGGAGGTGCTCGCCGGCTTCGTCAGCGATGAGGGCAACGCGATGGGACGCCCGGTCGGCGTGGTGGTGGACGGGAAGGGCGCGCTGCTGGTGGCGGACGACGTGGGCAACGCGGTCTGGCGCGTCACGCGGTAGGGAGCGCCGGCGTCCGCGCCGGCTGGACCGCCGCCGTCCCGGCGGCGAGACGCCGCCTGGCCAGCCGGCGGGAGGCCGGCGCTCCGTCTACTCCGCGAGCAGCTCGTCGATCCGCCGCGACAGCTCCGCCTCCGACATCCGCGTCGGCGTGTACAGCCGCACCGTCCCCTTCTTGTCGAGCAGCGCGAAGGTCGGCGTGGCCGAGCCGCCGTAGCGCACCATGCCGTCGGTGTTGATCACCACCGGCACGTCTTCCAGTCCGAGGTAGACGCTCTTCCAGACCTTGTCCACTTCCGCCTTCTCCTCGTCGGCGGTGGCCGGCTTTTCGGCGACCGTTCCGTAGAGGCGCGTCACGGCGAGCATGGCCACGCCGCGGCCGCGGTACTTCTGCCAGACGCGCGCGAGCGACGGCGCCTGCGCCTTGCAGTCGCCGCACCACTGCGCGAAGAAGAAGAGGAGCACCGGCTTGCCGCGCAGCGCGGCGAGCGGCGCGCCGTCGATGGCCGGCGCCGGCTGGCCTTCGAGCGAGAGCTGGTTGATGTTCTTGCTGATGCGCGAGCGCAGCGCGGGCGCGGTGGCGCGCGCCAGCTCGGCGTCGAGGAAGCGGATGGCGGCGCCGCGGCCGTCGCGCGCGGCGATGAGCTTTCCTTCCACTTCGATCGCCGCGCCGAGCGGCACCAGGAGCTCCGGCGTCTCCGACTTGATCTCGCGGCGCAGCTCCGCCACGAAGTCGCGCGCCAGGTCGGGCCGCCGCAGCAGCTCCGCGCCGCGAGCCAGCCAGCCGACGGCGTCGAGGTACTCGGCGTCGACGCCTTTCTCTTTCTTGTAGTCCTCCACCTGCGCCATGCCGGTGAGGAGGTCGCCCGCCGAGATCTTGAATCGGACGCCGCGCACCAGGTCGGCGGCGAAGCCGCTCTGCGCGAGGAGCGCCGAGGCCACCAGAGCAACGATCAGCTTCTTCATGCCGGGTGCGACGCAGGAGGGGAGGGATTGGTTTCGCCGAGCTCGATGCCGAACAGCTCGCGCGCCAGCTGCCGGACCTCTCCCGGCTCGATCGGCGTATCGGTGCGGACGCCGTCGCGATAGCGCGTGACGACCGTCGGCCGGAGAATGACCCGCTCCTCGGGCGTGACGCGCTGGATGGTCAGCGTGCGGCGGAAGATCGACGCCGGGTGCGTCGAGGTGAACCAGTTCGCGATCTCCACGTCGCCGGCGGTATGCGGCATGCCGCTGAACTGGTAGAGGTCTTCGCTCGTGCCGCCGCAATGCATGGTCAGGATCCAGTGCTGGCCGTCGCGGCGGAGCGAGTAATCGACGCCGTGCTGCGCCACGCGCACGCCGTCTTCCAGCGGGATCGGCTCCAGCGGCGTCTGGCCGCCGAAGCCGACGTCGGCCAGCCACGGCCGACCGTCGAGATCGACGCGCAGCAGCATGTGGCTGAGACGCCGCGTCTCCGCCGGACCGGGCCGGCCGAGGAGCGTGGTCACCTCGAAGCCGAGCTCGCGCAGCGCCGCGGCGAGAAGGGTGTTGTGCTCGAAGCAGTAGCCGCCGCCGTCGCGGGCGAGGAACTTGCGCTCGATCGATTCGACGTCGACGCGCACCTCCTGTCCGCGCTGGATGGCGAGGTTGTGAAACGGAAACGCGCCGAGGTGCGCCACGTGCAGACGGCGCAGCGTGTCGAGCGTCGGCGGCAGCGGCCGCGCCACGCCGAGGCGGGCGAGGTAGGTGTCGAGGTTCATGCCGCCATCGTACGCGCGGCGCGCGCTACACTGCGGCGCCTTGAAACGCGTTCTCCTTTATGGCGCCGCCGGCGGCGTCCTCATCGCGCTGCTGAAGGTCATCGAGTACAAGCACTTCATCCAGGCCTATCCCTCCGAGGTCTACGGCGGCCTGATCGCGCTGATCTTCACCTCTATCGGGGTCTACCTCGGGCTGCGGCTGATCCGTCCGAAGGAAGTGGTGGTCGTCGCCGCGCCGCCGCCGTTCGCGCCGGCCGCGGAGACGCTGAAGGCGCTCGGCATCACCCCGCGCGAGTTCGAGATCCTCGGCCTCATCGCCGGCGGCCTCTCCAACCGCGAGATCGGCGAGAAGCTCTTCGTCTCCGAGAACACGGTCAAGACGCACTCGTCGCGCCTCTTCGAAAAGCTGAGCGTGAATCGCCGCGTGCAGGCGGTGCAGAAGGGGAGGGAGCTCGGGCTGATCCCGTGAGGTCAGGCGCAGGCCGAGTCGGGCTGCGCGCATTCGCGGGCGATGAGCACCAGCTCGTCGATGTTGAACGGCTTGGCCAGCAGACGGCAGATGCGCTGCAGGAACTCGCAGCTCATGCGCGCGGGCGACGCGGTAGTGACGATGACGCGCCGCAGGTACTTCGGCTGCGTCACCTCGAGGTAGCCGAGGAGCACGTCGCCGCCGATGTCCGGCAGCATCAGGTCGACGATGAGCAGGTCGTAGGCGACCGTGGCGAGAAGATCCATCGCCGCGCGCGCCGACTTCACCCCTTCGATGGTGAAGTTCTCGCGCTCGAGCACGATCTTCACCAGGTTGAGGATGGCACCGTCGTCTTCGACGACCAGGGCACGATAGGACGAGCGGCGTTCCATGATTGGGGGGAAAGCAAGATCACTGCCGCGCGATGCTAAACTCGCTCAGATCGTGAAAGCCACCGTCGATGAAGTCGAACAGCACCCCGGTGAGTACCTTCATCGCGTGCTGGAGGGCGAAACGGTCGTCCTGTCGTGCCGGACGACTTTGATGCGCCGCTGCCGGACGATTTGAGCAGGGCCTCCCGTCCGGCAGTTTGCCGGCTAAGCGTCGAACGGCCCCTCACCCGGCCTTCGGCCACCCTCTCCCCGCTTCGCGGGGCGAGGGGCACCCGATCTCGAGTGTCCTTCTCCCCTCTCTGAGGGGAGAAGGTGCCGAAGGCGGATGAGGGGAGCGGGGCTAATCCCGGAACAGCGCCTTCCGCGCGAACGGCAGCACCGCGATCTTCAGGTTCAGACCGATGACGCGAAACTGGTCGGCTACATCCGCGGAGATCGGCACCCGCGAGAACAGGATCATGGCGAAGAGGTCGCCCGAGGAGACCAGGCCGCCGAAGCCGAGGACCGACTCGATGCCGTAGGGGATGACAAACTCCTCCTGCGCCACGATGGACGGGCTGCCGAGGGCGCGCGGGACGTAGAAGACGTTGTGGCTGGTCTGCTCCTGGTCGATGATCAGCGTGCGTGACGGCTGCACCACCGTGGCGATCGGCAGGCCGAGCTGCGTGATCAGCTGCGCGATCATCGGCGCCTGCTGCACCATCTCCACGCTCGTCAGAGGAATGACGCGATGGCCGCGTGACTGATGGCGCGAGTTCCACGCCGGCTCGTCGCCGCGCGTGGCGATCAGGGTCAGGCAGCGGAGATCGGTCTGCGCGTCGGCGTTCGGGACGGACTCGCGCACGACGCTCTGCAGATCGCGCGGGAGATCGCGGAAGAGATGCGTCTTGAAGAAGCGGACCAGCGCGCAGGCGGGCTTGCCCTCGGCGTCGACCAGCTCGTTGTGGAAGAACTCCACGGCGCGCTCCGCGGCATCCTCGAGCGTCGGCGGGGCGTCGTCGAACAGCTCGCGGACGCGGCCGCGGCAGTCCATCATTTCCTTGAAGCCGAAGCTGGTGAATGAGTACGGCATCGGGGGCCCCCGTATGATAGCTGCCGATGTGGCGCCGGAGTTGGTCCATCCGCGCATGGCTCGGCGGCCTCGTCGCGGCCGTGGCGCTGCCGCTGCTGCTGCTGCTGGTCTGGATCTTCGCCGCGCAGCTGCAGCGCGAGCTGGGCGAAGCGCGCGAGACGGCGCTGCGCATCGCCAAGGCGACGGCGGCGCAGATCCATTCGCAGAATGAGAGCGCGGCGGCGCTGCTGGCGCAGATGGCGCAGCGGCCGGCCATCCGCGACTTCGACGGCGCGACGTGCGACTCGCTCTTCGCCATCGTCGACTTCTTCCCGCAGTACGCCGACCTGCTCTTCTACGACCGCGGCGGCGCGCTGCGCTGCTCCGCCATGCCGCGCGGCGACGACGCGCTGGTGTCGCGCGCGGCGCAGGAGGAGATCGCCGCCGCGCTCCGCCGCGGCGAGCTGCAGCGCGGCCGTCCGCTGATCCGGCACATTCGCGGCCAGTGGATCTCCATCGTCGCGACGCCGGCCGGCGCCGGGACACTGGTACTGCTGCAGTCGCTCGATCTGCTCCGTCCCGAGACGCCGCCCAACGCCGTGGTGACCATCCTCGATGCGGACGGCACGGTGCTGGCGCGCTCCATCGACGCGCCGAACCTGGTCGGGCGCCAGGTCGGCAACGCCGAAGTGGCCAGAATCGCGCTGCGCGAACGAGAGGGAGTGGCGGAGGCGCGCGGCCTCGACGGCGTCTCGCGGCAGTACGGCTTCACCTATCTGCCGCACCTGCGCTGGACGATCTACGTCGGGCTGCCGACGGCCGCCGTGATGCAGCCGGTGCGGCAGACGATTCTCGTCGGCGCGGTCGGCGGCGTCCTGATCGTCGTCGTCATCGCGGTCGTGGCCATCCTGCTGTCGCGGCGGATCGAGCGGCCGGTCGGCACGCTGGTGCGGGCCGCCGAGTCGTCCACGCCGGCTGCCGGCGCGGGCCGGCCCGCGCGAGATCACGCGGCTTTCCGCCGCGTTCGACGACATGCTGGAGCGCCGCTCCGCGGCGGAGCTGCGCCTGAAGGCGCTGTCGGAGCGGTTGCTGGAAGTGCAGGAGCAGGAGCGGATGCGCGTGGCGCGCGAGCTTCACGACGACCTCGGCCAGGCGCTGACCGCGCTGAAGATGGACGTCATCGGCCTGCTGGAGAAGAGCCGCCACTCGCCCGACGCCGCGCCGATGGTCGAGCGCATCCTGCGCACCATCGACGCCACGGTAACCGCGGTGCAGCGCATCTCCTCCGAACTGCGCCCCAGCGTGCTCGACGACCTCGGACTCTTCGCGGCGATCGAGTCGGAGGCGCAGCTCTTCGAGGAGCGCACCGGCATCGAGTGCGAAGTCTCCCTTCCGGCCGGGGGGCCCGAGGTGGAGAAGGCGGCGGCCACGGCGATCTACCGGATCGTGCAGGAGGCGCTGACCAACGTGGCGCGGCACTCAAATGCCGCGCGCGTGGAGATCCGTGTCCGCGAGCGCGCCGACGAGCTGTACCTGGAGATCCGCGACGACGGGCGCGGCATCGAGCCGGCGCAGGTCGCCGACGCGGCCTCACTCGGCCTGGCGGGCATCCGCGAGCGCGCCGGCATCCTCGGCGGCACGGCGCTCATCGAAGGGGTGGTGGGGCGCGGTACGATCGTCTCCATCCGCCTGCCGCGCGGCGCGCGGACCGGGAGCGAGCCTTGATCAACGTTCTGATCGCCGACGACCACGACATCGTCCGCGAAGGGGTGAAGCAGATCGTGGCCGACACCACCGACATCGTCGTCGGCGGCGAGGCGCGCACCGGCAACGAGGTGATCGCCGAGGTGCGCGGCCGGAAGTGGGATGTGGTCATCCTCGACCTCAACCTCCCCGACCGCGCCGGCCTGGAGGTGCTGTCGCAGCTCCGTTCCATGGCGCCGCAGCTGCCGGTGCTCGTCTTCAGCATGCATCGCCAGCCATCGTACGCCACGCGCGCGCTGAAGGCCGGCGCGTCGGGGTACGTCAGCAAGGATTCGGCGCGCGAGCATCTGGTCGCCGCCATCCGCAAGGTGGCGCGCGGCGAGCGCTTCCTGACGCCCGAGCTGGCGGAGACGATGATCTTCGGCGTGGTGGACGCCACCGGCGAGAACGTGCACGAGCGCCTCTCCGACCGCGAGTTCCAGGTGCTCTGCCTGATCGCCGCGGGCAAGCCGCCGCGCGAGATCGCCACGGAGCTGAGCCTGAGCGTCCGCACGGTCGGCACGCACCGCGCGCGGCTGCTGGCGAAGATGGGGCTGAAGAACAACGCGCAGCTGGTGCAGTACGCGATCGAGCACGATCTTCTCCCCGACGTCGAGTAAGGGGTGAATGCGTCGCGCGAACACGTTCGCGCTTCCGCTCGAGCCGTGATTGACATAACCCATGGCAATCACGCCTCCGCTCGAGCCACGATTGACATACCCCCATGTCAATCATGCCTCCGGCCGAGTCACGATTGACATACCCCCATGTCAATCATGCCTCCGCTCGAGCCACGATTGACATACCCCCATGTCAATCATGCCTCCGGCCGAGTCACGATTGACATCCCCCATGTCAATCACGCCTCCTCTCGAGTCACGATTGACATCCCCCATATCAATCGCGGCTGCGCCATATTTGCGCGTAACAACCAGCGAGTCAGCAGGTTGCGTACAGACGGCGCGGATGGTTCCTGTACAGACGAAATGATTGCCAGAACCGTAAACTAGACTGTCTAGACCGAGGCCATCAGCGTCAGAAGAGCTCCAGCAGGAGGCTTCATGTCTTCAGCCGTTCGTCTGCGCCTTGCATTCGCGTTCATCGTCGCCGTCAGTGCCGCGAGGCCGGTTCCGGCGAGTTGCCTGGCCTCTCTCACCTTGAACCAGATCTCTCCGGGGCGCTATGCCGGCACCGCCATCGGCCAGGGGAGCTGCGGCGCGAACGGCAACCACGTGGAGATCCTGCTGCGGGAAAACGGCGGCGGTTACGGGCTGGTGAAGAGCTGCCCGGACGGCCTGTGTCAATTCGACTTCTCGTTTGCCGCCTCCTGCGCCGGCAACCAGACCATCGAGCTCGCCGTGCGCTGCTCCAGGCAGGCCGGCGAGCTGTGTGTCCCCGACGAGGACGGCCACGACATCAAGACGGTCCAGGGCAACCACGCCAACAATCTGTCGCTCGGCAAGGCGGTCGAGTATCTGACGGTCGGCGGCGGAGCGGGACTGTCAGGCGTCCTGAAGGTCCACGCCCCCGCGGCATGGACGGCGCGCGTCATTCACTACGACTGGCTGATGCCCGACGGCACGTCGTTTCGAGAGGGTTCGCAGCCGGTCGGATCGCCCGACCTGGACGACGTCGACGTGAACTTCACCAACACCTCCCCGGCGAGAGGCGGGACGTTGGTCGCTACGCTCGACTCCTGCAGCGACACCTTTTCTCCGCTCGTTCTCGACGCGGGCGGCGATCACCAGTGCGACGACTGCGACAGGCATCAGCCGCCGGCGTGTCAGAACTGCGTTGCCAAGCCGATTCGGCTGCACGAAGGCGACATGCAGATCACCCAGGCCGATCCTCTGCCCGGATTCAGCGGCATGCCGATGAAGCGGACCTATCACAGCCTCGGGCCTTCACTCACCTGGTTCGGCATGAACTGGAGCTCGATCTTCGATCGCGCACTCTTCATCTATCCGAACGTCGTCGGCGGACCGTGGGCGGTGCTCTGGCTCGACGGCAGCAAACGCTACGTCTTTCGTCCCGTCAACGGCCACTGGGTCCAGCAGTGGCCCCTCGGCAGGCATCCGGCGGTCCTCACCACCGACCCGTCCACCGGCCTCTATACGCTGCAGGAGCCCGAGCGCGATCTGGAGATCGTGATCGAGCCGCAGAACGGACTGCCGGTGAGCTACCGCTCGCGCTCCACCGGCCGCGCGCTCACCATCACGTACAACGGCACGACGCCGGCTCATGCCGGCGACTCGTGGGGAACGTTCGGCTGGACGATCGTCAGCAGCAACCACCGCATCGATTCGATCGCCGTCGACGGTACGTCGCTCAGCTGGCAATACGTCTACAGCGGCGGATCTCTGACGGCGGTGAATGGGCCGGGCGGCGCGGCGTGGCGGACGTATACCTATTCGGGCAACCTGCTCGCCGAGGCGCGCGACGCCGCCGGAAAACTGCTGGAGAGCCACGCGTATGACGGCTTCGGCCGCGCGACCAGCTCCTTGCAGTCCGAGGACGACGTCCAGTCGATTTCGTACGACGCGGCGACGCGCAACGGCGGCGCCGAAGAGCTGACCGCCGTGCAGTCGGCCACGGGCGCGGTCACGAACTACTGGATCGCATACTTCGGCGGACGGGCGCGGGTGGTGGAGATCGAAGGCAACTGCACCAGCTGCGGCGTCAACAACGCGGTGTTCGCCTATAAGCCCGGAAGCTACACGGAGCCGGGAGGCCAGCTGCTCCGCATGCAGGATGCGCGGGGCTACATCACGGAATGGACGTACGACGCGAACGATCGCGTCATCGCGGTGACCAGGGGCCGCAAGCCGACGAGCTGTAATCCGGAGACGGATGCCCTGCGTTGTCACCAGAGTCCCGCCGGCCTGCTCACGCTGGCCCTCGGCTCCACGTCCGCCACCGAGACCACGACGTACGTCTACGGCGACGCCAACTGGCCCGATCGGCCAACTCTCATCGGCCGGCCGAGCGTGTCGTATCCCGGACAGGTGACGACCGAGGCGTTCACGTACGACGCGCAGTCCGGCACCGTGCTGACGCATACGACGCGCGGCTGGGACGGAACGACATTCAAGACTCACGTGACGACCAGCGTCCTCTACAGCGGCAGCGAAGGCGCGGCGTTCAATCCGGGCGGCGCCTTCAGCGTGGCGTGGCTCACGCTCCCGCAGCCGCTCGGGCTGGTGAAGTCGTCCGCCGGACCGCGGACCGACGTCACCGATCTCACCAGGTGGGTCTACTACCCGGTCGACAACGCCGTGCCGGCGTTCTGGCGAGGTCGCGTCGCTGCCGTCCGCAACGCCGCGGGGCACGACACGCGGTTCGAGAACTACGACGTCTTCGGCAACGCCACACGGGTGATCGACGCCAACGGCGTCGTCACCGAGATGACCTTCGACCCGATGGGGCGGCTGTTGACCTCGACGATCAAAGCGGTCGCCGGTTGCGACACGAACCTCGACCCGCTCTGCGCCACGGACCTGACGACCACCCGGACGTATCAGTCGACCTATGGCCCGCTGGGCTCGGAAACGCGGCCGAGCGGTGCGATGACGACGTACGAGTACGACGCGCGCGGCCGCCTACAGGCGATCGTGCGGCCGGTCTCCACCTCGCTTTCCGAGCGGCTCGAATACGATTACGACCCGGCGACCGGCAGGAAGTCAGCCGAGCGGTTCAGGTCGGGCTCGACCGGCTCCTGGATCACCGCGCGCTCCGAGGCTTTCCGGTACGACCTCTACGGACGCCTTCTCGCGGTCGACCATCCCGACGGCAAGTCGATCTCCTACACCTACGATGCGGCGAACAACCTCGCCTCGGTGCAGGATGAGAATCACACCGCCGCGAACACGACCTACAAGTATGACCCGGTCAATCGCCTCGAGCGCGACACGCAAACGCTGACCGGCACATCCGGCGTGATCACGCAGTACGCCTACGACCTGCACGGCAATCTGGCCTCGGTGATCGACCCGAACGGCAACACCACCACCTACGGCTTCGACGATTTCGGCCGCATGACGAGCCAGGTGAGCCCGGTGACCGGTACCACCACGTACGTCTACGATCCATCGGGCAACCTGATCTCGACGACGGACGCGAACGGCGCGACGACCGCGCGGGCGTACGATGCGCTGAACCGAGTGGTGAGCGCCACCTCCAGCCGGAGCGGCATGTCGACGGAAGTGGTCGGCTATCTCTACGACGAGGATCTGTGCGGCACCGGAAACGTCATCGGGCGTCTGAGCATGATGGAAGATCCGACCGGGGGAGCGATTTACTGCTACGAGCGACGGGGGTTGATGACCGCGGAGAGCGCGGCTCTAGGCGTTTCGTACGGCTACGACCTGAACGGAAACCGCAGCTCGATCCTTTATCCCTCGGGCCGGCTGCTGACCTATACCTTCGACCTGGCCGATCGTCCACGCGCCGCGGTCTTGGATGGGGCTGACATCATCACAAGCGCCTCCTACCATCCGTTCGGCCCGATCAGGCAGCTCGCCTTCGGAAACGGGACGACGAAGACCATGACGCTGGACAACCGCTATCGTCCGCTCGAGAACAAGCTGACCGGGCCCTCGGGCACCCTCGCCGAATACGATTACATCCACGACGCCGCCGGCAACATCACGCAGATCCATGACGCGGTGGACGCCGCCTACAACCGCGACTTCGGCTACGACGACCTCAATCGCCTGACCTCGGCCGCCAGCGGTTCCGCGCTGTGGGGAACCGGGGGCTACCAGTACGACGAGATGGGGAACATGAAGTCGCTGCAGCTGGGTACCACCAGTCAGTCGTTCTCGTATGTGGGGACCACGTCGAAGCTTCAGGGCATGGTGTATGACAACGCGGGAAACGAAACCGGCGGCGACGACATGTTATACGGACCGCGCAATCTGATGACCAAGCACGGATCCGGCTTCGGTGGCCAGGGACATTGGATCAACTACGGCTACGATGGCCGGGGTGTCCGCGTCTCCAGCTCGGAGCACAGCAGCTCGTCGCCCTATCCGGTGGTTCGGCGGTATGCATACTCGCCGGAACTGCATCTCCTCGCGAATTACAGCGAGATGTCCGTCTTTCTGGACGACGGTCCGCTCCAGGGAGACGATTATGTCTGGTTCGGAGACCAACCCGTCGCTCAGATGCTCGCCGACGCCTCGTTGCGCTACACCTTCACCGATCACCTCGGCACCCCCCTCCTGCAGACCGACCCCGCGGCATCGATCGTCTGGCGCGCCGAGTACGAGCCGTACGGCAAGGTCTACTCGTATCGCGCCGGCGACGCTCTCGATCCCCAGACGCTCCGTTTCCCCGGCCAGGAATCCGACAGCTATGACCACGGAGAAACGCTGTACAACGTGTTTCGGTGGTACCGGGCCGGGTGGGGGCGGTATACCAGCCCCGATCCGATCGAGTTGCTGCCCGGCCCGAACCTGTACAGCTACACGTTCGGCAACCCGATCCGATACAGCGACCGCTTCGGCCTGTTCCGCTCTCCGATGCCAACGCCCACGATTCCGTATCCTCAGACACTGCCGCCACCGGGATGCTCGCCGGCGCCTCCATCGTGGGGACCGGGCACGCTCGGCGGTGTGGGTACGGTGTTGTGGGCGTTCTTCTTCGATCCACCGGCGCTGAATCAGACGGGCGCCGAGTTGCCTGATCCGGCGCCTGGGCATTGCCGGGGGTGTCCGAAAGGCGCTGAAGACGATCGCGATGATCGCTGCTACGACCAATGGATCCGCGAGGATAATCGGTGCGAGCAGTGGTGGCGCGGCGGCAGCGAGGTCGTTCAGGACTATCGACGCGCGTGCAAACAGTCGGCATTCACGCGCTACTCAGAATGCCTACGGCACGGCACGCCGCGTTCGCCTCTGTCGCCGCGGCCGGATCAGCAGTAGAGTCGGGCGATGGAATGGGACGAATTGCAGCACCAAGCCGCGCGGCTGATGCGTCAACGAAAGTTCGACGACGCGGCGGCGTTGCTAACGAACGCGCGGGATGAAGCGCGGCGTCGCGGTGATCACAGCGATGCGGCGTACCTGGGCGGGTTGTTAGCGTCGTGCCTCATGGCGCATGGCCGTGACGATGATGCGCTTAAAGCGCATGTCGAAGCGGAAGCGGACGAGCCATCGAATCCATTCTTAAAGCTGGCGACCGCGAACTTCCTGATGAACGTGATGCATCGGCCGGTGGAGGCGCTTGCTCGTCTCGCGCCGGCCGCCGACGCATTGCGCGAGTCCTCGGAGCATGTGCTTGAAGGTCTGCTCGGAACGATCTACTTGGCACTTGGCCGCGATGACGACGCGATCGCGGCGTTCAAGTCGATGACGCGGCCGAAGCTCATCACGAATCAGCCGGCGCCGTCGTTCGACTTTTATCTGGTCGAAGCGCTGGTATATCGGGGTGAGCTCGTCGACGAGTGCAGGAGTTATCTCGACCTAGTAGCGCAACGAGCTGCAACGGAAGGCGATGAGGAGACGGCGCGACGCGCGAACGGCCTGATCGCGCGGCTCGACGCAGCGTCCCACTGAGCTGGCCATCGCGAGGCGATGAGTCTTTCTGAGCCACCGACGTACCGGCGGTATTCGATTCATCTGAGCCTCGGTGCGGTCATGGCGCGCGCTGGCAATTCTGACGCTGCGGCTAAATCGTATAACGATGCAATCAACACTGCCCTCGCGACCGACGATGTCTCGGCAGGTTCTGCCATCGCAGGGCTAGTAAACGTGCGCCATGGCGTTTTATCGCCACATGAGCGAGAGCTGTGTGAAAGGGCTGTGAAGCATTCGCGGGATGTACTCGGACTCAAAGGTGATCCGGACGTATTGGATCTTGCGGCCGAGGCAGCAGAATTGGTCGCGGCAGCGAGCCGGCGATAACAAGCTAGCCGCTGCCGGTGTCGCTGTGCGCGGCGTGCACCGGCTTCGATTCCGGCGAGCCCCACTGCCGCAGCCAGATCGATAGGACGACGATGGCCAGCACGGCCAGGAACTCGCTCTGCCAGTTCTGGAACGACTCGTACCAGAACTGCGCCTTGGCCATGTACTGGAGCGTGGTCACCGTCTCGGTCGAGCCGTGCTCCCGCTGATCGTCGGTGTACTTGCGCGCGCCGGCGGCGGCGTGGCCGAAGAAGGAGATGAGGAAGAGGAGGAGGAAAGCGAGGCTCAGCGAGTTCTTGTACAGCGTGAGGATCCAGCCGCCGCGGCGCACCGGCAGCGGCGCGTCGCGCTTGTTGCGGTGCTTCTCCGGCTCTTCGTCGATCTCTTCCTTGCCGTCGTGCTTCTTCGACTCCGACGAGCCGCGCTGGTAGAGGAAAACCGTCAGGACGACGTAGAAGCCCATCTGCAGGAACTCGCTCTCCCAGTTCTCGAAGATGGTCTCCCCGAACTCGTTGCTCTTCAGGAACCCGCCGAAGGTGACCGCGCTCTTCCCGTGCTCCGTTCGTTCCTCGTTGTAGACCTTCCACCCGGAGACGCTGTGCCCGACTAGGCAGAGGAGGAAGAGCACAAAGATCACGATCGACAGGTTGTTGTTCTTCCACATGCCGGCCACCGGGAGCAAGCGGTGAGCCACGGACAGGTGATGCGGCAGCTCAGCTCTCCGGCTCGCCGTCCTTGTCGCGGTGCGCCTTGCGGTAGTCGCGCGGCGAGAGGCCGAAGTGGCGGCGGAAGGCGTGGTTGAAGTTCGAGGGGTCGTTGAAGCCGACGTCGCGGCCGATCTCGGAGACGCGCTTGTGCGTGGTGAGCAGGAGGCGCGCCGCCTCGGCCACGCGCCGGGTGCGCACCAGGTCGCGGATGGACATGCGCAGCGTGTCGCGGAAGAGGTGCTCCAGCCGCGAGGAGCCGAGGTTCACCGAGGCGGCGAGAGCGGGAACGGAGTAGGTCTGCCTCCAGTCGGCGGAGAGCCGATCGAGAACGTCCTTGACCCGCCGGTCCACACAGAAGGAGTGACGTGGCCGATAAGTTCCCTACCCGGACTTTTCCGTCTTCTTCAACCCTTTGCCGACCGCGCGGCCTTTGCCTCGGCCTCCGCCCGGTGGCTTGTCCGGCTCGGGCTCAGGCTTCGGCTCGGGCTTCGGTTCCGGTTCGGGCTCGGGCTCGGGCGGCGGAGGAGGAGCGGGCGGCGTCAGCTTCTTCAGCACATCCTCGAAGCCGGCCAGCACGCTGTCGATCGCCTGGCGCGTCCCGGCGAACTCCGTCTCCTGCGCGTCGATGGCCTGCAGCGCCGCGGCACGCAGCTGATCGATCTCGGGATTGGCCTGGACGGCCTTCAAAAAGGCCGGGTCGGTCAGCGCCTGCCGCGACTCCTTGGCGCGATCGTTCTCGCGGGCGATGCCGGTGTCGAGGCCGGCGCGCGTCAGGGCGATGGCGTGCGCCACCTGCGTCACGGCGTTGCGGTGGCGCTCGCCGGCGACCGGCGCCTCCTCCTCGGTCTCGTCCGGGACGACCACCGGCGTGCCGCGTGGGAGGCGCTCGAAGTCGGCGAGGTGCGGGTTGGCGGCCAGGAACGCCTCGCGGACGGCCTTGGTCTTCGAGGCGCCGGCGCCCTGCACGCGGTCGATCAGCTCGTCGACCGTCGTCTCGTCCTTGATGGTGCTGATCCTCATGTCGTTCTCCCTCAGAACTGCCGGTTGGCCTCCAGCCAGAGGCCGGACAGCGGCGCGCCGTTGACGGTGATGGCGGGACTGCTGCCCTGCACGATGTTGCCGAGCACCGTCCAGAGCGTGCCGGTGGCGGCGATCTCCATCGCCTGCTTGGTGGCGCCGATGACGTGGTTGGAGTCGACGATGGCCGTCTCCGCCTTCAGCATCGTGCCGATGGACGGCCCGGGCCGCGCCGCGCGGCAGTCGTTCTCGCCGAAGGTCAGCGTGCCGGTGGTGTCGATGGTGGCCACCGGCAGGTCGGTGGCGCTGTTGATCTGCATGATGTTGCCGCGCACCAGGAGGGCCTGCTCGGACGACTTGAGGATGACGGCGCCGACAGCGCCGGCGACGTTGGCGGAGCCGCTCGAAAGATTCATGTACATCCACCCGCCGACGTCGATCGCTTCCGGCCGGTTGATCGCCGCGTCGGCGAAACGGAAGCTGACGAACAGCTTCGGATCGATCGACTTGCCGATCAGCACGGCGATCCACCGTCCCGCGCCGGCGTTCGCGTCCTCGCCCTGGCGCCAGACGATCTTGTTGTTCGCGATCTGCGCGGTGGCGTAGGCGCCGGCCATCTCGATGCCCGCGGAGGGGGAGGGGACGAAGCTGGGGCGGATGCCGGCGATGGAGTTGCCGTAGATCCGCGCGTGCCGCGGCGCGACGAGGTAGACGCCGCGCGCCGGGAAGTTCTGCGGCTGCATGACGAGGTGGATGTCGTTGTCGACGATGTCGACGTCGCCCGCGCCGAAGAGGTGCACGCCCGAGGGAGGAAGAAGCGCCATGTCGGGCACCAGGCCGATGGCGCCGATGTCATTGTTGGCCACGAACAGCCGCTCGACGTGCGCCTCGCGCGCGCCGACCACCGCGCCGCCGCCGAGCGCGGCGATGGAGTTCTGCTTGACCATCGCGGAGCCGACGTGGGCCGTGAAGTAGATGCCGTTGCCGCAGAAGAAGGCGATGCGGTTGCCGATGATCTTGACGTGCTCTGGCGCCAGCTGGCGGATCGGCGAGCCGGCCAGGATGCCGCTGGCCAAGCTGCGAACGGCCGGCGTCTCCTTGTTGTCCGGGTTGGGCGGGACCAGGCTGGTGATGGAGTTGTTGAGAATCGACGTCACGGAGGTGGTGAAGGAGACGCCGGCGCCGTAGGTGAAGATGTTGTTGTCGTTGATGGTGATGGCGCCGCCGGGGTAGGCGGTGCCGTAGAGCGCGACGCCGAAGCGGCCGCCGACCATCCAGTTCTGCTTGACGTCCATGGAGATGCCGTAGCCGAGGAGGGCCACGCAGGTGTGGCCGCAGAGGAGCACGTTCTCGCGGACGTCGACGCCGAGGGCCAGCACAGCGATGGCCGCCGCGGCGTCGGTGGCGAAGAACGCGCGCGCGGTGTCCGGCGTGGCGGTCTCGTCGAAGCGCGCGGCATTGACGATCGTGTTCGCGCTCAGCGTTCCGCCGCCGCCGAGGATCGGGCCGGGCGGGGGTGGCGGGGGCGGCGGAGGTGGGGCGTTGCCGATGCCGGCGCCGGCGGAGATGACGTTGCGCACGATGTGCGGCGAGCCGACCACGCCGCGCAATCCGATGCCGATGCCGCGCGTGGTGCCGGCCTGGTTTCCGGGCTGCTGCGGCGAGTAGATCGACAGCACGCAGTCCTGCACCGCGGTGTCCAGGACGCAGTTCTCGATGGTGATGATCACGGGCTCGCTCTTGTCCGACTCGGCCACGAAGCGGAGGAAATAGAGCTCCTCGACGGTGACGTCGGAGCACTGCTCGATGTGGACGGTCGGGCCGCTGCCGAGGTAATAGATGATGGCGTTGCCGTGCCCGGTCAGCGAGAGGCTGCTGGTGCTCTGGATCTCGATGGTCTGCCGCACGACGTAGATGCCCGGCTTGAGGCAGACCTTCCCGCCGCCCTTCGCCTTGGCCTGGAAGATCGCCTGCTGGATGGTCTTCTTCCCGGAGTTGTGCTCCTCGGGGGTGACGCAGACGGTGCACTCGCAGTCGTCGCCAACGCCGAAGGGGGGCCAGAGGTTGCGGCAGTCGCTGCCGATCACCGGCGGCGCGTTGTTGCTGGCCAGACCGCTGACGGTGGAGAGCGCGCAGTAGTGATGGACGATCTCGCGCGGCGGCTCGTTGGTCAGCGGGCCGACGAGCTGCGTCGCCACGCGGCTGGGAAACCGCCAGACGTCGCCGTGGTGGCACTTGCCGTTGTTCGGATCGAGCGTGAGCTGAACCTTGATGCCCGCTTCGAGCTCCTGCCAGGCGCCGGTGGCGGTGATCAGGCCGTCGGCGTCGAGCGGCACGCCGGCGCTGGCCTTCTGGTCCCAGCGGATCAGCCGCGGCGGATACTGGGTGTTCAGCCACGACTGCGGGATGGCGCGGTCGAGGCGGATCTGCAGCGCGGCCTCGTCGATGTGCTCGATGAAGGCCATCTGTCCCGGTTCGCCGCGCAGCACCGCGCGGTCGTTGGTCACTTCCACCCAGTCGCCCTGCGAGAAGCGGAGCACCGAGTCGAGGCCGATGCGCTCCACCTCGATGGTGGTCTTCCCCATCACCGCCGCCGGGATCTTGGTGACGCGCGTGGCCACCGGGTCGTGCGAGAACTTGAACTTCACCGGCGTGCTGCCGCCGTGCACCTCGAGGCGATAGAAGCGATTCTCGACGTCGCGCAGGCCGGCGGACTCCGGCAGCAGGCAGGGGTCGGGCGGGTCAGGAGGCTGGTCGAGCTTCACGCTGAGCCGTCCCGCGGACGGCGGGAAGAGCGTCTTGAAGTTGGCGCCGCAGTTCGCGCTGTCCTTCACCTTCACCTGCCAGACCGTCTGCGTGCGGGTGCTGGTGTCGATGCCGCCGAGGGCCGGGTCGGGGAGGGTGGGATCCTCGAGGTTGGTGATCTCGCGCTCCCAGACATCGAGGTAGACCAAGCCGGCGCCGCCGGGGACGGTGTTCAGCGCGGGCGGGTCGGGATAGAACGGCTGATGGAGGTAGGTGAGGACGTCGCCGGGCATGGTCTCGGCGACGATGCCGTCGACGTAGGCGCGGCCGGCGCCGATCTTCAGGTCGCCGACGCCGTTGTGCGCGATGGCGAAGCCGGTAGGGGTGGTCAGGCGCGGGACCGCCGCGGGGCCCATGATGTCGAGCACGTGCAGGCGGTCGCGGCGCGTGAGGATCTCGACCATCTCGTTGAGGTCGGCGTCCTGGATGACGCGTCCCTGCTCGAGCAGGACGCGCGAGAAGCGCTTTCTCGGATCGTCGGTGAAACGGCTGTAATCCCCCGGCATGGCTTCTCCTTCTCAGGTGACGTAGATGATTCCGGGCTGCAACCCGAACGGCAGGTACTCGTCCAGCCGCGTCAGCAGGTTGTTCTCGCGCTGCGGCTGTTTGAGATGGCAGTACGCGCCCATCTCCGAGCCGTCCTCGGCGCCGCGCGCGATCTGCTTCGGCGCGTGCAGGTGCAGCTGCGCGTAGGCCGCATCGCCATAGTGAACGCTGGTATAGCTGGGCACGAGCCACGAGGTGACCAGCGAGACGACCTGGAACGTCTCGGGGTCGAGCAGATCGCGGCCCAACAGCTTCTTCTTCTCGGCGATGGCCGCGGCGATCTCCATGTCGGGCTGGCAGCGGTAGCGCCGCGGCGTGCGCGACGGCCCGTACGGCACCCAGCTGAAGCGGACGCACCCCGTCTGCCGCCGCTGCACGAAGAGCGGCTTGTCGAAGATGACCTCCGTGGCCATGGTCATCTCCCGCACGCGCGTGGTGCCGAAGATCGTGCTGCGCTCGATTGTTGCGGGCGGACCGAAGCCGGCCGGTGTGAGGCCGCCGAGGGCGAGATTGCCGCTTGCGTCGACGATGCTGTCGAGGATGGTCACGCCCTGCACGTTGTCGCTGGCCACGATCGCGCCGCTGATGCTGAAGGCCACCTCGATGCGCAGCAGGTCCTTCGCCGCGCCGGCGGGTGGCGCGGCGGCGGTGATGCTCGGCGACGCGTCTGGAATCAGCGTGGAGTGCAGCAGCCGGAAGCGGCCGACACCGTTGTTGATCGTCACCGCGCCCTTGACCAGCAGGCCGGAGAGCGTGACCACCGAGTCGACCGCACCGTCGACGGTCAGCGGCTGCGAGAGCTCGATGTACGGCCGCTTGCCCGCGGCCGCCTCGATGGCGATCCACGAGTCGGGGAGCGGATCGATGGTCAGCGCGCTGGTCTCGAGGTAGGAGCGGTTGTCGTCGATGGTGATGATCGTGCTCTTGCGTCCGTCCGCCTTCCACTTGGCGATGGCCGCGTCGATCGTCGTGATCGCCCCGTCCTTCGAGACGTGGATGACCGCCTCTGCCAGGCGCTGCTTGATCATCCAGCTGGTGCGCGGATACGGACCGCCGCCGAGGTCGGCGGGGAAGCCGTAGTGATACGACACCCGCACGTCCTTCGGCGCCCACGCGGGGCCGAAGGCGATGCGGCCGTTGCGCGCGTCGACCGCCACGGTGTCGAGCGGCGGCTGCTTCCACGTCGACAGGTTCGCGGAGCAGATCTTCTCCGGCGGCACCATCGCGCCGTCGTTGACGATCTTGAAGCTGCGCTTGCGGCTCGGCGAGTCGCCCGCGTCGCCGTAGAGATCGGAGAAGCCGAGCTGATGGTCCGACGGCAGATGCTTGTAGTCGCGGATGTCGAGCGCGAGAAGGAGCGGGCGGATGGGGGCGGGGACGCGGCTCTCGGTCACGCCGCTCATTTCGGTCGGGCGGTAGCGCGAGAAGAGCGGCGACTCGAGGCCGGCGGGATGGAAGGTGAAGCGGAAGTCGGCGGGATTGCTGACGGCGTGCGCGTCGGCGTCGTCGATGCCGTACGCGCCGAGGCGCCAGAGGAAGAAGCCGACGTTCCGGATCTCGTACCAGCCGTCGTGCTGGTTGATCGGCGCGACGTCGATGGTGTGCGGGATGACGTCGAACGGCCCGTCGAGCCGCTCGAGCTGGTCGAGGCGCCGCACGTCGACCAGCTTGCTGTGCGAGCGGATGTGGTTGCGGATGCACTGCGTCCATCCGAGGAGCTCGAAGAACTCGACCACGTGCGCGGCCCAGCCGGTGACGTCGTGCGCCATCCCCTCCAGCATCGGCAGGGTCGCCTTGCGCTTGCGGTAGTAGATGGTGCGGCCGACGTCCGGGCGCGCGCGCAGGCCGACGCGCGAGGCGAACCGCGGCCCGGTCAGCTCCGGGAACATGGCCCGCGCGCTGTTCCCCTCTGAGGCGTTGCCGGCGTAGAGCGGCGTGGTGCCGAGGAGGTCGCCGATGTACGGGATGACCCAGTCGGCGCAGGTGTCGACGAACTGGTCGTCGTAGAGCTGCGCCAGGTTCTCCTCGATCACGCCGACCTGCCTGGCGATGACGTTGAGCAGCGCGCGCAGCTCGTTGCGGTCGGCGTCCCGCAGCCGGTAGACCGCGGGGAGCATGTTCATCAGCTCTGCGGCGTCGAATCTCATGCGCTCTCCATCACGGTGATCTCGAGGGACGACCAGTCATCGATGGTCAGGATCTCGGCGGCGTGCAGGGTGCCGTTCTGGTCGATGCGCGGCACGGCCGCGGTGAGCCGCGGCAGCAGCGCGGGCGGGCTGTTCTTGCGATAAAGGCGATCGACGTCGACGAAGACCACGCCGCTTACCCGCTGAATGACGCTCTCGACCTCGGAGAGGCTCACCGCCTGGCCGAAGGTGCGCGCGTCGAAGGAGAAGGCGCTCTACAGCGCGGCGCGCACGTTCTTCATCACGCCGGCGGCGACCGCGTCGGGATCGATCTTCACCGTCGCCTTGATCCGGAAGCGGACCGGCTTGTACGACTCGAGGCGGATGGCGATGTGCGGCTTGCCGAAGCGGCGCAGCGCGGCGAGAAGGTCCTTGCGCAGCGGATGGGTCGGGCCGATCGCCTCGCCCTTGGAGCCGGCGACGGTGAGGAAGACCTCGCGCCCGGTGCCGAGCCAGCTCCAGGTGGCCAGCGCCTTGCCGATGCCCTGGAAGGCGGCGGCGAATGACTGGTAGTCGCGCAGCGAGACGACGCGGTCGATGGTCATCACCGTGCGCGGCGCGTTTCGGCGCGCGTCGGCGAAGAGCTCCGGATCGACGCCGCCTTCGGCGGGCAGCGGGTTGACGACCTCCTTCACGCCGTACGGCTGCGTCATGAGCATCGACAGCTGCCCGGCGCGCACGTTGCCGGTGGTGCCGGCGCCGACGCGGTAGACGGCGCGCACGTTGTCGGAGCCGGAGGGGAGGCGCGAGCCCTGATCGCGGCCGTCGCCGAAGCGGACGGCGGACTTTTCCTCGTCGTCGCGCGTGATCCTGTAGACGCGGTCGCGCGGGCTGGCGCCGTAGAGCGACAGCACCTCGCGCCATTTCAGCTCGTTGACGTAGACGGCGAGCGTCGAGGCCACGCCGCGCGCCGACTCCGGGCTGGAGAGGAAGGTGAGCGGCGCGCGGTTGAGGGCGAAGCGCTGGAAGGGGCGGGTGGCGTCGCCGCTGCCGATGACCTGCTTGACCGTCTCGCCGTGGGAGGCCTCGACGACGTTGCCATAGACGACGGTCTTCTCCGCGATGAAGAGGGCGACCCCGGACACCAGCGTGATGGTGGAGCGGCCGCCGGAGGTTTCGACTCCCGCCACCACCGCCGGCTCGCTGCGCGGCTTGCCGGTGAAAAAGTCCGGCCCGGCGATGATGACCTGCCGCTCGCCGCTGAACGGCGCGATCGACGCGGCCAGCTCGATCTTGTTGCCGCTGAACGACGTGCGCGGCCGCTCGGCGAGCGCCAGCGGCTCGTTCGCGGTGTAGACGACCGTGCGGCGATACGACGGTCCGTCGAAGTCGCCGAGGTTGGTGTCGCTGGTGAGCTCGAGGCGCGTGGCCTTGCCGCTGACCGCGTAGCGCGACATCGAGATCACGTCCGCCTCATTGATGGTGAAGTGCCGGACCTTGCCGGTCCTGATCATCACCACGTCCATTCCCTTGCGCAGCTCGGGATGCGATCCGTCGAGGTAGATCGTCTTGCCGGCGAAGACGAACGTCCATTCGGCAGCGTCGTTCGGCGTGTTGGGCTCCAGCCTGTTCGGAACGTCCTTCGGCAGGATGGGCGGCTTGGGCGAGTTGTGCCCGAACAGCGGCCCGCTCACGCGCATGGCCGACACGCCGGTGCGCGGTTCCTTCAGCGCCGGCTCCCACTGGAGGTGCGTGCGCTGGTGATCGAAGTCGGGCTCCACCGCGGTGATCAGGCGCAGCTCATTCGATGGAGAGAACAACAGCGCGTCGCCCGGCTTGAGGTTGGTGGCGGTGCCGGCGACGTAGGTGTGCGTGTCGGCGATCAGCGCGTCGAAGGTCGCCCGCACCGGAATCGCGTTCCACTCCGCGCGCGCCTGCAGCGCGGAGGAGGTCTCGAAGGTCTGCGGCGTCTCGTTCTGGCCGGGGATGCTCTGCACCTGCGTCCCGGCCTCGATGGTCACCGTCTCCCTGGTCGCCTCGCCGTCGATGGTGAAGGCCAGCATCACCTCGGCGGCGACGGCCGGCGCGAGCTCGTAGCCGATCAGCTTCGCCAGCTGCAGCAGCGAGAGCCGCTCGCGCGCGGTGCGAAGGTACGACTCGTTGGCGATCCGCTCCTGATAGAAGGTGAGGACGTCGGCCACCGTGGCCCAACCGTCGAGCAGGGCGATGGAGAAGTCGTCGTCGTCGCGCGTGGTGAGCTTGCCGCTCAGCGGGTTGTCCTGCCCGGTGAGCGCCGCCAGCATGCTGTGCTTCCAGGTCGGGTGCGTGCCGACGCGGTAGGCGATGGCGCTGAGTCCCGGGCGGTTGCTGATGGTCACCGGCGTCTCCGCGTGGATGCCGGTGCAGCAGCCGCAGGCGCAGGAACGGCAGTCGCTCATCGGCCACCTCGCATGCGCAGCTCGAGCTTGCCGCGCTCGGGGAAGTCGCGGCTGTTCTCCAGCCGCACGATCTCCAGGCGCGCCATCTTCAGCTCGCCGGTGGAGAGCGCGCTGCTCGCCACGTTGCCCTGTCTTTGAAAGCGGAAGATGGTCACCGAGTCGACGCCCTCCACCGACTGCGCGGCGGCGTAGATGCGGCTGAGATAGAGCGAGTCGCCGAAGGTGAAGTTGTCGGGATGGAAGAAGCCGCGGCGGCCGTCGCGGCGGATGCCGCTGCTGAAGAGATCCAGCAGCTCCGCCTCCACGTCGCCGCGGAAGAAGGCCGGCTTGACGCAGACCAGCATGGAGACGTCGAGCGGGACGAAGCGCGGCGCGTCGACGTTCAGGTCGTTGCCGATCACGCGGTAGCGCTCGAGGTAGGCGCGGGTGTCGGCGCGATAGGCGTCGTCGACGGGAAGGCCGCCGGTGCGGTCGACGGTGTCGAAGAGCGTGTACCAGCTGCCGGTCCAGCGGAAGGTCGCCGCGGCGCGGTCGACGCCCGGCCGCCGCTCGGTCACCTCGGCGTAGTCGCTCTCGGTCACCGCGCGCTCCTGCACGCGGAAGGCGTCCGGCGCGGCCTGGCGCGCGTGCTCGGTCGGCTCGGGATCGACGCCGCCGCGCGCCGGCAGCGGGTTGGTGACGAACTCGATGCCGCCGTCGGTGCTGAAGACGTGCGCGATGGAGTCGGCGCCGATGTTCCCCGCCGCGCCGTTGCCGACGCGGTAGGTGGCCTCGAACGCGGTGCCCTGCAGCGGCACGGCGCCGTAGTCGTCGTCGCCGAAGCGCAGCGTGGCGATGCCGTCGTCGTCGACCTCGGCCACGAAGTGCGGCGAGGTCGGCTCGCTGGAGAAGAAGTCCATACGCGGCTCCCACTCCGCGTCTTCCGTCCCCAGCGTTCCGCGCACGCCGACCGACGGCAGGACGAGGTCCATCCGCCACTGCAGGTTGCGCGCGGCCGGCTGGCTCGGATCGAACGGTGCCGGACGCGGATCGTCGGGCGACGGCGCGACGATGCGCCCCTGCTGCGTCAGCGGGCCGCGGTCGAGCGACGGGCGGAAGCGCGCCGGCACCGCGACATCCTCGGAGCGATCGCACGGCTCGCCGACGGCGGCCGGGATGAAGATCTCCGGCGCCGGCATCGTTCCCAGCGACTCGTCTTCGATGGTGAGGCCGTGATCGGCGAGCATGACGTTGCCGTAGACCACGCTGACGCGGTCGACGAAGCGGCTGCCGTGCGCCTGGTCGGTGGTCGACGACACGCAGAGCGGGAAGGGCAGCGCGTCGTCGTCCGCCCACTCGATCTCGGTGATGTCGACCGCGGGATTGGGAACGTCGTCGGAATCGAGCTTCGGATCGGCACTCAGGCGCACCACGTGCCGGTGCGACGGATCGGCGTCGGCCTTGTCGCCGGTCTTCGGTCCGCGTACTTCCTGGAAGACGAGCAGGTCGCCCTTCTTCAGGTTGGGGAAGTGGCCGTCGAGCGTGGCGGAGGTCGCGCCGCGCGGCAGGCAGCAGTTGATCGACTGCCACGCGTAGAAGTGCATCTCGTTGTGCGCGGGCTGCAGGTCGGCGGCGTGCAGCGTCTCGAAGACCGCCGGCTGCTGGTTCAGCGCGTCGTCGAGCGTGGCGGCCTTGATCAGCACGTCCGGCTTGCGCAGGCGGGTGAAGAGCATGGTGTGCTCGTCGACGTGAACGTTGCCGGTGACCCTGAAGCGGACGAAGACGCGCGCGTTGCAGCCGTCGTGCATCCGGTAGTCGACCAGCCGCGCGTGCCGCCGCGCGGACACGCGATGCCGCAGCGTTTCCAGGTACGCCTCATTCGCAACGGCGTCCTGAAAGTACGAGAGCTGATCGCCGGTATACGCCAGCACCTCGATCAGCGCCA
>Ga0157377_10000104_pt1 | contig 58794 bp, 48 predicted proteins | sample M55metaG_FD_121116 | JGI IMG/M metagenome (GOLD analysis project Ga0157377, IMG submission 121116) | Miscanthus rhizosphere microbial communities from Kellogg Biological Station, Michigan, USA - M5-5 metaG | ecosystem: Host-associated > Plants > Roots > Rhizosphere > Soil | place: USA: Michigan...
CCTTCACCTTGACCGTGGTGCCGGTGAACTTGGTGGACAGGTAGGCGCCGTTCCAATGGCTGCGGTAAGTCAAGCTGTCGGCCTTGTCCCAGCGCCCGACGTAGCTGATGTTGGAGTCCGTGAGGTCACCGTTGCCGGTGCCTGCGAGGATGGATGCGCTCCACGACAGGGCCATGCCCATCAGAGCGATACGAAGCAAACGCCGGGGGACGAGAGTCCTGGCGGAATGATGGCGATTGGTCATGAGTCTCCGAACCTTTCTATGTCTAGGCGGCGGCTTGAGGGTGTCCCCCGCATGGGCCGACGCGCTCTGGCGGAATGCGTTCGGCTGTGTGCAGAGTAGGCAGAAGCCGCCTCGGAGCCATGTCCGAGGCATGACCATTTCATTGCCGAGCAGGATCATCGGCGTCGGTCGTGCATTCCTCACGCCTGGGGCTCTGCCCAAGCCGGCGGCGCAGCACGGGGATCGCGGTCGGGATGGCTCCTGTCAAGGTTCGCCGAATTTCCCCACCGGCTGCTATTCGGCCGCGGATTTGGTGACCTCTACGTCAGCAACGGGGGCGGTACTACCAGTTCGTGCAGAAGTTGGGCAGTCGCCGGCGCGGCGCGAGTCGCCTAGTGACAGCCTGACGGCAGTAATACGTCATGCAGCGACCGTTCCGGCCAGCGCCAGTCGCAATTTGGATGGGGCGCTCGGCCACGCTTCCAGATCGAGGATGTTCATCCTCAATGGAGAGGGCGATTTGTAGCCACCCCTCGCGCGATGATGGGCCGTGGCTTCGAGGGGTGCGGTCGTGGGTGCGGCGGGTAAGAAGTTCATCGGGCGGACAGATCTCAGGCAGAAATGCCGTGCGACAAGGCATGGAGCGAGCGCGCCGCGAGGCGAGGTCGCGAGGGACGCTCGGGCACCGCGTTTGCCTGAAAAGGGCAGGGCGTCCGCACCTCACCTGCAATGCACCATGACCACACGTCTTCAACGCCATCGGGCACTGCGCGAAGCGCTCGTGCTCATCGTGCTCCTCGTCGCGGCCGTGGCCTCGATGGTGTGGGTGTCGCAGCGTCCCGCCGGGCCGGACGAGCTGCAGATCTCCGTCGCGACCTTGCGCTCGCAGGCGGCGGAGCTGCAGCAGACGCTGGCCGCTTCGGCCGAAGCGTCGGTCAATCCGCGCTTCGCCCGCAGCCACGCGCTGCAGTTGGCCAAGTCGGTCGATGCCGCGCGCAAGGAGCTCGAAGGCATGGCGGTGCAGCCGCCCCTGCCGCCGGTGCAGGACGAAGCCCGCCCGCTCGCGGTGCAGATCGCATCCGCGGTGCATGCGGTGCAGCAGCCGGACGGCCTGCGCTCCGCCTCGGCCGCCGCGGCCGGGCAACGACAGGTCGCCAACCGGCTCGATGCCATCGAGGCGACGCTGAAGAACCGCTGAGCGCCGCGCGGCGGCTGCTGTCTGCGCAGCGTGCTCCCGTGCGGCGCGCGTGATGGGCAAGGCCGCTGAACTCTTCCTCGGCATCCTGACCGCCATGGGCGGCTTCGTGGAGATCGGCGAGCTGACGTTCACGCTTGATGGTGGTGCGCACTTCGGTTACCAGCTGCTGTGGGTCACGGCGCTGGGCACCCTGGGCATCATGGTGTACTGCGAGATGGCCGGGCGCGTCGCGGCGGTGAAGCGGCGGCCGGTGTTCAGCCTCATCCGCGAGCGCAACGGCTTCACCGCCGCGCTCGCCACGCTGCTCGCGGCCAACATCGTCAACCTGCTGACCTGCACGGCAGAGATCGGCGGCGTGGCGTTGATCTGGCAGCTGATGTCCGGCTGGCCCTACCGCGCGTTGCTCGTCGCGGCCATGGCCTTCTTCCTGCTCGTCGTGTGGTTCATGCCCTTCGAATGGATCGAGCGCGTGTTCGGCCTGGGCGGCTTGCTGATGATCGTGTTCATCGCCGCGGTGTGGACCATGGGCCCGGACTGGGGCGAGATGGCCGCGGGGTTCGTCCCGCGCCCGCCGCAGGTGCAAGGCCCGCGCGACGGGCTGCTGTATGCCTACTTCGCGGTGGCGCTGATGAGCTCGATCATGCTGCCCTACGAAACCTACTTCTATGCGTCCGGCGGCATCGAGGACGATTGGAAACCCAGCGACATTTCGCTCAACCGCTTCGTGGTGATCGTGGGCTTCGGGCTGGGCGCGCTGCTGTCGGTGGCGCTGGTGGCGATCGGCGCGGAGTTCTTCGGGCCGCACCGCATCGAGCCTCAGCTGCCCGGCACCGCGGCCTTGGCCGCGGCGGCGCAGTTTGGCAAGCTGGGGCTCTTCATCGCGCTGCTGGGCATGTTCTTCGCCTTCGCGGGCGCGGCCATCGAGACGGCCTTGTCGGGCGCCTACAACCTCGCGCAGTTCGCCGGCTGGCCGTGGGGCAAGTACAAGAAGCCGCGCGAAGCGGGCCGGTTCTCGCTCACCTGGATCGCGGCCTTCGTCGTCGGCACGCTGGTCGTGATGAGCGGCATCGACCCGGTGAAGGTGGTCGAATACTCCATCGTCTTCTCAGTGGTGGTGCTGCCCTTCACCTACTTTCCGGTGCTGATGGTGGCGAACGACCGGCGCATCATGGGCGAGCATGCCAACGGCCTGCTCGCCAAGGTGCTGGGCTGGTTCTTCCTGGTGGCGATCACCGTCACGGCGCTCGCGGCCATCCCGCTTTTCATCCTCACGCACGGAGGCCGCGGATGACCTCGCCTCGCCGCATCGACCTGCTGCGCGACGTGCTTGACCACGAGATCGTCGATGCCGACGGCATCGCCTGCGGCATGGTGGACGACATCGAGTTCGTCGCCACGCCGAACGGCCCCGCGGTCGCGGCCTTGCTGGTCGGGCCCGGCGCCTGGCTCACGCGCGTGCCCAGCCTCGTCGCGGTGATCGGCGAATGGCTGTTCGGCCGCTCGCGCGTGTCCGTGCCCTGGGAGCACGTGGTGGACATCTCCGAAGTGATCCGGCTCGACGCGAAGGCGGCCGACCTGCGCCTGGGCCGGCTCGACGCGAAGGTGGGACGATGGCTCGCGAAGCTGCCGATGTCCTGAACCGCGCCTGCCGCATCGAGCTGATGCGGGTGGAGACGCAGGCCGGCGAGCCCCTGGGCCGCGTGTTCGACCTGCGCTGCTCGTGGCAGCCCGGAGGGGCGCGGCCGGTCATCGACGAGATCGTGTTCGGCCGCGCCGGGCTGATGGAGCGGCTCGGCATCCCCGTGCGCCAACCCGATTCGCTGCCCTGGGCCGACGTGGTCGAGGTCCGCGACCGCGTGATCGTGGTCAGGCGAAAGCCGTGAGCGCGTCAGGGCCGCTTGCCGGTGGGGCACTCGACCTGGATGATTTCCCGCAGCCCGCCGTCCACCCGTGCAGCGGTGAGCCGGCCTCCCCACACGCACCCGGTGTCCAGGGCCAGCAGGTCCGGCCGGTTGACCAGTCCGAGCGAAGACCAGTGGCCGAAGGCGATCGGCACGCCCTGCGTCCGGCGGCCCGGCGCCTCGAACCACGGGAAGAGGCCCTCGGGCGCGCTCTCGCTGCCGTCCTTGATCTTCAATTCGAGGGTGCCGTCCGCCGCGACGAAGCGGGTGCGGGTGAGCACGTTGACGGTGAAGCGCAGGCGGTCGTTGCCGCTGAGCGAATCGTCCCAGCGCGACGGCTCGTTGCCGTACATCGCATGCAGGAAGTCCACCATGTCGTCGCTTCGCAGGTGCGCTTCGACCTCCGCGGCGAGCGCGAGGGTCTGCGCCAGGTCCCACTGCGGCACGACGCCGGCATGCACCATCAGCCAGCCCTGGTCGTGCACAGCCAGGCGCCGGGCACGCAGCCAGGCGATCCATTCGTCGCGGTCGGGCGCGCTGAGGATTTCCGCCAGCGTGTCGCCGCGGTGCAGCGGCCGCACGCCGTGCGCCACGGCGAGCAGGTGCAAGTCGTGGTTGCCCAGCAGGCAGCAGGCGGCGCCGTCCAGTTCGCGCAAGCGGCGCAGCGTTCGCAGGCTGGCAGGGCCCCGGTTGACGAGGTCGCCGACCACCCAGAGGTGATCGCGAGAGGGCGAAAAGTCGATTTTTTCCAGCAGGGCGTCCAGGGGGTCGCAGCAGCCCTGGATGTCGCCGACGATGTAGTGCATCCTTGCGATTCTGCTACGCTCTTTGCTTTTCCCCCGCGCCCTCCCGCATGGACGTAGCCCTGCTGGTTTTCCTCATCCTCCTGAATGCGCTGTTCGCCATGTCGGAGATGGCCCTCACGGCCAGCCGCAAGGCCCGCCTGCAGGTGATGGTGGAAGCGGGCGACGCCGGCGCCAAGGCGGCGATGGACCTGCACGACAACCCCACCAAATTCCTCTCGGTGGTGCAGATCGGCATCACCTCGATCGCGGTGCTCAACGGCATCGTCGGCGACGCGGCCTTCTCGGGGCCCTTCGCCAAGTGGCTGCACGAGACCTTCCCCATCAAGGACCGCGCCGCCGAGATTGCCGCCACGGCCATGGTCGTGGTCACCATCACCTTCCTCACCATCATCTTCGGCGAGCTCGTGCCCAAGCGGCTCGGGCAGATCTACCCCGAAGCCGTCGCGCGTCTCGTGGCGCGGCCGCTCGAATGGCTGTCGATGATCGCGCGGCCGGTGGTGAAGGTCTTCTCCTTCTTCACCGAGAGCACCTTGCGCCTGATGGGCATCCGTGGCGGGCAGGTGCGCTCGGTGACGGAAGAGGAAATCGCGGCCAGCCTCGAGGAAGGCCTGGACGCCGGCGTCATCGAGGAGCAGGAGCACCAGATGGTGCGCAACGTGTTCCGTCTCGACGACCGGCAGGTGGGCTCGATGATGATCCCGCGCGTGGAAATCGTCTGGCTCGACGCCGCCGCCACGCCGCAGGAGGTGCTCGCGGTCATCACCGACGAGGAGCACTCGCGCTACCCGGTGTGCCGCGGCGGGCTGGACGACGTGGTGGGCGTGGTCACCGCGCAAAGCCTGCTGCAGCAGCAGATGGAAGGCCGGCCGCTGTTGCTCACCGAGCGCCTGCAGCCGCCGGTGTTCGTGCCGGAGACGCTGTCGGGCATGGAACTGCTCGATCATTTCCGCGCCTCCGGCGCGCAGCTGGTGTTCGTGGTGGACGAATACGGCGAGGTGCAAGGCGTCATCACCGTGCGCGACGTGCTCGAGGCCATCACCGGCGAATTCACCACCCCCGCGTCGGAAGACTCGTGGGCCGTGCAGCGCGACGACGGCAGCTGGCTCTTCGACGGGCTGATCCCGGTGCCCGAGCTGAAGGACCGCCTCGATCTCAAGGAATTGCCCGAGGAAGATCGCGGGCGCTACAACACGCTGGCCGGCATGATCATGCTGCTGCTGGGCCGCCTGCCGCGCACCGCGGACTCGGTCGAGTGGGAAGGCTGGCGTTTCGAAGTCGTCGACCTCGACGGCAAGCGGGTCGACAAGGTGCTGGCCCAGGCGGTCGCCACCGAGCACACACCCTGAAAGGCGCCCGCCGCGCGCCTCGTTCTTCTCTGGAGTCCCAACGTGATCAACTCAGCCCTCTACCGCGATCCGCAGATGCTGGATGTGAAGCAGCATCGCAACAAGCGATTGAAGGTGCCGGACAACTACGCCGTCGCCCGCACCATGCACGCGGCATTCCTGACGGCCACCGAGTTCCCTCAGACCTGTGTCGAGACGCCGATCATCTTCGTGCGCACCGGCGAGCAGCAAGGCGGCAAGCCGGTCGTGTCGTCGGTGGCCCTGCTTGGCCTCGTGGCCGGCGAGAACCTGTGTGTCGATGAGCAGGGCCGCTGGCTGGGCCACTACGTGCCGGCGTTCATTCGCCGCTTCCCGTTCGTGTCGATCCAGCTGGAAGGTGCGCCGTCGCCGAGCGTGTTCGTGGACGTGGCCTTCGAGGGCTTCAACGACACCGAAGGCGACCGCCTGTTCGACGACGAAGGCAAGCCGGCTGACGCCCTCAAGCGCGTGATCGAGTTCCTCGAGCGCTTCGACCAGGAGCAGCTGCGCACGTCGATGTTCTGCCAGCGCCTCGTCGAGCTGGACCTTCTGAAGGACATGTCTGCGGATGCGACCTTGCCGGGCGGCGAGACGCTCAAGGTCGAAGGGTTCCTGAGCGTCGACGAAGAGAAGCTCGGACAACTGCCTGACGCCGCCGTGATGGAGCTGCATCGCAGCGGCATGCTCATGCTCATCCACGCGCACCTGCTCTCGCTGACCAACATGCGGGAGCTGATCCAGCGCAAGTACCTCAGGCTCGCGGCGCAGCCTGCCGCCGCAACGCCCAAGGGCACGGCCTGATCGCCTGCGATGACTGCGTCCGCCTTCGAGGGCTTCCTGTCCACGCCGCCGATGCTGGCGGCGTTCGATGCCGCGTCGTTGCTGCAGGCAATGCTCGACTTCGAGGCGGCCCTGGCCAACGCACAGGCCGCTGAAGGCGTGATTCCGCAAGCCGCGGCGAGCGCCATCGCCGGCGCCTGCAAGGTCGACTTGCACGACACGCAGGCCATCGTCGCGGCCAGCGGCGCCGCGGGCAGCCTCGCGATCCCGCTGGTCAAGGCCCTCACGCAGGCGGTCGCGCGCGCAGACCCGCAAGCCGCCGGCTACGTGCACTGGGGCAGCACCAGCCAGGACGTGATCGACACCGGCATGGTGCTGGTGGAACGGCGTGCGCTCGCGCTCATCGACCGTGACCTCGGCCGCCTCATCGCTGGCCTGCTTCAGCTGGCGCGCCAGCATGGCGATTCGCCGGTGCTCGCACGCACGCTGCTGCAGCCGGCGCAGGTCGTGAGCTTCGGTTTCAAGCTGGTGGCATGGGTCGCGCCGCTGGTGCGCACGCGCGAGCGCCTGCGGCTCGCCGGCAAGGCGGCCTTGCAGCTGCAGCTCGGCGGCGCCGTCGGCACGCTCGCGGTCATGGGCGACAAAGGGCCGCCAGTGGCCCGCCGCATGGCCGAAGCGCTGCAGCTGAAGCTTGCGCCGGGCAACTGGCACACGCAGCGCGACGAGGCTGCGGCGCTGGCCTGCGAGCTGGGCATCCTGTCGGGCGCCCTCGGCAAGATCGCGCGCGACATCTCGCTGATGTCGCAAGGCGAGATCGGCGAGACCGCCGAACCTTCCGGCGACGGACGCGGCGGCTCGTCGGCCATGCCGCACAAGCGCAACCCGGTCGCGTCGATGGTCGCGCTGGCCGCGTCCATGCGCACGCCGCACCGCGTCGCCGCCATCCTCGGCGCGATGGCGCAGGAGCACGAGCGGGGCCTTGGCAACTGGCAGGCTGAACTCGCCGAAACCGCGGGGCTGTACGTGAGCGTGCATGGCGGCCTTGCGGCACTGGCCGACATCGCGTCCGGCCTGCAGGTCGATGGCGGCCGCATGTTGTCCAACATCGATGCGCTCAAGGGGCTGGTGTTCGCCGAGGCGGTGTCCATGCACTTCGCGCACAAGCTCGGCAAGTCCAACGCGCACGCGCTGCTCGAGCGCCTGTCGCAGGCGGTGGTGCGCGATGGCACGCACCTGCGCGACCTGGTGCTGGACGCGCTCAAGACCGACACAGCGCTCAGCGGCCAGTTCGAAACGCAACAAGTCGCCGCGCTCTTCGATGCGCAGCATGCCGCGCAGCGCGCCATCACCGTCGCGCGGCCGCAGCTCGATGCGCTGGCCGCCGCCGCCCGCGCGCAGGACCAGGCACCGGCCTGGTCCGCATGGCTTCCCGATTGACAACTTCCAGGAACAAGCAGCATGGCCCAGCAGGACGATTTCGACCGCGGCGTGAAGAACCGCCGCGCGGTGCTCGGTGACGAGTGGGTGGACAAGTCGCTCGACAACGCCACCGCCTTCAACGCCGAATTCCAGGCCTTCATCACGCGCTTTGCGTGGAACGACATCTGGGGCCGCCCGGGTCTTGACCACACCACGCGCCGCCTGCTCGTGCTGGGCATGACCATGGGCCTGGCGCGCTGGGAGGAGTTCGAGCTGCATTGCCGCGCCGCCATCCGCGGCGGCGTGCCGCTGGACAAGATCAAGGAAACGCTGATGCAGGGCGCCATCTACTGCGGCGTGCCGGCGGCCAACACCGCGTTCAAGCTCACGATGGACATCCTGCGCGCCGAAGGCCTGGTGCCGCCCGCGCAATCGCTCGCCGCTGATTCGCGCATTGCGCGGCACCACACCTTCAGCGAGCCGCAGCTTCGCATTGCTGTGCAGGGCAAGGGTGCGCCGGTGATGATGGCGCATGCCCTCGGCCTGGATCTGTCGATGTGGGACGAGCTCGCGAACCGGCTCGCTGCCACGCACCTTGTCGCCCGCTACGACCAGGTGGGCCACGGCGGCTCCGCGGTGCCGCCCGGGCCCTACACGCTGGACCAGATGGTCGACCACGCCGCGCGCCTGATCCGCGAATGGGGGCAGGGGCCGGTGGTGTGGGTCGGCCTGTCCATGGGTGGCATGGTGGGGCAGGGCCTGGCCATCCGCTACCCAGAGCTGGTGAAGGGCCTCGTGCTCGCCAACACGACGGCGCAATACCCGCAGGCCGCGCAGGCGGGCTGGACGCAGCGCATCGCCACGGTGGAGCAGCAGGGCATGCCCGGCATCGTGGACATGGTCATCGAGCGCTACCTGAGCGAAGACTTCCGCCGTGCCGACCCGGCCTTCACGCAAGCCCTTCGCGGCACCATCCTGCGCAGCGACCCGAAGGGCTACGCGGCCTGCTGCCATGCCTTGCGCGACGTGAACTGGCTGGACCGGCTGCACACCATCCGCGTGCCCACGCTGGTGCTCGCCGGGGGCAAGGACCTCGGCACGCCGCCGGCCATGGCCCAGCAGATCGCCGAGCACATCCAGGGCGCGACCCTGCATGTGTTCGACAACGCGGCCCACCTGAGCGTGGCCGAGGCGCCGGACGACTTCGCCCGGCAGGTGCAGGGGCTGCTCGCACGCACCTGACCCCGCCTTGACCCCCGCCATGACCGAGACGCCCCACGTCCCCGCGCTGCACATCGAACGCCTCACCAAGCGCTTCGGCGACAAGCCGGCGGTGGACAACCTGAGCCTGGTGATTCCGCAAGGTGAGTTCCATGCGCTGCTCGGGCCCAACGGCGCGGGCAAGACGACCACGCTGCGCATCGTCGCGGGCCTGCTCAAGGCCGACGCCGGGCGCGCGCGCATCCTCGGCCATGACGTGGCCGAGGAACCTGCGCTCGCCAAGCAGCTGCTCGCCTTCCTGCCCGACGACCCGCTGCTTTACGGCAAGCTGCGCCCGCCCGAATACCTGGAATTCGTCGCAGGCCTGTGGCGCATCGCGCCCGCCGAGGCCGAGCCGCGCGCCGAAGAGCTGCTGCGCTGGCTGGACCTGTGGGACAACCGCGGCGAGCTCATCGAGGGCTTCTCGCGCGGCATGCGGCAGAAGCTCGCGCTGGCCGGCGCGCTCATCCACGACCCGAAGGTGATGATCCTCGACGAGCCGCTGACGGGGCTCGATGCCGCCGCGGCACGGCAGGTGAAAGACCTGCTGCTCGATCGCGTGAAGCGCGGACACACCATCGTGCTCACCACGCACATCCTCGAGATGGCCGAGCGGCTGGCCCAGCGCATCAGCATCATCCAGCGCGGCCGGATCATCGCGCAGGGCAGCCTGGACGAACTGCGCGAAGCCGCCACCGCGAGCGCGGGGCAGGGCGCGACACTGGAAGACGTCTTCCTCGAACTCACCGCGGGCCGCGCCTGATGGCACGTGCCGGCACCGCCGCCTGGCTGCTGCGGCACGAGCTTCGCCTGTTCTGGCGCAAGGCGGGGGGCGCGAGGCTGTGGTTCGCGGCGTTGGCGGGTGGCGTTGCCTGGCTGGCGCTGCATGTGCTGGCGTACTTTCTGCTGCGCTACGCCAATCTCGACGCGCTGCCTCCCTTGACCGCGCCCTTGGTGGGCAGCGTGCTGTGGCTGGTGCTCACGTTCATGCTGTCGCACGCGATCCTGCTGTCGGTGTCGGCACTCTTCGACCGCGGCGACCTCGACTTGCTGCTGTCCTCGCCGCTGTCTTCTCGCACCGTGTTCGTCGTGCGCGGCACGGCCATCGCCATCGGCAGCGTGACGCTGTATGGCTTTTTCCTGCTGCCGTTCGCCCATGCCGGCCTCGTGACCGGGCATGCCCGGCTGATGGCGATCTACCCGACGCTCGCCGCCATGGCCATGCTTGCCGCCGCGGCCGGCATGATGCTCACGCTGGTCCTCGTGCGGCTCATCGGCGCGCGCCGCGCACGCACGGTGGCGCAGGTGCTGGGCGCGCTGACCGGCGCGATCATCTTCCTTGTGATGCAGGCGCAGAACATCGCGAGCCTGGGCATGCGCCGGCGCATCGTCAAGCAGCTGGTCGAATGGATGCAGCCGGGCGGGCCGCTCGCCGATGACGGTGTGCTGTGGACCTTCTTCCATGCAGCCTTGGGCCGGCCGCTCGCCCTGGGCGTGCTCGTGGTCGCAGGCGCCGGCAGTTTCTGGGCGGTGGTGGCGCTCGCGCACCGCCGCTTTCTCGAGGGCACCCAGGAAGCCGTCTCCGGCAGCGCCAGGCGTGGCGCGCCGGCGAAAGAGTCGACGCTGCGTTTTCGCTCCGGCCTCGTGCGCACCGTGCTCGTGAAGGAGTGGCGGCTGATCGTTCGCGACACGCAGCTCGTGGCGCAGACGCTGCTGCAGGTGCTGTACCTGCTGCCGCTGGTGTTCATCGTCTTTCGCCGCGAGGACATGCTCGCGATGGTGGTGCCAAGCGCCGTGCTGCTCTCGGGCACGCTCAGCGGCACGCTGGCGTGGATCACCGTCACCGCGGAAGAGGCGCCCGAGCTGATCGGCGTGGCGCCGGTGCCGCTCGTGCGCATCCGCTGGCTCAAGGTGCTTGCGGCGATGCTGCCGGTGTGGCTGCTCGTGTCGCCGCTCTTCCTGTTCCTGCTCACCCAGAACCTGTGGCACGCCACGGTGTTCCTGCTGTGCCTGTCGGGCTCCACGGCCTGCGGCGGGATGATGCAGGTGTGGTACCCGCGCCAGGGCGACCGGCGCGACATGCGCCGGCGCATGCAGTCGGGCAAGTTCGTCTCGGTGCTCGAAGGCTTCAGCGGCCTGGGCTGGGCGGGCGTGGCCTGGTGCCTCGTGGCCGCGCCGATGTTCGCGCCGCTGCCGCTGCTCTTCGCGGCGGTGGGGCCGACGGCCGCGTGGTTCCTCGGCGAATCGCGGCGCGAGCAGGGGCTGCTCGTTTAGCGCACAAGCCTCAGCGCGGAAGCGGGCGCGCGGGCCAAACCGGACACCAACGTTCGACTTCATCCTCACTCTCGACGAGGACGCGAATGTCCGAGGTCCTCGCTGAGGGGCCACGACTGCAGCGCCCCTGGGGCTTGATATGCTGCGGCAGGGCCAAAGCCAGGAGTGGCAGTGGCTTGCATGCAGGGCTACTGAAAGGGAAAGGCATGTCCATCGGCGGCGCGGATGACGAAGTGCCTTTCGCCTGCGCGCTCCCCGACTGCCGTGCGTCGGCGCGTTCCGCCGGATGCCGGCGGCGAACTCTCGCCGGGCTGGTGCTCGCGCCCTTCTGTAGCCGGGCCGATGAGACCTCCACGTCGAAGGCCGAGGAGGCGGTCGAGGCCGCCTTCATGCGCAGCTTCACCCGATACGTAACGTGGCCGCCTCAGGCGTTCGCCGAGCCCGATTCGCCGTGGTCCATCTGCGTGGTCGGCAGCGACCGCTTCGACGAAGTGCTCGACCGGACGTTCGCCGGCCGCACCGAACTCGGACGGCCGTTCGGCGTGACGCATGCCCGCACCAGCGAGGAATTGCTTCGCTGCCATATCGTTTTCGTCGGTTACGACAGCCCACTGCGCCGGCGCTCCGCGCTCGAAGCCCTGAAGCGCCGCCCCGTGCTCACAGTGGGCGATGCGCCTGATTTTCTCGACGAAGGCGGCATCATCCGCTTCGTAGTGCGCGACCGGGTCGCGATCAGCATCAACCTCGACGAGGCGCGTTCGAGCTCGCTCGGCATCTCGACCAAGTTGCTCGAGGTGGCGCGCGACGTGGTCGACAACGGAACGCTGAGGCGGCTGCGGTGATTCGGTTCAAGGCACTCGGCGTTCGCGGGCAGCTCGTGCTGTCGCTGCTCGCGATGACGCTGACCACGTTTGCAGCTGCCAGTGCGTCGTTCGTGCTGTTCGAGCGCATGACGCTTCAGCAGCGCGTTGAGCAGCAGGTGGAGCCTTACGCCCGGCTCGTGTCGGTCGGTGCCGAGTCCGCGGTGACGTTCGCCGATCCATCGCGCGCACAGGAGATCCTCGAGACGTTTCGGGGCAGCCCGCAGGTAATTGAAGCCGAGATCGCGCTGGAAGACGGCCAGCTGCTCGCGCGCTACGGTGCTCTGCCCCGGTCGCCGCTGCCGGCCGGACTGCCTGACGGCGTCCATCTCGATCTCGATCACGACATGGCGGAGTTGCGCCGCAGCCTCAAGGACGGGGCCAGGCTGCGCGTGGTCGTCAGCCTCCATGAGCTGACTCGCCAGACGCGAGACGGCCTCGTGGTCTTCGCCGGGGCGATGGCCGGCTTGCTCGCGCTCGCGGGGATCGCGCTGCTCGCCGCCCTGCAGCGCACGATCGTGCGCCCCATTTCCGTCCTCGCGACGACCGTTGAGCGCGTGCGGCTTCGCGCCGATTATGGGCAACGGGTGCCGACCGAGGGCGCGGTCGAGGTCGCACGCCTGGGCCGGGACTTCAATGCGATGCTGAGTGCGATCGAGGGTCGAGAACAGGACCTGCGCCGGCTGGGCCTGTTCCAGGGCGCCATCCTCGATAACGTGCCCTACGGCATCTTCTCGTTCGCGCCGGACGGCACGGTGACGAGCCTCAACGCCGCTGCCGAGCGTCTGCTCGGTTCGCCCGCGGCGGATGTTGTCCGCCAGCGTTCGGCCGTTTCCTGGCACGACGCGTCCGAGCTCCGGCGGCGCGCCGCCGAACTCTCTGCCGAACTCCGTGAGCCGGTCCCTGCGGGGTTCGATACCCTGGCAGCACTGCCTCGGCGCGGCCGTGTCGACGAACACGAATGGACCTGCGTGCGCAACGACGGCACGAGGATTCCCATCCGCCTGTTGATGACCGCGCTGCCCGGTGACGACGGCGCGATCACCGGCTTCGTCGGCCTGGCGATCGATCTCACCGAGTCGCGTGCCGCCGAAGCGGCGCTACGGGAGAGCGAACGGCGCTACCGGACCCTGCTCGGCTCGGTCACCGACTACATCTACACGGTGCGCATCGCCGACGGTCGCCCGGCCTCGGTCGTTCGGGGGCCGGGCTGCGCCGCGGTCACCGGTTACACGCCGGAGGACTTCGCCGACCGCCCGCAGTTGTGGGAAGAGATCGTCTTCGGGCCTGACCGCCCGGCGGTGCGCGTGCAGGCGTCCAGGGTGCTGGACGGTGAGCGGGTGGCTCCGCTCGAGCACCGGATCGTGCACCGTGACGGTTCGCTGCGATGGGTCCGCGACACCTGTGTGGCCCGGCTCGACGGTGAGCGCCGCGTCGTCGGCTACGACGGGCTGATCGTCGACATCACGGAACGTCGCCGGGCCGAGGACGAACTGCTCCGCTACAAGGACCAACTCGAGGAAACGGTGCGGCAACGGACGGCCGAACTGCAACTCGCACGCGACGCTGCCGAAGCCGCGAACCAGGCGAAAAGCTCATTCCTGGCGAACATGAGCCACGAGATCCGCACACCGATGAACGCGATCCTCGGCATGTCGCACCTGGCGCTGCGCAGCGGCCTGAACGAACGCCAGCGCAACTACATCGAGAAGGTGCACGGCGCCGCCGAATCGCTGCTTGGCATCATCAACGACATCCTCGATTTCTCGAAGATCGAGGCCGGCAAGCTGGAGATCGAGAACATCGGCTTCGACGTGGGCGACGTGCTCGACCAGTTGGCGAACCTGATGGGCATGCGCGCCGAGGAGAAGGGCCTGGAATTGCTGTTCTCGCTGCCGCCCGACCTGCCCACGACGCTGGTGGGCGACCCGTCGCGGCTCGGGCAGATTCTGCTGAACCTGGGCAACAACGCCGTCAAGTTCACCGAGCGCGGCGAGGTGACGGTGGTCGTGTCACTCGTCGAGCGTGCGGCGCAAGAAGTGCGCTTGCGCTTCGAGGTGCGCGATACCGGCATCGGCCTCTCACGCGAGGCGTGCAAGGGGCTGTTCCAGCCTTTCACGCAGGCCGATGTGTCGACCAGCCGGCGGTATGGCGGCACGGGCCTCGGGCTCGCGATCTGCCGCCACCTCGTCGAACGCATGGGCGGTCAGGTGGGTGTCGACAGCGAGGTCGGACGCGGCAGCTGCTTTTACTTCACGCTGCGGTTCGGACTGCAGCCGGGTGAGCAGCCCGGCACGGACGCGGGCGACCTGCAGGGCATGCGGCTGCTCATCGTCGACGACAACCCGGCGGCGCGCGAATTGCTGTGCGCGCTCGGGGCGTCGCTGGGGCTGCAGGCCGAAACGGCAGCCGACGGGGAAACGGCACTGGCTGCGGTGGCGCAGGCGGACGCGTCCGATCGTCCGTTCAAGCTGCTGCTGCTCGATTGGCGCATGCCCGGCATGGACGGCATCGAATGCATGTCGCGCCTGGCCAAGGCCGGCAGCCGGCATGCGTCGCCGCCGGTGCTGATGGTCACGGCGTTCAACCGTGAGCAGGCGGAGCGCGAGCTGCAGACGCGACAGCTGCAGGTGGCCGCGCTGCTGGACAAGCCGGTCACGCCATCGACGCTGATCGAGGCCTGCCTCACGGCGCTCGGCCGTCCGGTCGCGCGTCGTCGCCGCGGCGAGCAGAGGGAGGAACTGCTGCAGGCGAACCAGGCCGGGCTTGTCGGCACGCGCATCCTGCTGGTGGAGGACAACACCATCAACCAGGAGTTGGCGAGCGATCTCCTCGATGGCGCAGGCATCATCGTCACAATCGCCGCCGACGGCCGCGAGGCGCTCGCCGCGCTCGAGCAAGAGAGCTTCGACGCGGTGCTGATGGATTGCCAGATGCCGGTGATGGACGGGTATGAGGCAACCCGCGCACTGCGCCAAAGACCCGCGCTCAAGGACTTGCCGGTGATTGCCATGACCGCCAACGCGATGGCGAGCGATCGCGAGAAGGTGCTCGCGGCGGGCATGAACGACCACGTCGCCAAGCCCATTCACGTCGACGATCTGTTCGCCACCCTGGCCCGCTGGGTGCGGCCAAAGTCGCCGAAATCTGCCGGCGTCGTGTTGGAAGCCTTGCCCGGTGTGGATGTCCGCGCCGGGCTCAAGGTACTCCGAGGCAACGAGGCGCTGTACCGGCGCCTGCTGGGCATGTTCCGCGAGCGCGAGGCCGACTTCGAGGTACGCTTTCGCGACGCGCGCGCGCAAGCGGATACGCCGGCCGCGCTGCGCTGCGTGCACGACCTCAAGAGCGTTGCCGGCACCCTGGGCATGCCCGGGTTGGAGCACACGGCACAGGCGCTCGAGGTGGCTTGCGAACAGCACGCCGGCGATGACATGATCGAGTCGCGCCTGACGGAGTTGATGGGTCTGCTGCGGCCGCTCGTGAACTCGCTGATCGAGCGCCCGAGTGCGTGAGTCGGTGGACCGCTTTTCGTTGGTGGCGCAGTCAAAGGCTCAGAGTATTTCGAGCGTGTCCGAGCAGAAAACTCTGCCGCCCCGGCTCCTAGACTAGACGTCCGCTCGAAAGCATCCGTTCTCGATCGGGACGCCGGGCGGCTCTGTTCGGCAGGCACGGTCGCCCCCGCGCGGGAACGCATTCCATAACCTCCATCACTTTTCCTGCTGACTTGCCAAAAGGGCTGGAGTAGGATGCGCCGACCCGATGGTCAAGAGGTGCTGGCTATGCTGCAGATGTCATCGGAATTGCGATTCGCAGGCGTCGTTGTCATCACGGGCACACTGCTGCTCTGGCATTTGCCAGAGGCGTGCGCAGGCGATCTTCCCGATGCGGCTGAAAGCGCATGCGATTCAGGCACGCCCTGCCCGGTGCCTGTCATGCCCGCACCGATCGATGGTGGATCAGCCCTGGAGGTGCCGTCCCCGCTCCCGACCATCAACGTCCCCGGCAATTCGGCGGGGCGGCCGACAGACGTTGCGGCGATGGACATCGTCGATCTGTCGCAGATCCTGGTCTACACGGCCAGCCGTCGCCTGACCGCTGTCGAGTTGGCTCCGTCGGTGGTAACGGTCATTACCGCGGAAGACATCGCCCGTCGCGGGTACAAGACGCTGTACGAAGCCTTGGGCAATGTTCCTGGCTTGCAAGAAGTGGGCGTCGCCGCCTGGGGGCTTCTGTCCAACCGCGGTCTGGTGGCAGACAACAATGTCAGCTACCTCTTCCTCGTCGACGGCCATTCCATGACGAACATCGTGTTCCGCGGATACTACGAAGAGTACCGCTTTCCGCTGCTCGCCAAGGTGGAACGTATCGAGGTCGTCCGCGGTCCTGGCTCCACGCTGTGGGGCAGCGATGCCAGCGCGGGCGTCATCAATATTGTCACCAAGGACGGCAGCTCGATGGACGACGGTAGCAGCGCATCCGGCAAGATCTTGGCGGACTACGATCACGAGTTCAATCTCAAGCGGAACATCGTGAATTTGGCCTACGGCAAGCGCTTCGGCCACGAACACGATTTGTACATGGCGTTCAACTTCTCCAACAGCAACGCCCCATGGACGGATGGCCGGATTGCCGGGCCGGACGGACTTGAACAACCGCCCTGGCAGTGGTTCAGGATGAATCAGTGGGACTACGATCCGAGCTTCGATTTGTTCGTCAAGTACAGGCGGGACGGATTGGGAATCGAAGCTGGCGTCAATCAATCCGGCTACATGCAGCCGTTCTACACGCCGATCGACGGCACCAAAACGGGCTCGTTCACAAGCCGGCGAAAGTGGATCGACATTCGGCGGCCGTTCCGGATCAGCGACACACTGCAACTGGACGCCCGGATTTACGGAGACCAGTACAGCAATAGCGGCAAACAATGGAAGATCGCCGACAATTCCGTGATTCTCACGAACGAGACAAAAGCCACGATTGTCGGGGTAGAGCCCATCCTCCACTACGAAGGAGAAGCGGCGAATGCGCTGCTCGGCCTGTCCGCGAACTATGGCCGCTGGATCGTCAACGACTTCAACAGCTCTCGCGGCACCGACCTGAATTACGCAGTCTTCGCCGAGGGCAGCTACCCCGTCGTCAAGAGACTTCGCCTGACCGCTGGGGTGCGGTTCGAGGGGAATCGTGGCAGAGGGACCAACACGCTCCCGCGATTCAGCGCGGTCTTCGGGCCCTGGAACAATTGGGCTTTGAAGTACTCGTACAACACCGGTTTCGTGCGATTCGGGACCAATTTCTCGCCTAAGCCTGAGTTCGTAGACGGGTTCTGGCGGGTCAACGGAAGCGATCCGCAACGAAGCCGGTCACATGATCTGCAACTGAATTACAAGTCCAACAGGACTGCGGCCGCAGTGACGGTCTACAGTCAGAGACTGACATCAATCCCGGCCTATATTGGCACCGCGGGACCCGTGATTGGCCAGATCGACGGCGTCAACGTCTACTACGGCACCGTCGGGATCTCGCCGCTGCAGACCTATGGCGTCGAGTTGGAAGGCGAGCATCGGTTCGGCGACTTCCTCAAGCTCTACGCGAACGCCGCCTACCAGCACGCGCGGTGGAGTCAGCGCTATCCGTTTGGCGTCGGTGGCAACTTCGATATCGTGCGCGACACGTCTTTGTCCACGGACGGGCTCGTTCCCACGACAGTGCCGGTCTATACCTGGAATCTCGGCGTCAATCTCGACATCACGCGGCAACTGCTTTTCAACATGCACTACCGAGGCAACGCTCGCACGTACGTCAAGACAAACACGAGTCTGCCAGGGTTCCAAACCGTGCACGCGGAACATTTCCTCGACGCCACCATCAACTATTCTGCGCGCCCAGGGCTCGTTCTATCGGTTTACGGAAAGAACATCCTGGACAACGAAGACCCCATCCCTCACATCAATTCGGGCTTCATAGACCAACCTCTTCGCAGGCAGATAGGGCTTAAGGCGACTGTGGAGTTCTGAGCAATTCAGCCCCATGACCACGCCCGGTGGTTTCCTGGTGTCCTTGTTTTTGAGCCGTCGGTTCTGGTGGACCAGGGGAGCCAATCAAGCGAGGCCTCCGCCGGCGGCCACGTAGGCGGTTCGCCGGTCGTCCAGCTGGTTCTCATGTTGCTGGTAGCCCGCGCCTGGCAGCGAGGCACAGCAGCTCGCGCACTTGCGGATGGCGGCATCGGCTTGCGGCGATGCTGCCGGTGTGGCTGCTCGTGTCGCCGCTCTTGCTGTTCCTGCTCACCCAGACCCTGTGGCACGCCACGGTGTTCCTGCTGTGCCTGTCGCGGCGGTGGGGCCGACGGCCGCGTGGTTCCTCGGCGAATCGCGGCGCGAGCAGGGGCTGCTCGTCTAGCGCACGAGCCTTCGGCGAGGAAGCGGCTGCGGGCCGGACCGGACACCAACGGTCGAGCTGCATCCTCACTCTTGACGAGGCGCGAATGTCCGCCCCCGTCGATGATCCCGCCGCGCGAATGCCCGAGGTCCTCGCGACTGTGTGGAACACCTCGACTTGGGAGTCCGAGATGAATCGACCCTGGAATGCCTGGGCCTTGTCGGCCGCGTGCGCCGCGACGCTCTGCGCCTGCGGAGGCGGCGGCGGTGACAGCGCCGCGCCGCCCCCACCGCCTGCCGCGCAGTCGGTGAAGATCAGCGGTGTCGCCGCCGATGGCCCGCTGCAAGGCGCGACCGCCTGCTATGACCTGAACAACAACGGCGCCTGCGACAGCGGCGAGCCGAGTTCGTCGACCGACGCCAACGGCAACTTCAGCTTCGACGTGGACGCGGCCGCGGCCGGCCAGCACCGCGTCGTCGTCGCCGTGCCCGCCACGGCCATCGACAAGGACACCGGTGCCGCGGTGGGCACCGCCTTCACGCTGCAATCGCCCGCCACCGGCACGACCACGGCGCACAGCGTCTTCGCAAGCCCGCTGACCACGCTCGTGCAGGCGCATGCAGACGCCACCGGCGCGACCGTTGCCGCAGCCTCCGACTTCGTGAAGACGCAGGCGGGCCTCAGCTTCTCGCCGCTCGCGGACTTCACCGCATCGACCGCGACCGACGCCCGGCAGGCCGCCACGGTGGCAAGGCTGGTGACGCTCACGCAGCAGAAGCAGACCGCGGCGCTTGCGACCGTCGTCGGCCAGGCCGACATCTCCGGCAGCACCATCACCGCCGCCGACGTGGACAAGGCCGTCACGCAGGCGCTGCTCGGCTCGCTGCCGGCCCTCGGAGCGGCCTCCCAGGACCCGAGCGTCGCGGCCGCCACCACGTCCACCGAACTGCAGGCCGCGCTCGGCACCCTCGCGCAGACCCTCGTCGACACGCAGACCGGCCTGAGCGCGGACAACGTGAAGGCCATCGTCGGGGTCGCCAAGATGCCCCCGGACGCCAGCACCGACACGCCCACGGCCGGCGCCACGCTGCGCGCGCTGACCTACACCGACGCCAACCACTGGTTCTACCGTGCCATGGAGGCGAGCGTCGCCGACAACACGCCGGTGGGCGGCCTCGTGCGCTTCTACGACATGCATCACCAGGCCACCACCGATGTCTTCGGCAAGCGCCTGGTCTACGGCTGGGGCGCGGGGAACACCAAGGCGCGCGAGGCAGACCAGCACTGGAACGGCACCGCCTGGGTGACCTGCTCGCTGGGCCAGCGCGGAACCTCCACCGTGCGCGACGCGATGGGCCGCAGCAGCTACAACTACTGCGACCACCGCGAAGACGGCAACAGCCAGCGCGTGGCGCAAGACATCAGCGGCAAGACGCTGCGCAGCGTCATCGAGGGCACCGTGCGCGCCTTCCCGGGCGGCGATTCGACCGTGCCGTATGCGAGCTTCGGGCCGGCCGATCTCAACCTGCTGGGCACCACGGCCTTCCCGTCGGGCTCGACGCTGTGGTACTACACCAACCAGTCGGTCCAGACCGCCTTCACCTACGACGTGGCCAGCACGAACTGGGTGAGCAGCTACGCCGCCGACATCGCTGCCGGCGGCGACGCCCGCAGCACCTCGGGCCTGGCATGCGCCGGCGTGACGAGCGCCAATTCGGCCAGCCTCTTCCATCCGGTGGATTCGCTGGACACGCTGGTGGCGCGCTACCCCGGCAAGCCGTGTGTCTTCAACAAGGGCACCAACGCCGACGGCAGCAGCCTCGACCCGAACGAATGGTGGGGCAACAGCACGGTGTCGCTCGGCTCGCTCGTCGGCGCGCAAACGCAGCCCACGGGTACTTCCAACTACTACAACACCACCTTGCTGCTGCGCGTGGGCTTCGCGGCCACCGGTAACGGCGCGACCTTCTACGGCTGCTACCAGCGCAAGGCCGACGGGTCGCCGCGCAACTGCAGCGTGCTGGGCACCGGCACCTACGGCATCCAGACCCTGGGCGATGCGCGGGTGCTGAGCTTCACCGGCCTGCCGGCGATCACCCAGCGCACCGGCTTCAACCGCGTCTTCGTGGAGCGCGGCGGCAAGGTGTACTTCGGCTTCCAGAGCGTGCCGGGCGCGATCACGCATTCGCTGCGCTTCAACCTTGCCGCGGCCAATGCCATCCTCGGCCAGCTCGGTTTGCAGCCCATCGTGCCGCAGCCGGCGGCGGCTGATGCCGACGCCGCCAAGAGCGCGCTCCTGGCGAACGCGAAGGGCACCTGGGGCGGCGACGACAGCAGTGGATCGCTCTTCTTCCGCTTCGGCGATGGCGGCCAGTTCATCATGGCGCAGACCAGCGCCGACACGCCGTCCACGCAGCCGGGGCTGGAGCTGGGCACGATCGACATCGACCCCGTGACGGGCGTGTACCACAGCGAGCTCGACGTGGACACGAACTGGGAGGCGGGCACCTCGCATCCGGAGGCAGGCGACGTCATCAGCGCCATCACTGCGACGCAGATCGTGACGCCGAACATCACGATCGACCGGCTGGCAGGCGGCACGAGCGGCATCGTGGGCACCTGGGCGTGGGGGAGCGCGACCAACCTCAAGACCATCCACGTCGTGTTCTACGCGAGCGGCACGGTCGTGCTCATCGACCCGGTGGGCGAAACGGACACCACCAGTGCCTGCTTCGCCGCACGGCAAGGCCCGCCCGGTATCGAGCGCGCGAGCTACACCTTCAATGCCGCCACGGGTGCGCTGCACGTCTTCAACAAGACGGTCGATACGAACGGTTGCGGAGGTTTCTTCGACAGCAGCGAAGGCGCCATCCTCGGCGGCACGGCCAACACCGTGGCCGACGTCGTGGTGACCTTCTCGGGCGACGGCAAGAGCCTGAGCACGGACTCGGGCGAGACCTTCTACCGCGTCACACCCTGAGCATCTTGTCCGCGTGAATGCAGACGGCCCGCCTCGTGCGGGCCGTTTTCTGAGCTGACTACAAGGTTTTGTAGCCGCGATTCGGCGTGGGGTTCCTAAACTGCCCCCGGCCCGCATGGCATGCATGCATGCGGGTGTCCGCTGGTGGGGGGCGGTCGCGAAGGTGAGTCCGCAGGAGGAATGCCGCCCGTGAAAAGAAGTACCGACCCCGCCGTCAAGCCCGACGCGCCCGATCTCATTGCCCTGGTTCGCGCCGCGAGGCGACAGTACCGTCCAGGCACCGGGACGGTCTACGACAGGCTGTTGCGACAGGCGGGCTCGCACCTCATGTGGCTCGCCGACGAATTGCGGGCCACCTGCGGTGTGGACACCGTCAGCGCCGACGATGTCGAACCCGATTTCAGCCTGCTCAATGCCGCCACGGCAAGCGCCTGGCGCTGCGTGGTGTTGCGCAGCGGCCATGACGACGTGCTGCGCCTCGGTGCCGAAGACCCGTGGGACGAAGGCCTGCTGCACAAGGCGTCGCTCTTTGTCGGCCAGCCGCTGGTGCCGGCGGCCGTCACCTTTGCAGACCTTTGCCGGTGGCTCGGGCGCGACGGCGGGTTGCCGCTGGCCGCCGCCTCGCCCGGCGATGCCGCCACCTCGGTGGCCACCGGGCCGCGCAGGTCCGAGGAGGTGCGCGCCTTGCACACCGACGCGCCGGCGCTGCGCTTTGCCGACGACGCGATCAACGCCGCCTTGAGCTCGGGCACGAGCGACATCCACTTCGAATGCGACCGCGGCGGCGTGACGGCCCGCCACCGCCGCGACGGCGTGCTGTCGCCCTACGCCAGGCTCGATGGTGCGCACGAGGCGCGCGAGCTGATGGCGCGGCTTCGGACCCTCGCGCAGATCGACGCGACCGACCGGCTGGTGCCGCTCGAAGGCCGCTGGTCCCATCGCGCGTCACCGAACGCGCGGCCGGTGGAACTGCGCATGTCCATCATGCCCAGCGCGTCGGGCGAAGACGCCGTGCTGCGTTTCATGGACCGCCCCCGGTACCGCACGGCCCGGGCGCTCTCGCTCGACGGGCTGTCCATCGATACCGGTGACGTGACGCGCATCCGCCGGCTGCTGCGGCAGCCCGGCGGCCTGCTGCTGGTGTGCGGGCCGGCCTGCAGCGGAAAGACGACGACCGCATGCGCCGCACTGGCCGAACTGGATGCCGGCCATGAAAAGATCGTGAGCATCGAGGACCCCGTGGACTACGAGCTGCCCGGCGTGCGGCAGGTGGCAGTCGATGAGCGCCGCGGGCTCGACTTTGCGCGCGGCCTGCGGCTGCTGATCGACCACGACCCGGACCGCATCTTCGTGGGCGATCTCCGCGATGCGGCGACGGCGCAGATGACGCTGCGCTGTGCCCTCGGCGGGTGTGCCGTGCTTGGCACCCTGCAGGCCAGGGGCGTCGTCGATGCCCTCAGTGGCTTGCGGCAGTGGGGCGTGGACCTCGCGGCCGCCTTGTCCGCGCTGAATGGCCTGGTCGTGCAGCGGCTGCTGCGCGGCCTGTGCGGCGAATGCCGCGGAACGCGCGAGCCGACGCCGCCCGAGCGCGACTGGCTGGCCTCCCTGGGCCAGACCGATGTGCAGAAGGTGCCGCGGGCGGTGGGCTGCGGGGTCTGCCATCACAGCGGCTACCGCGGCCGCCTGCTGCTCACGGAAGTGCATGTGATCGACGATGCGTGGCGTGACGAGTTGGCGCAGGGCTTCGTGCCCTCGCGCATCCGCCAGCTTGCCGAATCGCAAGGCGTGCTGCCGCTGGCCGTGCAAGCGGCTCGCCGCGTGCGCAGCGGCGATCTCGCGATCGAGGAAGTGCGGCGTGTGCTTTGCGGACCGTGATGTCGGCTGCCAGAAGTAGTCAGATGCCGTTGCTGCAAGACTTTGTAGTCAGATTCCGCGGGGTGCGTCGACACACTTCATCGGGTGAAAACGCATCCCCTCCGGCCCCTGACGCCGCGGTCCCGGCGGCGCCGCAAGCGGTACGTGCCGGTGGCTGACGCCCAGGGCTTCCGAGCCCGGGTGGCCGACACGGCGCTGGCCGACCTGCTCGATGACATCTGGGCCATCCAGTGCGCCGACGTGGCGCGCGTGGCGGCGCTGTGCGACGACGCCGTGCGCCGAGCCGTCGTGCGCGCCGATGGCGTGGGTGTCTTCTGGGCGCGCCTGAGCCGGCTGCTGCTCACGCACCGCTGCGGCCAGCCCGATGCGCTTTCGGTCGACGACCTGGACGCCGCTCATGCGCTCAGCCCGAACGTCGTCGGCGACCCGCGTGCGCAGCGGCTGCTCGCCGTGGCCGACGGCGCCATGCTCATCTGCCTGGGCCAGCACGAGCAGGCGCTGGACCACTTCCGCGCGATGCCGCTGGGCAGCACCGCTGACGCCGACGATCCGGACGACTACTTCGTGCTGCGCGGCATCGCCCACGCCGCTTCACGCCTGCAACGGCTGGACCTGCTCTTCGACGCGCTGTACGCCAACGCGTTTCTCAGCGAGCGCACCGGGTCGCCGCTGCGCGTCGCCGTCGCGAGCACCGAGCTCGCGGCCGCGCTGGTCGAGATCGGGCGCTTCGCCGACGCACTGGACCTGCTCGAGCCCCGCTTGCGTGGCGGGGCGCTGCGCTTTGCCAACCCGTTGCTGGTCGGGCACCTGCGCATCCACGTCGCCGTCGCGAGGTTTGGCCTCGGACGGGCCGTCGAGGCGAGCAACGAGTTTCGAGCGCTCGTCGCCGACGGCACCGTCGACGTGTCGCGCGGCTTTGCCTTCCAGGTGCATGCCAACCTCATGGGCGTGTGCCTGCAACGCGGCCTGCACGACGAGGCCCTCGCCAGCGCGCTGCTGGCGCAGGAATGCGCAACCCGCATGCGTCGCAAGGCGCCCTTGGGGCTGGCCCTGCAAGGCGCCGGGCTCATCGCGCACGCCCGCGGCGACATCGACGAGGCCATCCGCCTGCTGGAGCGCTCGCTCGCCTGCTTCGAGAGCGACAAGCCCTTCATCACGCCCATGACGGGCCAGGCCGACGCGGGCACGGTGCTGTCCGAATGCCATGCCGCCCGCGGTCGCGCCGAACTGGCCTATACCACCCACCGCCGCTTCTTCGAGGTGCACCGGCTGCGCGCCGAATTCGCCTCGCGCGGGCACCTGGCGATGCTGCAGGCACGCCAGAACGTGGCTGCGCGCATCCGGCTCAGCGAACGCGAACTGGAATGCCTGTCATGGAGTGCGGCCGGCAAGACGGCCTGGGAGACCGGCAAGATCCTCGACCTGTCCGAGTGGACGGTGGTCTACCACCTGCAAAAGGCCAAGCGGAAGTTCGGCCTTACCCGCAAGCAGGAGGTGATCGCGCATGCGATGAGCCTCGGGCTGATCAAGCCGCATTGACAACCCGGCGTCCGGGCCCCTGCAACGACGCTCTTTGAGGCCCCGGCGGTCAGGAACCGCAGTTGAGCTTCTGCGCAGTGGGCAGCTCGCTCAGCGGCCGGAACTGCTGGTTCAGCGCCGCCGCCTTCTGCGACGCGGGGATCTCGAAGATGTGGATGTCTCCGGTGCCGCCGCCGCAGCGCTGCGCGAACATGCGGCCGTTGGTGCCGCAGGACGCCGACAGCACCTCGACGCCGACGTCGGTGAGCCGCTTGCGGTCTTCGTCCAGCGTGCTGCCGCCGCCCGTGCACTGCACGGCGCCGGTGCCGCGGTATACGCTGAGCGTGGTGCCGGCTTGCGCCTGCTCGCTGCCTTGCGCTTGTGCGTCGCCTGGTGCCTTCGCGCCGCTTTGCGCCTTCGCGCGATAGTCACGCACCGCGCGGTCGGCAATGCGGCTGGGCACCACCTGCTCGAAGGATTCGAGCGTGGCCGGGTAGCGGTATTCCCGCTCATACTCCGCCGCCCCCACCACCGCCGCCGCATCACCCGGCCGGCGCTGCACGGGCAGCACCCGCAGCGAGAACACGAGCTCCGGTTGCGCGCTGCTCAGGTCGTTGAAGACGGCGACCTGTGCCACCCGCAGGCAGCCCGCCTTGGTCGCCTGGGCCAGCAGTTGCTGGCTGTTCTTGGCCGCATCGTTCGCGCCGACGGGAAAGAACGCCTGCTCCACCTCGCCGTCGTCGCGCACCGCCTCGGCGGCAGCGTCGAAGAAGGCGAAGTTCAGCTGGTTCCAGCGGTCGTTGAGCTGGCTGTCGCTGAAGGCCGGGCTGCGTCCGCCGCCTGCGACGACGGTGCACCCGACGGGCGAGGGCGATGCCGGTGCGGCGAGGGCCGGCGCGCATGCGGCCAGCGCGAGGGCGAGGACCAGGTGGAGGGGGCGTGCGGCGGTTCGAAGGCTCATGCCATCAGTCTCATCGGCGTGCGGTTTGGTGAGTTCGATGGTCATGGCTCAACGGCGTGTGTGTCGGACGATAACCGAGCGGGCTCAAGCCCCGGTGGGCGCGAGGGGCTCCCAATCCAGCAGTTCGGCCAGGCGCCGAACGATCCAGCCGGCCTGCGCCTCGTCCACCTGGGGCGAGGGGTGCAGCAGGCCGAGATGCATGCGCCGCAGCACCTCGTCTTCCGAGATGCCATGCGAGAAATGGGTGGTGCGCGCGTGGTCCACCAGCTGCTGCGCGAGATCCTCGCACAGCTCGTAGCGTTCGCGCAGATCCCGCAGCGGCACCGTGAGCCGCCGCCGGCTGTCGGTGTGCAGCGCGATGAAGGACGGCGGGATCTCGATCTGGTACTCGTCGGACATGGGCGGATGCTACCTCCAGGTCCTGTGGCTCCTTCATGAGACCGCGAGACCCCGTGCGGTGGCGAACACCTTGTTGTGACCTGCACCACTGCGGCGCGTCAATCACGCTGCCGGATTTACCTGCATTGAACGAAAGGAAGTACGTTTCACGCGCCTTGCATCGTGTCGTTCAGAGGTAATGGAGCGGATCGAGGGGGGCGGCACAACGGTTGCCCGGCCGTGCTGCGGTTGCAAAAAAGGGGGCCATCGTCCCGGCCCCGCAATCGACGTGTCCAGACCCATCAAGGAGTTTTCCAATGTCCAACAGCGAACAAGGCGGAAATCGTCAAGAAGGCAAGATCGGCAAGTCCAACCGAGGCTTTGCCTCGATGGACAAGGAGCGCCAGCGTGCCATTGCCAGCGCCGGCGGGCGCGCTGCCCACCAGAGCGGCAATGCCCATGAATTCACTTCCGAAGAGGCGCGCCGCGCCGGTCGACAGAGTCATGCAAGCCGTCGACAGAGTGCGCAGGCGAGCAGCGAATCCGCCAGCCAGGGCATCGGCGGCGAATCGGGCACCGGCTCCAGCAGCTGACCCCCCAATGACGGCGCGCCTTTCGCGCGCGCCGCGGCCGTGACGCGGTGTCCAGTTGCGTCGCGGTGTCCCCGGTGTGACAAGCGGTGCACGGAAGTCCCATGGTGACGGGCTTCTTCGAGCCCCGTAACGGGCGCTCCCAGAAGAAGTTCCGACAACCGCCAGGAGACAACCATGCTTGTTCATCGCCCTGCGGCGATGGCTGCGGCCATCGCCTTGTCGTTCTTCGCGCTGCCTGCCCTCGCCGGGCACGTCAGCGTGAAGGTCGATTTCTCCGACCCCTCGACCAGCCCCTTCCCGAGCGACCGGCTTCACGGTGCGCGACTGGTCTCAAAACACCTTTCGCCGCGTGGCCTTGCCGCGGCCCGACTGCGCGGTGCGCGTGAGCGACTGCCAGGACATCGACGTCATCAACACGCTCGACGGCTTCTCGACGCAGCCGCGAATCACCGTGCCTTTCACGGGCGACATCGACCCGTCCACGGTCAACAGCAGCACCGTGTTCCTCGTCAACCTCGGCGACACCCTCACGCTGCACGGTTTCGGCGAGCGTGGGCTATGCGGTGGGTGCGCAGACGCAGATGGCGGTGTTTTTCGCCACCCACGGCATGACGACCATCGACCCGGACGGCGCGGGGACGATCTTCGAAGTGCCGATCGTGCCGCCCCTGCCGGAAGGGGTGAACTTCATTCCTTGAGGGTGGGCGAACGGGGGATGGTGTCGGACCATGTCTCTGAGGTCGCGGTAGGCGCCCGCGATTTCGCGGTGGCTTGAACGCGCCGCGTGGTGGGCACTCGCGCGGACGGCTTCGAGTCGCGGCGCTTGTCCTCGCGGCGCGACCAGTCGCCGCAGTCCAGGCAGTCCAGCGCGTCCAGGGCATCGCAGGCGCAGTCACCGGGGCTGCAATCCGGCGCGCAATCGCCACCGCAGTCGCCGCAATCGAGAAAGCCGGCTTGCAAGCGGGGCCTGCGCACGAGCACTTGCAGCTGGCGCCGGGCTTCGGCGCAGCGCTCGAAGCGCCGCGACAGCAGGTGCAGGCCCTTCAACACGCCATGCCGGCGGATGGCACGGAACCCGAGTGCCGAGCAACTCGCGCAGCCGGTGTGCACGCGGTAGGCGCAGTGAAATCCCTTGCGGGGTGAGATGAAGCGCTGATAGCCCCGAATGAGCATGAGCGCAAGGCGTGTCGGTGTGGGCAGGATCGGGAAGGCGGCACCTGTGGGCTGGTTGGCAGGAGGGCATGCAAACTGCCGTGCCACGCATTCTGATGTGAAAACTCAGCGCTGGCGAGTGGCCGGGTGGGAAAGCGCGCCGCACGGCAACGCCGGTGCGTGGCCGACCCAGATGCGTCGGAGTCCGCGCACCATGCCGCGACACTTCATTCAACTGGCGCTGCCGCATTCGCAGCCCGGACGCAATGCGTGCGCGACGCCTTGCCAGGAATCACTGCGCGTCACCGGCTCCCACTTGGCACAGTATGCATACCGGGCATTCAGGCGCGAACAGGGCGACTGCGGGGGCTCGCGCCATGAAGAAGTGAATCGGCGGCATTCCTTCGCATCATGGCTTGCGTGACGCATCCTCAGGCGCGCTGCAGCCGGAAGACCCCGACAGCCTGGACCAGCCGGCGTGCCTGCTGGTCCAGGCTCTCCGCCGCGGCAGCCGACTCCTCCACGAGCGCCGCGTTCTGCTGCGTGACGTTGTCCAGCTGCGTCACCGCCTCGCTCACCTGGCCGATGCCGCGTGTCTGCTCGTCCGACGCGGTGCTGATGTGGTTGATCAGCTCTGAAACGCGCTGCACCCGCTGCACGATCTCGCTCATTGTGCGGCCCGCCTGATGCACCAGGCCCGCGCCCGCCTCCACGCGCTCGGCGCTTGTGCCGATCAGCGACTTGATCTCCTTGGCCGCCTGCGCCGACCGCTGTGCAAGCGCCCGCACTTCGCCTGCCACGACGGCGAAGCCTCGGCCCTGTTCACCGGCGCGGGCCGCTTCCACCGCCGCATTCAGCGCGAGGATGTTGGTCTGGAACGCGATGCCGTCGATCACGCCGATGATGTCGGCGATCTTGCGCGAGTTGGCGCTGATCTCCTCCATCGTGAGCACCACTTGGCCCACGACCTCACCGCCGTGCGATGCCACTGCGGTCGCGTCCTGCGCCTGGTGAGTGGCCTCGCGCGCCGTGTCCGCGTTGTGCTTCACCGCGCTCGACAGCTGCTCCATGGAGGCCGCCGTCTGCTGCAGGTTCGAAGCCTGCTCCTCGGTGCGCTGCGACAGGTCTGCGTTGCCGGTGGCAATCTGGCTGGAGCCGGTCGCGATGCTGTCGGAGGCCTGGCGCACGGTGCCCACGAGCGTCGCCAGGCTCTGCGTCATCGCCTTCAGCGCGTGCAGCAGCTGGGCCGCCTCGTCACGTCCGACAGGGCGGATGACGGTGCTCAGGTCGCCGGCAGCCACGGAGTTCGCCACCTGCACGGCTTCGCCCAGCGGCCGCGTGATCGAGCGGGTGAACAGCCAGGCGAGCACCAGGCCGCAGCCGGCCGCGACGACGGACACTGCGAGCATCAGCGTGCTGGCCTCCGTCGCGGTCTGGCTGACGCTTGCGGCGGTCTCCTGCATCAACCGCTGCTCCAGGTCCTTGAACTGGTCCAGTGCCTTGAAGTAGTCGTTCTGCAGCGGCCGCGTCTCCTTCAGCAGGATTCGCGTGGCGTCGTCGGGCCGTCCGGCAACCGCAGCGTCGATCGCCTTGTTCAGCGAGTCGCGATACGGAATTCTGCTGGAGATGATCAGGGCCAGGGACTGCCGCTCCTCGTCGGTGGCCACCGCCTGCTGCAGCGCATTCATCAACTCGTTGTTCTTCGCGCGCATCTCTTCGATGCGCTTGCGCTCCTTGCCGATCTCGGCGGCATCGTCGCGTAACAGGCCGATGTTGCGCACCCCGCGCGCCACGACGTTCACGTTGTCCTTGAGCTGGGCGACCCGCTCGGCCATCGTCATCCGCTGCTCCGCGAGCGTGCGCACCATCGTGTCCAGTCCCGCCAGCTGCCGCCAGCCGAACAAGGCCACCGCCAAGCCGAACACGATCACCAGCACGAACCCGGCCACCAGCCGCGTTCCGATCTTCACGTTGTTGAGCAAGTCCATGATTCCCTCCCTGGGCAACCGTTTGTCGATTCACCGCTTATCGTCGGCCTGGCTGTCGGGTTGAGCGCTCGACCGGCACCGCCTGTGCATTCCTGCACGGGAGTTCAGGGCTGGATGAAATTCTTACAATCCGACATCGCCGCGCGAGCCTCGTCTTGGTGCGAGAGCCACACGCAGCGCCAGGCCGTCGCTCGTCGCCACGATGGCGCCCTGCAGGCCTTCGCACAACTCGTGCAGTCGACACAGCTCGCCGTGGAGGCGCAGCTCGAGCGACAGGCCGTCGGTGACGTGCCAAAGGTGTCGGGTTCCAGATGGATGATGTTCTTCTCGAAGCCGACCTTCTTCACGAGGAAGCGGTAGTCGTCGAGATAGCCCTTCAACAGGGTTCGATTCTGGAAGGCGCCCTTGTAGTCATACCCGATACCGGGCTTGCCTTGCTCCTTGTTCAAGCGCGCCTGCATGCCCCCGAGGTCCTGCCCCGAGTAATAGGTCCACTGCTGGATCGGTCGATGGGGCTGGCCGTTGATCTTGGCGAAATCGTTGGCGTTCTCGTGGTTGACGTCGGGGATGATCTTCCCGGGTTCGAGGTTCCACTTGCCATCGTCGCTCGCCCGCCAGCAACCCCACCAGCCACCGCCCGACGAACTCTGGCAGTCCTTGTCGCAGATCGTGTAGCAGGCGAGCGTGGGCGTGGCCCGGATGGCGCGCGCGTCGCCCAGCGCGAGGTTGCGATCCAGTGCGCTCGTGTCGCAGCCGGGCTGTACGGTCGGCGCCTTGCCTTCGCGCATCCAGTCGCGCCAGGCCATGTCCTTGTCCTTGGCGCACCAGATCGCCTTGGCCTTGTCGAGCGAACCCGGGCCCAGAATGGGCAGAAAGAAGCTTCCACAGTAGAGGGACCTCCGCGGCCAAGTCATGCCGAAGCGTTGACCGTCCACTCCTCGTTGCACTTCCATGTTGCCCCGCAGCAGGCACCGCATGCCGTGCCACGTGAAGGTCATGAATCGCCTCCTGCCGATCCTGCAGCCGTACATGGGCAGCGTGGCGACGGTCAATGACACCCAGTTCAGCTTCGACAGCACGGCGAACTGGCCCTACGGCGGGCAGACCGGCGCCTACCAAGGCGACAAGCAGTAGGCCATCAGGCAAGCCGCGCGGCGCTTGTCCTCCCGGGAAGCGCCGCGTTGCTGGCGCCCTCCTCGGCCTCAGCCCTTCGGCGCATAGCGCGCGCGCACGTTGGCCAGGGCCTTCTCATAGGCCGCGTGGACGTCATCCGGGCCGGCGGCCGTCATGGTGAGGTCTTCGAGCAGGCCGTTGTGCAGGCCGTAGACCCAGCCATGCACCACGACCTCCTGGCCGCGATGCCAGGCGTCCTGAACCATCGTCGTCTGGCAGACGTTGAGCGCCTGCTCCACCACGTTCAGCTCGCACAGGGCGTTCACGCGCTGGGAGGTGTCGACGCTGTCCAGCCACGCCTGGTGGCGATTGCGCACGTCCTGCACGTGGCGTATCCAGTTGTCCGCGAGGCCCAGCCGGCGGTCGCTCAGCGCGGCCGACACGCCGCCGCAGTTCGAGTGGCCGACCACGATGATGTGCTTGACCTTCAGCACATCGGTGGCGAACTGGATCACCGACAGGCAGTTCAGGTCTGAGTGCACCACCACGTTGGCGACGTTGCGGTGCACGAACAGCTCGCCCGGCAACAGGCCGACCAGTTCATTGGCCGGCACGCGGCTGTCGGCGCAGCCGATCCACATGTATTGCGGGGCCTGCTGCGCCAGCAGGCTCGTGAAGAAGCCCGGGTTCTTCGATTCGACGTCTTTCGCCCACAGGCGGTTGCTGTCCAGGAGTTCTTGCAGTTGGATCGTCATGGCGAGGTTTCAGCGTGGAGGGGCGAGTTTACGCAGGGCCACGTAGATGGCGTTTCAGGCTGCTTTCGCCGCGTTGTAGGCGGCGCCGAACTTGCTGCCCAGCAGCACGCAGGCCACCGCCGTCACGCACAGCAGGGCCAGCTGCGCGGGAGGGTACAGGTCCCAGGACATCGCCAGCCCGGTGAGTGTGGAGAGCGCCGCGAGGACGCCGCCCAGGCGGTAGGGCGAGCGGCGCGCGACACGAGCGCACCAGTAGCCGCCGAGCGTCGAGAAGCCGCAGCCGGCGAGCGTGCTGGTGACGTAGAACCAGGACCCGGGGGTTACATCCGTCAATGCCGCGTGGACCTGTTCCTGGGTCAGCCCTTGCTGCAGGAGGACCACCGTGTAGATCACGCCGATGACCGCCGACGAGACGAAGGTGCCGCCCATGTCGACGGCATAGCCGATCAGCACTGCCTTCCACGCCGCAGCGGGCGGCGGGGGCTGGTCCCTCAAATCACTGCGGGGCGGGGTGTAGCGCTTGTCATCCATGGAGGTGCCTTCAGCTCGGGCGCGAGGAGGCAAGGCTGGCAAGGTCGCCGGCCGCAGCTGCGATCGAAGGCCACACGATCGCTTGCGCCACGATGACGCTTTCGCCGTTGAAGGTGGCTGCCGGCGAACCGTACAGCCTGTAGCCCAGCGCGAGTGCTTCGCTGACACGCCGGCAGAAGCTTGCATCATCGACACCGGTGAGGAGGCGATAGGTCGGAAGGTCGTCGGGCGGAGCATCCACGGCAGGGCTGTCGAGTCGCGTTGCCGCGGATCGTACCCGTTCAACTCAGCGTCGCTTCAGGTCACCTCATGACTCGCCCGGTGCGCGAGACGACCTCCAACCGGCATGCCCGAGTCAAGCCTGGCTCAAGCTGCCCTGAGCGGCCTGGCGTGCGAGCACGAGCGCGCCGTCCATGGCATCGCCCGCGGGCTCCACGAGCACGGGTGCGAAACGCTGTGCGAGGTAGGGCCGGGTCGGCTGCGCGATGCCTCCCATCAGTGCGATGCGGCGCGCACCGAGCGACACCATGCGATCCAGGATGCGCTCCACCGCGAGCGCGTTGTTGCGCACGAGCTTCAGCGCGACCGGGTCGCCTTGCCGTGCGTACTCGAAGACCGTCTTCGCAAACTCGGCCCAATCCTTCGGGCGGGCGTTGGTGGACCAGTCCAGCATCACCTCGCGGTCGCCGAAGAAGCGATCGACGATCGCCATCGTCAAGGGCGAGGTGGGTTCGACGCACTCGTGCGCCAGGAAAGCGCGGCGCACCGCGGCGCGTCCGAGGATCGCGCCCGAACCGGTGTCCGACAACGCGAAGCCCCAACCCCCCACCGTGACGAAGGCATGGTCGCGATAGACCACGCCCTGGCTGCCCGTGCCGAGGATGAGGATGCCGCCTGCCTCGCCGCCAAGCGCGCCGAGGCACGCGACCTCGGCATCGGAGCGTATGGTGGCCGAGGCAAAGGGCAGCGTGATGGCTTCCAGGGCGGCTCGGTGCCGGGGCACGTTGCCGGCGGCCATGCCCAGGCCTGCATGCGTTCGGGCGAGGATGGATTCCGGCAAGCCGGCACCTGCCAGCGCCTGCCGCGTGGCAGTCATCAGCGAGCTCACGGCTGCGTCCACGCCCAGTGTGAGATTGGCCGGGCCGGCTGAGCCTTCACCGAGCACGGCGCCTTGGTGGTCAGTCAGTCGCGCGCGGCACCCCGTGCCGCCGCCGTCGATTCCGAGGAGATACGTCGAGTACATGGACATCGAGTGTCCGGACCGCACGACAGCCGGTGTTGTGGTGTCGTTGCAAAGATCAATACGATTCTGGCTTGTGCGGAGCGACGCCAGAATCGTATTGATCTTTGCGCTCAAGCAACAACAACGCGAAAGTGGTGACTGTCACACTTTGGTCGCGGTTGGATGAAATCAACTTCTCGAGATCGTCCTTCCGCAAGACATCAGACAGAGACATGCAGTGTGCGGCCGGATGCCCAATCAGAGGGGGTTGCGGTCAATCCGAACTCCGTGGTGCCGTATGGCGACCATCATCGACGAAAGAGAGCCATGAGCAAGAGAATGTCATTCAACGTTGTTCTCGCGGCCGTTGCCGCAGCCTTTGCGAGCGTTGCCAGCGCAGCGCCCGTCACCCTCACCATCGAGAGTTGGCGAAACGACGACCTCGCCATCTGGCGCGATCAGATCATTCCTGCGTTCGAGGCCAAGCACCCGGACATCAAGGTCAAGTTCACGCCCATGGCGCCCACCGAATACAACGCGGCGCTCAATTCCAAGCTCGACGCTGGAACGGCCGGCGACCTCATCACCTGCCGCCCCTTTGATGCCTCGCTCCAGCTCTTCCAGAAGGGCCGCCTCGCGCCGCTGAGCGGCCTCAAAGGGCTCGACAACTTCTCGCCCGTCGCCAAGACCGCTTGGACCACCGATGATGGCAAGACCACCTTCTGCGTGCCAATGGCGTCCGTCATCCACGGCTTCATCTACAACAAGGATGCCTTCGCCAAATTGGGCCTGAAGCCGCCCGTCACGACCGATGAGTTCTTCGCGGCACTCAACAAGATCAAGGCCGATGGCAACTACGTGCCGCTGGCCATGGGCACCAAGGACGGTTGGGAAACCGCATCCATGGGCTTCCAGAACATCGGCCCGAACTACTACAAGGGCGAAGAAGGCCGCAAGGCGCTGATCGCCGGCAAGGCCAAGTTGACCGATCCTCAATGGGTCGAGCCCTTCAAGGTAATGGCGAAGTGGAAGCCCTACATGGGAGACGGGTTCGAATCCCAGACCTATCCCGATAGCCAGAACATGTTCACCCTGGGCCGCGCCGCCATCTATCCGGCCGGCTCGTGGGAAATCCCCGGCTTCGAGAAGCAGGCGTCGTTCAAGCTGGGCGTGTTTCCGCCGCCGGTGCAGAAGGCGGGCGACAAGTGCTACATCTCCGACCATCCGGACATCGCCCTCGGCCTGAACGCCAAGTCCGCGCATTCGGCTGAGGCCAAGGTCTTCCTCGAGTGGGTTGCATCCACCGAGTTCGCGGGGGTCTATTCGAACGCGCTGCCGGGCTTCTTCAGTCTCAACAAGGCCAACGTCGAGTTGAAGAATCCCATCGCCAAGGAATTCGTCAGCTGGCGGGGCAAGTGCGAATCGACGATCCGCCCGACTTACCAGATCCTGTCGCGCGGCACGCCCAACCTCGAGAACGAGTCGTGGGTGATGGGGTCGGCGGTTGTCAACGGAACCGTGACGGCTGACGCCGCCGCCCAGCGCCTGCAAAAGGGTCTGGACAGCTGGTACAAGCCCGCCAAGTAAGCGTCCGACCAACCTCCGATTCAAAGTGAAGCCAGAAGTGTTAACCATGAGCGACACGGCGGTGACTCCAACTGCCAGCGAAGCAGGCCAGGCGGTTCGCACGCCGATCCGTTGGCATATCGCTGTGTTCCTGGCGCCCGCGCTGCTGATCTATACGGCAGTGATGGTGATACCGCTCGTGGAGACACTTCGGCTCTCATTCTTCAAAACGGGGATCGACAGCGAGACTTTCGTCGGGTTCAGCAACTTCCTCACGTTGCTGTCCGATGAGCGATGGGCGCATTCCTTCTGGAATGCGCTCGTCAACAACGCCTACTTCTTTTCCATCCACATGTTCGTGATGGTGCCGCTGGCGATCGTGTTGGCGGCCATCCTGTCAGTGCCTCGGCTGCGGGGCGCGACTTTCTATCGCACGGCGCTGTTCATGCCGACAATGCTGTCCTTCGTCATCGTCGGATTCGGTTGGAAGCTGATTCTTTCGCCGCTGTGGGGCATCGCGCCGAATTTGCTCGATGCGATCGGCTTGAAGTCGCTCTTTGCGCCATATCTCGGACGGGCGGAGTACGCCTTGACGACGCTGGGTTTCATCTCCGTGTGGCAATACGTGGGCGTTCCGATGATGCTCACCTACGCGGCCATGTTGTCCATTCCAAATGAGATTCTTGAAGCCGCGGAGATCGATGGCATCGTCGGCATGCAGCAGTTCTTCAAGATCAAACTGCCACTGCTCTGGCCCACCATCGGCGTGATCGCGATCCTCACCTTCGTCTCGAACTTCAATTCCTTCGACCTCATCTACACCGTGCAGGGTGCTTTGGCTGGCCCCAACTATTCGACGGACATTCTTGGCACCTTGCTGTACCGCGTCTTCTTCGGTGCGACGCTGGCCTTGGGGGACCCGAACATGGGTGCCACGATCGCCACGATGATGCTCATCATCATCCTGTCCGTGGTCTGCGTGTACCTGTTCTTCGTGCAGCGCAAGCTTGTGCGCTACCAACTCTGATCGAGAGGAGAGACCATGTCCATTGCTCGTCGCTCCCTCCCGCGCACCGTCGCGTCGCACGGCATCTTGACCTTCTTCACGCTGCTGGCCCTGGCGCCGGTGGTGCTGATCGTCATGAACGCGTTCAAGTCGCGTCAGGCCATCTTCCGTTCTCCGCTGACGCTGCCGACACCCGACACCTTCGATCCGATCGGGTTCGTCTCGGTTCTGGGTCAAGGCCACTTCGTCAGCTATTTCGGCAACAGCCTCATCGTCACGCTTGTCGCATTGGCGGGCACCATCCTGTTTGGCGCCATGGCGGCCTTCGCCTTGTCGGAGTACCGCTTCCGTCTGAATGCGTTGACGACCCTGTTTCTCACGCTCGGCATCATGGTTCCGATTCGCCTGGGCACCGTCGGCATTCTCGAGATGATGGTGAAACTCGACCTGACGAACACGCGCACTGCACTCATCCTCGTGTACATCGCGCAGGGCCTGCCGATGGCCGTCTTCATCCTGAACGAGTTCATGCGAACGGTGTCGGCGGACCTGAAAAATGCCGGCCGCGTCGACGGGCTGTCTGAGTACGAAATCTTCATCTGGCTGGTGTTGCCCTTGCTTCGGCCGGCCATGGTGACCGTGGCAGTCTTCACCATGATTCCCATCTGGAACGACCTTTGGTTCCCGCTGATCCTGGCGCCTGGAGAAGAAACCAAGACGCTGACTCTCGGGGCTCAGGTGTTCATCGGGCAGTACGTGACCGACTGGAATTCGGTGCTTGCCGCGCTGTCGCTGAGCATCCTCCCGATCCTGGCGCTGTACCTCTTGTTCTCCAAGGGGTTGATCCGCGGCATCACCTCAGGGGCGGTCAAGTGAGTGCAAGCCCCCAAACCGTCGAGGGTGCCTGCGTCGCGCAGCGGGCGCCGCCCTGACCGGCGCACCCCTTCTGCGTTTCCCCAATCAGCAATGCCCGTGGACCTGGGGGCAGAGCCGAGCTTCGCCTGAAAACCAACGATCACACGTTCATTCAACTCCAAACACCGGACCATCACATGATTCAGCAAACGCGCACCCGTCGCCTCAAGGTCTTCGTCGTCGGGCTAGGACAGATGGGAAGGTCGCACGCTCTCGCCTATCACAAGAGCAACGAGTTCGACATCGTCGGCTTGCACAACCGCACCGAAGCCGACCTGCCGGCGGAGCTGATCGACTACCCGATGCTCGACAGCTTCGAGGCCGGCCTGGCCCTGAAGCCGGATGTGGTGTCCATCAACACCTACACCGATAGTCATGCCGAGCTTGCCATCGCTGCGATGGAAGCGGGTGCCCATGTGTTCGTCGAGAAGCCGCTCGCGCTCACGACCCAGTCCGCCGAAGAGGTGATTGACACGGCGCGTCGCACCTCGCGAAAACTCGTGATCGGCTATATCCTGCGTCATCATCCAGCGTGGACCGAACTTATCCGGGCGGCGCGCGAGCTCGGCGGTCCCTATGTCATGCGCATGAACCTGAACCAGCCTTCGGTCGGTGGCGCCTGGGAAATCCACAAGCGGCTCATGCGATCGACGCCGCCCATCGTCGACTGCGGCGTGCACTACGTCGACATCATGTGCCAGATCACCGATTCCCGGCCGGTGCAGGTCCGGGGCATGGGCGTTCGCCTTACCAAGGAGATCGCCGAGGACCAGGTCAACTACGGCCACATGCAGATCTTGTTCGAAGACGGGTCTGTCGGCTGGTACGAGGCAGGCTGGGGTCCGATGATGTCCAAGACCGCCTGCCTGGTGAAAGACGTCATCGGGACGCAGGGCGCCGTTTCGCTGCTCCTGGGCGATGACTCCGACCCCGCGGACATCGAGAGTCACACCAAGACGGGGCAGCTCCGCCTGCATGCCGTCGAGCCGATGCCCGATGGGACGGCGGGTTACACCGAAGCGTGGATTCCCATCGCAGAGCATGTCGGGCACCAGGATCTTTGCGAACGGGAGCAGGCGTTCCTTGCCGAGGCCATCCGGACGGACCGTGACCTGACCAAGCATCATGCGGATGCGGTGCAGTCGCTCAGGATCGCCTTGGCCGCTGAGCGCAGCATGCGCGAGCGTCGTGCAATCGATCTCTGAATCACTGGAAGTGGACGCTTGCAGTGGACCGTGGCAGTGAAGTATTGAAGTGGGCTTTGAGGGGACATGATGAATGCTCTTGAACTGGAGAATGTGACCAAGGCCTTCGGTGGCCTGGACGTGCTGACTGGCGTGAACCTCACGGTCGCCAAGGGCGAGTTCGTCGTCATCGTCGGCCCATCCGGCTGCGGAAAATCCACCCTTCTGCGCATCATCGCGGGCCTCGAGGAGCACAGTTCCGGCCACTTGCGCATCGAGGGGAAGGTGATGGACACCGTGCCGCCTTCCAAGCGTGGCATCGCCATGGTCTTCCAGAGCTATGCCCTGTACCCGCACCTGAACGTGGCGGACAACATGAGTTTGGCGCTCAAGCGAGAAGGCGTGCCCCAGGAGGAGATCAAGAAGCGCCTCGAAGCGGCGTCGTCCATGCTCGCGCTCGGGGCCTTGCTTGAGCGCCGGCCGGCGCAGTTGTCCGGTGGCCAGCGCCAGCGCGTGGCGATCGGCCGCGCCATCGTTCGCCAACCCAAGCTGTTCCTCTTCGACGAGCCGCTGTCCAACCTGGACGCCGCCCTTCGGGTGAACACGCGGCTGGAGCTGGCTCAGCTCCATCGCGAGCTCGGCGCCACCATGATCTACGTGACGCACGATCAGATCGAGGCCATGACGCTCGCCGACAAGATCGTCGTGATGCATGCCGGGAAGGTGCAACAGGTCGGCCGCCCCAGCGAGCTTTACAACGAACCGGCCAATCTGTTCGTGGCCGGGTTCATCGGTTCGCCCAAGATGAACTTCATGACCGGCGCCTTTGCGTCCAGTCAGGGGGCCGCAACGCTCGGCGTGCGGCCGGAGCACCTGGTGCTGACCAACGAGAACCCCCATTGGACCGGCGTTGTCCGCCATGTCGAGTACCTGGGAGCCGACAGCTATCTGTTCGTGAAGACCGAAGGGGCCGGTGAGCTGACGGTTCGCGCCATCGGAAGCGTGGACGTCGGCATCGGAGCGCCGGTTGGGGTGTCGCCCATGTCGGGGACGGTCTTGTATTTCAACGAGGCGGGAGAGCGCTTGAGACGAACTCGCTAGCCGCCGTCCGGCCCGCCTGACTCAGGGCGGGACCCTCTTTCAAACCCAGCGACATCAAGAAGCTGCTTTTGAAGCGGACGGGATCAGTGCGTTCACATGTTTTGTTCAACGGGAGGTGAGCCGGTGAGTCACGGTTGCCTGCAACCAGCCGCTTGACGGAGATGACCATGATTGATGAACTGCGAAAGACGCCGGTGTTCCAGCACCTGTCGGGCTGCGTGCTGACGCCGGAAGGTTGGGTCCACGGCGGCCTGGATTTCCGGGATCGCATCACGTCGATCGGCGGCGTCCGCGTGGAGACGCCTCGCGGCGGCGACGACATCGTGCTGCCGGGATTCATCGACCTGCACGTTCATGGCGGTGCAGGCGCAGACGTCATGGATGCCGCGGGCGCCGTCGACACGGTCGCACGCCTGCACGCGATGCACGGCACCACGGCCTTGCTTGCCACCACCGTCACCGCGTCGAAAGAGGTGACCCGTCGAGCGATGGAGGATGTAGGCCGTGCCATGGCGCGGCGTCCCAAGGGATGCGCCCGCGTGCTCGGCGTGCATCTGGAAGGCCCCTACATCAACGGCGACAAGCTCGGCGCCCAGCCCGACTTTGCGCGTCCCGCCGACCTGGAGGAAGTCCGCTCGCTGCATGCGCTCGCGCCGATACGCGTTCTCACGCTCGCGACCGAACTGCCCGGTCACATCGAATTCGTCCGTCAGCTCAAAGCGATGGGCATCGTGGCGCAATGTGGGCACACCTCGGGCTCCTATGAGGACGGCGTGGCAGCGCTCATGGCTGGTGCCAAGGGGTTCACGCATCTCTTCAACGCCATGTCGCCCCTGCATCACCGCAAGCCGGGCATGGTGGGTGCAGCGATTGCGCACGCCGAGTATTCCGAAATCATCCCGGACCTGCGCCATGTGCATCCGGGTGCCATCCGGGCGGCGATGCGGGCCATTCCGCACCTGTACTGCGTGACCGATTCGACGGCCGCTGCCGGCATGCCCGATGGCGAATATTCGCTGGGGACGCACACGGTCACCAAGTGCATGGGTGGTGTGCGCCTGGCCGACGGCACGCTCGCCGGCAGCTCGCTCACCATGGACCAGGCCTTGCGCAACCTGGTCGACATCGGCCTGGAATTGGGTGACGCCGCACGGCGACTCTCGACCTTTCCGGCTGACTACATCGGTGCCCAAGATCGGGGCCGTCTCGAACGCGGGGCGTATGCAGACATCGCCGTGTTCACCACCGGTTTGCGCCTGAAGGCTGTCTATGTGGAAGGGGAAAAAATTGAACTCGCTCATGCGTGATGAAGCCGCCGCGTCGGCGGACTGCGTGGCGGCACAGCTTTGCGCCGACGAAGAGAGGTACTACGAGCTCGGCGTCAAGCTGAGCCTGCACGAGCCGTCTGTGGCGGTGACGATTGCCCGTGGAAGTTCGGACCATGCGGCGAGCTACTTTTCCTACCTCTGCATGTCACGGGGCGGGCAGGTGGTGAGTTCGTTGCCCATGTCGCTGGTGACGCTCCACAACGCACCCTTGACGACTCGGGGCGTGCTGGCCGTGGCGATCTCGCAGTCCGGCCGAAGCCCCGACCTCAAGGCACCGGTGGACATGTTCCGCCACGGCGGCGGCACCACGGTCGCGTTGGTGAACGATGCGGCATCGCCGCTGGCCTCGGCCGCCCAATGGATGTTCCCCTTGCATGCCGGCGCCGAGCGCAGCGTGGCGGCGACCAAGAGCTTCATCTGCAGTCTCGTTGCTGCAGTACGGCTGGTGGCCCACTGGCGCAACGATGCGTCGCTTCTCCATGGCGTGCGCGGCATTCCCAACGCACTCAAGGACGCCTGCACGCAAGACTGGAGCGCCGGCGTCGAGGCACTTCTGCATGCGCAACGGATCATGGTAATCGGTCGCGGTGCCGGCTTGGCGATCGCCCAGGAAGCGGCGTTGAAGTTCAAGGAAACCTGCGGCATCCAGGCCGAAGCCTTCAGTGCCGCCGAGGTCAAGCATGGACCGATGGCATTGGTGAACGAGGGCTACCCGATGCTGATCTTCGCGCCGCGCGGCCCTGCCCAATCCGGCGTGCTCGCGCTGGCCGAGGAGATGAGGGCGCGAGGTGCCCGCGTGATTCTGGCCGCGCCGAGCGATGTGCCGAACCGCACGCTGACCATGACAACCTGCGGGGCGGCCGACCTGGACCCCATCACCGCCATCCAAAGCTTCTACCTGATGGTGGAAGAGCTGGCACGCGCTCGCGGCCACGACCCCGACAAGCCACCGCACCTGAACAAGGTGACCGCCACGCTGTGAGCGGTGGCGCAGCGACAAGCGTCTGAAGACGAACGAGCAGCCGGCGCAGACCGACCAGCGAACCAAGCAGGAGACATGACATCGTGACCCTACACCCTCTGCAAAACCGCGGACCGCCGTAGCCCCAAGACCTGGCAGACGCCAGCGACCTCTCACTTCTTTCCGTTTTCTCTCGCTCTCCCAAAACATCGCTGATGTCTGGGCTGGGCTCGTTCACGCCCGAATGTCGGGATTTCGTCGGGCATACCGTTGTTTCACTACCAATAAAGGACCAACCATGAAGCGGTCAATTCTCTTTGTCGGCCTCACCGCGATCGCTGCAGCAGCCGCAGCCCAATCGTCCGTCAACATCTCGGGCAACCTCAAGGTCACCGTTGCCAATGGCAATGGCGGGACGACGCCGATCGACGGCCAGACGGCCAATCACTGGGGCGTCAACGACCTGTCCTCGGCGCTCATCGTCTCGGGCAAGGAAGACCTGGGCGGCGGTCTGTACGCCGGCTTCGAGCTGGCCAGCTTTGTCGGCGTGGACACCGGATCGTCCTGGTCGGACTCAGGTGGCCCGTTCTGGAGCCGTCGCTCGGTGGTCAAGTTCGGCGGCAGCTTTGGCGAGATCTACGCCGGCCGTTCCCTCACGCCCTCGCAGCTGATGGCCCTCTTCGCCGACCCGTGGTACTGGGACGGCAGCGCGGCGCAAGTCGGCTGGCAGATCCAGCAGGCCAACTACACCAGCACCTCCTTCATCCGCACGAACAACACGGTCGGGTACGTTTCTCCCAAGTTCAACGGCTTCACGCTGAGCCTGGCCGGTTCGGCCGGCGAGAAGGTGAAGAGCAAGGACATCGGTGGCAGCCTGACTTATGACAACGGCCCGCTGTGGCTGGGGGTGGCGTTCGATCAGAGCCATGGCTTCTTCAACGACCCGACGCAGAACAGCACCACGATCCTCGTGGGCGCCTATGACTTCGGCGTGATCCGTCCGATGGGTTCGTACACCTCGTCCAAGGTGAACAACGTGAGCTACAAGGGCTGGTCCCTGGGCTTCACCGCGCCGCTAGGCCCCAACGGTCTGCTGAAGGGGCATTACTCGCACCTCAATGACTACGACACCAGCACCGTGGCGGCAGAAGGCTTGACGAAGTTCGGTCTGGGCTACCAGTACTCGATGAGCAAGCGCACCAATCTGTTCGCGCACCTGAGCCAGGCCAAGGGCCAGGGCCAGAGTGCCACTCGGACGACGGAGTTCGGCATCGAACACGGCTTCTGAGCATGAGGTGGCGAGGCTGCGGCATGCAGCCTCGCCCACCGGCGGGCCCGCGTGAGCGGGCCCATCCAGCGACTGAGTTTCTGGAGGGGTTTGCATCATGAGGTTCTTCCATCGCCTGCTGCCCACGCCGTCCTCCCTGGCAAGCCGCCTGCACGCCGCGAGGCAACGGCTGGGCGTCTTCAAGATCGGCTCGCGACTCGCCTTCGCATTCGCCGTCATCCTGTTGCTCACGATCACGCTCGGCGCCTTTTCCATCGGGCAGCTGCAATCGGTCAGGCAACGCTCGGCCGACATCACGGACAAGTGGATGGCGGGCGCGAGGCTCACCGCGCAGATCAATACCGACTCGTCCGATTTCCGCATCGCCGAGGCGCAGCACATTCTTTCCACCGAGGCCGAAGAGCGCGGCAAGTACGCCCGGGAACTTGCAGCGGTGGCCGCCAGGATGGATGCCGCGCAGGCGCAATACGCGCAGCTGATCGCATCGCCTGAAGAAAAGTCCCTGTGGGACGAGTTCAAGCGGGAACGCCGCCGATACCTGGACGAGCACGCCAGGGTCGTTCGGCTGTCCAGCGCAGGGCAGACCGAAGACGCGAAGCAACTCTTTCGCTACAACTCCCAGCAGAAGTACGACCGAGCCGCGGCAACGCTCAAGCGGCTGGTCGACTACAACATCGAGGGCGGCAGGGCCGCCAGCGGCCGCAGCAATGAGACCTTCGTTTCAGCGCGCCGCTGGATCGTTTCCGTGCTGGCCTGTGCCGTCCTTCTCGGGGCCGTGTTCGCCGTCGTGATCACCCGCGGGATCACCCGGCCGATCAAGCAGGCGCTGCGTGTCGCGAAGGCCGTGGCCAACGGTGACCTCACCGCCAAGGTCGAGGCACGCGGCAGCGACGAGGCCGCCCAGCTTCTGCAGGCCCTGCACGTGATGAACGACGGGCTCACCCAACTCGTGGGCAATGTGCGGCAGGGCAGCGACGTGATCGCCGTGAGCTCGCGGCAGATCGCGGGGAGCAATCTCGATCTGTCCCAGCGCACGGAGATGCAGGCGGCGCGCCTTCAGGAGATCGTCGGCTCGATGATCCAGCTCGATGCATCCGTGCATGCCAACGCCGAGTCGGCGGACCGCGCCGCCAAGCTGGCGGGGCAAGCGAGCGTGCTCGCGGAGCGTGGGCGTGGAGTGATGGGCGACGTGGTGGAGACCATGGCGCGCATCACCGCGTCGAGCAAGAAGATCGGCGAGGTGACCGGCATCATCAACGCGATCTCCTTCCAGACCAACATCCTCGCACTCAACGCGGCCGTGGAAGCCGCGCGAGCTGGCGAAGCTGGGCGGGGCTTCGGCGTGGTGGCCGGTGAGGTGCGCAGCCTTGCCCAGCGCAGCGCGCAGGCCGCCAAGGAGATCAAGGAGCTGATCGAGCACAGCCTCGGGACGGTGGCTTCCGGCAGCCGGCGCGTCTCGGATGCAGGTCGCGCGATGGATGAGATCGTGGCGGAGGCGGCCCGCGTGAACGCGCTGGTGCATGAGATCAATTCGACGAGCCGAGAGCAGGCGTCGGGCATCGCCGTCGTGCGCGAGGCGATGGCTGCGCTGGACCAGAGCACGCAGCAGAACGCTGCCATGGTGGAAGAGTCGGCTGCGGCGTCCGAGAGCCTGAAGCAGCAAGCCTTCCAGCTGGCCAACGCGGTGGCCACCTTCAAGACCGAAGAAGTGGAAGAGGGCGCCGAGGCCGCGCCGGCCTGATCACTCGAAACCGGTGGTCGCCAACACGCGCTGCGCCATGCCTTGGCGCGTGGGCGTGCTGCGTTCGGCCGCGGCGTTGCGGCCGAACTGCGGCGTCTCACGCAGGTACGACTTGCGGAACTCGCGAGGCGTCATCTGCTTGATCGCCAGGAACTGCCGATTGAAGTGGGACAGGTTGGTGTAGCCCACTTCATCTGCAATGCACGAAATCGGCTTTTCCGTGGACACCAGCAGCGAGCACGCCTTGCCGATGCGAAGTTGTGCGATGTATTCCCCGACGGTCAGCCGCGTGTGGCGCTTGAACAGGCGATGCAAGCCGGAGATGCTGAGCGCTGCCAGTTCGGCGAGATCGTTGATGGAGATGTCCGTCTCGTAGTGCTTGTGGATGAACTCCAGCGTGCGATCGATGCGCGGACGATCCGTCACGCGGATGGCATCGTGCTCCGGCCTTGGTGCACACAGCAGCCGGTGGTCCTGGTCGTCAGCGAGGATGGTCAGCACGTCGATGAAATGCACGAGCCGACCCGCAGGGGTGAGCGAAGGCATGCGCTCGAGCCGCTCACGAACCGCCTTGGCCGTCTCGGCTGAATACACGAGGCCCCGGTTGGAGCTCTGGAGCATGGCCTTCAACGGCCGCAATTCGACCAGCGTGTCGATCAATGCATGGATCCAATCCGGGCGGATCCAGAACACATGCGCGACGTGCGGCTCGGACGCATCGACCTTGCCTTGCGACATCCAGGTGTGCGGCAGGTTTGATCCGAGAAGCACGAGATCGCCATCGTCATAGGTGTCGATGCTGTCGCCCACGTAGCGCTGTCCACGGCTGTTCAGCGTGAGCGTGAGCTCGAACTCGAGGTGGTAGTGCCAGTTGAACGGAATGCACTCGTCCAGACGTCGATAGAAGTAGGTCCAGGATGCGCCTTCAGGAACAAGGAGGCTTTCGAGCAGCGGATTCATGGAAGTCTTGGACGTGCGCCCGAAGTTGTGTGTCGATGGTGCGAAATTAAAAAGAATGGGTCCATCCAACAATTCGTAAGTTCCCTATCTGTTGGTTGAAGCATTGATGTTTTGACGAAGTGTCGAATTGTGATGTGTATCACGCGATCCATTTCGCATGCTTGTGTGCGCCACATTCGTATCAAAGGCAGCCAAAGGAGAACCACAAGTCGCGCGACCACGCGCTCACACTTGATTACGGCCTTCCCCGGTACAGCAGGAGATTCAATGAAAGCAAACGCTTCGTGGCGCGCGGCGGTGCTTGTGATCGCAAGCTTGTTCGGCGTGCAAATCGCATTCGGTGCGCCGGTGACATTGAAGCTCGAGAGCTGGCGCTACGACGATCTTCCTGTCTGGCGCGATCGCATCATTCCGGCTTTCGAAGCGAAGCACCCGGACATCAAGGTTGTTTTCTCCCCGACGCAACCCGCCGAGTACAACGCCACGCTCGATGCGAAGCTTGCAAATTCGTCTGCAGGCGACCTGATCACTTGTCGCCCCTTCGATGACTCTCTTCGGCTCTACCAAAAAGGCCGTCTTCTTTCACTGAACGACCTCAAGGGTCTTGCCAACTTCACGCCCGTCTCGCGATTGGCCTGGTCGACCGATGACGGAATGACTACCTTTTGCGTTCCGATGGCGTCGGTGATCCACGGCTTCATCTACAACGCCGATGCCTTCCAGCGTCTCAACATCAAGGTGCCGCTCACCTGGGACGACTTCTTTCTCGCACTCGAACGCATCCGCACGGATGGCGCTTACATCCCGCTCGTCATGGGCACCAAGGACCGGTGGGAAACCGCGACCATGGGCTACCAGAACATCGCGCCCAACTACTACCGCGGTGAAGAAGGCCGAAAGGGGCTGATCGCAGGCACGGCCCGGCTGACGGACACCGAATGGGTCGAGCCGTTCCGCCTGCTCGCACGCTGGAAGCCTTACCTTGGCGAAGGCTTCGAGGCTCAAACCTATCCCGACAGCCAGAACCTCTTCACGCTTGGACGAGGTGCGATCTATCCCGCAGGGTCCTGGGAACTGGCCGACTTCACCAAGCAGGCAACCTTCAAGCTCGGTGTCTTTCCGCCACCGGTCCCGAAGGCCGGCAACAAGTGCTACATCTCCGATCACCCGGACATCGCCATGGGCGTGAACGCCAAGTCCGCGCATGTTGCCCAGGCCAAGGTGTTTCTGGAGTGGGTGGCTTCATCGGAGTTCGCCGCGCTTTACTCGAACGCGTTGCCGGGCTTCTTCAGCCTCAACAAGAACCGGGTGGAACTGAACGATCCATTGGCCCGCCAAGTCGTGGGATGGCGCGGAAAGTGTGAATCCACGATTCGAACGACCGCCCACATGCTGTCGCGTGGCACGCCGAACCTGGAAGACGAGTTCTGGGTCGCCGGCGCCGGTGTCATCAACGGAACGTTGGCGCCCGAGGCGGCGGCCCAACGGCTGCAGTTCGTCTTGCAGAAATCCTACAAGCCCAAGTAACGCCGCAGGCGCTCGTGCAGCGCCGTCTTTCACCCCAAGCAAAGAGGAACTTCACATGAAGAGGCGTCGCATCGTGTCTGCGATCGGGGGCTCCCTGGCCGCGAGTTTCGGCTGGCCCCTGACCGCCTGGTCGCAGAAGGAAAGCATTGTGCTGGGGCAGTCGGCCGCGCTCAGCGGGCCGGCGCGTGAGCTGGGCGTGCAGTTCAAGCGCGGCGCGGAGCTCTACTTCGACCGGGTCAACGCGCAAGGCGGCGTGGCGGGCCGGCCGATCGAGTTGCGCAGCCTGGACGACGGCTACGAGCCCGAGCGCTGTGTCCAGAACACGCGCCAGCTCATCGAGAGCGGCGTGTTCGCCTTGTTTGGCTACGTGGGCACGGTCACGAGTCTTGCGGCATTGCCGTTGGCGAGCGCGGCGAAGACCATCTTCTTTGCGCCCTTCACGGGGTCGGAGGCGCTGCGCATCCCGTTCAATCGCTATGCCTTCCACTTGCGTGCGTCGTACGTGGATGAAACGCGGGCCATCGTCAAGCACCTGACGTCGGTGGGCATCCAGCGCATCGGCGTCTTCTACCAGAACGACAGCGACGGCAAGGCAGGCTTGCTGGGCGTGGCGCGCGCGCTGAAGCTGCAGTACCAGGCGCCGACGGGTCTGGGCTCGGTGGACCGCAACTCGGTGGAGGTGGATGCTGCCGTCCGATCGGTGCTTGCGGCCAAGCCCGATGCAATCGTGATGATCAGCACCTACCGTTCGTGCGCCGCCTTCATTCGCGCCGCGCGCAAGGCGGGCTATGGCGGTGTGTTCTACACGATCTCCTTCGTCGGCAGCCAGGCGCTGGCGACGGAGTTGGGACGCGACGCGCGTGGGGTGGTGGTGAGCCAGGTGATGCCCTTCCCCTATGCGCCGACGACGCGGCTGGCGGGCGAGTACCTCGCTGCCGGCAGGGCGCGATGGGGCGCGGACTTCGAGCCAAGCTACAGCAGCATCGAAGGGTATGTGGCGGCGCAGACGTTCACCGAGGGGCTCAAGCGCGCGTCACCCAAGCCCACGCCGGCGCTGGCGATAGCGGGGTTGGAATCGCTGCACGAGCTCGATCTCGGCGGCTACCGCATCGACCTCGGGCCGGACAAGCACTCGGCCTCCAAGTTCATCGACCTGACCATCCTGTCCGAGGACGGACGGGCCAGGCACTGACGCGACAGGGACACAGGCCAACCCGTGGCTGGTTGGCGATTCACCGAAGGAGTGGCGATGGTTTCCTCCACGAGAGCAAGGGAATGCCTCACGAGCCTGGTTCGGGTGCTCAAGGGCCGCTGGTCGTCATCACACGGCTGGTTGCGCGAGACGGCGGTGTGGATTGGCAGCCTTCCGCCACCGGCGTGGGAAATCACCAGCTTTCTTGGCGACATGCTCGAGTTGGATCGCGATGCCGACGCCGGTGCATGCCAAGACACGGAGCTGTCTTCCTTCCTGGCGGATTCCGTCGTTCCGCGGCCCCTCGATCAACTTCCGCCCATGGACCACTACCCGGGTCTCGACTACAGCACCAGCGTCATCGAGCCCGGCGGCGTCGCCCATGCCCGCTTGGTGGACGCCGTCGAGGTCCGCGGCGTCTACACCGTAGGGGACCCACGCTCGCTGATCGTCATCGCCACGTTGCGGGGCCCGGCTACCGGGCCAGTCTGCTCGGTTCGTGTGGCGCATTGGCAGGACGACACGCCGATGCCGGACATCGACGCCTTCTTCGGTCGTGTGTGCGAGGAACGCGGTGAGCACGGCCACATCGAGCTGTGCGTCATCGAAGGCTGTGACGGAAGTTTTCGCACGCCGGCGGTCATCGACCAGGCGTGGCGGCTGGGCGTCTACCCGGCCTACCACTCGAGTGTCGCTCCGGTCTTCGGCATCGCCGCCGATCCGCAGGGCCACATCTACCGCGGCGATTCTCCGGCGTTCGCGGCGTTCCTCGAAAACCGCTATGTCGGCGACGCTTGCGTGGCCCAAAGCAAAAGGGCCTGACTTGCGTCAGGCCCTTTCAGGTTTGGTGCCGGTGAAGAGAGTCGAACTCCCGACCTTCGCATTACGAATGCGCTGCTCTACCAACTGAGCTACACCGGCGTAGCCCGCGATTATAACCAGGGTTTCAGGCGGCTTCCCGGTGGTAGGCCGTGACGCGTTCCACTTCGTTCTTCGAGCCGAGGAAAACGGCCACGCGCTCATGCAGCTTTCCGGGCTGCAGGTCGAGGATGCGCTGGCGGCCGTTCGTGGCCGCGCCGCCCGCCTGCTCCACGATGAAGCTCATCGGGTTCGCCTCGTACATCAGCCGCAGCTTGCCGGCCTTCTCGGGCTCGCGCTGGTCCCAGGGGTACATGAAGACGCCCCCGCGGGTCAGGATGCGGTGCACGTCGGCCACCATGCTGGCCACCCAGCGCATGTTGAAATCCTTGCCGCGTTCGCCGGTCTTGCCGGCCAGGCATTCCTCGACGTAGCGCGTCACGGGCGGCGCCCAGTGGCGCATGTTGCTCATGTTGATCGCGAATTCCTTGGTGTCCTCGGGAATGCGCATGCCTTCTTGCGTGAGCATCCATGAACCCTGCTCGCGGTCCAGCGTGAACATGGCCACGCCGTCGCCCACGGTGAGCACGAGCGTGGTCTGCGGGCCGTAGATGCAGTAGCCCGCCGCCTCCTGCTGGATGCCGGGCTGCAGGAAGTCGCGCTCGCTCACGCCTTCGTGGCCGCCGGGCTTCTTCAGCACCGAGAAGATGGTGCCGATGCTCACGTTCACGTCGATGTTGCTGGAGCCGTCGAGCGGGTCGAACAGCAGCAGGTATTCGCCTTGCGGAAAGCGGTTGGGCACGACGTAGATGCCTTCCATTTCTTCCGACGCCATCGCTGCCAGGTGGCCGCCCCATTCGTTGGCCTCGATCAACACCTCGTTGGCGATGATGTCCAGCTTCTTCTGGATCTCGCCCTGCACGTTCTCGCTGTCGGCGCTGCCCATCACGTCGCCCAGGGCGCCCTTGTTGACGCTGATGCTGATGCGCTTGCAGGCGCGGGCGACCACTTCGATCAACAGGCGCAGCTCGGCCGGAATGTGGCCGTGCTGCCGCTGCTGCTCGACGAGGTATTGCGTGAGACTGATGTGACGGGGCATGGATTGCTTCGTAGGGAGTCGATGAATCAGGCGTCGGCCAGCGCGCGCGTGACGATCTCTCGCACGTCGCTGGACAAATCGGGCTTGGCGGCCACGCGGCTCACGGCCTCGCGGGCGGCGCTGCGGTAGGGCTCGGCCAGCCGGCTCCAGCGGTCCATCACGCGGGCCAGCCGCGCGGCCAGCTGCGGGTTGATGCCGTCGAGCTCGAGCACGCGGTCGGCCCAGAACACGTAGCCCGCCGCATCGGTGCGGTGGAAGGCGGCCGGGTTGTGCATGCACAGCGCGGCGATGAGGCTGCGCGCGCGGTTGGGGTTCTTGAGCGTGAAGTCCGGGTGGTTCATGAGCGACTTCACGCGCTGCAGCACGCGGCCGTTGCTCTCGGGGGCGGTGGCCTGCAGCGTGAACCACTTGTCGATGACCAGCGGCTCGCCCTTGAAGAGTTCGTAGAAGCGCGCGAGTGCGGTGTCCGCGAGTTCGGAATGCGAGCCGAGGAGGGCCCACAGCGCGCCCTGGCGGTCGGTCATGTTGCCCGCGTCCTTGAATCGCTGGTAGGCGCGGCCGGGCCACACGGTGTCGCCGCGAGCCACGGCATCCAGGCACAGCATGCTCAAGGCCAGGTTGGCCAGGCTGCGCTTGCCCACCGACGCCGGATCGGGCGAGTAGCCGCCCACGACCTGGTTCGCGTCATAGGCGACGGCCCATTCGTTGCGAAGCGTCTGCGCCATCTGCATGCGCATGGCCTCGCGCGCGGCGTGCACGCGCTGCGGGTCGACGCTCTCCAGTTGCTCTGCAACGTAGATCTCGCTCGGCGCGACGAGCACCATCTCCTTGAAGGCGGCGTCCAGCGTCGGATGCGTGAGCACATTGCGCATCGCATCGATGAAAGGGCCGTCCAGCTGCAGGTCGCCGTTGCCGCGCACGGCGGACAAGAGGCGCGCCAGGGCCAGGCGCTGGCCGGCTTCCCAGCGGTTGAACGGGTCGGTGTCGTGCTGCAGCAGGAGCAGCAGCTCGGCATCCGACAGGCCGTCGGCCAGCGTCACCGGGGCTGAGAAGCCGCGCAGCAGCGAGGGCACGGGCTCTTCGTCGACGTTCACGAAGGTGAAGAACTCGCGCGCTTCCGACAGCACCAGCACGCGTTCCTGCGGGAAGCGGCCGGAGGCGGGCGGGGCTTCGTCTTCCAGCTGCAAGGCCAGGGCGCGGCCGTCGCGGCTGATCAAGCCCATGGCCATCGGGATGACGAAAGGCTGCTTCTCGTCCTGGCCGGCCGTGGGCGAGCAGGTCTGCTCCAGCAGCAGCGTGTAGGTGCGCGACGGCGCGTCGTAGCGGCCGCGCGCGGTGACGCGCGGCGTGCCGGCCTGGCTGTACCAGCGCTTGAACTGCGGCAAGAGGCGTGCGAGCTCGCTTTGCGGGTTGGCGTCGGCGATGGACTGCGCGAAGTCGTCGCAGGTCACGGCGCTGCCGTCGTGCCGCTCGAAGTACATCGTCATGCCGCGCGCGAAGCCGTCGCGGCCCACGAGCGTCTGCATCATGCGCACGACTTCGGCGCCCTTGTCGTAGACGGTGGCGGTGTAGAAGTTGTTGATCTCGACGTAGCTGTCCGGCCGCACCGGGTGTGCCATCGGGCCCGCGTCTTCAGGAAACTGCGACATGCGCAGCGTGCGCACGTCGTCGATGCGCTTGACGGCGCGGGCCGATGCCGAGCCCGCCATGTCCATGCTGAACTCCTGGTCGCGGAAGACGGTGAGGCCTTCCTTCAGGCTCAGCTGGAACCAGTCGCGGCAGGTGATGCGGTTGCCCGTCCAGTTGTGGAAGTACTCGTGGCCCACCACGCTCTCGATGCCGAGGTAGTCGGTGTCGGTGGCGGTGGCGGGGTTGGCGAGAACGAACTTCGTGTTGAAGATGTTCAGGCCCTTGTTCTCCATTGCGCCCATGTTGAAGTCGCCCACGGCGACGATCATGAAGCGCTCGAGGTCCAGCGGCAGCTTGAAGCGCGCTTCGTCCCACACGACGGACGCGATCAGCGAGTTCATCGCGTGTTCGGTCTTGTCGAGGTCGCCGCGGCGCACGTAGACCTGCAGCAGGTGGTTCTTGCCGGAGCGCGTGGTCACCCACTGCTCGCGTGCGACGAGGTCGGCGGCCACCAGCGCGAAGAGGTAGCTGGGCTTGGGGAAGGGGTCGTGCCACTTGGCGAAGTGGCGGCCATTGTCCAGCTCGCCATGCTCCACCAGGTTGCCGTTGGACAGCAGCACCGGGAACTGCTGCTTGTTGGCGCGCAGCGTCACGGTGTAGACGGCCATCACGTCGGGCCGGTCGAGGAAGTAGGTGATGCGGCGAAAGCCTTCTGCCTCGCACTGCGTGAAGAAGCCGCCGCCCGAGGTGTACAGGCCCGACAGCTGGGTGTTCTTCTCGGGCGCGCAGGTGTTGCGGATCTCGAGCGAGAAGGGGCCGGCCGGCACGCCTTGCAGCGAGTCGATCACCAGCATGCCGTCTTCATGGCGGAAGGACACCGATTCGCCGTTCACGAGCACGCGCGTGAGGTTCAGGTCTTCGCCGTGCAGGCGCAGCGGCTGGGCGGGAACGTCCAGGTTGCGCTCGAGCTGCATCTTGTTGATGACCAGCGTCTTGGCGGGGTCCAGGTCGAAGCTCAGGTCGACCGACTTGATCCAGAACGCGGGCGCGGTGTAGTCCTCGCGGCGGATCAGGGGGGCAGTGCCTTCACGCATTGGATGTCTCCTTCTTGTGAGCGTCGCGCATCAAGGCGTCGACGTCGATCGCGTTGAAATCCGGGACGATGGCCAGGACGTTGTCGAACGCCTGGAATTCGGAATCCGCGAGCGAAGTGGTGAGTGCCACCGCCAGCATGCCGCCGCGGCGCGCGCCTTCGACGCCCAGGGGCGCGTCTTCGAAGACGATGCAATCGGCGGGCCGCACGCCGAGCCGGCGGGCAGCTTCGAGAAAGATGTCGGGATGCGGCTTGGCGCGCAGCCCGTCGGCCGGGCTCACCACGGTGTCCATCTGCTCGTCGAGGCCGAAACGCTCGAAGGCCAGCGCCATGTTCTCGGGCGTGGAAGCGGTGCAGATGGCGAGCTTGAGGCCGCGTGCGCGGGCGGCCGCACGCACCGCCTCGAAGCCCGCGATGAGCTCGAGGTCGTGCATGGCGATCTCCCGGTACAGCGCCTCCTTCTCGTCGGCCATCGCGAGGTAGTCGTCCGCCGAATGCCCGGGCACCAGCGTGTGCAGGATCTCGGCGTTCGCCCGGCCCGCGGTGGCGGCGAAGAAGCCCATCTCGTCGTACGGCAGGCCGCGCCTCTCGTGGAACAGTCGCCAGGCCTCGATGTGGTGCGGCATGCTGTCGATCAGCGTGCCGTCGAGATCGAACAGAAATGCGCTGATGCTCAACAGACTTCTCCTTGTCGCCAGCCAAGCCGCTGCCGCGGAGCCGGCTTTGCCGGTCCGCTGGCTGCGCCCCCTTGAGGGGGAGCGCCGCAGGCGCTACGGGGGTGGGACATCACACGCCCTGTTTAAGGCTGGCTTCGATGAATTGATCCAAGTCCCCATCCAGCACCTTCTGCGTGTTCGAGATTTCCACATTGGTGCGCAGGTCCTTGATGCGGCTCTGGTCCAGCACGTACGAGCGGATCTGGTGGCCCCAGCCCACGTCGGTCTTGCTGTCTTCCAGCTTCTGCTGTTCGGCCATCTGCTTGCGCATCTCGTGCTCGTACAGGCGCGAGCGGAGCATCTGCCATGCCTCGTCGCGGTTGCGGTGCTGCGAGCGGTCGTTCTGGCACTGCACGACGATGCCGGTCGGGATGTGCGTGAGCCGCACCGCCGAATCGGTCTTGTTGATGTGCTGGCCGCCCGCGCCTGAGGCGCGGAAGGTGTCGGTGCGCACGTCGGCGGGGTTGATCTCGATCTCGATCGAATCATCCACCTCGGGGTACACGAACACGCTCGCGAACGACGTGTGCCGGCCGCCCGACGAATCGAAGGGGCTCTTGCGCACGAGGCGGTGCACGCCCGTTTCCGTGCGCAGCAGGCCGAAGGCGTAGTCGCCCTCGATCTTGATGGTGGCGCTGCGGATGCCCGCCACATCACCTTCGGACTCTTCCATCACCTCGGCCTTGAAGCCCTTGCGTTCGCAGTACTTGAGGTACTGGCGCAGCAGCATGCTGGCCCAGTCGCAGGCTTCGGTGCCGCCGGCGCCGGCCTGGATGTCGAGGAAGGCGTTGCTCGGATCGGCCGGGTTGTTGAACATCCGGCGGAATTCGAGGTCCTTGACGATGGTTTCGAGCTTGTCGGCTTCGGCCTCGATGGCCTTGAGCCCGTCGAAGTCCTGTTCGGCCTTCGACATCTCGTACAGCTCGCCGTTGTCGGACAGGTTGCTCGTGAGGTGGTCGAAGGTCTCGACCACGGTGTCCAGCGAGCGCTTCTCGCGTCCCAGCTCCTGGGCGCGCTTGGGCTCGTTCCAGACGTTGGGGTTTTCTAAGGCCGCGTTGACCTCGTTCAGCCGCAGAGCTTTGCGGTCGTAGTCAAAGATACCCCCGGAGGTCTTGCGTGCGGCGGGCGAGATCGGCAATGCGGTTGCCGATGGCATTGATGTGTTCGACGTCCATGGTGCGTGTCTTTCTGCGGGGCTTGCGATTTTCGAGCCCGCGATTTTGACACGCTCACCCGAGGAAGCTCTCGAGCAGCCGGGCCAATTCCTCGGGCTGGTCATGGTGCAGCATGTGGCCCGCCGGCGAAAGCACGTGGCGCTCCAGGCTGCCGATGACCGCGAGCCGCTCCTCGAAATCAGAGCGCGGGTAGCGGTTGCCCCACCATTTGCTCACGTCGGTCTGGTCGCCCTCGACCCACATCACGAGCGCGGTGATGCGCTTCCAGCACTCCAGCACCTCGGCCTTCTGGTAGAGCACCGGGTTGGAGCGCTTGTGCGCCGGGTCGCCCAGGATCTCGTATTGCCCATCATCGCGGCGGCGCGACCAGTGGCCGGCCAGCCATTCGGCACGCTGGGCATTCAGGAGCGGGTTGGTCTTGCGCAGCCGCTGTGCCACCGCGTGCAGGCTGTCGTAGGCGCGCAGCTCCTGCGGCGCCTTGAGCTCGTCCAGCCAGGCGGCGTAGCGCTTGGGCGCCTGGTGCGGCCGGGTCTCGGGCATGCCGAAGCCTTCGAGGTTGACGAGCCGGCGAATCCGCTCGGGCCGCACACCTGCGTACACCATCGCCACGTTGCCGCCCATGCTGTGGCCCAGCAGGTCGATGGGTTGGTCGGGAATCAGCTGGTCCAGCACCGATTCGAGGTCGCCCATGTAGTCGGGGAACCAGTAGCAGTCGGCGGCGACCGACTCGGTCAGGCCGAAGCCGCGCCAGTCGAGCGCGATCACGTGCCGGTCGCTGGGCAGCTCGTCCACCACGAACTGGAAGGAGGCGCCCACGTCCATCCAGCCGTGCACCATCACGAGCGTCGGCCGCTCGGGCGTGGCGAGCGACGCATCGCCCCATTCGAGCAGGTGATAGCGCAAACCGCGCACCGGGAGAAAGCGGCTCCGTGCTTCGCGCCGCACGACGTAGGGGCCAGAGGTCATGGCCGGACTATAGGAGTCTCGGGCGGCTTGCGCTGTCGGACGAGCGACAGCGCGGCCTTCGCACAAGGGCGCTTGTCGACACCCGTTGAATCCCTCATCGCAACCCCCTCCAAGATTGGGGGGTGCAGCTTGCGGGAACTGCCCGAGAATGGCGGGATGAGTTCATTCACCATCCGCCCCGCCGAGTTGCGCGACGTGGCGCCCATCGTCGGCCTGATCCGCGACCTCGCCGAATTCGAGAACCTCACTCACCTGCTCCAGCTCACGCCCGAGAAGCTGCGTCCGCACCTGTTCGGCGAAAAGCCGGTAGCCGAGGCAATGGTGGCCGAAGTGCCCGCCGATGCGGTGGGCGAGGGCGAGAGCACGGTCGTGGCCTTCGCGCTGTACTTCACCAATTTCTCCACCTTCCTCGCCCAGCCCGGGCTCTACCTGGAAGACCTGTTCGTCAGGCCCGCGCACCGTGGCAAGGGCATCGGCGAAGCCATGCTCACGCGCCTGGCCCGTCTTGCGGCCGAACGCAACTACGGCCGCTTCGAGTGGTGCGTGCTGGATTGGAACGAAGGCGCCATCCGCTTCTACGAGAAGTTCGGCGCCGAGCGGCTGCCCGACTGGCGGCTGTGCCGGGTCTCCGGCGACGTGCTTGCTGCCTTCGCGCAGAAACCCGCGTCCACCAAGGACTGAGCCTGCGTCCTCCTGTCGGCTGCGCGTCACGCGCGACGGGCTGATTTGGCGACCCATGCGGCCAAGTTCGTGACCGCACTGAGGGCTGCAGCCGGCGCGACCCTATGCTGCCGGTCCATGAAAGTCTTGCATTCGCGTGGCCCGCGCGGCGCCGTGGCCGGCATGGTGCTCGTGGCCGCGGCCCTCGCGCTGCCCGGGGGGCGGCTCGGCCAACGATTCCACCGGACGCATCGGCCGCAGCGGGCTCGAGCTGGAAAAGTCCTCGAGCATCGAGATGCGTGAGGAGATCCTCACCATCGGCGTGGACCGCAGAGCCCGTCCCGTGGTCGTGGCTTGCGGAGCGCGCGCGTGTCGTGCGCTGCCTGATGCCGGGTCATCCCTGGGTGGTCGGCAGTGGCTCGCACCGTAAGCTGGCTGGCATGACGGACATCCACGCAGAACTCCACGCTGCCTTTCGCTGGCACGTCCCGCCGGACTTCAATATCGCCGACGCTTGCTGCGGCCGATGGGCGCGCGACACGCCCGATGCCGTCGCCATCCGCTGCGAGCGCGAGAGCGGTGGGGCGGTGAACCACAGCTACGCCGAGCTGCAGGCGGACGCCAATCGCCTGTCGAATGCGCTGGTGCGGCTGGGCGTGCAGCGCGGCGATCGCGTGGCCATCGTGATGCCGCAGCGATTCGAGACCGCCGTCGCACAGGTCGCGGTCCACCAGCTGGGCGCGATCGCCGTCCCGCTGTCGATGCTCTTCGGGCCCGATGCGCTCGAATACCGGCTCAACGACAGCGAGGCGAAAGTCGCGATCGTCGACGAGAGCGCAGCCGACAACCTGCTCACGTCGCGCGCCGCCTGCCCCGGCTTGCGCACGGTGCTGGCCGTGGGCGGCGCAAGCGGGCGCGGCGACATCGACTGGATCGGCGCGCTGGCCGAGGCGTCATCGGAGTTCACGCGGCGCGCCACCCAGGCCGACGACGCGGCCGTGCTCATCTACACCAGCGGCACCACCGGCCCGCCCAAGGGCGCGGTGATTCCGCATCGCGCGCTCATCGGCAACCTCACGGGATTCGTGTGCAGCCAGAACTGGTTCCCGCAGGACGACGCGGTGTTCTGGTCGCCGGCCGACTGGGCCTGGACGGGCGGGCTGATGGATGCCTTGCTGCCCACGCTCTACTTCGGCCGCACCATCGTCGCGTACCAGGGCCGCTTCTCGCCGGAGAAGGCCTTCGAGCTGATGCAGCGCCATCGCGTCACGCACACCTTCCTCTTCCCCACGGCGCTCAAGGCGATGATGAAAGCCGTGCCCGAGCCGAGAAAGCGCTTCGCACTGTCGCTGCGCGCGATCATGAGCGCGGGTGAGGCGGTGGGCGATGCGGTGTTCGGCTACTGCAAGAAGCAGCTGGGCATCACCGTGAACGAGATGTTCGGCCAGACGGAGATGAACTACGTCGTGGGCAACTGCTCGCGCGTGGTGCTGGCCGACGGCCGCGTGCTGCCCGGCTGGCCTGCCAAGCCGGGCAGCATGGGCCGGCCTTACCCGGGGCACCGCATCGCCGTCATCGACGTGGAGGGGCGCGAATGTCCGCGCGGCACGCCCGGCGACGTGGCGGTGCACCGGCTCGATGTGCACGGCGACCCGGACCCGGTCTTCTTCCTCGGTTATTGGAAGAACGAAGACGCCACGCGTCGCAAGTTCACCGGCGACCCGAAGGACTCCTGGTGCCGCACCGGCGACACCGCCGCCATGGACGAGGACGGCTACCTCTGGTACCAGGGCCGCAGCGACGACGTCTTCAAGGCGGCGGGCTACCGCATCGGGCCGAGCGAGATCGAGAACTGTCTCGTCAAGCATCCGGCGGTGGCGAACGCGGCGGTCGTGCCGAAGCCGGATGCGGAGCGCGGGGCGCTCGTCAAAGCCTATGTTGTGCTTGCTGCGGGCTTCGATGGGAACGAGTTGCTCGTCGAGCAACTGCAGGCGCATGTGCGCGGCAAGCTGGCGCCCTACGAGTACCCGAAGGAGATCGAGTTCATCGACGCCTTGCCGATGACGACGACGGGGAAGGTTCAGCGGAGGGTTCTGCGGTTGATTGAGGAGGAGAGGGCGCGTTCGTAGTCTTGGGCGCTCTTGCTTCGGTCTGGTGGGGGCGGTCTGGTGGGGCGGTCTGGTGGGCCGCGGCAGGCGGCACCCGCCACCCACTCAGACTGTGGCGGTCGGCCGTTGGCCGACTCCGCTGCGCTGCTCGCATCGGGGTCGCGCCGGGAAACTCCCTTCGTTCGCTTTGCTCAC
>Ga0157377_10000105_pt1 | contig 57869 bp, 52 predicted proteins | sample M55metaG_FD_121116 | JGI IMG/M metagenome (GOLD analysis project Ga0157377, IMG submission 121116) | Miscanthus rhizosphere microbial communities from Kellogg Biological Station, Michigan, USA - M5-5 metaG | ecosystem: Host-associated > Plants > Roots > Rhizosphere > Soil | place: USA: Michigan...
CGAAGAACATCATCATGATCGGCCCTACCGGCGTAGGGAAGACCGAGATCGCGCGCCGGCTGGCGCGGCTGACGCGCTCGCCGTTCCTGAAGATCGAGGCTTCGAAGTTCACCGAGGTGGGATACGTCGGCCGCGACGTGGAATCGATGGTGCGCGACCTCACCGAGATCTCGGTCAAGCTCGTGAAGGACGAGAAGTCGCGCCTGAACCGCGACACCGCGGAGCGCAACGCGCGCGAGCGCATCCTCGACATCCTCCTCCCCGACTCCCGCCGCCCCGCCGCCCGCCCGGCGTTCGTCGGCGCGCCGGCCCCGGTGGAGGAGCCGGGCGCCGAGACGCGCGAGAAGCTCGGACGCTGGCTCGACGAGGGGAAACTCGACGAGCGAGAGATCGAGATCGACGTGAAGGAGCAGAGCTACCCGTCGTTCGAGATCTTCACGCCGCAGGGTGTTGAGGAAATGGGCGTCAACGTCAAGGACATGCTCCCCGGCCTCTTCGGCGGCAAGTCGAAGCGGAAGAAGATGCGCGTGGCCGACGCGCGACCGCTCATCGTGCAGGAAGAGGCGGAGAAGCTCGTCGACCAGCAGAACATGGCGCGCGAGGCCATCGAGCGCGTGGAGCAGAGCGGGATCGTCTTCCTCGACGAGATCGACAAGATCGCCGGGCGCCAGCACTCCGCGCACGGCCCCGACGTGTCGCGCGAGGGCGTGCAGCGCGACCTGCTGCCGATCGTGGAAGGGACCACTGTCAACACGAAATATGGCATGGTAAAGACTGATCATATTTTGTTCATTGCGGCGGGAGCCTTCCATGTGGCCAAGCCGTCGGACCTCATCCCCGAGCTGCAGGGACGCTTCCCCATCCGCGTGGAGCTGGAGTTGCTGACCGAGGACGACTTCGTCCGCATTCTGCATGAGCCGAAGAACGCGCTGACCATGCAGTACTCCGCGCTGCTGTCGACCGAGGGGGTGGCGCTGCGGTTCGCCGACGACGCCGTGCGCGAGATCGCCCGCTACGCCGCGATCGTCAACGACAAGACCGAGAACATCGGCGCCCGCCGCCTGCACACCATCTTGGAGCGCCTTCTCGACGAGCTGTCGTTCGAAGCGAGCGACATGCGCGGCCAGGACGTGGCCATCGACGCCGACTACGTCCGCCGCGTGCTCGCCGAGACGGTGAAGGATGAGGATCTGAGCCGGTACGTGCTGTAACTTTCGCCGCGGAGGGCCGTCTCCCCATCATGCGAACTGCGCTACTCGTGTTTCTCGCCGCTGCAGGTGTGCTCCGCGCGGACTCGTTCTCCGATCTGAAGGCGACGATCGGAGCGCTGCACGGGGCGGCGCCGATTCGCGCAACGGTGCAGCTGCAGAAGACGGAAGTCGATCGCGGGAAGAAGCCGCCGGAGACGGTGAGCGGGACAGCGGCGGTCGAGGCGAGCGTCGACGCGGAGGGGCTGCACATCGCGTATGCGCCGGCGCTGGTGGCGCGCGTGGCGAAGGAGCAGGCCGACCGGCAGGCGAACAGCGAGCTGCATGCGCCGACGGCGAGCGCGGTCGCGGAGCTCGGGCCGCTGGCCATCGCCGAGCGCCTCGACTTCGGCCGCAGCCTTCTCAGCATCCTCTCCAAGTCCGAGCTGACCAGCGAGAAGCGCGTCGTCCTCGACGGCCGCCCGGCGCGGCTGCTCGCGCTGAAGGTGAAGAACCCGCCGCCGAAGACGTCGATCGGCCACGTCGAGATCCTGGAGGACAGCTTCAACGTCTGGATCGGCGACGACAACGTTCCCGTCGCCGCGCAGCGCACGGAGCGCTACAGCGGCGGCATCCTGTTTCTGAAGATGCAGATCGCGCAGACGAGCCGCTGGAGTTTCGTCAAACGAGACGACCGCCTCGTCGCCGTCCGCACCGAGGAGCAGAGCAGGCAGAACGGGTTTGGACAGGATCGCGACGAGACGAACGTCTACACCGTCGCGCTCAAGTAGGTCGCGACAACGCTTCGCGCGCCAGCCGCAGGCGTTTTTCGATGGCTTTCAGCTGGCGCAGCGCGCCGCTCACGTCGACGGACATCGACGTCGCGCGGTCGACACGGCCGATGACGCCGCCGCCGAGATCCACCTCCGTCAGACCGAGAGCCTGCGCCAAGCTGATCACGCGGAGCACGGTGGTATTGGCTCCCTCCTGGATCACGCGAAGCTGGCGCCGGCTGAGGCCCGCGCGCATCGCGAGGCTTTCGTCGGTGAACCCTCGCCGCTTGCGCGCCGTCTTGATTTGCGCGGCCAGCTTGCCGTCGAGGCGTTTAGGCATGCCGCACGCCTCCGGAGCGCGACTCTACTCCCTGGTCAGTTTTCAGCCGCCGAGGAACGACTTCTCTACGCAACATGCACAAGACCAGTAACTCCTCTGCCTCTGGTGCATGATACTGCACAGCAAACGTCCAAAAACAGTAACGTCTTGGGGGTGCCTAGAGTACGAACCTACGACATCAGGGGTCTGGCCAAAGCCATCAATCGGCGACGTCAGGAGCAAAATAGGTTACATCCGGAACGGCCGATCCCGATCACTCCGGCAATGTCGCGCATCCTGGAAAACGACGAAGATTACACGCCCTATCGCGAGCGGACGCGCGGCAAGCGGCAACCACCGGTCACCAATCCCACCTTGAAAACGATCGTGAAGATCGCGCACGCACTCGACACCACGGTCGGCGATCTGCTCGGCGAGCCCGGATACCACATCTCTCCGGCCGACCGCACGCGGGTTCTGCAGTTCGTGCGGTATCTCGCGGCACTGCTCCGGCTGGATATTTCCGAACGCGAGCAGCGGTAGACCCCTCACCGCATCGTCTTCTGAAACCCTCGCGCGCTCAGCGCGATCAGTACGGCGCTGATGCCCAGCAGCGCGGCGACCGGCTCCCAGAGGTCCTGGAAACTCGCGCCGCGGATGACGATGCCGCGCGCGATCTTGATGTAGTAAGTCGCGGGCAAGATGTGCGAGACCACGCGCAGCGGGAGCGGGAGGGCACTGACGGGGAAGATGTAGCCGGAGAGCAGCACCGACGGCAGCATCACGCCCATGGCGCGCTGCATCGCCTCCATCTGCGTAGGCGCGCGCGACGAGACGAGCAGTCCGAGCGAGAGCAGCGAGACGATATAGATCGGCGAGAGCAGGAGCAGCAGCGAGATGCTGCCGTGGATCGGGACGCGGAAGAGGAAGCGCATCAGCGTGAGGATGATGATCAGCTGCAGGTAGGCAAGGCCGAGGTACGGGAGCAGCTTGCCGACGACGACCGCGAGCGGCGAGACCGGCGTGACCATCAGCTGCTCGAGCGTCCCGCGCTCGCGCTCCTTGACGATGGCGAAGGCGGCGAGGATCGTTCCGGAAAAGGTCAGCAGGATGGCGATGAGCCCCGGGATGAGCAGGTTCGCGCTGCGCATGTCGGGATTAAACATCATCATCGGGTGCGTCTCGATGAGCGGCTCTTGTCTCGCCTTCTCCACCAGCTGCTTGATCGATTCGACTAGCGCCACGCCGTTCGCCGCCGTGAGCGCCTGGTTGGCGACGCTGGAGTCGGAGCCGTCGATCATCACCAGCACGTTCGCCTGGCGGCCGGCGGCGAGGTTGCGCGCGTAGTCGGGCGGGATCTCCACCGCCACCTGTGCGTGCCCGGAGACGATCGCGTGCTCCAGCGCGGCGCGCGACAGCACGTGCTCGGTGATGCGCAGGTTGCCCGTCGCGTTGAACTGCTCGATCAGGCGGCGACTTTCCTGCGTCCGGTTCTGGTCGAAGACGACGGTCGGGATGTTCTTCGCGTTCATATCGATGACGCCGAACAGAATGAGCTCGGCGACGGGCACGGCCAGCGCGAAGAAGAGCGTGCCGCGATCGCGCAGCATCTGCGTCAGTTCCTTGCGGAACATCGCCGTGAAGCCGTTCACGACGCCGCCTCGGTTCGCGCCGCTTCCACCTCGCGGCCGCGCGTCTCGGTGAGGCGCACGAAGACGTCCTCGAGCGACGGATCGATCTCGCTGATGGCCACGCCGGGGATGTCGCGCGCCAGCTGCGCATTGCTGACGTGCGCGTCGACCAGCAGGTGCAGCGACGTGCCGAAGATCGTCGCGGCGCGGACGTACGGCAGCGCGCGCGCGGACATCATCAGCGTGGCCACGCTCTCGTTCGCCTCCGCCTCGACGCGGCGCGTCCCCTCCGGCGTCACCTCGGGGAGCTGTTTGAGCGTGTCGGGCCGGCCGACGACGATCAGGTGCGCCATGTACAGATAGGCGACCGAGGCGCAGCGCTCGGCCTCGTCCATGTAGTGCGTAGTGACGAACATCGTCACGCCGCCGCCGGCGAGCTCGAACAGCAGGTCCCACAGCTCGCGCCGCGCGACGGGATCGATGCCCGCGGTCGGCTCGTCGAGGAAGAGCACGCGCGGGCGATGCATCAGCGCGGCGGCGAGCGCGAGGCGCTGCTTCCAGCCGCCGGAGAGCGCGCCGGCCAGGCGGTCCCGATACGGCGCGATATGCGTCAGCTCGATGGCCCACTCGATGCGCTCCTTCCGCTCGGCGCCGCGCAGCCGATAGATCGAGCTGAAGAAATCGAGGTTCTCCTGCACGGTGAGGTCGCGGTAGAGCGAGAAGACCTGCGAGACGTAGCCGATGTGCTGGCGCACCTGCTCGCCTTCGCGCTCGACGTCGAAGCCGTCGACGAACGCGCGCCCCTCGGTCGGCGCGAGGAGGCCGCAGAGGATGCGAATGAGCGTCGACTTGCCGGATCCGTTCGGGCCGAGGAGACCGAAGATCTCGCCGCGCGGCACCTGCAGGTCGATCTTGTCGAGCGCGCGGAAGGTGCCGAAGTCCTTCGACACGCCCTGCACGTCGACGCCGAGCTCGGCGCTCATGGCGCCTTCACGCCGAGGTCGACCTCGGCGGCCATGCCGGCGTGGATGTTGGGGTTCGGCGCGACGAGGATCTTCACGCCGAAGACCTGCTCGATGCGCTGCGCGCGCGTCTGCACGTTGCGCGGCGTGTATTCGCCCTGCGAACTGATGGAGCCGATGCTGCCGGAGAACCACTGGTCGGGAAAGGTGTCGACGCGGATGCGCACCGGCTGCCCGACGCGCAGCAGCCCGTACTGCGTTTCGGGGACGTAGACGCGCACCCAGAGCTGGCCCTGCTCGAGGATCTCGGCGACGGTCTGGTTCGGCGCGACGAGATCGCCGGGACGGAGCGGGAACGACTGCACCACGCCGGCGACGGTGGAGGTCACGTCGGTCTCGGTGCGCTGCTTGACGAGCATGTCGTAGCGGCGCTGCTGCTGCTCGAGCGTCGCGCGCGCGGCGGCGACGTCTTCCTTGCGCGTTCCTTCCTGCAGCAGGCGGAGGTCATCGGCCGACGTCTTCGCCTTAGTCGCCGCGTCGTCGAGTAGTTGTTTGGCGATGATGCCCTCGCGAAAGAGCACGGCAGCGCTGCGGCGATCGCGCTCGGCGTTCTCGGCGATGGCGGCGGCCTTGGCGATCTCCGCGGCGCGCGGGCCGGCGACGGCCTTCGCCAGTTGCGCCTGTGCGGCGGCGATGGCCGCGCGCTGCTCGGCGAGCTGGCGGTCGATGGTCTCCGTCTCCAGCGTCACCAGCAGCTGGCCGGGCGCGACGTGCGCGCCTTCATCGACGAGCGTCTTTGTCACGCGGCCGCCGACGAGCGACCCGACGTTGACCGTCCGCGCCTCGAGCGTTCCGGAGAGGACGATCGGCTTCGGCTTTTGCTCGTACCGGTAGAGCGCCGCCGCGGCGACCGCGATCAACACGATCAGCAGCGGCAGCACGACGCGGAGCACGCGTTTTTTTGGTTTGGCGGGCATGAGCACCTCCCGTGATCGCCCCTTCGCACCAGAGGTCGATCAGCGTGTCGATGTATTCGGCGAGCGAGCAGACGCGCGGCATCTTCAGCACGTGATGAAAGAGAACGTATCCCTGCAACGATCCCATGAAGAGGAGCGCGGCGGCGCGCGGATCGCGGACGTGCAGCCGTCCGGCGGCGGCGGCGCGGCGGAAGTAGTCGGCGACGATGGGGAAGCCGCGGCGCGGCGGGCTGTCGCCCTCGGGGTCGAAGGGCAGGACGAGCGAGTTGTGCTGTGCGGCGACGATCTGCGTGCCGATCACCGCCTCGGCGAAGGGAACGAACTCCTCGGCGATGCGGCGGAGGACCGCGCGCGGGTCGGCGTCGCCGGGCGTGGTGGCAAGGTCGAGGATGCAGGCCGGCGGCTCGATCCCGGCGCCGCTGCGCATCGCCTCGGCGAAGAGCGCGCCCTTCGACTCGACGTGGCGGAGGAGGGCGGCGGCGGTGACGCCGAGCTCCCCGGCGATGTCCGCCAGCGTGGTCGCGGCGAAGCCTTTGGCGGCGAAGACGCGGCGGGCGGTGTCGAGGAGCTGATCGCGGCGGAGGCGCGGTGGGCGTCCCATTTGTAAATCAACGTATATTTACAAATGGCGGCTGTCAAGTGGGAGCGGCGGCCCGAAGGCCGCCGCTCCACATGAAGGCAGGACTAGAAGGACACCTTCGCCGCCAGCTGGATGATGCGCTGGCCGGCGGTGGCGGTGGGCGTGCCGAACGTCGCCAGCGGCGTGAGCACGCGCGTGGTGGCGTTGTACGAGTAGTACGCCCGGTTGATGTTGCTGATGTTCTTGGCGTTGGTGAGGTTGAACGCCTCGGCGATCAGCTGCAGGTGCGCGGCGCCGTAGAGGCCGATGTCGCGCGTGATGCGCGGATCGACCGAGAACTGATACGGCAGCCGGAGCGAGTTGCGGGCGAAGCCCGGCGCCAGGTCGTTCGAGGCGTTGCCGTCGTTGTTTAAGTCCGAGTTCACCGTCGGCGTGTACGGCTGGCCGGTCTGGTAGCTGACGATGGCGCTGACCGTCCAGCCGGAAAAGAGCGCGTGCATCACACCGCCCTTGAGGTTCTGCGCGTAGTGGTCGAGCGCCCAGACGCCGCTGACCACCACGCGGTCGCGGACGTCGTTGTCGCCGTAGGCGTAGTCCTTGTTGATGTTCAGCGGGTCGCTGACGTACTTCGAGTCGTCGCCCGAGGAGAACGGCACCACCGCGGTGGCGTCGGGCTTGGTGTCGCGGACCGTGGAGTGCGTCCAGGCCACGCGTCCCTGCCAGTTGTTGTTGAAGCGCTTCTGCAGGTCGAGCGTCACGCCCCGGTAGCGCGACTTCGCGCTGCTCTCGAAGGCGATGACGCGCTGGAAGTTCGTGAACGGGCGGGTGGAGTAACGCGTGAACGTCGCCGTGGCCGGGCTGTTGAGGATGGTGGCCGTCACGCCGGCGCCGCCGCCGACGTTGATGTCGCGCGAGCGCGGCAGGTCGTCGCCCTGCACCACCTGCGCGGTGACGCCGACGGAGAGGTCGCGCGCCACCTCGCGCTCCACGCCGAGGCTGTACTGCTTGACCTCGGGGTTCTGGAAGTGCGGGTCGAAGACGAAGATGGTGATCGGGTTGAGCGCCACGCCCGTCGGCGGCGCGGAGAAGACGTTGGGATAGGCCGGCATCGCCGTGCCGGTGAAGGTGATGGTCTGCACGTTGATGCCGTTGTTGGAGTGGCCTGTGCCGATCATGATCGACGGCGTGCGGCCGAAGAAGATGCCGTAGCCGCCGCGGACGACGGTGCGCTTGTCGGTGTTCGGCGACCAGGCGAAGCCGAGGCGCGGCCCGAAGTTGTCCTCGTCGACCGGGATCTCGTCGGTGCGGTAGCCGGCGGCGAGGAGCTGGGCGTCGCTGTTGAGCACCGACGGCTGCGCGATATCCTGCTTGTCGTAGCGCAGGCCGAGGTTCAGCGTGAGCGACGGCGTGATGCGCCATTCGTCCTGCGCGAAGTAGCCGGTCTCCTCGAGGTCGGGATGCGTCTCCGGACCGCTGGTGCCGGCGCCGGGGAAGGCCTGCGTGAACGACGCTGGGCGGCCGTTGGCGAACTCGGCGACGCTGTTGAAGCGATAGACGCCGAAGAAGTTGCCGGGGAAGTAGTTGAAGATGTCGTCCGTGCTGAAGTCGAAGCCGGCCTTCAGCGTGTGGTTGCGCCAGAGGTAGGTGGCAGTGTCGGCGATCTGCTTGCGCTTGATGGTCGTCTCGCGCGGCGAGAACGAGTTGCGGCCGATGGTCAGGACGGCGATGCCGTTCTGCAGGATCTGCGCTTCGGGGGTGGAAACGTTGGCCTGGCCCGGCTCGCGGTCCTTGAGCGACTGCACGCGCAGCTCGTTGAAGAAGGAGCTGGTCGGCGTGGTGTCCCACACGCCGGAGATGGTGTCGGTGAAGACGTTCGAGTTGCCGCTGTGCTCGGCCGAGTTGGTCACGCCGCTGTTCTCGAAGTTGATGCCGTGGAAGGTCTGCTTGTTGTAGCGGAGCGAGACGTGGTTGCGGGCGCCGAGCTCGTGGTCGGTCTTGACGAGGTAGACGTCCTGGTTCTGCTGGCGCGGGTAGGTCTGCGCCAGCGGCGTGAGGAGCGCGAGGCCGCGGGTGGTGTCGGCGTCGGTGGGGAAGCTGGTGATGCGACCGCCGCCGAGGATGACGATGTTGGGGACCGAGTTGCGCTGGCGGTCCCAGTTGGCGAAGACGAAGTGCTTGTCGCGCACGATCGGACCACCGGCGCTGAATCCGTACTGGTCATAGTGATACGGGCTCTTGGCGCGGGCGTTGATCACATTGATGTAATCATTTTTGTTGAGCGATTTATCGCGATAATAATCGAAGATTGTTCCGTGAAAGTCGTTGGTGCCCGACTTGGTGACCACGTTGACCACCGCGCCGCCGGCGCGGCCGTACTCCGCGGAGTAGGCGTTGGCGTTGACCTGGAACTCCTTCACCGCGTCCTGCGAGAACTGGTACGGGGCACGGCCGGAGCCGGTGCGGCCGATGGTCTGGCCGAAGAAGGTGTTGTCGTTGTTGGCGCCGTCGACCACCATCGAGTTCAGCGTGCCGCGCTGGCCGGCAAAGCTGATGTCGCCGCCGCGGACGTCGCGCACCACGCCCGGCGTGGTCAGGACGAAGTCGATGAAGTTGCGGCCGTTGACCGGCAGGTTCTGGATGGCCTGTTCGCCGACCACCGAGCTGACCTCGGACTTGGTCGTCTCGACCACGGGCGCCGAGGCGATGACCGTCATCTCCTCGCTGACGCCGGCGCGCAGCTTGAGGTCGAGCGTGGTGGCGCTGCCGACGTTGACCACCACCTTCGAGAACTTCACCGGCTGGAAGCCGGCGAGCTCGCCCGACAGCGAGTAGGTGCCGGGCACCAGCAGCGCCAGCTCGTAGTGCCCCGCGCTGTTGGTGACGGCGGTGCGGCTGGCGCCCGTCGCCGTGTTGGTGGCGGTGACCGTCACGCCCGGAATGGCAGCGCGGCTCTCATCAGTCGCGGTGCCGGAGATCGATCCGGTGCTGCTCTGCGCGAACACCGCGAACGGCGCTAGCGCGAGGAGCAGCGCGAATGCAAATGTGAAGCGGGTATGCTTCGCGTGCTTCATAGGAACTCCTTCTGTTGGCCGAATTGGACCCCGCGAGAATACCATGCCGATCGCTACCACAAACCCCGCCACCGGCGAGACTCTGAAGACGTTCGAGCCGCTTTCCGACGCCGAAATCGACGCCGCCATCGCCCGCGCCGACGACGCCTTCCGCCTCAACCGCAAACGTTCGTTCGCCGAGCGCGCGAAGCGGATGTTCCGCGCCGCAGAGATCCTCGAGGAGCGCGCGAAAACGTACGGGCGGATGATCACCGTCGAGATGGGAAAGCCGGTCACCTCGGCGATCGCCGAGGTGAAAAAGTGCGCTACGGTCTGCCGCTATTACGCGAAGCACGCGGAGGCGCATCTGGCCGACGAACATGTGCAGACGGACGCGAAGGAGAGCTACATCCGCTACGAGCCGCTCGGGCCGGTGCTGGCGGTGATGCCGTGGAACTTCCCGTTCTGGCAGGTGTTCCGTTTCGCCGCGCCGGCGCTGATGGCGGGGAACGTCGGGCTGCTCAAGCACTCGTCGAACGTGCCGCAGTCGGCGCTGGACATCGAGGCGGTGCTGCGCGACGCCGGCTTCGTCGACGGCGAGTTTCAGACGCTGCTGATCGGCGCGGACAAGGTGCCGCGCATCCTCGACGACGAGCGCGTCAAAGCGGCCACGCTCACCGGCAGCGAGCCGGCCGGTGCCAGCGTGGCCGGCCGCGCGGCTTCAAAGATCAAGAAGAGCGTGCTCGAGCTCGGCGGCAGCGATCCGTTCGTGGTCATGCCCTCCGCCGACCTCGCCGCGGCGGTGAAGGTGGCGGTGAAGGCGCGCATCGTCAACAACGGGCAGTCGTGCATCGCCGCAAAGCGATTTATTGTTCACGAAAATATTGCGCAAGAATTCAATGCTGCGTTTGTCCATGAAATGGAGTCACTGAAAATTGGCGATCCGCTCGATGAGGCGACCGAGGTCGGTCCGCTGGCGATGCCGCAGATCGTCGACGACATCGAGAAGCAGCTCATCGTCTCCCTCGAGAAGGGCGCGAAGCTGCTGACCGGCGGCAAGCGCATCGGCGAGCGCGGCAACTTCTACGCGCCGACCATCCTCGCCGACCTCCCCCACGACGCTCCCGCCGCGCGCGAGGAAACCTTCGGCCCCGTCGCCGCGGTCTTCCGCGTTCGCAACGCCGCCGAGGCCATCCACGTCGCCAACGACACGCCGTTCGGCCTCGGCTCCAGCGTCTGGACCAACGACCGTGCCGAGATCGAGCAGTTCATCGACGGCATCGAGTCCGGGCAGATCTTCGTCAACGCGATGGTGGCGTCCGACCCGCGCGTGCCGTTCGGCGGCATCAAGCACTCCGGCTTCGGCCGCGAGCTGGGGATGCAGGGGATTCGGGAGTTCGTGAACGTGAAGACGGTGTGGATCGCTACTTCGTAGCGGCCATCTCGCTCTCCAGCCTGAACTCCCACGTCTCCTCGTCGATCGGCTCGTCGGAGTGGACGAGGAAGACGCAGCGGCCGTCGCCGTTCTGGAACTTCTTCTCCCGCTCGACGCGCACGCCGAGGATGCGGGAGAGGGCGTTGACGGAGATGCTGCAGAGCGCGGGGCGCTGCATGGCGGTGTTGATGTAGGGGCAGTTGCGCTCGACCAGGCGATAGACGCCTTCGTTCTTCTGCACCTCCATGTGCGGGTCGCCCTCGAGGTAGAAGCTCTTCAGCGCGTCCACGCGCTCCTCGAGGGTGCGGCCGCGCAGCGAGGCATTCACGGTGGCGGCGCGGTCGTCCGAGACGCGCTTGAGCATCCGCTTGGCAGCCTCGGGGCCGAGCTCCTCCGAGACGGCGTCGATGATCGCCACATTGAGGATGTCGTAGTTTTTCGGAAAGAGGTGATCGCCGGCCTCGGTCAGGCTGTAGCGCGTCGCCGGACGGCCCGTCCGCCCGCGCTCTTCGCTGCGGGCGATCCGCGACTCCACCCACCCTTCGCGCTGCAGCTGCAGGAGCTGCTGGCGCACCGCTTCGCCGGTCAGCTCTAGGAGCTCCGCCAGCTGGGCGATCGTGGACGGTCCCTGCGTCTTCAGCGCGATGAGGATCGCGCGGCGACTATCGGGGAGCTGGTCGACGGTGATGATGGCGGGCCTTCCTTGCTGTTTCTACGAATGATTGAACGCGACGTTCAAGACATTGGATTCAAACGATCTCTTTGTCAAGAGCGGGGTTGTCAAAGAAGAACGCCGCTTTGGATCACGCAAATTGCACGATCGGCCGGACATGCGCCTCAAGTGGCGCGCCGCAGCGGGAGTGTGATTTCGGCTGGAAGTGGCTCCGGCAGTAGGACTCGAACCTACGACCCGCGGATTAACAGTCCGCTGCTCTACCAACTGAGCTATGCCGGAGTACGGCGGGAGCAAGGGCCCTTAACCTCCGACGGCTACGGCGTATTTCGACAGCGCCTGCCTCAGCCGGGGGAGGAGATCGGCGAGCGCATCGTACTCGATCAGCTCCACTCCGCGGTCGCCAGAGACCATCGCCGTGCAGCGCGCGGTGAAGGCGGGGCGGTAGAGGGCGATCACCGGCTTGCGATCCCGATAACGCATGGTTGCGATCTCGTAGCCGACTCCTGTCGACGGCGTGGAGACCTCGGCCACAAGCAGATCGGCCTCCGCCAGCCAGCCGACGTCGCGCTCGAAGATGTCGCACGGCGTCAGCGGCTCGCCGGACGGCCCGACGTGCTCCGAGGCCACGGCGCCGGCGAGCACGCGATGTCCGTCGCTTTCCAGCGCGGCGACGAGCTCGCGGTAATAGGCCACATCGGTGCGGCCGCCGGTGATGGATCCGGCGAAGTAGATGACCATGGCGACAGGATAGACTCCAGCGATGTCGCGGGAAATCGTCATCAACGCCACCAAACACGAGTCGCGCATCGCCGTGCTCGACGAAGGGCAGGTCGTCGAGCTCTGGGTGGAGCGCACGCGGCAGCGAACCATCGTCGGCAACATCTACAAAGGACGCGTCACCAAGGTTCTCCCAGGCATGCAGTCAGCCTTCGTCGACCTCGGCCTGGAACGTGACGCCTTCCTCTACGTCTCCGACGTCATCGACGACATCGAGGACTTCGACACCAACGGCGAGGACGAGGTCGCGCTCGACGAGGTGACTCCGCAGCGCCCCGAGGCGTCGATCTCCGACCTGCTGCGCGAAGGGCAGGAGATCGTGGTGCAGGTGTCGAAGGACACCATCGCCGGCAAGGGCGCGCGCATCACCAGCCACATCACGCTGCCGGGGCGCTTCCTGGTCTTCATGCCGACCGTCAACCACATCGGCGTGTCGCGGCGCATCGAGAACGAAGAAGAGCGACTGCGGCTGAAGAGCGTGCTGGAGACCATCCGCCCGCACGGCTCCGGCGGCTTCATCGTGCGCACCGCGGGCGAGGGGCGCGACGAAGAGGAGTTCCGCGCCGACCTGAAGTACCTCACCGACCTGTGGGACTCGATTCGCCGGCGGGCCGAAAAGGCGTCCGCGCCGAACACCATACACAACGACCTCGACCTCGTGTTGCGCACCATCCGCGACGTCCTCTCACCCGAGTTCAAGACGGTCTGGGTCGACGACATCGACCAGTACCAGCGCATCGTGGAGTTTCTCAACCAGATCCAGCCCAACCTCGTCTCGCGCGTGCGGCTGTTCCGCCGCGACGAGCCGATCTTCGACGAGTTCGGCATCGAGCCGGAGATCGCCAAGGCGCTGAAGTCGAAGGTATGGCTGAAGTCGGGCGGCTACATCGTCATCAACCAGACCGAGGCGTTGGTGGCGATCGACGTGAACACGGGGAAATACGTCGGCAAGCGCAACCTCGAGGAGACGGTGTTCAAGACGAACGTCGAGGCGGCGAAGGAGATCGTCCGCCAGATCCGCCTGCGCGACCTCGGCGGCATCATCGTCCTCGACTTCATCGACATGGAAGACCTGAACAACCGCGCGCGGCTCTTCGAGGCGCTTGAGCACGAGATCCGGAAGGACCGGTCGAAGACGAAGATCCTGCAGATCTCCGAGTTCGGGCTGATCGAGATGACGCGCAAGCGCGTGCGGCAAAGCCTGGAACGCTCGCTGACGCAGGCCTGCCCTTATTGCGCCGGTAGCGGCCGGATCAAGTCGAACACCACCATCTCGCTGGAGATCTGGCGCGAGCTGATGAAACTGCGCGACCTCCATGAAGGACAGGACGTCATCGTCCGAATCAATCCGGCGGTTTACGGCAGCCTCGACCCCATCTTCGATGAGGTGGAGCGCAACCTGGGGATCCACCTGGTGTTCAAACCGGACGACTCGCTGCACCACGAGCAGTTCGACGTGATGACGATCTAAGGACGGCTTCGGCACGTGCCATGCAGTTATCCAAGCCGAAATGTCGCTCGAGGAGACCTTCACCAACCTCGCCTCCTTCCTAAACAGCCTCGACGCGGAAGGGGAGCAGAAGTTCGAGCTCTCGCACTCGCTGGTCATCATCTGCCCGGACTGCGGCAAGAACATCGCGTTCCGCGGCCGCTGCCCGAAGTGCGGCGGCAACAGCTGGATCCCGGCCGGCCACCACGGCGGGATCTTCGAGCGGACGAAGGCGCAGCGTTGGCGCACCGCCATGCAGGACGAGGGCGACGAGACGGGGCCAGTAGCGCGTCCGCGCGAGCGGACCGACGGCGAAGAGCGCGCTGAGCAGCGGTAGCGAGGGTTGCCTAGTCTCGGGTCGCGGTCACGCCAACCCGAGACCGCGATACCTCGCTACCCCGCAACTACGTATCCAGTCCCTCCCGCAGGTACTCCTCCTCCATCAACTTCCGGAAGAGCTCTTCGTACTCGCGGGATCCCTGCGCGGGCTTCTTGCGCATGGAGCCGATGCGTCGGCGGACGGCGTCCTCACGTTCTTCCTCGCGTTTCAACTCGTCGGCGAGGGCGTGTGCGATGGACTGGCGCACGACCTCACGATCCTTGAGGAGCGTGACGGCCTTGGTGCGCGTCATCGCGTCCAGAAGGTCGCGCGCGAGCTGCGTGATGCGCTCGCGCGACATCTTGTGCATGCCGAATTGTACGCCGTCAATGAACGGCTGATCCGTCATCGGACGGCGCTTCTCCGCCGCCATTCTCATCGGCCTGCTCCTTCTCCACGACCTTGACTGCGGCGACGACGCGGTCGTTTTCTTCGACATTGATCACCCTCACTCCCTGCGTTGCGCGTCCCTTGATTGAGATGCCACTCACGTCCAAACGAATGATCATTCCCTGCTCGGTGATGAGCAGCACCTGCTCGTCGCCGATGACATGCGCGATCCCGGCAACCTTGCCGTTGCGCTCCGTGGTCTTGATGTTGACAACCCCGATGCCGCCGCGGTTGATGAGGCGGTAGGCGGCGATCGGCGTCCGTTTTCCGTAGCCCTTCTCGGTGATGGTCAGGATGTGGCCGGTGCCGGTGGAGTCGTCGACGGCGAGCTCCGCGTCTTCGTCTTCCTCGACTTCCGGCTCCGCGATCAGCTCGATGGCGGTGTCGTCGGCAACGTCGCCGGCGGCGTCTTCGAGCTTCTTGCGCTTGCGCTCGGCGAGCGCGCGGCCCTCGGCGGTCTCCGGCAGGACGTCCATCTCCACCACCGAGTCGCCCGGGCGCAGCGTGAGAGCGCGGACGCCGGCGGCGCCGCGGCCCATGGGGCGAACGTCGATCTCGTGGAAGCGAGCGGCGCGGCCGTTGTGCGTGCCGATGAAGATCTCGCTGTTGCCGTCGGAGAGGCGGACGGCGTAGAGGTCGTCGCCCTCGTTGATGTCGATGGCGATGATGCCGCTCTGGCGCACGTTGGAAAACGCCATCAGCTCGGTCTTCTTGATCTTGCCGGCGCGGGTGATCATCACCACGTACTTGCCTTCAGCGAAGTCCTTAGTGGTGAGCAGGGCGCGGACGTTCTCGCCCGACTCCACGGTCAGTAGGTTGACGATCGCCTTGCCGCGCGCGTTCGCGCCGACCTCGGGGATCTGGTGCACCTTCAGCCAATAGAGCCGGCCGCGGTCGGTGAAAACCAGGATGTACGAGTGCGCCGAGGCGACGAAGAGGTGCTCGACGATGTCCTCTTCCTTGGTCTGCATGCCGACGCGCCCCTTGCCGCCGCGCTGCTGCGAGCGGTAGAGCGAGAGCGGCGAGCGCTTGATGTAGCCGCTGCGCGACACGGTGATGACCATGTCCTCGTCGGCGATCATGTCTTCGATGGTGATATCGCTCGACTCGGCGATGATCTCGGTGCGGCGCGCGTCGTTATATTGATCTTTGATATAGCGCAGCTCGTCACCGATGATGTTCAGCACCAGCTGCTCCGATCCGAGGATCTCGCGCAGCCGGCGGATGGTGGCTTGGATTTCGTCGTACTCGGCGACAATCTTCTCGCGCTCCAAGCCGGTCAGCTGGTGCAGCCGCATCGACAGGATGGCGGAGGCCTGCACGTCGCTGAACTGCCAGCGCGCCATCATCGACGACTTAGCGTCGGCAGGCGTGGCGCTCGAGCGGATCAGCGCGATCAGCTCGTCGATGACGTCGAGCGCCTTGACCAGCCCCTCCAGGATGTGGGCGCGCTCCTCGGCCTTGCGCAGCTCGAAGCGCGTGCGGCGCACCACGATCTCTTTGCGGTGCTCGATGAAGTGCCGCAGCATCGTCGGGAGGTCCATCACCTCCGGCTTGTTGTTGACGATGGCCAGGAAGATGATGCCGAACGTCGTCTGCATCTGCGTGTTGCGATACAGGTTGTTCAGCACCACCTCGGGCACTTCGCCGCGCTTCAGCTCGACGACGATGCGGATCCCTTCGCGGTCGGACTCGTCGCGCAGGTCGGAGATCCCTTCGATGCGCTTGTCCTTGACAAGCTCGGCGATCTTCTCAAGCAGGCGCGCCTTGTTCGTCATGTACGGGATCTCCGTCACGACGAGCTGCTGTTTGTCGCCCTTCTTATTCGTCTCGGTGATGGCGCGGGCGCGGACCTGGATGATCCCGCGGCCGGTCTTGTAAGCCTGGTAGATGCCGTCGATGCCGTGGATGAAGCCGGCGGTGGGGAAGTCGGGCCCCGGCATGACCGCCATGAGGTCCTTCACCTGCGCGCGGGGGTTGTCGATCATCATCAGGACGGCATCGACCACCTCGCCGAGGTTGTGCGGCGGGATGTTGGTGGCCATGCCGACGGCGATGCCCGAGGAGCCGTTGACCAGCAGATTGGGGTACTTGGCGGGGAGGACGGACGGCTCGCGCTCGGTGCCATCGTAGTTGGGGACCCAGTCGATGGTGTCCTTGTCGATGTCGTCCCGCATCAGCTCTTCGGCCAGGCGGGTGAGGCGGACCTCGGTGTAGCGCATGGCCGCAGGATTGTCGCCGTCGACGGAGCCGAAGTTACCCTGGCCGTCGACCAAACCGTAGCGCATGGAGAAGTCCTGGGCCATGCGGACCACGGCGTCGTAGATGGCGCTGTCGCCGTGGGGGTGGTACTTGCCCATTACGTCGCCGACGATACGGGCGGATTTCTTGTAGGCGCGGCCGGCGGTGTTTCCCTGCTCGTACATCCCGTAGAGGATGCGGCGATGCACCGGCTTGAGGCCGTCGCGGACGTCCGGAAGCGCGCGGCCGATGATGACCGACATCGCGTAGTCGAGATACGACTTGCGCATCTCGTCTTCGATGTTGACCGGCAGCTTCTGGTCGATGAAGTTTGTGTAATCGAATTCCGACATTAATTATCGTGGGTCTTAAATATCAAGGTTTTTGACGTTGAGCGCGTTGTCCTGGATGAAGACGCGCCGCGGCTCGACCTGGTCGCCCATCAAGATGGTGAACAGCTCCTCGGCGCCGACGGCGTCTTCGATGGTCACCTGCAGCAGGCGACGCGTCTCGGGGTTCATGGTCGTTTCCCACAGCTGCTCGGGGTTCATCTCGCCAAGGCCTTTGTAGCGCTGGATGGAGAGCCCTTTTTCGGCCAGCTTGTAGATCTGCTCGAGGAGCGCATCGATGCTGGCGAAGGTCATCTCGTCGTCGCCGTGCGTCACCTGGTACGGCGGGAGGCCGAACGCGGAGAGATGCTCGTACGCCTTCGCCATCTGGCGAAACTCGTACTGCGAGAGGAACTCGGTGTTGATGACGATCCGCTTGCCGGTGCCGTTGCCGCCAACCGTGAACTGCAGGATCGGCGTCTCGGTCTCGGAGTCGGTCATCTGACGCACATGCTCGAAGCCGTTCTTCTCCAGCGCGGAAGCGAGGGCGGCGAGTTTCTCGGGATCGGCCAGCGCGCTGCGGTCGCTGAAGCCCTCGTGGAAGAGGACGTCGAGCGCGTTGCCCGGAATGCCGCGCGCCTGCAGCTTGCGGGCGTGGTTGCGGTACTCCTCGGCGCGCTGCAGCATGGTCATCAGCGCCTCGCCGCGGATCGACAACCCGCCGGCCGGCGTGATCGCCACCGACTCCGCCACGCGGTTGAGGAGGAAGCGCGACTTCTCCGCCTCGTCCTTCAGGTAGGTGTCTTTCTTCCCCTGGGTCACCTTGAACAGCGGCGGCTGCGCGATGCAGAGATGCCCGCGCTCGATCACTTCCTTCATGTAGCGGAAGAAGAAGGTCAGGATGAGCGTGCGAATGTGCGAGCCGTCGACGTCCGCGTCGGTCATGATGATGATCTTGTGGTAGCGGAGCTTCGAGATGTCGAAGTCTCCCGCGCCGATGCCGGTGCCGAGCGCCGTGATCATCAGACGGATCTCGTCGGAGCCGAGCATCTTGTCCAGGCGCGCCTTCTCAACGTTCAGGATCTTGCCCTTGAGCGGGAGGATCGCCTGGAAACGGCGGTCGCGCCCCTGCTTGGCCGAGCCGCCTGCCGAATCGCCCTCGACGAAGTAGATCTCGCAGAAGCGCGGGTCGCGCTCGGAGCAATCGGCGAGCTTGCCGGGGAGCGATGCGGAGTCGAGCGCGCCCTTGCGGCGAGTGAGTTCGCGCGCCTTGCGGGCCGCTTCGCGCGCGCGGGCGGCCTCGATGATCTTCTCGGTGACGCGCTTCGCTTCCTTCGGGTTTTCCTCGAAGTAATAGCCGAGGCGCTCGTTGACCACCTGCTCCACCCACGTCTTGACGTGCGAGGAGACGAGCTTGTCCTTGGTCTGCGAGGAGAACTTCGGGTCGCGGATCTTGACCGAGATGACGGCGGCGAGGCCTTCGCGGACGTCGTCGCCCTCGATGGTCAGCTTCGCCTTCTCCAGCGAGCCCTCGGCCGTGGCGTACTTGATCACCAGGCGCGTCAGCGCGGCCTTGAAGCCGATCAGGTGCGTACCGCCGTCGAGGTTCTTGATGGTGTTGGTGAAGCAGTAGAGATTCTCGCTGTAGCCCTCGTTCCACTGCAGCGCGATCTCGACGGCTTCGCCGTCCTTCTCATCGCGGATGAAGATGGGAGGGTCATGCAGCGGGGTCTTGGCGCGGTTGAGGTCCTGCACGAAGGAGACGATGCCACCCTCGTAGCAGAACTCGTGGTGCTTCTCGGTGCGCTGGTCGTCGATGGCGATGAAGACGCCGGAGTTGAGGAACGCCAGCTCGCGCAGGCGCTGCGACAGCGTCTCGTAGTTCATCTCCTGCACGGAGAAGATCTGCGAGTCTGACTTGAACGAGACTTTGGTGCCGCGCTTGGTTGTCTTTTCGCCGCGCTCGATCGGCGCCATCGGCACGCCGCGCTCGTAGCGCTGACGCCAGACGTAGCCGTCGCGGTGAATCTCCAGTTCCAGCCACTCGGAGAGGAAGTTGACGACCGACACGCCAACGCCATGCAGACCGCCGGAGACCTTGTACGAGTTGTTGTCGAACTTACCGCCGGAGTGCAGCTCGGTCATGATGACCTCGGCGGCGGAGCGGTTTTCTTCCTTGTGCAGGTCGACGGGGATGCCGCGGCCGTTGTCTTCGACGGTCACGGAGTTGTCGTTGTGGATGGTGACGGAGACGCGGTTGGCGTAGCCGCCGAGGGCCTCGTCGATTGCGTTGTCGACGACCTCGTAGACCATGTGGTGGAGCCCGGTAGCGTCATCGGTGTCGCCGATGTACATCCCCGGACGCTTGCGGACCGCGTCCAGTCCTTTGAGGACTTTGATGTCTTCAGCTGTGTAGTTTTCTGCTGCCATCCGATCGCTTTCTGGGCATTGAGTTGGGCGGTAGGCCGGCGCGTCTCACGACGAGCCGATTACGCGGGATTTGCACCGCGTCCGAGAACGCTGAATTGTACCGCGAAATTGCGTCTTTCTCACAAATCTTCGGCGCTGATAACTCGTCCGTTTTCAATGGTTAAGCGCCGGTGTGGCTCCGCCTCCAGCACGCTCAGAAACCGGGCCTTCGCGGAGGTGGCGAAAACCTGTGTTTCGGGGGGCATTTTTGAGAGCAGACTCTCTAGGATTTCGAGGTCGAGCTCGGCATCGACGTCGTCCAGGAGGAACAGCGCCGCCTCCTCGAATCGCCTCTTGAAAAGCTCCAGCTTGGCGAACTTCAGGAACAGCACGATCATCTTCAGCTCGCCTCCGCTCAGCACCTCGGCGGCCGGACGGCCGTCGACGGTGAACTCCAGCAGGTCGCGCTGCGGGCCGAACAGCGAGACGCGCGCCCGCAGCTCCGCCGCGCGGATCGTTTTAGGGTCTTCCACTGACGAGGGGCGATACGACATCCGGAGATTGCTGACGCGATAGCGATGCTCGGCGACGATCGCCTCGAAGGTCTCGCCCAGCGCACGCGCGTACGCCGCGCGGGCGCGCTGCAGCAGCCGCGCGAGGTCGACCATCTCCGCATCCCAGGCCTCGAGTCCCGCTGTCGTGCCGGTCTGCAGGAGCGCATTGCGCTGGCGCAGCACTCGGGCGTAGCGGCCGGCCTGCTCGAGATAGCCGGGGTCGACACTAGCGATGCCGCGGTCGAGGAAGCGCCTCCGCTCCTCCGGCGAGCCGCGCAGGATCTCCAGTCGGGCGGAGGAGTAGGCGAAGACGGTGAGCGCGCTGACGTAGCTCGCCAGCGGCGTCCTCTCGCCGTTGATGAGCAGCACGCGCTTCTTCGTCTCGCCATGCTCCAGGCCGACGGAGATCGTCTTCTCCACGCCGCGCTGTACTACGCCGCTGACGAAGACGTTCGCCGCGCCGTGCCGGAACAGGCTCGCCACGCGCGTGGTGCGGAACGACTTTGTGGTGGCGAGGAAGTAAATGGCCTCGATGAGGTTCGTCTTTCCCTGGCCGTTGCGGCCGACGAGGAGGTTGACCTTCGGGTGGAAGGCGACCTCCGCCTCTTCGAGATTGCGAAAGTTCTGCTGCGCCAGCGAGCGAAGAATCAATCAGGCAAGCCGCATCGGCATGACCACGTACAGGTACTCGTATGGCAGGTCGGCGTCGTTCGACGACGGCCGTCCGATGCACTGGCTGTTCTCGTCCTTCAGGTCGAGCGCCACGCTCGGTGTGTCGACAGCAGACAAAAAGTCCGTCACGTACGCTGCATTGAGGCCGACGAAGAACGGGTTGCCGGCGTAGTCGATGGGGACGGTCTCGCGCGCGTCGCCGAGTTCCGGGTTGGTCGACGACACCGTCAGCTTGCCCGGTGCGAAATCGAAGCGCACGGCGCGCGTCCTCTCGTTGGCCACCAGCGAGATGCGGCGGATGGTCGAGAGCAGCCGCTCGCGATCGACCATCACGTGGCGGTCGTTGTCGCGTGCGATGACTTCCATGTAGTTGGGAAAGTTCACGTCGATCATGCGCGCCAACAGGCGGCGCTCACCGGCCTCGAAGAAGAGGTGATTCTCGGAGACACCGAAGCGGACCGTGCCGTCTTCGCCGCTCTCCAACTTCATGATCTCCTCGAGTGCTTTTCTCGGCACGAGGATGGTCAGATCGGCGCCCTTTTTCATGCCGTTGCCCTGTGGAAAGTTGATGAGCGCCATGCGGTGGCCGTCGGTGGCCACCATCTCCATCTTCGCGGGCTGGATCTTCAGCAGCGCGCCATTGAGCTGAAAGCGCGTCTCCTCGTGCGTGATGGCGAACTTCACCTTAGCCACCATTGTCTTCAGCTCATCGAGCGGCACGGTGTACGCCTCCGTCGCGGTAACCGTCGGGAGCGTCGGGTAATCCTCAGCGGGAAGGCCGAGGAGTCGGAACTTCGCGGTGCCCGACTCGACGAGCAGCGAGTTGTTCTCCTGCATCGTAACGTGCACGTCTTCGTCGGGAAGGGAGCGGATGATGTCGAAGAGGCGCTTGGCCTCGATGGTCACACCGCCGGGCGTGGTGATCTTCGCCGCGCAGGAGCTGAGGATGGTAACGTCGAGATCGGTCGCGGCGATCTGAAGCGTTCCGTCCGACGCCTTGAGCAGAACATTCGACAGAATGGGAATCGTCGAGCGTTTCTCGACCACACCCTGGCAGAGTTGCAGCTCCTTCTGGAGATCTGCTTTCGCGACGGTCAGCTCCATGGTCTCTTCCTTAGAACCGAATAGATTTTCTTAGTGGTAGTAGCAGTGGGTCCGTGCGGAAAAAGCGCCGCGCCACCGCAAAGGTTTCGAAAGTATAGCAGTTCGATCCGTCGCGACTCTGCGGGTTTCGATGAGGAAAAACGAAGGAGAACTGCGCGATTTTCCGCAGTTTTGGAGAGGGTCCGAACGAGGGTCGTTTTTGTCCGCAGGATTTCGTGCTCGCGTTCCGCAGCTTTACCGAAACTGCTTCGTCAGCATCTCGACCGTGCGCGCCACCTGCTGGTCATCCTGGATCAACTGATCGATCTTCTCCACCGAGTACATCACCGTCGAGTGATGTTTGTTGTTGAAGATCTTTCCGATCTCCGGATACGAGAGATCCGTCAGCTCCTTGCAGATATACATCGCCACCTGGCGCGGGTAGGCGATGGGGCGCGCGTTCGATTTCGACTTCAGGTCTGAGACCTTGATGCCGTAGTGCGCGGCGACGACCTTGAGGATGTCGGGCGCGGTGATCGGCTTGTTGTCCTTGGTCAGCAGGTCCTTCAGCGCTTCCTTGGTCAGCTCGACAGTGATCGGACGGCCGGCGAGCGAGCCGTACATCGCTACCTTGTTCAGATGGCCTTCGAGCTCGCGGATGTTCGAGCGCACCCGTTCTGCGATGAAGAGCGCCACGTCGTTCGGCAGGTCGATCTTCTTCTCTTCCGCCTTCTTGCGGAGGATGGCTGTCTTCGTCTCCAGATCGGGCGGCTGAATGTCGGCGATTAGTCCCCATTCGAAGCGCGAGCGGAGGCGCTCCTCCAGCGTGGGGATGTCTTTCGGCGGCGCGTCGGAGGTGAAGACGATCTGCTTCTGCGACTCGTATAGCGCGTTGAAGGTGTGGAAGAACTCCTCCTGCGTCCGTTCCTTGCCGGAGATGAACTGGATGTCGTCGAGGAGGAGCGCGTCGGCGGAGCGGTACTTGTCGCGGAATTGCTGCATCCGGTCGTAGCGGATGGAGGTGATGACCTCGGTCACGAACACCTCGGCCGACATGTAGACGACCTTCATCCGAGGGTTGGTGTCGCGGATCGATTGCCCGATGGCCTGGATCAGATGCGTCTTGCCGAGGCCGGCGCCGCCATAGATGAAGAGCGGGTTGAAAGAGCCGCTGGGGTTCTCGGCGATGGAGAGCGACGCAGCGTAGGCCAGCTGGTTGGAGTTGCCGACGACGAAGGTACTGAAGCGGTATTTCGGATTGAAGGTCGATGTCGGGAGATCGCTGGCCGACATCGGCGGCGCCGCCTCGAGCGGCACCTCGGTGGAGTTAACGATGAGGTGGAGGTTGAGGTGATCGCCGGCGACGTCGTCGAGGATGGTGCGGAGTTGGGAGGCGTAACGCTCGCGGATCTCGTCTACGAAGCGCTGCGAAGGGACAGCGACGTCGATCGTGTCACCCTTCTGAGAAAGGAAGCGCGTCGGTGCGAACCAGTTTTCATAGTCTTTCCGGTCAACGACTTGCTCCAGCCGGTCGAGAACTTGCTTCCATAGATTCATGCGGACTGGACGGCCTATCTTCCTGAGAATCCACAGCTTTTCCGCAAACTGCGGAAAATTTTTGATGGGAAAAGGGATCGGAGTCTAACCTAAATCGGATTGTGGGTGAAGGGTCAATTTCGCAGGGGAATGTGCGTCATGCGCGGAGCGTTGGCGGGCGTGCTCAGGCCGTTCCGGTTTGACCGCGATCATGCGCGCCGCTATACTGCGCGCTTTCTTTTCAGAGGGTTAACTTAATGAAGCGCACTTTTCAGCCGAACAACCGCCGTCGCAAACGCACGCACGGCTTCCTCGTCCGCATGCGGTCGAAGGACGGTCAGGCGGTGCTGTCGCGCCGTCGCCGCAAGGGCCGCAAGCGCCTCGCCGTCTAGGCGTGGTCGAGCGGTCCGAGGGTCTCCCAAAAGAGAAGAGACTGGCGAAGCGTCGCGAGTTTCTTCGCGTCTATGAGTCGGGCCGCAAGTGGTTTTCCCGATATTGTGTTGTCTTCGCCGCCGGCAATCAGCTCCCATACTCCCGAATCGGCATCACAGCGACGAAGAAACTCGGTAAAGCGAACGTACGCAATCGGCTCAAGCGCTGGACCCGCGAGGTCTACCGCCGCCAGCGCGAGCCGCTTTCCCTCGACAGCTACCGGTTGGACCTGGTCGTCAATGTGAAGCCGAATGCCGCCGACGCGCGCTTTGAGCAGTACCGCGACGATCTCCACCGCGCCTTGGAGCGCGTGCTGAGGGAGACCGCCGCACCTTGACCGATGCGCGCCGTCGCCCTCGCACTTCTCCGTATCTACAAGCGGCTGATCTCGCCGCTGCTGCCGCCGATGTGCCGCTTCGACCCCACCTGCTCGATCTACATGATGCAGGCGGTCGAAAAGTACGGCGCGCTCCGCGGTATCTGGCTCGGCGTGCGACGCCTCGCACGCTGCCACCCGTTCAATCCTGGAGGTTGGGACCCCGTCCCTTGAGATGGAAAAACGAATCTTTGCCGCGGTACTGATCTCGATCGGCCTGCTCTGGGGATGGGCGGCGCTCGCGCCGAAGTTCTTCCCCGAGCTGGTCAAGAAACCGGTACCGCCCAAACCCGTCGTCACGGCGACGACCGCGACGACCACCACCGCCGCGCCAGCGCCGGTGCCAGCCAGTGTGGGCGCGCCCGCCCCCGGGCGCGCTGCCGAGGGCGGCAGCGCCCACACCGTTCCACCGATCGCCGCCTCGGCCATCACCTTCACGCCCGTCGACACGCCGATCTACACCGCCCGCTTCTCCAACCGCGGCGCGCAGCTCGTCTCCTTCCAGCTGAAGCGCTACACCGAAAAGAACGGCGCGCCGGTGGAACTGGTGAAGGCGCGCGAGGCGAACCGCACCGACTATCCCTTCGCCCTCGAGGCGACCGACGCGGGCTTCGCTGTCCGCGCGAACTCTGCGCTCTACCAGATCACCGAGATGACGGAGAAAGAGGGGCGCGTCCTCCAGTTCCGCTGGTCCGACGGCCGCGTCACGGTCACCAAGACCTTCCGCTTCAATGGCGATTACCTCTTCGACTTCGCGGTGAACGTCACGCCGCCGACTCCGTACCGCGTTGCCGTCGGACCTGGCATCCGCACGCTGGCACCGGATGAAAAGGACAGCCAGTTCATCATCACCGGCAACGGCGTCGCGCAGATCGACGACAGCCTCAAAGTCGTGGCGCGCGAAAAGTCCGACCGTGTGAACGTCTGGCCGGCGGTGCAATACATCGGCGTCGAAGACAACTACTTCATGACCGTGCTGCGCGGCGACAAGCCGCGCGGTGCCGTGATCCGCTCCGTCGACTTTCCCGCAGACAAGGTGACTCGCCGCGAGCTCTACGCGGGCCTCAACGCGAACAACACCGGCGCTGTCGCCGGCAACGCCTTCTTCGGGCCGAAGGAGACGTACCTGCTCGACCGCCTCGGCTTCGAGAAGACGCTGCAGTTCGGCATGTTCGGCGTGGTGGCGCGCGTGCTCCTGGTCGCGCTGACCTGGATCAACAAGTGGACCCACAACTACGGCTTCGCCATCATCGTCCTCACCTTCCTCATCAAAGTGGTGCTCTATCCGCTGCAGCACAAGTGGATCGTCTCCATGAAGAAGATGCAGAAGATGCAGCCGAAGATGGAGGCCATCAAGGCGCGCTACAAGAAGGCGAAGACCGACGCCGAGCAGCGCCAGAAGATGAACCAGGAAATGATGAAGCTGTACCAGGCGGAAGGGGTCAATCCCGCCGGCGGCTGTCTTCCGTTCGCGCTGCAGATCCCGATCCTGTGGGGCTTCTACAACCTGTTGACGCACGCCATCGAGCTGCGCCACGCGCCGTTCATCCTCTGGATTCACGACCTCTCGGCGAAGGATCCGTACTACATCACGCCGATCCTAATGGTGGTGACGATGTTCATCCAGCAGGCCATGACGCCGACTACCGGCGACGCGGCGCAGCGGCGGATGTTCATGATCATGCCCATCGTCCTCGGCTGGATTTTCAAGGAGCTGCCGTCGGGCGTGGTGCTCTACTACCTCATGCAGAACGTCTTGACGATCCTCCAGCAGTGGATCATGAATAAGTGGTGGAAAGACCATCCGGACGAGGGCAACGGCGATGTCGCAAAGATTCGAGGGTAAAAATCTCGACGAGGCGCTGACCGCCGCGTCACAAACGCTCGGCGTCGAGCGCTATCAACTGACCTATCACGTGCTGCTGGAGAAGCGCGGCTTCCTCGGCGGCGTGAAGCGCATCGTCATCGAGGCGGACATCAACGCAGCGGCGGTGGCGCCCGCGGTGATGCCCGCGCCGGCCAGTGGAGCGGCGGGCTTCAGCCCGCCGGCGCCCGCGGTGCCTCGGCGGCCTGAAGGCCGCCGCTCCACTGGTGGGGGCGGACGGGGTGGGCGTGGTGGGCGGGGCGGTGGTGGAGGACGCGGCGATCGCGGCGGACGCGGACGTGGTCCGCGCGGCCCGCGACGCTTCGAAGATGACGAGTTGCAGCCGGGCGATTTCGAGCAGCAGTTCGAGGCGATGGAAGAGGCGCCTGAGCAGGACGCGCGCTCCGAGTCGGCGCAGACAGTTGCCGAGTGGTGCGAGAACGTCATCGCCCTGGCGCGGCTCGACCTCGATGTCCGCACCGAAGACAAGGAGACCCAGATCGTCGTCCGCCTCTATGGCCGCGACGTGCGCAAGCTGACCGCGCAGCACGGCGAGCTGCTCGACGCGTTGCAGGTGCTCGCCAACAAGGCGTTCGTCGGGCGCAAGGTGGAGAAGGACATCGAGTTCGATTGCGGCGCCTTCAAGGGGCGGCGCATCGAGCAGCTCGAACAGACCGCGCGCGAGGTGGCCGACCGCGTCCGCCGCGACGGTCGCGAGCAGCTGCTGCCGGCGATGACGCCGATCGAGCGCCGCATCGTGCATTTGGCGCTGGCGGAGGATGCGGAAGTGGCCACTGAGTCGCGCGGCGACGGATTCTATAAACGAGTGGCTATCGTGCGTCGCGAGTCGCCGCCCGCCCCGGCCGAATGACACTCGATACGATCGTCGCTCCCGCGACCCCCGTGGGTCGCAGCGCGCTGGCGATCGTACGCATCGATGGGCCGCGCAGCGCGGAGATCCTGCTGACGCTGGCTGGCGTCGTCCCCCAGCCGCGCGTTGCCACACTTACGCACATCCACACATTGGATGAGTGCATCGCCACGCGCTACGTGGCGCCGCACTCGTTCACCGGCAACGACCTCGTTGAGCTGACGCTGCACGGATCGCCGGTGATCGTCGAGCGCGTAATCCGCGCCGCGGTGGGCTTGGGCGCGCGAATGGCGGAGCCGGGCGAGTTCACCGAGCGCGCGGTGCTCAACGGTAAGATCGACCTCGTGCAGGCGGAGTCGATTGCGGACCTGATTAACTCGCGCACCGCGCTGCAGGCCAAGCTGTCGCTCGGCAACCTGCAGGGGGCTTTGAGTCGGAAAGCGGTGACGATCCGCGAGTCGCTGCTGTTCGTCATCTCGCGGCTGGAAGCGGCGCTGGACTTCAGCGAAGAAGGCTACGAATTCATCGGGCCGGACGAATCGCGCGAGCGCGTGCTGAATGCCATCCGCGACACGCGCTCGCTTGCCGAGACCTATCGCCGCGGTCACGCCACGACGGCCGGCTTGACCGCGGTGATTCTCGGACGCCCGAACGCCGGCAAGTCGACGCTGCTCAATCGCCTGGTGGGCAGCGACCGCGCCATCGTCACGCCGATCCCGGGGACAACGCGCGACATCGTGCGCGAGACGATCGATATCGGCGGCCTGCCGGTGACCATCGCCGACACCGCGGGGCTGCGCGCTAGCGACGACATGGTGGAGTCGATTGGCGTCGGCCGTGCGCGTGACGCCGCGCGCACCGCCGACATCGTCCTCTACCTGGTCGACGCGACGGTCGGCCTGACGTCGGACGACGAAGTAGACGCCTATCCCGACGCGCTGCTGGTCTACACCAAAACGGATCTCGCCCCGGCGCCACCGAACGCGCTCGCCATCCACGAGCACGCGATCGATGACGTCCTCGCGCGGCTCGATGAACTGGTGCGCGAGAACTTCGCCGCGCCCGAGGGGAGCCTGGTGAACGAGCGCCAGCGGCAGGCGGTGGCGGAATGCGAAAGCGCGCTGCAGGTCGCGTTGACGTCGATCGATGATCGCCATGAAGAGCAGGTGGTGCTCGTCGATCTCTACCGCGCCTCCACCGCGCTCGGGCTGCTCACCGGCGCCATCACGCGTGAGGATGTATTCGAGGAGATCTTCTCTAAATTTTGTATTGGGAAGTGATGTTCCACGTGGAACCATGAACTTCGACGTCATCGTCATCGGCGGCGGCCACGCCGGCGCGGAAGCGGCGCGAGTCTGCGCCCGCGGCGGCGCGCGCGTCGCCATGGTGACGATGCTGCGCGACGCCATCGGCCGCATGTCGTGCAACCCGGCGATCGGCGGCCTAGCCAAGGGAAACCTGGTCAAGGAGATCGACGCGCTCGGCGGGCTGATGGGGGAGGCGACCGACCGCGCCGGGATCCAGTTCAAGGTACTCAACCGCTCCAAGGGTCCGGCCGTGCAGGGTCCGCGCGCGCAGTGCGACCGCGATCTCTACGCCGCCGCGGTGCAGGACATTCTCGCTGCCGAGCCGAACCTCACCATCGTCGAAGGATCGGTCGCCGCGCTGCGCGACGGCGCGGTCATTCTCGGTGACGGCACCCGCGTCACCGCGCGCGCCATCGTCATTACCACCGGTACCTTTCTCCGCGCGCTGATGCACTCCGGCGAGCAGAAGACCGTCGGAGGCCGTTTTGGAGAACCGGCGGCGGAAACGCTCTCCGATTCGCTCGCCGCGCTCGGCCTCAAGCTCGGCCGCCTCAAGACTGGCACGCCGCCTCGTGTGGCGCGCGCCAGCGTCGACTTTTCGAAGCTCGACGAAGCGCCGGGCGACAAGACGCCGCGCCCGTTCTCCATCCTCACCGACCGCCTCGAACTGCCGCAGGTGCTCTGCCACCTCACGTACACCAACGGTGCGGCGCACGATCTGATCCGCGCGAACCTCCACCGCGCGCCGATGTACTCCGGTCAGATCCAGGCCACTGGCCCGCGCTACTGCCCGTCGATCGAGGATAAGGTGGTCCGCTTCGCAGATAAGGAGCGCCACCAGGTGTTCGTCGAGCCGGAAGGGCTCCGCCATCCCTGGCTCTACATGAACGGCATCTCCACCTCGCTGCCCGCCGAAGTCCAAGACTCCGTGGTCCGCTCGCTCCCTGGCTTCGAGCATGCCGTGATCGCGCGCTACGGCTACGCGGTGGAGTACGACTTCGTCAATCCCGAGCAACTCGACGCGACGCTGCAGGTGCGCGGCGTCGACGGCCTTTTCCTCGCCGGCCAGATCAACGGCACTTCGGGCTATGAGGAAGCCGCTGCGCAGGGGCTGCTGGCCGGCATCAACGCGCTGCAGCACGTCCGCGGCGGCGAGCCGGTGATCCTTCGCCGTGACCAGGCGTATGCGGCGGTGATGATCGACGACCTTGTCACGCGAGGCACCGAGGAGCCGTACCGGATGTTCACCTCGCGCGCGGAACACAGGCTGCTACTTGGATGCGACTCCGTCTACGAGCGCCTCTCGCCGGTTGCCGAGCGCCTCGGCATCCTCGATGACGAGCATCGCAGCCGCGTCGAAGGGCGGATGGAGCGGATGAGCCATGCTCGCTCCGCTCTGCAGAAGCAGGCGAAGCTCACCCAGCATCAGGACTTCGACCTCGGCCGCTTCGTGGATGCTAACCCCGACGCCTTCGCCGGGATGAACGTGGAGGAGGCGGAGGGCGTGGTCAGCCAGTTCCGTTACTCTGGCTATATCGAGCGGCAGCAACGCGAGGCGTCGCGGTTGGTGGACGACGAAGCGCTGCGCATCCCACGCGACATGGTCTACGGGCTGCCGGGGTTGTCGCGAGAGATGGTGGAGAAGCTCAGCTTCGTGCGGCCGGCGTCGCTGGGACAGGCCAGCCGGATCCCGGGCGTCACGCCGGCTGCGGTGGCCATTCTGCGCATGCATTTGCGGCGCGGCGTGCGCGCCAGCGCATGAATCCGCTCGAAATCTACCGAAATGAGCTGCTCAAGTGGAGCGAGCGGGTCAATTTGATTGGCCCCGAGGCACGCGCGAATCTCGACGCTCATATTGATGAGGCGCTCGCCGCCGCTGAGATCCTGAAGCCTCGCGGCGACGTGCTCGACTTTGGTTCCGGCGGCGGCCTTCCGGCCCTTCCCATGGCCATCGCATCACCCGAGTCCCGCTGGCACCTGGTGGAGGCGGATCAGAAAAAGTGGGCCTTCCTGAAACACGTCGCGCGCGAGTGCGGATTGAGCGCTGTCATTTACGGTGATAGGCTCGACCGCGCTCTGCAGTGGTTTCCGGCCGATTTGCGGTTTTCCCTGGTCACCTCACGCGCGGTGGGGAGGCCGGAAGAATGGGTGCCGTCGCTGCGGGAGTGGCTGGAGCCGGGCGGGCGGGTGGCGCTGTTTCAGGGCAGCCCCGAGGCGCCTGAGCTCGCCGAAGACGTCGAGGTCGTCACCTTGCCTCGCGGCGAGTCCAATTTCCTGGTGACGTTCCACGTGAAACATTCATGACGAAGATCGTCTCGCTGGCCAATCAGAAGGGGGGCGTCGGCAAGACGACGACCGCCATCAACCTCGGCGCCTCGATCGCCGCCTGCGAGCGCCGCGTCCTCCTGGTCGACCTCGATCCCCAGGCCAACGCCACCTCCGGCCTCGGCATCGGCAAGAACGAAGAGAAGTCGATGTATCCCGTCCTGGTGGAGGGGATGAATCTTCGCGACGTCGTGCAGCCGACCGAGCTCAAGACGCTCTTCCTAGCGCCGTCGTCGGTCGACCTGGTGGGCGCCGAGATCGAGCTCGGCACCGCCGAGGATCGCGAGTACCGCCTGCGCTACGCGTTGAAGGAGATCGCCGGCGACTACGACTACATCCTCATCGACTCCCCGCCCTCCCTCGGCCTGCTCACCATCAACGGACTGACCGCCGCCGACTCCGTGCTCGTACCGATGCAGTGCGAGTACTTCGCGCTCGAGGGCGTCTCGCAGCTGCTCACCACCATCGAGCGGGTACGCGAATCGCTCAATCCCGCGCTGGAGATCGAAGGCATCGTCCTGACCATGTACGACGACCGGATGAACCTCGCGCGGCAGGTGGCAGACGAGGTTCGCGGGCATTTCGCCGAGAAGGTGTACGAGAGCGTCATCCCGCGCAACGTGCGGTTGGGCGAGGCGCCCTCATTCGGGAAACCGATTATCCTTTACGACATCCGATCGCGCGGCAGCGAGGCGTATCTCAACCTGGCGAGAGAATTCATCCAACGCGCGGAGCGGGTCATCTGATGCAACCGAAAAAGGTCCTCGGCCGCGGTCTCGGCGCGCTCATTCCGCAGCGCGCGCCCGAGTCTCCACACCCGCCGCCCGCTGCGGGACTCATGCAGCTCTCCATCGACCAGATCGAGCCGAACCCGTATCAGCCGCGCCGCACGTTCAACGAAGCCTCGATCGAGGAGCTCGCGCGCAGTGTGCGCGAGCACGGCATCGTGCAGCCGCTGGTCGTCATGCGCGACGGCGACCGCTACAAGCTGATCGCTGGCGAGCGCCGATTCCGGGCCGCGCAGAAAGCGGGGCTCACCGCGGTGCCCGTCGTTGTGAAGGACGCGGTGACGTCGACGGATGCGCTACAGCTCGCGCTGGTCGAGAACATCCAGCGCGAAGACCTCAACCCGATGGAGGAGGCCAACGCCTACCACCAGCTGCACGACGAGTTCGGGATGACGCAGGAGGAGATCGCGCGCCGTGTCGGCAAGGAACGCTCGACCGTGGCAAATTTCCTCCGGCTGCTCAAGCTGCCCGAAGCGGTGAAGAAGCTGCTCGGCTTGGGGCAGCTATCGATGGGCCACGCGCGCGCGTTGCTGGCCGTCGACTCGGCGAAGAAGCAGGAAGCGCTCGCCGAGCGCGTGGTGAAGAACAATCTCAACGTGCGGCAAACGGAGATGCTCGCCTCCGAGAAGCCGGCGTTGGCGAGGACGGAGAAGGTGAAGGACGTCTTCACCCGCGACGCCGAGGAGAGATTGCAAAGGACTTTGCGTACGAGAGTCGAGATCGATCGCCAGCGTCGCGGCGGCGTGATACACATCCGCTTCGCGAGTGAGGACGAGTTGATCGGCATCGTGGAAGAGTTGATGGGACGGAGAAAATAGGCATGAACAAAAAGGGCGGCGAATTAAACGGTTTCCTCGATCACGGTTCCTCGTTCAAGGGCGAGCTGGAGTTCGAAGACACCATGCGCATCGACGGCCGCTTCAACGGCAAGATCACCTCCAAGAACGAGCTGATCGTCGGTGACAGCGCGCACATCGAAGGCGACATCCACGTCGGCCGCATCGCCATCAGCGGCACGGTGCTCGGCAAGATCGTCGCCGACCAGCGCGTGGAGATCCATCGCAACGGCAAGGTCTACAGCGACATCGACACGCCGGCGCTGATCATCGAAGAGGGCGCGATCTTCCAGGGCAACTGCGTGATGGGCGACCGCAAGGGCAACGTCACCAACATCGCCGCGAAGGCCTGATCACCAGCCTCGCGTCCGCGCGATGAGCACGATCGCCTCGGGGATCGTGAACTCGTCCTCCGGTCCCAGCTCGTCTTCCCACTGCAGGTCCCATGCGGCCGCTTCCTTTTCGTCCTGCGACGCGGCGGTGAAATTCAGCTCGCAGACGTCGCCCAGGTACGTCTCGCCGTTGCGCAGCGGCAGGCCGAAGGTGCGGCAGACCAGCGGGCGGTGTTCGTACATCAGGCACTCACCGCTTTCGCCGAGGTTGGGACAGGGCGTCGACGCGGTGCGGTCGAAGTACTTCTCTTTCTCGATCGGCGAGATCTCACGCAGCGGCGGATGCTCGGAAGTGTCCATGATTTCGCGGGCTCGGGCGATGACCATCTTCCGCCGCGCTGGATGCATCTTGGTCAGCCCCTCGGCGATGACGGGGATGTCGGCGGAGCCGATCTCGAAAAGGCCGTAGCAACAGAGCGAGCAACCGCGGCCGCACTGGAGGTGTTCGGGCTGCCTTTCGGCCACGCCGCGGAAGAAGGCGTCGGCCTCTTTGAGGATCCGTTTGTACGACAAACCGCCGTTATGGTATACAACCGCGGCCTCGGGAAGGGGCGTAGTGTCCGCCCGCCGCAGCTTTTCCCGGCCCCTCGATAACAATGCAGATCAGCCTGACGCCCGATTACTCTCTGCTCGCCATCCTGGCGATCTTCATCATCAATTACTTCGTGGTGAAGGCGTTCCTCCTGAAGCCGATCAATCAGGTGCTGGAGGCGCGCGAGCACGAGACGCGCACAGCCAACGAACTCTACGAGCAGTCGATGGCTCGCTTCTCCGAGGCGACCACGAAGATGGAAGAACAACTCCACATCGCCAAACGCGAGGCCGCTTCTGTGCGCGAGAAGTTCCGCGCCGAGGCAGCGGCGCATCGCTCGTCCGTCATCGAGCAAACGAGCGGCGAAGCGAAGACCATCGTCGCCGAAGCTGATACCAGCCTGACCAACGCCACGGCCGAAGCGCGCGACAAGATCGTGCGCGAATCCGAAACGCTCGCCCGCATGGCGGCCGAGCGGATCCTTGGGAGGGCGGTGTGATGCGGCACGTCGCGATCCTGCTGCTCCTGCTGATCGTGCCGGCGATTGCCTTCGCGCAGCACGAGACGACGGCGACCACCGCGACCGCGCACGCCGAAGCCGCTCACGCGGAAGGCGGCGAGCATCACGAAGAAGCGAAGTGGCTCGGCATGCCGGCGTGGCCGTTCCGGCTGCTCAACATGCTGTTGTTCTTCGCCGTGCTCTGGTACTTCCTTAAGGGGCCGATCAGGAAGGCGCTGGCGGACCGCCACGCCAAAATTCGCGCCGAGGCCGAGGAGGCGCGCGCGCGGCGGGCAAAAGCCGACCAGCTGGCGAGCGACATCGAGGCACGACTGAAGCAGATCGAGACCGATGTCCGCTCCATTCACGAGCGCGCGCAGGCCGACGGCGAGCGCCAGCGGCGCGACTTGATCGCCACTGCGGAGGCGGAGGCACAGAAAATCCTGCAGGCCGCACGCAGCGAAGTGGACAACCGCGTCAAGCACGCGCGGCAGGAACTGACCGAGTACGCCGGCCAGCTCGCCGCCGACCGCGCCGAGCAGATCGTGCGCGAAAAGATCACCGACGCCGACCGCTCGAAGATCTTCGCCGACAGCGTCCGCGAGGTGGGCAATGCATAGTGAGTTTATCCCGCGCACAGCGCGGGATCAGCGGAACGATCGCGCTGATCTCGCCAGGAGCACCGCCCGCACGGCAGTTCAACTGGCGGCGCGAGGGGGCCAGGCATGATCAGACGATTCGCGCGTCCCTACGCCCGCGCCATCATGGACGTCGTCGCCAGCACCGACCGCGCCTCCGCGCTGCTCGAGGAGCTGCGGCGCTTCGAAACGGCGCGCAAGGGCTCGCTGGACCTCCACGAGATCTACGCCAATCCGGCGGTCGACGTGAGCGCGAAACTCAACCTGACGCGCACTATCGCCGGGCGGCTCGGCGCATCGGAGATGGCGCTCAAAGTCCTGGAGATCCTGGTCCGCAACTACCGCATCAACGACCTCGGCGCGATCAACGAGGCGGTGGCCGCGCTGGTCCGCGAGGCCACCGGCACGGTGGCGGCGGAAGTGCGCGCCGCGCAGCAGCCGACGCCGGCGGAGCTCGACGATCTGCGCCGCACCTTGGAGAAGAAGACCGGGCGGAAGGTGGAAGTCGACGTCACGGTCGACCCGACGCTGCTGGGCGGGTTTGTGGCCAAAGTGGGCAGCGAGGTCTATGACGCCTCGGTCGCCGGGAAGATCAACAAATTTCGTGAGTCATTAGGATAACTCTTATGGCTGTGGACTTGAAAGCAGAAGAAATCACCGAGATTATTCGCCAACAGTTGTCCGGCATCGGCAAAGGCGTCGATGTCTCCGAAGTCGGCACCGTGGTGTCGGTCGGCGATGGCATCGCCCGCGTTTACGGGCTGGAAAAGGTCATGGCGGGTGAGCTCGTGCAGTTCCCGCATAACATCGCCGGCCTTGCCCTCAACCTCGAAGAGGACAACGTCGGAGTGGTGCTCCTCGGCGAGTACCAGGCCATCAAGGAAGGCGACGAGGTCAAGCGCACGGGCAAGATCATGTCGGTCCCCGTCGGTCCGGCCATGGTCGGCCGCGTGGTCAACCCGCTCGGCATCCCCATCGACGGCAAGGGCCCCATCGAGGCCGCGGAGTACTACCCGATCGAGCGCATCGCGCCGGGCGTGGTCGAGCGCAAGCCCGTCAAAGAGCCGCTGCAGACCGGCCTCAAGGCCATTGACTCGATGATTCCCATCGGCCGTGGCCAGCGTGAGCTGATCATCGGCGACCGCCAGACCGGCAAGACCGCCATCGCCGTCGACACCATCATCAACCAGAAGGGCAAAGGCGTCATTTGCATTTACGTCGCCATCGGCCAGAAGAAGTCGACGGTGGCGCAGGTGGTGAAGACGCTCGAGGAGTACGGCGCGATGGAGCACACCATCGTGGTCAGCGCCTCGGCCTCCGAGCCGGCTCCGCTGCAGTACCTCGCGCCGTACGGCGGCTGCGCCATGGGCGAGTACTTCCTCTACAACGGCCAGCACGCGCTCTGCATCTACGACGATCTCTCCAAACACGCGCAGGCGTACCGCGAGATCTCGCTGCTGCTCCGCCGCCCGCCCGGGCGCGAGGCTTATCCCGGCGACGTCTTCTATCTCCACTCGCGCCTCCTGGAGCGCGCCGCGAAGCTGAGCGACGACAAGGGCGCCGGCTCGCTCACCGCGCTGCCGGTCATCGAGACCCAGGCCGGCGACGTCTCCGCCTACATCCCCACCAACGTCATCTCCATCACCGACGGCCAGATCTACCTGGAGACGGACCTCTTCCACTCGGGCGTCCGCCCGGCGGTCAACGTCGGCCTGTCGGTCTCGCGCGTCGGCGGCTCGGCGCAAACCAAGGCGATGCGCGCCGTAGCCGGCACGCTGCGCCTCGACCTCGCGCAGTACCGCGAGCTCGCCGCGTTCGCGCAGTTCGGCTCCGACCTCGACAAGGCGACGCAGAACCAGCTCAACCGCGGCAAGCGCCTGGTGGAGATCCTCAAGCAGGGGCAGTATCAGCCGATGCGCGTCGGCCTGCAGGTCGTCTCTGTCTTTGCCGGAACGCAGGGCATCCTCGACGACCTGGCGGTCGACGAGGTCCGCGCCTTCGAGACCGCGCTGCACCAGTCGCTGGCTGACAACAACGCCGACCTGCTCGACCGCGTCGAGAAGGCGCCGAAGTTCGACGACGCGCTGGCCGGCGAGCTCCGTTCCGCCATCGAGGCCTTCAAGAAGCAGGAGTGGGCCTCCGAGCGCGTCGAGAAGAAGACCGCATAACCGATGGCCAACACGATCGACATCCGCCGCCGGATCCGCAGCGTCAAGAACACGCAGCAGATCACCAAGGCCATGAAGATGGTCTCCGCGGCGAAGCTGCGCCGCGCGCAGGAGCGGATGTTCGCTGCGCGCCCTTACGCCGCTGCGCTGCGCCAGGTGCTCTCGTCCGTTGCCTCACGAGTGGAGGAACTGAAGCACCCGCTGCTCGAGACGCGCGAGGAGCAGAAGGTGCTCCTCCTGGTCGTCACCTCGGACAAGGGCCTGGCCGGCGCCTTCAACGCCAACGTCATCAAGGCAGCCACCAATGCTATCCGCGACCGCAACTGGACCGCGGTGGAGCTGTTGCCGATCGGCCGCAAAGCGAACGACTACTTCCGCCGCCGCACCATCCCCATCCGCCGCGAGGCGACACAGGTCTTTCAGGCGCTCTCGCTGGAGACCGCGCGCGAGATCTCGCAGACCATCTCCGAGGATTTCCTGAGTGGGCGGGCGGACGCGGTGTATGTGGCCTACAACGAGTTCAAGTCCATCATCGCGCAGAACGTGCGGGTCGAGCGGCTGCTGCCGATCGAGCGTGCGTGGGACCAGCCGGCTGACGCCCTCGACTACATCTACGAGCCCGGCCCGGAGCAGATCCTGAACGAGCTGCTGCCGAAGCACATCGAGTTTCAGCTGTACCGCGTCCTGCTGGAGTCCGCCGCCGCCGAACAGGGCGCGCGTATGGCGGCGATGGAAGCGGCGACCAAGAACGCCAAAGACATGATCGACCACCTGACCCTGACCTACAACCGCATCCGGCAGGCATCGATCACCAAGGAAATCATCGAGATCGTTTCCGGCGCTGCGGCTGCCGGCTAACGGAGAACGAAATGGCAACTGACCACAAAATCGGCAAAGTCATCCAGATCATCGGCCCCGCGGTCGACATCGAATTCGACGAAGGCCACCTTCCGGCCATCAACAACGCTGTTCGCATCGTCGACGACGGCGAGCTCGGGAAAGTGCCCATCGACGTGGTGGTCGAAGTGGCCAACCACATCGGCGAGTCGCAGGTTCGCTGCATCGCCATGAAGCCGACTGACGGCATGGTCCGCGGCATGAAGGCCATCGACACCGGCAGCCCGATCACCGTTCCCGTCGGCAAGGAGACGCTCGGCCGCATCCTCAACGTCCTCGGCGAGCCGGTCGACAACAAGGGCCCGGTCAACTCGCAGGAGCGCTGGTCGATCCACCGCGAGGCGCCGCCCTTCGACGAGCAGTCCACCAACATCGAGATGTTCGAGACCGGCATCAAGGTCATCGACCTCCTCGAGCCGTACACCAAGGGCGGCAAGACCGGCCTGTTCGGCGGCGCCGGCGTCGGCAAGACCGTTCTGATCATGGAGCTGATCAACAACGTCGCCAAGCAGCACGGCGGCTTCTCCGTGTTCGCCGGCGTCGGCGAGCGCACCCGCGAGGGCAATGACCTCTGGCTCGAGTTCGCCGAGACCGGCGTCATCGTGCCGGGCGATCCGTCGAAGTCGAAGGCGGCGCTGATCTACGGCCAGATGACCGAGCCGCCCGGCGCCCGCCTCCGCGTCGGCCTGACCGGCCTCACCGTCGCCGAGTACTTCCGCGACGCCGAAGGCCAGGACGTGCTGCTCTTCATCGACAACATCTTCCGCTTCACGCAGGCGGGCTCGGAAGTGTCGGCGCTGCTCGGCCGCATGCCGAGCGCCGTTGGCTACCAGCCGAACCTGGCCACCGAGATGGGCGAGCTACAGGAGCGCATCACCTCCACCAAGCGCGGCTCGATCACCTCGGTGCAGGCCATCTACGTTCCCGCGGACGACCTCACCGATCCCGCCCCGGCCACCGCCTTCGCTCACCTCGATGCCACTACCGTTCTCTCGCGCCAGATCGCGGAGCTGGGCATCTATCCGTCGGTCGACCCGCTGGCCTCGACCTCCAAGATTCTCGACCCGCGCATCCTCGGCGAGGAGCATTACGGCACTGCGCGCGCCGTGCAGGCCGTGCTGCAGAAGTACAAGGACCTGCAGGACATCATCGCCATCCTCGGCATCGACGAGCTGTCCGAAGAGGACAAGGTCGTCGTGGCCCGCGCCCGCAAGATTCAGAAGTTCCTTTCGCAGCCGTTCTTCGTCGCCACGCAGTTCACTGGCCTGGAAGGGAAGTACGTCAAGATCGCCGACACCATCCGCGGTTTCCGCGAGATCGTCGAAGGCAAGCACGACGAGATCCCCGAGCAGGCGTTCTTCAACCAGGGAACGATCGAAGACGTGCTCGAGAAGGCGGAGCGGATGAAGGCGGAGGCGGCCTAAGTGGCGGACGGCATTCCGAGCAAGCTCCACCTGGTGGTGGTGACGCGGGAGCGCAAGATCGTCGAGGTCGACGTCGACGAAGTCGTGCTCCCCGGCCTCGACGGCGAGCTGGGCATCCTCCCGGGCCACACGCCGCTGCTGGCGATGCTCCGGATCGGGCAGCTGCGCTACCGCACCGGCGGCACCACGGAGCGGCTGGTCATCTCCTGGGGCTTCGCCGAGGTGCTGCCGGATCGCGTCATCGTGATGGCGGAGACGGCCGTGCTGCCGGGCGAGATTGACCCCGCCGCGGCCGAGCAGCAGCGCCGCGAGGCCGAAAAAGAGATTGCCGACCTTTCATCGCATGATCCCGAGTTCGCGTTGGCCGAGGCGCGGCTGGAGGAGTCGGTGGCGATGATCAACCTGCGTCGTGAAATGTAGTGGACAAGTGGCTCGAGCCTTTCGCTGAGACGGCGTTTCGCCGCAGCGCCGACACGGCGCACGATCTCAAAACGCCGCTCAACGTCGCGGTCCTGAACCTCGAGCTGCTGCGCATGCGGTTGGCCAAGCTCGTGGCGCAGCCGGACGAGAAGCTCACCGGCTACGCGATGGCCGTCGAGGCCGAGCTGCGCCGCATGGCGCGCATCTTCGACACCTTCTTTCTCCTCTCCACTCCGCCGAAACAGGACGGTGAGCCGGAGCTGGTCGACGCCGCTCAGTTCTGCCCGGGCGCAGAAGGGCCGGCACTCGTGCGCGGGCACGAGTCCAGAATTCGCGAAGCGTACCGGCTGTTTTTGGACGGTGCTGCGCGCTTTCTCGCGGATGAAGGGCGGACGACGACGGCCCGTCGCGCGAACGGCTCCTTCGAGGTCACGGTCGAGGGGGCGCCGCTGGCGAACGACTTCGAATTGACCAAACTCTTCAAGTTCTACTACACCGGCCCGGACGGCAATCCGGACCTCTCCCTGGCCACGGCCCGGCTCGTTGCTGAAACGTACGGCGGCGGATTATTGGCGGGAGAGGAACATGATAAGGTCTGGTTGCGGTTGACCTTCCCACTAGGTGACGAATGAAACGAGTTCTGATCGTCGACGATGACCGTGCCACCAGCGCCGGCATGGCCGATGTCGTGGAGGAATGGGGTTACGAAGCGGAAGTCGCCGACACGGTCAAAGCCGGGTGGGCGTCGATCTCCAAGCTCGTTCCGGACGTCGCCATCGTCGACCTGAAACTTCCTGACGGCAGCGGCCTCGACCTGCTGCACCGCGTCCGCGAAACCTACCCTGACGTCTCCGTCGTCATCCTCACCGGCCATGCCACCGTCGACTCGGCGGTCAAGGCGCTGAAGGTCGGCGCGGAGGACTACGTCACCAAGCCGGTCGACCTCCCCCGCCTTCAGGTCATTCTGAAGTCGGTCGAAGACAAGCAGATGATGAAGCAGGAGATCCTGGAGCTTCGTCGTCAGCTGCAGAAGATGGGCGCGCTCGGCCACCTGGTCGGCAAGTCGCCCCGCATGCAGCGCCTCTTCGAAGAGATCGAGATGGTGGCCAACACCGACGCCAACGTCTTCATCGTCGGCGAGTCGGGCTCGGGCAAGGAAGTGGTGGCCAACACCATCCACTCGCTCTCGCGCCGGCGCAACAAGCCGTTCATCGCCTTCAACTGCGGCGCCATCGCCGCGACGCTCATCGAGTCCGAAATCTTCGGCCACGAGAAAGGCGCCTTCACCAACGCCATCAAGCGCCGCGAGGGCTATTTCGAGCTGGCCAAGGGCGGGACGGTCTTCCTCGACGAAATCACCGAAATGCCGATCGAGCTGCAGGTCAAGCTGCTGCGCGTGCTGGAGGAAGGAAAGTTCCGGCGCGTCGGCGGCAACGAGGAGATCAACATCGACGCGCGCATCATTGCCGCCTCGAACCGCGACCCGCAGAAGGCCATCGGCGACGGCAAGATGCGCGAGGACCTCTACTACCGCCTCAACGTCTTCCCCATCGAAGTGCCGCCGCTGCGCGAGCGCCTCGAGGACATCCCCCTCTTCTCGCACTTCTTCCTGCAGAAGCTGAACGAGACTGAAGACAAGAAGGTGGAGAACATCGACCCCGAGTTCATCGAGGCGCTGCAGGCCTACGAGTGGAACGGCAACGTGCGCGAGCTGCGCAACGTCATCAACCGCGCCTTCATCATGGCCCGCGGCAACACGCTGACCGTCGACTGCCTCCCCGACAAGCTCCTCGGTTCCCGCCGCAAGAAGAACCGCAACGCCGTCACTATCCCCCTCGGCCAGCCGATGGAGGAAGTGGAGCGCCTGGTCATCGAGGAGACCCTCAACATGACCGACGGCGACCGCCGCAAGACCGCCGAGATCCTCGGCATCTCGTACAAAACGCTCTACAACAAGACGAAAAAGTACAAAGCGGCCGGCGCGGACGACGACGAGGAAGAGTAGTTAAGGCTTCTCGACCGTCTGCACCTCCGGCAGGTCGGGCTGCTTGCCGGTGATCATCCCCTTCACCAACTCGAAGAGCACCACCGCCTGCGGCCGGTTCACTTCCATGAACTGGGCGAAGACGACGTCGACCGCGATCAGCACGAGGCGCGGATCGTCGGGGCCGCCGTCCTCCGCGCCGCCCTTGTCCTCGAACCAGGCGCGCCAGTCCGGGCGATAGAGCTCATGGATCTTGGCTCGGTCGGTGACCAGGCGCGCCTTGCCGGCGACCGAGATCCACTCGCGCGTCCGGTCCTTGTAGTAGGAGAGGTTGACCTGCGGGTTGGCCGCGATCTCCGCCAGCTTCGGACTTCCCTTGGCGGTCACGAACCAGAGGTCCGCGCCTTCCGCGAAGGCCTGCGTGGCCATCGGGCGGGAGACGAGGAGGCCGTCGGCGCGCTGCGTTGTGAGCATCGCCACTTCAATGTTTTCAACGAGATCGCGCAAGCGATCAAGCTTGTTGTCCATGCCCGGAAAGAGAGCAAGGGGCGGGCCGTTCTACCGTGAGTAGAATCACGCCGCCCTGACACCCCTCGGAATATCGTGGCGCACGCCGTCAGTTTGGGGCGTTCCGCAATGGCCAAGAACCTCGTCATCGTCGAATCTCCCGCTAAAGCGAAGACGATCAACAAGTTCATCGGAAGCGATTACATCGTCAAAGCCTCCGTTGGCCACGTCCGCGACCTCCCCAAGAGCGACCTCGGCGTGGACGAAGAGACCTTCGAGCCGACCTACGAAGTCCTCGAAGGCAAAGAGAAGGTCGTCAGCGAGCTGAAGGCCGCCGCGAAGAAGGCCACCAACATCTTCATCGCCTCCGACCCTGACCGCGAAGGCGAAGCGATAGGCTGGCACGTCATGAGTCTCCTCGGCGGAGACTCCACCAAGGTCCGGCGAGTCCTCTTCCATGAGATCACCAAGAACGCGGTGCGGAAGGCGATGGACAACCCGACCGACATCGACATGAACAAGGTCAACGCGCAGCAGGCGCGGCGCGTGCTCGACCGCCTGGTCGGCTACAAGCTCTCGCCCCTGCTGTGGGACAAGGTCCGCCGCGGCCTCTCCGCCGGCCGGGTGCAGTCGGTGGCGATGAAGATGATTGTCGACCGCGAGGATGACATCAAAGCGTTCGTCCCCGTCGAGTACTGGAGCTTCGCCGCGAAGTTGCAGGCCACCAACCCGCCGCCCTTCGTGGCCAAGCTGACCAAGGTCGACGGCAAGAAGGCCGAGATCGGGAACGAGTCCGAGGCGCGGACGATCGAGGCGGCGCTGAAGAGCGGCGCCTTCATCGTCGAGACAGTCGCGCGCAAGGAAAAGAAGCAGTCCGCGCCGCCGCCGTTCATCACCTCCACTCTCCAGCGCACCGCGTACAACCGCTTCAAGTACCCGGTGAAGCGGACCATGCAGATCGCGCAGAAGCTCTACGAAGGCAAGGAGCTCGGCGCCCAGGGCCACGTCGGCCTGATCACCTACATGCGCACCGACTCGGTGCGCATCAGCGACGACGCACTCACGGAAGTGCGACGTTATATTGCTACGAAATATGGTGATGCGATCCTTCCAGATAAACCAAACGTTTATCGTGTCAAAAAAGGCGCACAGGCGCAGGAGGCCCACGAGGCCATCCGTCCGACGTCGCTGGAACACGACCCCGAATCCATCAAGGACTCCCTCACCCGCGAGGAGTACAACCTCTACCGCCTGATCTGGGACCGCTTTGTCGCCTCGCAGATGAAGCAGGCGCTCTTCGACGTCACCGACGTTGACGTAAAGAACGGCGCCTACACACTGCGCGCCTCCGGCGAAGTGCTGAAGTTCCCCGGTTTCCTCTCCATCTTCCAGGACGCCACCTCGGAAGACGACGACGACGAGAAAGTCGACGCCAAGGCGCTGCCGCTGGTCAACGAAGGCGACAAGCTCGACCTGCTCGATCTCGACACCAAACAGAACTTCACCCAGCCGCCGCCGCGCTACACCGAAGCGACGCTGGTCAAGGCACTGGAGGAGAACGGCATCGGCCGCCCGTCGACCTACGGGCAGATCCTCACCACCATCCAGGCCCGCGACTACACCTACAAGCACGACGGCAAGTTCCACCCCACGCAGCTCGGCAGCCTGGTGACCAAGCTGCTGAAGACCTCCTTCGGCGACATCATCGACGAAGGCTACACCGCCGATCTCGAGGGGAAGCTCGACGAGGTCGAGGACGGCAAGGTGGAGTGGAAGCAGCTGATGAGCGACTTCTCGGTGAAGTTCACCAAGGACCTGGTGCGCGCCGAGAAGGAGATGGTCGAGGTCAAGCGCGCCGGCGTGGAGACCGACGAGAAGTGCGAGAACTGCGGCGCGGCGATGGTCATCAAGTTCGGGCGCTTCGGCGAGTTCCTCGCCTGCACCAACTACCCCGAGTGCAAGACCACGCGCGAGATGGCCAAGGGCGCCGCCGCGGAGGCCGAAGCCGAGGGCGAACAGATCATCTGCGACAAATGCGGCAAGCCGATGCAGCTCAAGCGCTCGCGCTTCGGCCAGTTCTACGCCTGCACCGGCTACCCCGACTGCAAGAACACCAAGGACCCGCGCCTGCTCAAGGCCAACATCCCCACCGAGCCGCAGCCGCCGTGCGAGAACTGCGGCAAGGAGATGGTGCTCAAGAGCGGCCGCTACGGCCCGTTCTTCTCATGCTCCGGCTACCCCGACTGCAAGACCATCCGCAAGATCGGCGGCGGCACCTCCACCCCACCCAAGCCGACCGGCGTGAAGTGCCCGACCTGCGGCGAAGGCGAGCTTCTCGAGCGCCGCTCCCGCCGCGGCATCTTCTTTTCCTGCTCGCGCTACCCGAAGTGCGACTTCGCGCTCAACAATCGCCCCGTCCCCCGTCCCTGCCCCAAGTGCGGCGCGCCGTACCTGATGGAGAAGGAGACGAAGAAGGAAGGGCACATCGAGCTGTGCAACAACCCTGAGTGCGGGTACCGGGCGAAGATCGCTACGCCAGAAACGACCGCACAGCCGGCGTGATCAATTCGTAGTCGATGAGGAAGGTGTCGTGGCCATTCGGCGACGACATCCGCTCGTGTTGCACCGGCGTGCCGGCCGCGCGCATGGCGGTCTCCACGCGGTCCACCTCGGTAACGGGGAAAAGCCAGTCGGTGTCGAACGAGACGAGCAGTGTCCGCCCTTTCCAGCGGGCGAAGGCGGCGTCGAGCGAGCCGTATTGCTCCGCCAGGTCCATCTCGTCCATCGCCGCCTGCACGCGGATGTACGAGTTCGCGTCGTAGGCCCGGGCGAACTTGTTCCCCTGATATTCAAAGTACGAGTCGATCTCGAACTGCCGCGTCGCCCCTCGGCGGCGGCGCCCGAACTTCGACTGCAGTGCCTGCGCGGAGAGATAAGTCATGTGCCCGACCATCCGCGCCACCACCAGGCCGCGCAGCGGCTGCGCGTGCGGGTCGCCATAGTAGTCGCCGCCGTTGAAGTGCGCGTCGGACTCGATCATCTTCCGCCCGATGATGTGCCAGGCGATCCCCTGCACCGGCACCGCGGCGCCGCAGGCCATGCCGATGATGGCGTCAATGCACTCGGGGTACATCGCCGCCCACATCAGCACCTGCATGCCGCCGAGCGAACCGCCGGCGACCGCGCGCAGCCTGGTGATGCCGAGGTGGTCGAGGAGGAGTTTCTGGGAATGGACCATGTCCTCGATGGTCGGCCAGGGATAGCGCGAGCCGTACGGTCGGCCGGCCTCATCCGGCGACGCCGGGGCGGTGGTCCCAAAGCACGATGCGGGAAGGTTGGCGCAGACGACGAAGTACTTATCGAGGTCGATTCCCTTGCCATACCCGACCAGGCCGTCCCACCACCCGGGCCGCTCGTCCTCGCTGGCGGTGTATTTGCCCGCCGCGTGCGCGCTGGCAGAGAGCGCGTGGCAGACCAGGATGGCGTTCGACTTGTCGGCGTTCAGCTCGCCGAAGGTCTCGTACTGGATGGTGAATGGCGCGATGACCTGGCCATGCGCGAAGCGGAATCCGTCCGGAAGGAGGAAGTGCTTCGGCGGCGCGGCGATGAACGTGTTCTGGACGAGCTCGGCCATCGGGAGGCCGAAGGATAGCCTAGTAGGCGCGCGGCATCACGGCCCAAAGGATCAGGTAGACGAGGATGCCCGGGAACGCGACGGAGAGGACCGAGCCCACGACGTAGATCACGCGCACCAGCGTCGGGTCCCAGCCGAGCCACTCCGCCAGTCCGCCGCAGACGCCGGCGATCATCTTGTTGCGATTGGAAAGCTGCAGAGGCATGGGGTCTCCTTGCTCATAGCTTGTAGCTTGTGGCGGCTAGCAGCTACTCGCTACCAGCTTCTCTCTTCAACTGCCCTTCATAGATACGGCGAACCTCGTCGATGGTTGAGATCTGGTCCACCGTCTTGTCGTCGCGGATCCGTGCAATGCGCGGGAAACGAAGAGCGTAGCCGGATTTGTGCCGCGCCGATTCCTGGATGCGGTCGAAGGCGATCTCCAGCACGATGGTCGGCTCCACCACGTGCACCGGCCCGTGGCGCGAGATTGTGGTCGCCTTGAAGTGCTCCGTCATCGACGCGATCTCCACGTCGGTGAGCCCCGAGTAGGCCTTGCCGATGTTGACCAGCTCTCCGTCGCGGCGGACGGCGAAAGTGTAGTCGGAGAGCACCGCGCGTCGCTTGCCGTGCCCATGCTCCGCCGCGGTGACCACGCAGTCGAGTGTGGCCAGTGCCTTCTTGTACTTCAGCCAGGACTTGCCGCGCCGGCCCGGCGCGTAGATCGATCCGGGATCCTTCACCACCAGCCCCTCGTTGGCGCGGGCGCGGGCTGCATCGAAGAGGGCGTCGACGTGCGCGGCGTCGAGGGCGGCGCCGCGGTCGCACATTCGGATGACGTCGCCGGTGACCACCTTCGCTAGGCGCAGCGCGCGCTCGCGCAGCGGCGTCTCGAACAGCGCCTCGCCGTCGAGGTAGAGGAGGTCGAAGGCGAAGAAGGCCACTGGCGCGTCGGCGAGCAGCTTCTCGCTGACCTTGCGCCGGCCGAGGCGGGTCTGGATGACGGCGAACGGCAGGATGCGGTCGCTGAAGGCGACGATCTCGCCGTCGAGGATGACCGCGTGGCCGAGCGTGCGCGCGGCGGCTTCGATCTCCGGGAAGCGGTGCGTGACGTCGTCGAGCGTGCGCGAGTAAATGCGCACAAGCTCGCCGTCGGCGTGGATCTGCGCGCGGATGCCGTCGTATTTGTCGTCGGCGAAGGCATCGGCGCCGAGAGCAGCGACGATCTCGGCCGGGTCCTCTTCCGGCTGCGCCAGCATGAAGGCGAAAGGGTGGAAGAGTGACATCGCGGCGGAGTCGAGCGCGTCGCTCCTGGCCAGCAGCGCGGTGGCGCCGATGTCGCCGGTGAACATATTCGCGCGTCGGACCGCGTCGAGCTTCCGCCCGAACGCCTTCGCGATCGCCGCCTCCACCAGCCCTTCCTGCAGCCCGATGCGGAACTCGCGAAGGAGGATCTTCACCGCGAAGCGCACCTCCTGCGCGTCGAGATTACGAAAGAGCTCCGCCAGCACGTTCTTCTTCTCGATCGATCCGGAAGTCGCCGCCAGCCGCTCGAAGGTTTTGCCGAGCTCGGAGAGGGAAATCGTAGGATTCATACGATCGGGGAAAACGGCCGCCAGCGTGTCGCCGGCGTCGCCGAACTCCTGCCACCGCCCCCACACCTCCTCGTTCGTTTTCCCGGTCGCCTCCACCGCCGCCTCGGACAGCAGCGCGCCGCCCACCCCCACCGCCCGCTGGTCGCGCCGCGGGAAGGGTCCGCCGGAGAAAAAGACGACCGCGCGCTCCAGCGAGGCGTCGTCGAGCGTGACCAGATAAGCGGCCAGCAGCCTCTCCTTTTCGCTCTTCCTGGTGGTACGAGCGATGCTGTCGGCAGTCACACAGAAGTCGAAAAACATTGGAGATATGATCCCGCCATGAAAACGAAAGTCACAGTCGTCGGCGCCGGAAACGTCGGCGCCACGGTCGCACAGGGTATCGCCCTCAAAGAGCTTGCCGACGTCGTTCTGGTCGACATTGTCGAAGGCGTTCCGCAGGGAAAAGCGCTCGACATGAACGAGACCGCGCCGGTCGAAAAGTACGACGCCCTCCTGCGCGGCGCCAACTCGTACGACGAGACCGCGAGCTCGGACGTGGTGGTCATCACCGCCGGCCTCCCGCGCAAGCCGGGCATGAGCCGCGACGACCTGCTGTGGAAGAACGAGGAGATCGTCGCCGGCGTGACACGGGAAGTGGCCCAGCGCTCACCCGACTGCATCCTGGTCATCGTCTCCAATCCGCTCGACGCCATGTGCGAAGTGGCGCGCCGCGTCTCCGGCTTCCCGCGCGAGCGCGTCATCGGCATGGCCGGCGTGCTCGACTCCGCGCGCATGCGCTGCTTTATCGCCATGGAGCTGAACGTCTCGGTGGAGAACACGCACGCCTTCGTCCTCGGCGGGCACGGCGACACCATGGTCCCGCTGCCGCGCTACTCGACCGTGGCCGGCATCCCCATCACCGAGCTGATCGCCGAGGATCGCATCGCCGCCATCGTCGACCGCACGCGCAACGGCGGCGCGGAGATCGTCAACCTGCTCAAGACCTCGGCGTGGTACGCGCCGGGCGCGTCGACCGTGGAGATGGTCGAGGCCATCCTGAAGGACAAGCGCAAGATCCTTCCCTGCGCCGCCTACTTGACCGGCGAGTACGGCATCAACGACCTCTACGTCGGCGTCCCGATCAAGCTCGGCCGCAACGGCATGGAGCAGGTCATCGAGATCGAGCTGACTGACGACGAGCGGTCGGCGCTGAACAAGTCGGCGGACGCGGTGAAGGAGCTTTTCGACAAGCTGAAGACGGGCACCGCGACCGCTGCGTCATCCTGATGAGCCGGCGGAGCCGCGAAGCGGCGTAGCGCGGCGAAGGATCTTCGGTTCGACCGGCAGGATCGATCTACAAAGGGCGGAATGCGGGCGGCACGCGCGGTGTCCTATCAAGGGAGCTCCGCGGGTCGAGCCGAAGACCCTTCGGCGCTGCGCGCCTCAGGGTAAACTCAACGCAACCCATGAAAAAACTCGTCATCGACATCGAGACGGTGGGCCTCCCGTGGGAAGAGCTCGACCCCTACGTTCGCGAATATCTCCTCCGAGGCCTCAATGAAGGCGACGCGGAAGCCGCCCGCAGCGCCGGGGGCCTCTCGCCGTTCCGCGGCCGCATCGTGGCCATCGGCGTCATCAACATCGAAGACGGCCGCTCCTGCGCGCTGTACGAAGTGCCGGGCCAGACCGACCTCCGCATCGAGAAGGCCGGCATGCGCACCTACATCTCCGGCACCGAGCGCCAGATCCTGCAGAAGTTCTGGGAGTTCTTCGAGAACGACTCGCGCTTCATCTCCTTCAACGGACGGCAGTTCGACGGACCGTTCCTGATGATCCGCTCCGCGGTCAACAACGTGATCCCGAAGCGCGACCTGGTCGGCTATCGCTACGGCTTCCACCCGAACTGCGATCTGCGCGAGGCGCTCAATTTCTTCGGCACGGTCAACGCGCGGCAGTTCAAGTTCAACCTCGACCTGGCGTGCAAGGCCTTCGGGGTGGAGACGTCGAAGGGCGAAGGGCTGGACGGGCGGTCGGTGGAGACGTGGTATCGCGTCGGGCGGCATCGCGAGATCGCCGAATACTGCCTCGACGACGTCCGCGCCACGAAGGAGCTGTACGAGAAGATCGCCGGATCGCTGCTGATGTTCAACAAGGACTTCCGCGACGCCGAGGAGCGCGACGCGCGGCGCATCGTACCGCCGGCCGCCGAGCCGACCTTCATGGAGTCGGTGACGCAGACCTCGCTCGCGCTGATCCCGGCGCTCGACGCCACCGCCGCGGCGGCCCTCGGCAACGTTCCCGCGGCACCGCAGGCGATGGTCTTCGAGAAACTGATCAAGCCCGAAAACGAAGAAGAGCAGATCCCGACGGAAGTCTGATGGCCTTCGCGGCGGATACGACGATCACGGTCCCGAGCGGCGCGATGCAGATCGGCGAGCTGCGCGCCGGTGACATGGTCCTCGCCGCCGACCTCGAGCTTCACTGGTACCAGCATCGCGTGAAGTTCGCCGAGGCGGCGACCGGCCAGTTCTTCGCCGCCTTCCTGCAGTTCGAAGAAGACAGGCAGCTCGTGGTCACCTTCGACCAGCTCTTCCTGATGACCGACCGGACGCTGCGGCGCGCCGACCATCTCAAGCCGGGCGACACGGTGGCCGGCAATGGCAACCGTGCGGTGCGGCTGCTGGAGATCGCCGCCGGCAACTACCACGGCGACATCTGCGACATCGCCACCTCCGCCACCGACACCGCGCACCTGCTCGACGCGAACGGCATCATCGCCGGCGACTTCGACATGCAGGTCGGGCACTTCGAGCAGAGGCGGCGCTCGTGAAAGTCTTCCGCGGCCGCATCTTCACCCCCGTCGCGGATCCCTTCACCATCGAGGCTGCGAAGTCGTACGTCTACTACGAGGACGGCTACATCGCCGTCGACGGCGACCGCATCACCGCCATCGGCGACTGGCGCGACGTGCCTCGCGCCAGCTCGACGCTGACGCAGTTCGGCGGCGACTGCCTCCTCACTCCCGGCTTCTTCGACACCCACCTGCACGCGCCCCAGCTGGAGATGATCGGCTCGTACGGCGGGCACCTGCTGGAATGGCTGAACCGCTACACCTTTCCCACCGAGGCGAAGTTCGCGGACCCGGAGCACGCGCAGCTGATCGCCAAGGCGTTCTACGACGAACTGCTGCACAACGGCACGCTCTGCGCGCTGATCTTCTCCACCATCCACCAGGAGGCGACGGACATCTTCTTCGCCGAAGCGGAGCGGCGCGGGTTCCGGGCCATCGTCGGCAAGACGATGATGGACCGCAACGCGCCGGAGTCGCTGTTGGAAACCGCGAAGGACTCCTACGACCAGAGCCGCGCGCTGCTGGAGAAGTGGCACGGGCGCGGGCTGCTGCGCTACGCCATCACGCCGCGCTTCGCGCCGACCTCCACGCCGGAGCTGCTCGAGGCGGCCGGCCAGCTGAAGCGCGAGTTCCCCGATGCGTACATGCACACGCACATCTCCGAGAACCGAGCGGAAGTGCAGTGGGTGCACGAGCTCTTTCCCGATGCGGAGTACGCCGACGTCTACGACCGCTACGGCTTGCTCGACGAGCGCGCGGTGCTGGCGCATGGCGTCTACCTCACCGAGGAGGAGTTGGAGCTACTGTCGCGGCGCGGCGCGAGGATCGCGCATTGCCCAAACTCGAACCTCTTCCTCGGCAGCGGACTCTTCCGGCTCGGCCACGTCCTCGGCGCGAACGTCATCGTCGGGCTCGGCAGCGACATCGGCGCCGGCACCACGCCGTCGCTCTTCACCGCCATGGCCGACGCCTACAAGGTGCAACAGGTGCAGGGCGTCTCATTGAGCCCGTTCCAGCTCTGGTATCTGGCCACGCTCGGCGGCGCGCGCGCGCTGTCGCTCGACGACGAGACCGGCAGCCTGGAGGCCGGCAAGTCGGCCGATTTCCTGGTGCTGAACCTCCGCGCTACGCCACTGATCGCGCTGCGCAGCGAGCGGGCGTCATCCGTCGAGGATCTGCTCGCCGGGCTCATCTTCATGGGCGACGACCGGGTGGTGGAGCGCTGCTTCATCGCGGGGCGGGAGGTAGCGAGCAGGGCGTAGCGAGCAGCGAGCAGGAGTCCGGATGCCTGCTCGCTGCTCGCTGCAACCTGCTCGCCCGCACCGCGTAACTTTCAGCGCCGCCATGGCGTACCTCTTGCGGCAGTGCACACCGGCAGGAGGCTCAAATGAAGAAAACACAGGCGATCTTCGCGTTTGCGGTCGCGCTCAGCGTCGCCGCTTTCGGACAGGATCGTAGTCTCTGGCGGACGAGCGCCGACGTGGTGGAAGGCGGGCGCGGCTCCGTGGTCGGCACGGTCACCGACATCGAGGAGGGGCGCAGCCGCGTCGTGGTCACGCCCGACGACAGCCCGTCCGACCGCATCACGATCGACGCCGACACCATCTCCACGCAGTACAACGGCTTCGGCGGCACCATCAACGGCGCGCCGGAGATCTTCGTCGGCACTGCCGGCTTCTCCAACCTCCGCGAAGGCGACCGCATCGAGGTCCGCGGTACCGGCGCCGCCAACGGCAGGGTCCGTGCCGAACGCATTACGCTCCTTGGCCGCTCGGTTCCCGCGGCGGCCACTGGCGTCGGGCAGACGCGCACGCCGACCTCCGTCTCCACGCCTACCGCCGGCGGCCGTACGCCGAGCACGGCGCCCGAGCGCCTTGGCCGGCTGGAAGGCGTCATCCGCCAGGTCAACCCCGAGGAAGGACGCATCGTCATCGAGACCGACCGCCGCGAGATCCTCACCGTGCGCGCCGGCTCGGCTACGCCCGTCAACTACCAGGGCAATACGTACCGCATCACGAACCTCGAGGTCGGCGACCGCGTGCGCGTCGAGCCGGAGAGCGGCACCGTGGCAAGCGGCGGCGAGATCCGCGCGCGCTCGATCGACGTGGCGGTCAGCGCGCAGGAGATCAACGGCTCGCCGTCGCGGCAGATCGGCAGCCTCTCCGGGCGCGTGACGCGCGTGGAGCGCACCAGCGACATGATCCGCGTCGACACCGGCCGTGGTCAGGTGCGCGTCGACCTCACCCGCGCCGTCAACGCCTCGGGCGCACCGGTGCGCGCGCGCGACGTGCAGGCCGGCGACCAGGTGGCGATGACCGGCACGTACACCAACGACGTCTTCGTCGCCACCACGGTGCGCTTCGAGCAGGCCACGGTGCCGGGGACGGTCGACGTGAATGCGTCCGACACCGACGCCACGAGCACCTTCGACCTCGGCCTGGTGACCATCTACGCCACGGTGCAGACCGCCTTGGCCGACGGGCCGCAGCTCGTCGTCCGCGACACGCAGGCGAACAACCGCACGTTGCGCGTCTACGTCGCCGACGACTTCGTCATCCGGACCAAGAGCGGCGGCTACACCACCGCCGACCGGCTGAAGGCGAGCGACCCGATCGTGGTGAAGGCGTATCGGGATGCGGATGGGAACTACATCGCGCAGACGATCAGGATGAGGTAGCGGGTAGCTGGTGGCTTGTAGCTGGTAGCTTGTAGCTCAGGCTGCTACCAGCTACCAGCTAGTTATTAGGAATTTCACGCCCTCCGCCAACGATGAAGACTTCGCCATGGAGAAGCCCGTCACGCGCAGCCTGCTCCCCGGTGTGGCCGATGTTCGAACGCCACCGGCCGTCGTGTTCCATTCTCAAAAGGTGATCGCCGGCGCCCGGCGCCGCGCGGCCATCCGTGATGTTCTCGATCTCCTCCTCCTGGCCAGCGTGGACGGGCTTTTCCTGCGCTGGCCGCTGGCGCGCGTGCCGGGGCTGGACCGCGTCGACTCGCTGCTGCTGCTCGCGGCGATGAACGCGATGCTCCTCGGGTACATCTGGCTGTCGCGCGCGCTGCCGCGGTGGAGCGCACGGCGGATCGCCTCGACGTGGTGCGTCGCCGAGCGCTCGCGGATGCTCAACTCGTCGCGCTGACGCCGGTCAGCAGCCGCGTGAGCGTCAGCAGCAGGACCACCGCCGCCGCGGCGATGACGATCCAGAAGATCTTGCGCTCGCGGCTCGTCCCCTCTCCGCTCTCCTCCGGCGGCATCGAGGCCAGCGTCACCTCGTGCGACGACTCGCCGAACAGCCGCGGCGCGAGCAGCGCCAGGTCGTAGCGCGGCGGCGCGGCGGCCGGGTTGCCGTAGAGCAGCGTGAGCGGCGTGCCGGGGCTGACGAAGCGCAGCGCGTACGACGGCAGCAGCAGCTCGGCGGAGACGATCGGCAGCGGGGCGTTGTCGCCCTCGTCGATCTCCAGCTCAAGCGTGCGCGCGCCGCGGGCCGGCGCGTCGAAGACGATCGGCGGCGGATCGGACTCCGGCTCGCTGCTGCGCCAGTCGGTGGCGGCGACGACGTCCGCCTCGCGGCCGTGCGACTCGTCGGCCGGCTTGCGCAGCGTGGCGCGGCGGTTGAAAACGCGCGCGTCGGTGCGCAGCACGAGCTGCGTGCCCGCGGGCAGCGCGTCGAACGGCAGCGCAAAGGTGTAGAGCGACTCGGGGCCCTCGCCCTTGCGCCGTTCAGGAATGGCCAGGCGGATGGCCAGCGGTGACTCTCGCCGCTCGACGAGGTATGGAATCTGGCTCCCCTTCGCATCGGTGAGGCGGACGTCGTTCAGCGCGGCGCTGTTGGCCAGGACGTGCGCGTCGAGCACGAGCGAGGTCAGACCGTGCGGCATGGCGCCGATGGTGCGCGAGTAGCGGTAGTCGCCTTGCTGCACCGCCGCCCCGGCAAGTAGTGGAGCGGCGGGCTTCAGCCCGCCGGCGTCGGCGGCCTGAAGGCCGCCGCTCCATGACGCCTGCGCCGTCTTCGTCGCCGCGATCCCGCGGCGCGAGGCCTCGAGGTCGTAGCGCGGCGCGTTCAGCATCGCGTCGCCATACGTCGCGGTGATCGGCTTTCCGTCCGTGCTCTCGAAGTAGATCCACGGCTGCGGCGACAGCCGCGCCGCGATCGACTCGATCTGCAGCGGCGGGTTGCTGCCGTTGTCGACGGTGAGGTCGAGGTCGGGGCCCTGTGGCGCGCTGATCTCCACCGCCATGTCGGCGGCGACCGCGCCGTCGCGCTCCGCGCGGCGCAGCGTGGAGCTCCCGAGCTCCACCGGCCCCACGGTGTTCCCCGACAGCCGCGGCTCCGAGACGCTCGCCGCGCGGTCGACGTTCGCGTTCGCCACCTGCAGCTCGATCGCCGCAACTGGCAGGTGCGGGCCCGGCAGCGTCAGGCGATAGCGGCTCTTGCCGCGCTCGCCCGGGACCGCCCGGTAGGTGACGGCGACGGCGGGCGGGGGCGGCGGCGCGCCGGAGTCGTGCAGTCGCGCGCGGACGCTCCCCACGCTCTGCACACGCGCGCTCGACGCGTCGTTCCAGGTCACGCGCAGGTAGCGGTACTCGCCCGGCTCGAACGCCACCTCCACATTCTTCAGCTTCTCTTCCGGCAGATCGAACACCGTCGCCTCGGACGCCAGCAGCGTCCAGTGCGTCCGATCGCCGCTGCCCTCCAGCTTCAGCCGCTTGAGGAACGGCGCGGCGACGCCGGCGATCTCAGTCCGGTCGACCTTCCACGGCGATCCAAGGTCGGCCTCGAAGCCGCTGGTCTTCTTCGTCGCGGCGATCGGCAGGACGCGCGCGTACTTCCAGGCGGGCGTGCGCGACGGCGGCTCGATCAGCAGGTACGGCACCTCGTTGCCGGCGGCGTCGCGCAGGCGGAGATCGCCGAGCGTCTGCGGCTTCGCGCGGCCGAGCAGGGCGACGTCGACCTCGAGGCGGTTCGGGCCCGGCGCGCCGGGGGTGACGGCGCGCGCGAGCGCGGCCGCCAGCAGCAGTCCGGCGATCACGACGCCTCCGTCGCGGTCGGCGGCGGCGCCTTCACCTTCGCGAAGCGCTGCAGCAGCACGCCGACCAGCACCAGCGAGATGGCCAGCCCAAGGAACGAGCCGACGCGATAGAGGCCGCCGAGGCGCCAGAGGTCGTGCACGAAGCACTTCCCGACCGTGACCAGCAGCAGCAGGATGGCCGAGACGCGCGTGGCGCGGCTGTGCATCCTGATGCCGGCGATGAGCATGGCGACGGCGAACAGCGCCCAGCCGATGGTGTACGTAAGGTCCTGCGCCAGCGACGAGGAGAAGAAGTTGAAGGTGAGCACCGGGCCGCGCGAGTAGAAGTCGGCGATCTCGATGTTCAGCAGGAAGAAGAGCAGGACCGCGCCCGCGGCGTTGAGCGCGGGGAGCGCGAAGCGGCGCCACGGATCATCGCGCGGCAGCAGCCACGCCGCGGCGAAGCACGACACCGCCGCCACCAGGTACGTGTAGAGGTACCAGTTGACGATCGCCTGGTGCTGCTGCGGGTGATACGAGAAAACCGCGGAGTTGAAGACCAGCCGGACGAAGACCGCGGCGAGCAGCGCCGCCGACCACGCCAGCAGCCCACGGTGCGGGATCTTCGTGAAGAGCCAGACCAGCGCGGCGCCTTCCAGTGCCCAGCCGATGGTGATCCACTGCTTTTCCAGCTGCAGCGGGATGGCCAGGGTGATGAAAGCCAGCGCTGCGGCGGAGGTCAGCGCGAGGCGGTTCAGCACGCGCTCGATCTTCAGCGCGCGCATCACCAGCAGCATCATGGCGATCGCCTCGCCCACCGGCAGGATGCCGATCGGCTGCAGCTTCGCCGTCGTCATCGCCTCGTAGGTAAAGACGAAGAAGGGGATCGAGGCCAACACCGCGGCGAGGTAGGGCTGGAGGGAGCGCTTTGCGCGCGCGCCGAGCAGCAGCGGGTAGGCCAGGAAAAGGGCGAAGACCGCGGCTGCGGCGCTGAACTCCCCGAGCGGCGTGGTCCAGCCGGAAACCGACGTAGCGATCGCCAGCAGCAGCACCGCGGCGGTGGCGATGCCGTGCTGTTCGGTGATCCACGCCACGACCAGGATGGCCACGAGGAATGCGAGATGCGCCACCAGTTGCGGCCCGAACAGCTTGTCCTTCCCGGCGACCATCACCACCACGTCGCCGAGGAAGAGCGCGGCGACCGCGGCGCCGGCGTAGGCGCGGTCGATGGCGAACCACGCCAGCGCCATCGCCGCCACCGCGCCGGCGGCGATCATCCCCACCAGTTGCCACGAGGGCGTCGTCACGGTCGCCGCCCACACCAGCAGCACCGCCTGCGACGCCGCCATTGCGCCGAGCATCAGCTTGTCGCGTTTGGCCCAGATGGCGGCGACGCCGATGGCCAGATCGAGCACGAAGAGCACGGCGAAGATCGGCCAGGGCGGGATGGCCAGCGACGGCTGCGCGGCGACGAAGAGGAGGAAGACGTGTCCGATCAGGCCGAGAAACGCGGCGTTGACGGAGCGCCCGCGGCCGGCCCAGAGGTTGCCGGCCACGGCGAGCACGCCGAAGCCGCCGACCACCGACAGCGCCGGGATGAGGTTGATCGACGCCATGGAGTTGACGCACCAGACGGCGATGACGATCCACGACAAGACGATACCGGCTGCGGCGAGCAGCGGGCGGGAGCTCTCGCGCGACTCGAGCATGGCGCCCATGTTGACCACCGCCAACAGCAGCGCCAGGCCCCACAGCGCGGAGGGCGCCACCTCGCCGGTGGAGAGGAAGAAGAGCATGCCGATCGACGCCAGCAGCAGGACGGCGATGGCGCCGCGCGGCGTGAAGGTGCGCTCGAACCGCCGCGCCAGGAGAGGCACGCCGAGGAAGAAGACGGCGAAGACGCCGTAGATGGCCAGCGCGCCGTGCAGGCGCTCCGGTGTCAGGTACTTCGCCGACCACACCGCCTCCGCGGCGATGGTGAAGAAGGCGGCGAGGTAGTAGAGGAGGCCGGCGTCGTGGCGGATGGCGTACGCCGCTACCAGCGCCAATAGTACGAATAGTACTAGGAAGGGGATGAGCGGTTTTGCCGCGGCGGGCTCCAGCCCGATCAGCAGCGGGAACATCAGGAACATCGCCGGCGCCAGCGTGTACGACGGCAACCGTGTGAAATACGCCGCCGCCAGCTGCACGATGACGAACGCCGCCAGCCAGCCGAGGATCGCCGGCCACGCCTCGTGCCGGTACGACGCGCTCGCCCAGATGATGAAAACGAGCAGCGCTACCGCGCCGGCGGCCAGGTGCAGCCACTCCGGCCCGCGGCGCTTGCCGATGATCCCCAGCCCGGCCGTGACCAGCAGGAGGAACCCGAAGAGGAGGTTGTACCGCGCTCCGTACGCCGGTACCGCCGCGCCGATCACGGCGAAGAGCAGCGGCGCCGCGGCGCCGATCACCGCGGCGAGGTCGAAGCGGCTCTGCTTGCCGTCGTCGGCGCGCTTGAACCAGAGGGCCAGCGTCGAGGCGGCGGCGAAAGTCAGGAAGATGCCGGCGGCGAGCGGGAACTGCGACGCGGTCATGAACTTCCCGAACCACGCCCACTGGTAGATGACGGTGAAGGCGATGCTGATGGCAGTCAGCACCGGCCAGCGCTTGCGCATCGCCACCCACGCCAGCCCTACGTTGAGCAGCAGCAGGTAGGTGAAGAGCCCGATCGGGCGGTTCTCGCCGGTCGAGAGCATAGCCGGCGTGGCGAAGCCGCCGATGAGGCCGAGCAGCGCGATGAAGATGGAGTCGCGCTTGATCGACAGCGCCACCGCCAGCGCGGTGATCAGGATCATGCCGCCGAAGACCACCGTGGCCGAGGCGAGGTGCCAGAGCGCGTAAACGGCGAAGAGGGTTGAGTAGAGGATGGCGATGCCGGCGCCGTGCATCGCGTTCGCCGTCGCCTTGTACGGCCGCGCCACCTTGAGCTCGCAGACCGCGACGAGCATGGCGCCGACGGCGATGCCGATCCCCGCGCGGACCGGTGCGCTCAGCCATCCGTGCTCGACCGAGTAGCGCAGGAAGAAGAGCGCCGCGAGCACCAGCGCCACGCCGGCGATCCAGGAGAAGAGCTTGA